>Ga0070680_100002963_pt1 | contig 12618 bp, 8 predicted proteins | sample KBSC73BmetaG_FD_64672 | JGI IMG/M metagenome (GOLD analysis project Ga0070680, IMG submission 64672) | Corn rhizosphere microbial communities from Kellogg Biological Station, Michigan, USA - KBS C7-3B metaG | ecosystem: Host-associated > Plants > Roots > Rhizosphere | place: USA: Michigan...
ACATGTACGAGTCGCGGTGCGCCCTGGGAGCGACGGGTGGTGTGTTCCCGGGCTCAGCCGCCGGAGCCGTGAAGGCCACGCGTCGGGTAGCGCCATTCTAGTTCTCTAAACTCGCGCCTGGCCGCGGCAGCGGGGCGACGACCCCATCAGGTCGTCGCGTCAAGGTCTGCGCTCTCGCCGCGCGGAGCTTCCGAATTCTCAGCGCCGTGCATTGCGGAACCGCCGTCCGACGGCGATCCTTGCAGCTCCCGCCCGAACGTTTACACGACATCCAGCGCCTCACGAGGCCAAGGTGAGTCTCCTCGCACGCGTGAACCTGACGCTCGGCATCGCGTTTCTTGCCGGCGTCGGCATCGCCGGTTTTGCCGCACGCCGCATTTTCCGGAACGAGGCCCGTCGCGAAGGGCTCGAGACGGTACAGCTCATGCTCGCGAGCGCCGCGGCCAACCGCGACTACACGCGCGACGAGATCGCGCCGCTGCTCGGGCCCGATCTCGCCAAACGCTTCACGCCGCAGATGGTGCCTGCCTACTCCGCGCACCAGTACGTCGACCGGCTGCGCGCCGAGTATCCGGCATTCGTCTATCGTGAGGCGACGCTCAATCCAACGAATCAGCGAGACCGACCCATCGACTGGGAGGCGGACATCATCAATCGCTTCCGCAGCGACACGTCGCTCACGCAGATCACCGGTGAACGGTTGGCGGCGCTCGGACCATCGATGTACCTGGCGCGCCCGCTGCGCGTGAGCTCCGCGTCATGTTTGTCCTGCCACGGCGCGGTCGCATCGGCGCCGCGCACCATGACGGCGATCTATGGCAAGGGGAACGGCTTCGGGTGGCAGCCGAATGAGATCATCGGCGCCCAGATCATGTCCGTGCCGATGGCCGGCGCGATCGCCAAGGCCGATCAGAATTTCTATATTTTCATGGCGGCGCTCGTGGCGGTCTTTCTCGTGGTGTTCGTCGTCGTGAACGTCATGATCCGCCGCATGGTGCTCCAACCGATCGCGCGGATGGTGAGGGTGTCGGAACGCGTGAGCGTCGGCGATCTCGACGGACCGGGCTTCGAGCCCGAGGGCAATGATGAGATCGCGCAGCTCGCCCGTTCATTCGAGCGCATGCGCCAGAGTCTCGTGAAGTCGGTCGCGCTGCTGGGTGGTTGAGGCGGCCATGAAGTTCTGTCCCACGTGTGGCCAGGAGTTTCCCGATAGTGAGCGTTTCTGCCGGCATGATGGTACGACGCTCCGGCCACGCGACGCATCCGCAGACCTGATCGGCACCATCATCGGCGAGCGCTACCACGTGCTCGCGAAACTCGGTGCAGGCGGAATGGGCGAGGTCTACCTCGCCGAGCACGTGCGAATGAAGCGGAAGAGCGCGATCAAGATCATGCATCCGGCCATGATGGCGGACGCTGATGCGGTCAGCCGGTTCAATCGCGAAGCCTCGAATGCCTGTCAGATCCTGCATCCGAACGTCGCGGCGATCTACGACTTCGGTGAGAGCGCGGGCGGTATCGTCTATCTCGCGATGGAGTACGTCGAAGGGGATTCGCTCGCACGCCTGCTCGCGCATGGTCCGCTGCTCCCGTCGCGGGTGAGCGATCTGGTCCGACAGATCGCCGCCGCGCTCGACGAAGCGCATCGACTCGGCATCGTGCACCGCGATCTCAAGCCGGACAATGTTCTGATCGGCCGGCGGCCTGACGGCGGCGATCTGGTGAAGGTGGTCGATTTCGGAATCTCGAAGATCGCGGACGACGCACAGACGGTCACGCGCACGGGACAGGTCATCGGCACGCCCGACTACATGAGCCCCGAGCAGTTGTCCGGCGAGCCGGTCGATCTGCGCAGCGACATCTACTCGCTCGCGATCGTCGCATTCGCGGCGCTCTCCGCGAGGTTGCCGTTCGAGAGCGACAGCGTGCAGACGTCGATGCTCCGCCGCTTCACCGAGCGCCCGCGTCGCCTCTCGGAGGCGAATGCGAGTGTCACCTGGCCGGTCGAGCTTCAGGACGTGCTCGACAGAGCGATGGAGCTCGATCCGGCGGGGCGATATCCATCCGCGTCGTCGTTCGCTGCGGCGCTGGCGAGCGCGGTGGCAATCATGCCGGCGACGACTGCGAACGAGGGGATGGCGGCGGCGGGGCCGCGAGTCGTGGGTCCGCCGATGCCGACGTCCGCATCGGCCGCATCGGCCGCATCGGCGTCGTCAACGAGTGCCAGTAGTTGGTCGGCTTCGGACATTGCTGCGATCGAAACACGCCTCGCGAAGGCGGTGGGTCCGATTGCGCGGGTGTTAGTGAAGCGGGCGGCTGCGTCTGCGACGGACCGGCGCGGTCTCATCGCCACGCTCGCGGCGGAGATCGACGACCCGAAGGCACGCGAGCAATTCGAGCGCGGCTGACCTCACTCACGTGGATCTCATGAACTACACGGCGCTCTCGCTCGCGGAGATCCGGAGTGGGCTGGAGGACATCGCCCGCGACGTGCACGCCACATTCGGGGGGCTCGACGCGCGTCAGCTCAACTGGCGTCCGGATGAATCACGCTGGAGCGTCGCGCAGTGTTTCCAGCATCTGGTAACGTCGAATGAGCTCGCGCTGCAAGCGTCGAAGGACGCGTTGGGCAATGCGCCGCGGAGTCTGTGGCAGCGGATACCGGGTTTGCCGAGACTGGTCGGGCCGGCACTGATCAACTCTCAGGCGCCGACGGCCAGGGGGAAATACAAGGCGCCCTCCAGAGCGCGACCGACGGCGAGCGACATCTCGGGCGACATTCTCGACCGGTTCATCGTCCAGCAGCGTGTGCTCGCCGACTGGATGGGAACGCTCGACGAGCGGAGCGCGGCGCGCGCGGTCATGTCTTCGCCGTTCGTCAGGTTCGTCGCGTACAGCGTGCTGGATGGCTGCCGGCTGATCCTGGCGCACGAGCATCGCCATATCCAGCAGGCGCGACGCATGACGGAGACAGCGGGCTTTCCGAATCTCTGAAGACTACGGAGATGCTGTCGTTCCAACGTCCATCGCGTCGGAGATCGCTGTTCCGCGGGACCGCCAGACATCTCGAGCGCAGGTGACATTGCCGGCTGGCGCCGCCTGCGGTATCGTAGCGTCCGGCAACGAGTTTGTTGAGGACACCTCCAACGCCGGAGACCCATGACGATCCCGACCGCGAACGCCAGCGAGACGCTGAACCAGAAATCCACGCCGACGCCGCCGCCGAGCGACGTCTGCTACGTCAATGAGAATGGAGTCCTGGTCTGCGGGGACTCCGGCCCTCGGCCCACTGGGGCCGACGCGGTGGAACGTGCGCTGCGCTCCATCCTTCGCGACATCCCCCCCGATCGCCTCGATCTGGCCGTCGATCTCGCGCTCGAAGTGTTCAACTCGCCGCTCGACGACAAGTGCATCGGCCATCGACACCGCGACGTCGTCGACAGCGTGCATCAGCTCCTGCGGTCGAATCCACCGTCCATGCTCCTGTATCGCTACGCGACGGTTCCTGGCGACATCATGGCAACGTACGACATCGTCAACAAGAAGGATTACGGGGCCGCGCGACAGGCGCTCGACTACTTCGCCGTCCCGAAACCCGCGTGCTGATGGAAACGATCACGCGGTTCGCTCAGTGCACGGACGTCATCTGAGCAAACCGCGGATCGTGCCACAGCGCTCTGAAGAGCGGGATGTGGGCGACCTGGAGCCGCTGCATGGGAAACGCGCGGAGGTAGCGATCCAGGAGCTGAAGCGCCTCGTCGTACTGCCCGAGCAGCGCGCGCACCTGCGCCTCGCCATAGTCGGCCGTCACCGCCGAGCCTTGGCTCGGCAGCTCGGCGCGTGTATGCGCGATGATCGCGAGCGCACTATCGCGCAGGCCTGCCCGGGCCGCAGTGGCCGCGACGAGAAAGCGCCGCGTGGCCCAGCCCGACTGGAGCGCATCCGCCGTGTAGCGTTTCTCCGCATCGTCGAGTACGCGCCATGCGCGCGCAACATCCGACGGTTTGTCGCCCGTCCAGCCGATCGTGATCAACTCGCAGGCGAAGAATCGTTGGTCGTCCGGAAAGCGCTTCCGGCCTTCCGCGCACCACTTGATCGCGTGGTCGGTGTGGCCCGCGGCGAGCGCGGCGAAGTGCAGTCCTGCCAGGACATCCTCCGCTTTTAGAAGATACTCATCAGCATGCAGCGCTTCCACCGCGGCCTGCTCCGCCTGCGCGAACTTTCCGGACGCGGTGAGCAGACGGCTCAGATCAGTCCACGCGACGGCGAGATCAGGCCGGCGGTCCAATGCCGCTCGAAGGTCCGCCTCCGCTTCAACGCGGAGCGAGTCGTCCATTGCATCCGGAGAGAGGCGCCATAGCTCCATCCGCGCCGCGCCCCGCGCATGCAGCGCGGAGGCGTCCGCCGGATCGCGCTTGAGGGCCTCGTCACACCAGTGCACGTCATCGCGATACAGAGTGCGTGCGGTTTCGCGACCACTCTCCGATCCGGCTCGGCCCATACGCGCGGTGGTTTCTTCCGTGAGCGCTTGGCGCGCACTCAGCAGCGCGCGCTCCACGAGCGGGTCTGCCCAGCGCGCGTCGAGACGAGACGCGGCGATCGCGAGCGAATCGGCGTGGCGGAACCGCGCGGTGCGCTCCTCGGGTGCGAGCTGCCACGCATTGCGGAGTTCCCCGTTCTGCAGATCGCGAACGCGCTCTACCAGCTCCCAGGCTTCCGGATTGCTCGCGCGCCGTTGAGAGCTGGAAACGCGAATCTGCTCGCCAAGTCGTTGACGAAGAAATCGGGCGACGTCGTCCACGACTGTCGACCGCACCTGGAGCAGATCATCCATTGCCCCCGACGTATCATGACTCGCGAGCTGCTGCCCCGTTCGTCCGTCGACGAGTCGAACCGAGACGATCACGCCCTGACCGCTGCGACGCACGTCTCCAGTGATGACGCTTCCGACGCGCAACACGCGCGCGAGGCTGTCGATCCCGATCGATTTGCGCACGAGCGGGATCACGCCATTCTTGCTGACGACCGTGAGCGCATGGACCTGCGCGAGCTCGTCGGTCAGATCCGTAGTGATACCGTTAGCGACGTACGCGAGCGACGAGTCGGAGGAGAGATTCTCGAACGGCAAGACTGCGACGCGGGCGGCGTCGGCCGTAGACGATGTCGTGGCGTTCGCCGAGGGTCCGCCTTTCGTACGCGCCCACGCCCAGGCGCCGGCGACAATCACACATACCCCGATCAAGAGGGGAATCATGCCTCGACGACGCGATCGCCAATCGACGCGTTCGCCGACTCGATCATGAATCGTTGCGGATGTCGAAACTCCGGTTTCGCCAATCGCCTCGAGCGCGGCGAGAAACGCAGCGGCCGACAAATAGCGATCGGCGGGATCGGGATGCAGCGCGCGTGACACGATGTCATCGAGTGCCTTCGGCAGCCCAGGACGCATGATGCTCGGCGGAACGAACACACCGCTCGCTTTCCGCGCGATCACTGCTTGCGCCGTACTCGCGTCGAACGGCGCGCGGCCGGTCAACGTCTCGTACAGCACGCAGCCAGTTGCATAGAGATCGCTGCGAGCGTCTACGGTTGATCCGGCGAGCGCCTGCTCGGGACTCATGTATGCCGGCGTCCCAATGCTCACGCCTGAGACGGTCAAGGTCGATTCATCGCCCGTCGCTGCCGCGTGACGCGCGACCGGCCGCGCAATGCCAAAGTCCGCGACGACTGCGTGGCCACCCGACAGCAGAATATTCGCCGGCTTGATATCGCGATGAATGACACCATGCTCATGCGCGTACTGCAACGCATCGAGCACCTCGCGCGTGATGCGAACGCCGTCGCGCACCGGCAGATGATCTTCTCGAGCCAGACGGTGGCGTAGGGATTCGCCGTCGATAAGCGGCATCACGTAATACAGCATCCGCGCGCCGGTTTGCGTCTCCGTTTCGCCTGACTCGATGAGACCTAGGATGTGCGGATGGGTGAACGCTGCGGTCACCGCGATCTCGCGCCGGAAGCGCTCGATGCCGATCACCCCGACGGCGTCGCCGCGTAGGATCTTCACCGCAACCGGGCGCCCATGATGCAGATCCGTCGCGCGATATACATCCGCCATGCCTCCTCGGCCGAGGAGGGTTTCGAGCTGGAAGCGACCGTCGAGGAGCGTAAGCTCGGGCGTGATGGATTCACTCATTGGGACGCGGCGCCGGGGGCGTAGCCGACCCCAAAGTGGAGTGTGACCCCGGTGGCGGCAAGCACGGCATGTTTGCAGGGCCCTTCACCCGTCCTCCGGACGGTCTGCTGGACGAGCCTGACGCTCTACCGCGACGCCGTCGTCCCCACGCCCGCCACGACGATCGGCGCCGTCCACCGGAACGTGCCCCACTCCATCCGCAGCGCGCCTGTCCGGGTCCCGTCCCCCACGATCGAGATCGTGAACTCCTCGACCGGCGTCGCAAGCGTATCAGTTTTCATGAGCGCCATGGCGAGATTACGAGATTCATCATACTCCGTTCCCCACTGGCCGGTCTGCTTGTTCACAATCAGATCGGTCACTCCACTCTTCCGCGGCACGGTCCACAGCGTGTACTTCCCGGCCGGAATCGGCATGCCGGCCAGCGTGATCGGCGCTGACGTCGAGAACTGCGTCGCCGCGTTCGCGCCCGTGCGCCACACCGTATTGAACGGCAGCAGGCCGCCGAGGAGCACGCGACCGCGGACGAGCGGCCGACCATAGTCGACCGTGAATGTCGCCGGGCCAATCGTCGCCTTGAACGTATTGCGAACGCTCAAGGCTCTCGCTCCGCCGCTCTGCGTCTCGAGCGCCGCAAACCGTTTGCCGATCGACTCCACGTCCGGTGCTTCGCGAACCCGTGTGACGTCGACCTTGTACGTCGTACGCGCGCCGGAATACGTGAGCAGATGGCCGGCCGAGTCGAGCGTCGCGTCGCCGACGCCCGCGAGCCAGTCGTGCCAGACCTCGGCTTTGCCGTTCGCCATGAGATGCACGTTGGCGTTGTGCATCGAGAAACGGTCGAACTCGCGATCGATGTAGAACTGCCGCAGGTGCACCGTATCGTTCCCCGTCGGCGACGCAGCATGTTTATGCGCTGCCGCGAAGTAGATGTCGTACAGGCTGTACATCTGCGGCACGTGCGCGACGACGATCGCGTTCTTCGCATTGAAGTCGCGCTTCACGGTATCGGCCCTGTCGGTCTTCGTGATGTGCACTTCGCCCTCATTCACATCCGCCTCGACGTGCCGATCGCGCTCGTCCGCCGGCTCGCTCGGCGTCGTGATATCCATCGTCAGATGACGCACACCGCCATCTGACCCGAGCTGCACTTCGGTGTGCCGGAGCCGCACGCTCGGGAATCGATCCACACCATCGATCGTCAACTTGTTGCCCTCGCGGGTGACACGTTCGACGGACACCGTGTCGTTCCCGAGCCGCGCGACGTAACCGTAATGCTCGGGCGGCGAGCTCGGAGTCGACGCGCAAGCTTGAAGGACAATCGCCGAGATGGAGAGAAGGCGTTTCATCGTGAGTGGCCGGAAGGAGATGGCTCACCGGGTCACCGCATGATTCCGCCACCGGCTCAGGGGCGCAAGTAAGGATTCGGTGAACCGACGCCGTCATCGACCGCTGAAGGGGTTTTGCTCGGTGACCGAAACTGTGATCCATGACGCAGCCGAGTGCGCAGGATCCGAGAGAATTGTCATCGTCCAGAACACGCTGGTATCGATCCATACCGGCACCTGGAACGAAACGTCCCACCTCCCGGCGGCCAGCCGACTCCACGGATCGACAGGGCCAATCATGAGTAAACTCGAATCGAACGCGGCGCTGCCGCGCGCGCTCGCCATCATTGCCATGCTCGCCGCCCCGGTGCATGGCGCATCCGCGCAGATGACCGGCCAAGTTGTCGTTCGTGTCACCGCCAACAGCACGCCGCTTCCGGGTGCGTCGATCGCGACGGGGACCGCGGCGACGGCCACGGATCGAGCGGGGCTGGCGATATTCAACCTGCCGATGGGCCGGCGCGTTTTCCTCGTGAAGTCCGCGGGTTTCGCTCCGGAGAGTTTGGCGGTAACGATCGCGGCCGGGACAAATGAAGTGAGCGTCGCGATGCGTCGCCAGAATTCACCAGGCGCCATCGTTGCTTCACGACGTGACACCCGCCGCGAGACAGACGAACCGACGAGCGTCGACGTCGCGGGACGCGACGCGCTCGACGCGCAGATCGACCGTTCCCCCGGCGCCATCGACGGACTGATCGCGCGTATGGACGGCGTGCGCACGCAGCCCTTGCTCGCGGGTTCGGGCGGCGAAGGGATTCGCATTCACGGCATGCCCGCGCGCTATACGAAAATTCTCTCGGACGGGCTGCCGCTCTTCGGCGCCACGCCAGAAGGCCTCGAACCGTTGCAGACGTCCGCGCTCGGCCTGGATCGCGTCGAGGTCGTCAAAGGGGTGTCGTCGTCCCTGTACGGTCCCACGGCGCTCGGCGGCGTCGTGAATATGGTGTCGGCATCGCCGGGGTCCTCGTCAGAGGTGGTCGTCAACGGCTCATCGCGTGAGGGATCGGACGTCGCGGCATTTCAGACGTACACCTTCAGCCCGAAGTGGAGCGGCACGCTGCTCGCCAGCCGCGATTATCAGAATGCTAGTGATCCGGACGGCGATGGCTGGGCTGAAGTCGCCGGGTACAAGCGCATCGTGGTGCAGCCGCGCGCGTACTGGGCGCGCAACGACAACGGCAACTGGTTCTTTACCGGCGGCTGGATGTCCGAGAATCGCCGCAGCGGCACGTTCGACGGCGCACGACTGGCCGACTTCAACATGTTCAGCGACGACGCCGACACTCGTCGCGCGAATGCGGGAACCGTCGGACGCATTCTCCTCGACACGAACACGGTTCTCGTCGTTCGCGGCTCGATGACGCGCGAGTGGCGCACGCGCTGGTACGGCGACAATCGCGAGCGTGATCGCCGCAATACCATCTTCACGGACGTCGCCGTGACGCGAACCCTCGGGCCGAACAGGTTGACGGGCGGCATGGGCCTCGAGCGCGATCAATTCAATGCGCTCGACACCCGTGAGTGGAGCTATCGCTACACGACCCCGGCGCTGTACGCCGAGGACACCTGGACGCCGGATCGACGTCTCGGGATCACGACTGGCGCTCGGCTCGATCTCCACAGTGAGTTCGGCGACTTCGTGAGCCCGCGCGCCGCGATCGTCGTGCACCCGTCGGATACGTGGACCGCGCGGCTCTCTGCCTCAGCCGGCGCGTATGCGCCGACGCCGCTGACCGACGAGACGCTCGGCTCCGGGCTCGATCACGTGCGTCCGACGCCACGCGAGGCCGAGCATGCGACGGGCTGGGTGCTCGACGTCGACAATGTGCGCGGCGAGCTCGAGCTCAGCGGCACGGCATATCGCACGGTCATCAATCATCCGCTCATTCTGCGCACGCGGGGTGAAGAGCTCGAGCTCGTGAACGCCGGCGAGTCGGCCCACACCGAAGGCATCGATCTCTCGGCGCGGTATCACGTGGAGCGGATGCGCTTCACGGCGACGTATTCGTACGTGGACGCGGCGCGGCCGGAGATCGGCGAGATCGTCGGCGAGGACTTCGCCTTCGACACGACCATGCATCGCGCGTTGCCGCTCACGCCGCGCCACACCGCGCGCTTCGACGCGACGTACGAGCGCCCGAACGACAGGATTCTGGGTCTCGAGGTCGCGCTCGTCGGCCCGCAGACCCTGTCGGATACGTTGGCGACGACGACGAGCGCGTACGTCACGATCGACGCGCGGTTCGAGAAGCACATCCGGTCGGCGATTCTGTTCGTGCACGGCGAGAACCTGACCGGCACGCATCAACGCCAGTTCCTGCCGGTGCTGTTGAGCGCGTCGAGCCCGTCGGGACAGTGGAGCGGCGATGCGTGGGCGCCGCTCGGCGGACCCGCGCTGAACGTGGGGTTGCGATTGCGATACTGACGGCGGGTTGCTGCGTGTCGAGTGGAATGATTGCTTTCACTCCGGAAGCGCAGTCGTCACTCTCGACAATCGATGCGCCATGTGGACCTGGGTTCGGCACGCCGCGAGATCGCTCGGGCGCACGCCGGTATTCACCGCGGCGGCGATCGTCACGCTCGCGCTCGGGGTTGGATCGGTCGCGGCAGCGTTCGCGATCGTCTACGGCGTGCTGCTCGCGCCGCTGCGATACGGCCATTCGGATCGGCTGATCAGCGTCGTCCTCGAGTCTCGCTCGGGTGAGCTGCGACGCGTCGAGCAGCCGCCGGCCGTCTATCTCACGTACAAGCGTTTCGCCCGGCGGATCGAGGACATCGGCGTCTATCGCACGGGCAACGCCAACATCTGGATCGGCGACGGCGGAGACGCGCCCGAGCGGGTCACGGCGACCTGGATCACCGCGTCGATGATCCCGATGCTGGCGGTGAGGCCAATTCTAGGACGCTCATTCACGATCGATGAACAGCGGCCGGCGGGCCCACAGGCCGTTATCCTCAGCGAGTCGGTGTGGCGGACGCGCTTTCATGCTGCGCGCGACATCATCGGCAAGAAGATGTACGCGAATGCCGTGCTGCGAGAGATCGTCGGCGTCATGCCGGACGGCTTCGCGTTCCCGGACGCGGCCACGCGCATCTGGCTGCCCGCGAAGCTCGATGCGACGAGCAGGAGTGTCGGCGATTTCAGCTATACTGCTGTCGCGCGGCTCGCAGCCGGCGCCACGCCGGCGAGCGCGCAGAGCGAGCTCGCCGCGCTGTTGCCGAGGGTGGCGGATCTGTTTCCGCGGTTGGAATCGGGAACGTCGACGGAAGCGTGGCTGAATGACGCGCGCATCGTGCCCGTCGTGCGCTCGCTGCGCGATGAAGTCACCGATGGGATCGCGCACACGCTCTGGATGCTCGCGGCGGCAGCGGGAATGGTGCTGCTCGTCGCGTGGGCCAACGTCGCCAATCTCATGTTGATTCGTGGCGACGGGCGACAGCTCGAGCTCGCGGTGCGCGAGGCGCTCGGCGCGAGCCGCTGGCGCATCGTGACCTACTTCCTCGGCGAGTCGATGTTGCTCGCGGCGGTCGCGGGCGCCGTCGCGATCGTCGCGGCATGGGCGGCCGTGCATGCGCTCGTGGCCTTCGGTCCAGCCGACGTCCCCCGGCTCACCGAGTTGGGCATGAGCACGCCGACGGTGGTCTTCGTTCTCGGCGTCTCGCTGCTCGGGGCAGTCATCTGCGGCGCGGTGCCCGCGGTTCGCATTCGCCGCGCGAATCTCTCGATCAATCTTCGCGACGGTGGTCGTGGCGACACCGCGGGAAAGACGCGACAGCGTCTCCGCGCGACGATTGCGGCGCTGCAGATTGCCGTTGCACTGGTGGTCGTCGCGGGCTCCGCGCTGCTCTTGCGAACGTTTCAACGATTGTATGGGGAGCCGCCGGGCTTCGACGCAACCAACGTGGTGACGATCTGGACGCAGTTGCCGTTCGCGAGATACGGCGATTCGGCGTCCGTCCGCTTCTACGCTCGATTGACGGACGCCGTCAGAAAGCTGCCGGACGTGCGCAGTGCGGGGCTCACCACGCAACTCCCGCTCGGAGGTGGTGAGCAGAACCAGTTGTCCTTCCGGGTGGAGCGTGACCAGCGAGTGGTGTCGCTCCCGGTCGACCCGGTCGACGACGACTACTTCGCCACGATGAGAATTCCCATAATTGCCGGGCACGGGTTTCAGCCGCTCGGCGTACAGCGTGACGGGGACATCCTGCTCAGCCGGCGCGCGGCGACGGCGATCTCGAATGATCCGGCTGGCCAGGCTGCTCTGGGAATGCGTCTGGCACTCGCGCCATCTGGTTCGACGTTCACGGTGATCGGCGTCGTCGGCGACGTGCGCGAGCGTGATCTCGGCACCGCGCCGTCCGCGATGGTCTACATGCCGCAGGCCGTGCCGCTGGATCGCGCGGCCGAGCCGCAGGCGCGACACGTGATGGCGCTGGTGGTGAGGACATCCGGCGCACCGGCGAGCGTGGTCGCCGAGGTGCGTCGTGTCGTGCGCGACCTCGATCCGACGGTTCCGATCTTCAACGTCGAGACCATGAGCGATGTCGTACGGGCGTCGACGGCGCGATTGTCGTTGACGCTCACCTTGATGTCGGCCGCGGCGGCCATCACTCTCGTGCTCGGCGCGATCGGCCTGTACGGCGTGATGGCGTACATGGTCGCGCTGCGGACGCGCGAGTTCGGCGTGCGCGTCGCTCTCGGTGCGGATCCCCAGCAGCTCGCGCGGACGGTCGCGCTGCGCGGCCTCGCGTTGACCGCAGAAGGCATCCTTGCGGGATTCGTGCTCTATGCCGTCGCAGCACCGTTCTTGCGAGCATTCTTGTATGGCGTGACGGCGACGGATCCACTGACGTTGTCGGCATCGACGCTGGCGCTGATGGTGACGGCGTCGCTGGCGAGCTGGCTTCCGGCGCGGCAGGCGGCTCGGGTCGATCCGGTGGTGGCGCTCCGAGCCGAGTGATCCGGATCGAGTCATGGTGGCCGGGCGTCCATGCGCTCCGGCTCATTAGAGACCACGAATTCGACATTGGAAC
>Ga0070680_100002966_pt1 | contig 12615 bp, 9 predicted proteins | sample KBSC73BmetaG_FD_64672 | JGI IMG/M metagenome (GOLD analysis project Ga0070680, IMG submission 64672) | Corn rhizosphere microbial communities from Kellogg Biological Station, Michigan, USA - KBS C7-3B metaG | ecosystem: Host-associated > Plants > Roots > Rhizosphere | place: USA: Michigan...
CCATAAGAATAATCATCGGTATTTAAAACAACAGGGATCAACTTTGCATTCTGATGCACATTGTACATCTCCATTACATAATACGTCGGAGTAAGAATTATTTTTTCTTTATTGGTCAATATTACAGCCTGCAATACATTAATGGTCTGAGCCAGGTTTGCCATTCTCACCCTGTCTGAATGATTGTTGAAAATGTTGAGCGTTGATGCTGCTATCATGGCATCGCGCATGGTATTTTGCTGGTAAAGAAACGCAGGATTGGTGCCCGGTTCTACATCGTACCATCCGCCCCATTCATCAACAACCAATGCAATTTTCTTTTCCGGATCATACTTGTCCATGATTGCCGAATGTTTTGTAACCAGCTCGTTCATCATCAACGCCGACTTCATCGAGGCAAAATATTGTTGCTCGCTAAAATCCACTGCCGGGCTTTTGTGATTCCAGTCGATAACTGCATAATGATGCAGCGCAATTCCCTGCAACAAATGATGCGGTATATCACGCATTAATACATCTGTCCAGTGATAATCAGCAGAATTAGCACCAGAGGCTATTCTGAATATGGGATGAGTGTCTGATCCGGTCATGAATGTTGCATACTTCCTATAAATATTTGCATAATATTCGGCCGTCATGTTGCCGCCGCATCCCCACGCTTCATTTCCGATTCCCCAATATTTTACATTCCATGGTTTGTCGCGGCCATTTTTCCTTCTCCAGTCCGACATCGGACTTTTTCCATCAAAATTTACATATTGAACCCATTCTGACAACTCCTGGACAGTGCCGCTTCCGACATTTCCAGAAAGATAAGGATCAGCGCCCAGCCGTTCACACATGTTTAAAAAATCGTGGGTTCCGAAACTGTTATCTTCTGTAACGCCGCCCCACCAGCTGTTTACCATTGTCGGCCGCTTTGATTTATCACCTACACCATCTTTCCAATGGTAGGTATCAGCAAAGCAACCACCGGGCCAGCGCAATACCGGTATCTTCATTTTGCGCAAAGCAGCGATCACATCATTTCTTACACCATCAGTATTTGGAATCACCTTATTCGTATCACCAACATAAAAACCGCCATAAATACAACGTCCCAAATGTTCTGCAAAATGACCATAGATATTCTTGTTAATGGTTTGAGCTGTAGAATCCGCTTTAAGAATAATTGAAGTTTGAGCACAAGCAACATGCGTCGAAAAGAGAATAGCTCCTAAAATAAAACTTTTCATTATCAAATCATTTTTATTGGTTAAAAAAAGGACAGTTGAAAACAAGGGTAATCCCAAGCAATTTAGACCTTTCTTTTTGCCTTTCAAAAATCAATTGTCATAATGACAATATTACGCTAGCAACAATAGTTTTTAGAAAAGAAACTGCCGCTGCCTTACTCTAAAAATGAAGGAAAAGATTGTAAAATATTAAAGAGAAAAAAAGGAATACGAATTTTTGTTTGTTTACTGATTGCCTTTTTTGACGAAGCCATAAGATCTTCACAAAAGTGCAAAGGCTTTTATTAATCGTGATTAATATGGCTGTCTTCGTCCTGTTTCTTTCTGGCTTTTTTCTTCAAATAAAAATGACGGTAAAGAAAGATGACAATGATGACCATTATCACAAAAGCAATACTGATACCTGTGAAAAACATGGCAATACTTTTAAAATGTTTAAATAAAGTTCCGGTTAAAATTTCCTCAATTATGCTGCCAAATAAAAGCGGTCACAAAGGAATGCTGAGATTAAGATTCCATTTTTTATATTTTGAAGCGAGGTATAAGCATCGGGACCTTTTGAATATATCCTTCGTATTCTTTGCCAAATTCCTTTATCAGTTTCTTTTCTTCAAATGAAATTCCCACCAAAACATAAAGTGTCAATAACACCGCAGCAATGATATTATTAAGAAAAGGAAAAACAAAAAATAATCCCCATACAAATAAAATAGTGCCGGAATATAAAGGATGCCTTACAAAGCGATGGATGCCATTTACTTTTAATTCTGAGGCAGGAACAGGAGTAAATATTGACCTCACTCCACTGAGCAGCATAAAGTATTTTTTTATGGAAATGAACATGATCATTAACCCGGGCAAGATCAAAAACAGAATCGCAAAGTATTTTATCCAAACCGATCTGATGAGCAGCGGGCTTTCAAACGAATATTGAAAATATAATAACAAAATCAAAGTGACTGTCGCGAAAATAGAATAACCGAGGCGATAATACCGAAAAGTGTTTTTTAATTTCTTTTGAAAAAAATCCTTGACAGAGGAAGATGCAAGAATGCTATGAATAGTATAATAAACAATCCAAAGTAGTATGAGTAAAAAATGGTTCATTGTTTAATAAAATACAAATGTCACATATTTCTTAATATACTGAAGTACCAATGCTTCGTATAGGCATAACCGTTAGACACTTTTTATAGATCACGAGATACACAACCGATCTTGCCGGCAAAGCAACTTTTATCCCGTTTTTTGTTACCACCGAATAAGCATTTAAAGCTGAATAAGAGGAAGGCCGCGTTTCTGTTATACTTTCCTTCAGGCTTGCTTTGAAATGTACTGTTTTTCATACTCATCAAAAAATTAAAAACAGTATAACAATTATGCACAAACGAAAAACCTTTTGGGAAACTCTTTGTTTATTTTTCTGAAAGTTTCAACATCACAACATCATGCGAATCAATTTGCTTTTTGAAAGGCTGTTTTGTATTCCCAACATTTACTTTTTTCCAAAGATCACGCAATTGATAATTTACTTCTTTTGCATTTAACGAACGATTAAATATTGGATCATTAATCACTTCATCCTGCCAGTTGAAATTGATATTTTTTGTTTCAGCAGATCTGTTTAAAAAACAAATTGACCAATTATTTTCACTTAAAGGCTTCACGTAAATTTCAATGCTGTCAATCGTTTTATAAAGAAATCCTTCAATGCCCGCCTTGTCCTGGTCAACGGCAATGACTTCTTTATTCGTTAAAATATCTTTTGTTGTCTCAGACATTTTTCTCACATCATTTCCTGCTATCAAAGGCGCAGCAAGCATGCACCATAAAGAGAAATGCGCCCGGTCTTCATTGGTGCTCATTCCGTTTCCCACTTCGAGCATATCCGGATCATTCCAGTGCCCGGGGCCGGCATATTTTCTCAATCCTTTTTGCAAATCAGCGATTGGCATTACGCCCGTTTGTTTCCAGCTTCCATGGTCTAGATAACCATCAAATTGCGCCGTGATATCGCCGGTTGTACGCCAAAGTTGACCGACATTTTCTGCCCATTGCCACGGTTTATTCTGGCCCCATTCACAAAGACTAAAAACAATCGGCCTTCCTGCTTTTTTCAGTGCTTTGCTCATTGTTGTGTACGATTCTTTAGCATTCAATCCATCGGAACTGCACCAGTCAAATTTTAAATAATCAATGCCCAGGTTTGCGTAAAATCTTGCATCCTGGTATTCATATCCTCTTGTTCCCGGATAACCGGCACAGGTTTTTGTTCCGGCACAATTGTACAAGCCAAATTTCAATCCTTTGGAATGTACATAATCAATTAAAACCTTCATTCCATGAGGGAATTTTTTGCGGTCAGGAAGAAGGTTCCCTGCAGAATCTCTTTCCATTTCCATCCAGCCATCATCAAGGACAATGTATTCATACCCCGCATCTTTCATTCCTGAAGAAACGATGGCATCAGCAGTTTGTTTTACCAAATCTTCATTAATATTTGTTTGAAAAGTATTCCAGCTATTCCACCCCATCGGTGGTGCTAATGCAAGGTTTTCGAACTTTTGTGCATGAACGTTTACAAAAAAGAAAAGTGCAATTACAAGAAGATTTTTATTTTTCATTGATATTGTTTTTTAAAATTTCGTGTTTCCATTACCGTTAATTTTATTTTTTATCGACTACAAGATAGACAACACCGCGCGGCGGTAAAGCAACTTTTATCCCGTTTTTTGTTTCTGCGGAATAGGCTTTCAAATCAGCATAAGAGGACGGACCACCGGAAATTCCGTCAGGACCATATCCGTTTACAAAAACTTTTCTTGAAAATTCTCCATTGTCTGTTCCGCCGGTTAATGTGTAAAAATAAAAACGGTTTCCGGCTGTAGCATTGGAGGTAATGTTTACATTTTGAGAAGTATTTCCTTTATTAATAAGGATCACTCCCTTTTCTCCGGAAGAAAAAGAAGAAGCAAACGACAACACATCAGAACTGCCGGTAACAGCGGATTTCAAAATTCGGTCGCCAAGCATTTTCTGAAAATAATACATGTAATAATAAGCAGGACGCGGATTCCATTTTACTGCCCCTGGTTCATCGCCAATATTGAACAGTCCCATATCATTTCCATTGCTCCAGCCATTTGCGAGGTCCCAACGGCCAGTCATTCCATATTTATTTTGCAAGGCTTCGCCCAATAAAATTGCTGCGTGCATTCCATTAATAAATGAAACCTGCTGCATAGAACCTTGAGACGTAATGTTCCATTCTGTTAACGCGATCGGCTTCATATTAGCGCCGGCATTGCTTAGACTGCCGTTCAAATAAGTCATCATTGCATCAGGATTATTTTGGGCGGTATTTAAAATTTCCGACGCAGAAGCATTGGTTTGATACGCGGTAAAATAGCTATGGACGATATAATAATCGGAAGTGGTTTTTACCTGGGCAAGCACACCGGAATTCCATGATTTATCTGTTGCTGTTTGCCAGCTCTCAGGTTGCTTTTCTAAAAGCTGAGCGCCGATAAAAATGGTAGTTCCAATTTCTTTTGCAGCGGCGCGCATAGAATCTGCGAAAACGTTGTAATGTTTTCCATACAAATCGCCGGTTATGATTTCCGGCTGGCCATCCTTATTATTATTCAAATCAATTCTATAACCGGCTTCCCATGTCCCGTTATCTTCATTTCCGATTTCCCAATATTTGGTTCGTCCCTTATCATAACGAACCCAATCAGCAGCAAGGTGCGCTGCTGCTGCAACGGGGTTGTTGCTGGTGCCATAACGCGCATAAGCATAATTCACCGTGATCATTCCCTGGTTTCCTGTTTGCTGAAGCATTTTATAATAATTATCAACGGACATCGTCCAGCTTTCGGCATTTTTCCCATACCAATATCCGGGATCAATTTGATTTCCGTTTGCATCCAGCAACTTTGTCGGCGCATCGGCAGGCGGATCATTTTTATCAGCATTCCAAAAGAAAACATCGCTCAAACTTCCGCCGGGGAAACGAATGACGTTGGGATGAAGATTCGAAATGTAATTCATCAAAGAAGGCTCTGTGATCATTTGTGTCATCCAGATATTTGCATTGTGGCCAAAAACAGAATTTGGCACTTTTGTAATGATCGTTCCTGCATCAATGTTGACCGTCACAGAAGTGGAAGAAGGAAGGCTTGTATCAATGAACGCCGGAGCAGTAAAGGTTTTCGGCATCCAATCATCTAAAAAAAATCCTATCGTACCTGCAGTTGAAGGATCAGTTGGAATTGGATCTGATGGAGGTTTTATTTGCGTTGTATCAGGCCCTGCCGGCGGCGTAGGATTTTGTGTAACCGGAGATTTTTTGCACGCAATAAAACAATTAGAACCCACCAGTAAGAGGTAGAAAAAATATTTTAATTTCATTTTATTTTTAATTTTTCCTGCAAAAGGTTTTGCAAAACGGAATCATTTGAATCGATTTTTTGGACTCATTAAATTCATAAGAAACGTTTCCTTATCCTCAAAAAACCTTCGTTTTATTGACACTAAAATTTGAAGTAAGATTTGAAATTTCAATTTTAAAATCCCCGGCTTCTAATATTTTTTTATTGTCAGTATTTACAAATGCCAGCTCTTTCAAAGGCAAAGTGAATGTTACTGTTTTTGATTCACCCAGTTTTAAATCTATTTTCTCAAACCGGCGTAATCTTTTTACATCAGGAGTGATGGAAGCGACTAATTGCGAAGTAAATAATTGAACCACTTCTTTTCCGTCCTTACTTCCTGTATTTTTTACAGTTACATTAATTGTCGCTGTTTCATCAGGACCGAAAGTTGTTTTATTTACTTTTAAATCGCTGTACGCAAAAGTGGTATAAGACAAGCCAAATCCAAACGGCCATTGCGGATCAAATTCTCCGCCTTGTGGATTGCCGCTTCCTTCAGAAGGTTTATGAATATAGCCTACCAAATCATTTACATAACGCGGATAAGTGATTGGCAATTTCCCACTCGGATTGACATCGCCTGTAAGAATATCAGCCAGCGCATCAGCGCCAAAATTTCCGGGAAGATAAACATGTAAAATTCCTTTTATGTCGGGAACAATCTGATTGATCACCCTTGCTCTTCCTTCATTTAAAATTAAAATCACGGGCTTGCCGGTTTTGATCATAGCGTTTGCCAGTGTGATTTGATTGGCCGATAAATTCATATCGTTGATATTTCCAGGCGTTTCTGTATAACTATTTTCACCAAGACACAACAGGATGTAATCCACATCAGCAGCAGCTTTCACGGCTTCATCAAAATTCACCACAGAATCTTCATTAAATTTTCCCCATGCAGGATTGTAAGCAACTCCCTGTTCGTATTTTACATTTTCTTTTCCAAATTTATTTGTTACAGCTTCGAGGATGGTATTGTATTGATTTGCATAGATATCCGTTTTTTCACCCTGCCATGTATAACTCCATCCTCCATTTAAACAGCGCATTGAATTGGCATTCGGGCCTGTTACCAAAATTTTTGCAGTCTTTGAAACAGGTAGAATATTATTTTCATTCTTTAATAAAGTGATCGATTCAGCCGCAGTATTATAAGAAGCTTTATGAAATTCCTCGCTGGCAAATTTTGGATAATCTTTCAGATAAGTCATTGGCGTAGTAAAAAGATTCAATTCTTCTTTCACTCGCAAAATTCTTGTAACGGCATCATCAATTCTGCTCATCGGCACTTTTCCTTCTTTGACCAATGCAATCACATCAGTACAGAATTCTTTATAATTATATGGAATCATTGACATATCAATTCCTGCGTTGATAGCAAGCATCGTTGCGTCTTTGGTATTTTTTGTAATGTGATCACGGCGATACACATTTTCAATATCCTGCCAATCAGTAACAATAAACCCGGTGAAATGCAATTCGCCTTTCATAATATCAGTTAGCAAATGTTTGTTGATGTGTGTAGGAATTCCATTGATCAAGGCAGAATTTACCATCACCGTTCTTGCTCCGGCCTTCACTGCTGCTGCAAAAGGAGGCAAATGATATTCGCGTAAATAATATTCAGGAATCCAGGAATCGCTTCTGTCGTGCCCTGATTTTGGATCGGAATAATCCATGTAATGTTTAATGCTTACGGCCAGTTTATCTTTCGCTCCCAATGGATTTTGGACGCCTTTGATAAACTGAACCCCCATTGTTGCATCGAGATAAGGATCTTCGCCATAATCTTCCCAAATACGCGGCCACTGCGGATTGGTACCCAGATCCAGAACGGGAGAAAAAGTCCATGGAACGCTTGCTGCTCTTGATTCATAAGCGGTGATCACTCCGGCATTAAAAATCAATTGGGGATTCCACGTTGCAGATTGTCCAATCTGCTGCGGAAACAAAGTTGCATCCAAAACATAATTGCAACCATGATTATCATCGAGACCATACAAAACAGGAATCTTGTTTTTTGTTTCGTTTGCTGCATTCTGAATCTGCTCAACTACTGTATTCCATTGTGCAGCTTTCAAAGGACTTCCCGGAGAATTCAAAATAGAACCGATCTTGTAATTTTCTACCGCGTCTTTTAATTTCCCCGGATCAAAAACGAAATTATCTCCTTCAACTTTCCCCAAAGATTCAATCGACACCTGCGCCATCTGGCCTACTTTTTCTTCCAATGTCATTTTCTTTACCAACGCATTTACTTTAGCGTTAATGGCGTTTTCATTCGCTTGTGCTTCGCACTTTTGCGCTCTAAAAATGATTACACTACAAAATAAAAAGGCAAATTGAAAGATTCGTTTTAAACGGCTCATGATTAATCTTTGTTTTTTATTGAAATGATGATTTATTGAAATTAAAAAAGTAGAATTTGTGTAATCCGATGCCTATTCTTTCGACATATCTGTATTGCTTACAAAAGCAATCCTCTTACTGTCAGGCGACCATGATGGCGTATTTATTGTTCCCTGTCCTCCATACAAATAAGCGATCACTTTCAAAGCACCTCCGCTTACAGGCATCATTCTCAAATAAACATGCTTATAAAAAGGATGGTCATCAGGCTTCACTTCATCTTTTAAAAATGAGATACAAACGATCCATTTTCCGTCGGGCGAAACATGTGCAAACCAGTTGTTATAATCATCGTTCGTCAGTTGTTCAGGATTACTTCCGTCCGGCTTCATTCTCCATAATTGCATCAGCCCGCTTCTTACAGAATTGAAATAAATGTATTTTCCATCCGGGCTATATTCGGGGCCGTCATCAAGTCCTGTTACATTTGTCAATTGAATTTCTTTTCCTCCATTTGATGGGATTTTATAAATATCGAACCCTGCAGGCGTAGGATCACTATTACGTTTGGCCGTGTAAGTCAGCCATTTTCCGTCGGGCGACCAGCCATGCAAATAAGAAAAACCAAGCAGCGGGGTGATCAGTTTCGGCTCGCCACCGGTGATCGGAAGGGTGTAAACGGTAGAACCAATCTTCCCGTCCGGACTCAACGCACTGATCCCCAACATTTTTCCATCAAATGAAATGACATGATCATTATTAATGTCTTTTACTTTTCCTGTTGGAAGCAAAGCCGGTTTCAACGTTTTCAGATCGAAACGATAAAGTGAGCCTTTAGAATTATAGATCAAACTCTTTCGATCTTTAGTCCAGTTAGGCGCCTGGAGAGAAACATTTTCCGAATACAATATTTTTCTCTCTCCTGTCATTACATCCATTGTCTCTATATTGCTGCCAAGGAACGTGCGGTAAGGAACGAGATCTTTTGATGCCGGAACAACGATTCTAACATTTTCAAATGTTGCTTTTTCAACAACATCTTTGTTATGAGCGCACACAAATAATCCTACATAAACATCGCCATCAAATTTGACGTTCGAGATTTCTTCCGTTACAAATGTTTCTCCAAAATGAGCCACAGACATGATAAATGTATCGCCTCTTCTCTCCAGTTGAACAACATCAGGTGCGGAAATTTTCATTTGTTTTTCCTCAATATTCGTATGAGGAGCATTTCGATATTGCAGGGAGGTAAGTCCGTTTCCGTGAACCGTCGCTGCAACCATAGAAGCGCTGCTATCCAAACTTTGCCGGATCATCCAACCAAATTTTCGATGCTCTTCAACTCCTTTTCCTAAAAATTTCCCTCTTGCATGAACGATAAAATCACCTTTCATTTTTTTCCATACAAAATGAAATTCATCATTGGCAAACCAAATGTTTGCGCCGGAGCCGGAAATCAAATAATCCTGCGAAGAAGAATTATAATTCGCATTGCCTTTATGAAGCACTTTTCCGATATTAGTTTGACCTTCAAAAACTCCAATCTTTTGGGCAAAAGTGTTTATTGATAAAATCATAAAAGAACTTACGATAAAAAGTTTCAATGATTTAAAAAGCATGGTTCAAATTTTATTTGTTTAATAATCTGAATACTCGGTAGAGTGCATTAGCATACTATCAATGTGATTGACAGAAACATTGTTTTCATTAAACGGATCTGCAGAAATTTCTTTCCATTTCGGATCGTTTCCAAACACTTTCCATTGTGCGTTCCTATCTTCAACGCTCTTAAAAATGGGCATGTACATGAGGTTTGGCATACGACTTCCGGAGATGACTTCTCCATAAAAAACAGGATCAAAGCCAAGCCTTTTAAAAATGTTCATCTCATCTTTATTGAACATCGCTCTTTTTTTATCAGCGAGGTGCCATGTCGGACTTTCATAACTTCTCAATTCAAAAACCCTTTCCATATTTTTCGTTTTAGGAATCTTTAAAAAAGTCTGACCGGAAAATGGTTGTAATAGAATTGATTCCAATCTCACAAACGGAGCATTTTTTGAATCAGCGTGCAAAAATTTTTCGCCTGAAGATTTATAAGATGCATCCGCGTTGAGCTGAGCATTTATTTTCATCCATTGATCAACAGAAGAATACGGAATCAAAACGTAGATCAGTTTATCATTGGCCTTATCGTTGGCTATCGGTTTAAATACACCAATATTTTTGATTCCAAAATGATGTAATGCAGGCAGCAAAGCGGTTTGAAGGAAATCATCTGTGGCTTTTACCTGCTCATTATTTTTCAAATGATAAACCTGGATTTGAAAAATGCGATTATTCGTTTGTTTACTGTAGCCATTTTGTGAAAAAATCAAAAACGATAAAACAATAAAAACCGTTGTAAAAATCTTATTCATTAGTTGTTGTTTAAATATTCCTTAATTAAATTTTTTGAACCATTAAATCGAGGCACAAATCATTGCCGTTTGTTTTTAACCTTAGTAACAACTTGGTAAAATTTTATTACATCCTTAAATCGTCCGGTTACTAACTTTAAGCATTCACTCCGCTCCTTTTATAATCGCATCAAAATCAAATCCCGCCCTCATCAAAGTTCTTTTTGCCACATCCAGTGCATAGCCGGCTTCATTGAATGGATGAACAGGCACTACAGCCACTTTCTCCAGTTGCTGCAATAAAGTGTTCGTTTCGCCTTCGGTTAATCTTTCACATACATCATACATTCCACCAGGTTCTTCTTCCAACACATCATGCTTGTCCAAAATATAACGCAGCACTTTGATTACCTCATCAGAAGGAGGCATTACCATCAATGAAGTTAGTGCAGCATGATCCAGGCGTAACTTTGCGGCCAACGGCAACGGCACATTGCCATTTGCTTTTTGCGCAGCAGGATAAAGAACTTTCTCTTCCATTTTGATGTGCTTCAAAAGGCCCGTGCGAAACTGGTGATAATAATTCGTTTCAACCTCACCTGGATTTTCTGTGGCTTTATCCAAAAGCTGATCGATGCGATTATGATCGTTTTTAAAGAAATGATAAAGAGGTTTATTCATTTTTTAAACCAAATTCTTCTTAATGTAGTCAATACTTTCCTTGATGCTTACAAATGGATCGCCGGGAGTTTTGTCCTGTTCCACATAAAAATATTTCATGCCTGCTTCATTCTTGTGCTTGAAAATTTCTTTGAAATTGATAATCCCGTTTCCTACTTCTGTAAAGTCTTTGGCAGCGGTTTTATCCATATCCTTCACATGCCATAAAGGAAATCTCCCCGGATATTTTTTGAAAAGTTGCAATGGATCCATGCCTGCTTTTGTAACCCAATAAATATCCATTTCCATCTTTACCAGGTTCTTATCAGCGCTCATTAAAATATCGTAAGGATAAGTATCTCCTTGCTTTACAAACTCAAAATTGTGGTTGTGATAACACAATTGAATCCCTGATTTTTTACATCTTTCTCCAGCCTTATTTAAATCCTCGACCACCTTTTTATAATGATCCAGATCACCGCGTTCGGAGTCCATCAAATAAGCACAAACCATGTATTTTAAACCAACTTCCGCCGCGTCATCTACGGCTTTATTCCAATCATGCAAGATGGTTCCTTTGATAGGTTTGCCGTTATTTTCCTGTTCGCCGAGCATGTAATGGCTACTATACATTACCTGGCCGTTTCGTTTCAGCACATTTTTAAATTCTTTTGGCGACATGCCATAAAATTTTTCCGTTCCGGTATAAGTGGCACCTTCAACGGAATTGTAGCCGATCGCTGCAACCTTTGCCAGTGTTGCTTTCGGGTCTTTTCCCATCGCATCCCGAACCGTGTACAATTGCAAACCGATTAAGGGAGTTTTCGGTTTAAATGCAGATGGAGCAATCATCAATCCTGCGGAAAGAACAGAAGTGGTTTTTAGAAAGGAGCGTCGTGTAGTCATTGTTTTATTTTTATTATGATCAATTGTTTTTTAGACGGAAACAGAGATGATTTTTCTTGACATAAAATTATCCAATTCGTTTTATCAACTCCATACAGGCCCTGCTGTTGTGATAAGGACATTTCCAGATACCAACTTTGTCCTCATTCATTACACTGTTATCTGACTGAATTCCCCAAAACCACTCACCGTTTTTTTTATCAAGAATATGTTCCTGAATAAAATTCCATGAAGCCAGCGAGCGGTTTAAAAATCTTTCAACACCGGTTATTTTCCAGGCATTAAAAAAACCAACCATCGCTTCGGCTTGCGGCCAGGAGTGTTTTTCTTTTATGAGATCATCTTTTGCTAAATCATATTCGTACCACAATCCCCCATCCGTATCAAGTCCGTCTGATGCAGCAATAGCAAGGTTTACAGACTGATCTCTTACCTGTTGCAACAACCGTTCGTTGCCAATTATTTTTGCCGCTTCTTCTATCAGCCACGATGCTTCAATATCGTGCCCGTAAGAATCAATTTGTGATTTTTGATTCCATTTTTCATCAAAAAATAAGATCAAATGATGCGTTTCAGGATCAATAATGTGATTTAGAAAAATATAAATTATTTCAGAAATTTTTTCTT
>Ga0070680_100002969_pt1 | contig 12609 bp, 10 predicted proteins | sample KBSC73BmetaG_FD_64672 | JGI IMG/M metagenome (GOLD analysis project Ga0070680, IMG submission 64672) | Corn rhizosphere microbial communities from Kellogg Biological Station, Michigan, USA - KBS C7-3B metaG | ecosystem: Host-associated > Plants > Roots > Rhizosphere | place: USA: Michigan...
CAGCCCGTGGTCATCTTCGTCCATTCGTGACGCTGAAAGGCGGGTGCATTGACTTTCGTCTTAGCCCGAGCCTACTTCCATATAGCAGTGAACTCAGTACAGTGCTCGGCATCCGTGATTCCAATCTGAACGCGGCACTTTATCCGGGCGCAGGTGCGGAGGCAACTTTGGGCCCGCTCGGCTTGCGGCTGGAGTTCGGCGATCTCGTTTACTTCAACGAGGGTGCGCACAACAACCTGCGGATCACCTTTGGCCCGTTCCTGCGATTCTGAGTTTGGCGGGCGGCCGAGCACCAGAGGAAAGTTACTTCAGCAGGGTAAGCGGGTGCCCCGCGGTCCCGATTCGGCCCCGCGTTACCACAGGTTTCGAATGCGGCACGAATCCGATCTTTCTCTATCGTAAAAACCTCTGGCCCGCCCTTCAAGCGCTTTCAGTTCACACCACCCCAGCCCTGTCATGTTGAGCCGCCGAAACGAAGTGCATGGCATCGAAACATCTGCGGTTGCCCTTCGCTCCATCTAGCAACGGCCCAAGCGCAGCAAAGCAACAACTGCTCGAAGGCAGCAAAACTGCTCGAAATCCGATCAACCTGCGTGTGCAAACATGTTGGGGGGGGCGATCAGAGTAGTCAGCTTCGTCGAGGACTCTTGGTTCGATTTCACCACCATCAGCGCCGCCATGAACCACATCTCTACCCGTTGTATTGCTCGTCGGTGACCTTCTCCAGCCACTCCACCGCCTTCCCGTCAAGCTTTTCCTGCATCGCAATGTGAGTCATGGCAGTGCCGGATGCGGCGCCATGCCAGTGCTTTTCGCCGGGCGCAATCCAAACCACATCGCCGGGACGAATCTCCTCAACCCCACCACCCCAGCGCTGCACGCGTCCGCATCCGGCCGTCACAATAAGCGTCTGGCCAAGCGGATGCGTGTGCCATGCAGTGCGGGCTCCGGGCTCGAAGGTTACGCTTGTCGCGAATACGCGCGCGGGTTCGGGCGCATTGATCAGATCATCTCGGCGCACCGCGCCTGTGAAATACTCCGGCTCTCCTTTGAGAGATGGCACGGAACCGACTCGCTTGATCTCCATGGCTCACTGCTCCTTTTCATCGATACTGAAATTATGCGAAGCACCGCCGCCCATTGTCGGTGCTTCGGCGGATGTTATTCGGCTTTGAGGGATGCCATGTCGATCGAAAAGCGGTATTTCACATCCGACTTGGCCAGTCGATCGTAAGCCTCATTCACCTTCTGGATCGGGATCACCTCAACATCGGAAGTGATGCTGTGTTGGCCGCAGAAGTCAAGCATCTCCTGCGTTTCTGCAAGACCGCCGATGAGTGAGCCCGAAAAGCTACGGCGCTTGAAAATGAGCCCAATAACAGCGATCGGCAGCGGCGCGTCCGGGGCACCGACCATCGTGAGGTTCCCATCCCGGGCAAGCATATTAATGTACGCGTTCAGGTCGTGGGGAGCAGCCACGGCGTCCAGAATAAAGTCAAAGCTGCCGGCGTGCTTGTTCATTTCATTTGCATCACGCGAGAGGACCACTTCATCAGCACCGAGGCGAACAGCGTCTTCCTTCTTGGATGCGGAGGTGGTAAACACCACGGTGTGCGCTCCCAGCGCATGGGCGAACTTCACGGCCATGTGGCCCAGCCCGCCCAGACCGACGACACCGACCTTCTTGCCCTTCGTGACACCCCAGTGACGCATGGGCGAGTAGGTAGTAATGCCTGCGCAAAGCAACGGCGCGGCTGCGGCAGGCGATAGATTCGACGGAATGTGCAGAACGAAGCGCTCATCGACGACGATACTGTCGGAATATCCACCGTAGGTCCTGCCCCCAAGATGCTTGTCGGGAGAGTTGTATGTCAGCACCAAGTTGTTGCAGAACTGCTCCAGGCCCGCCTTGCACTCGGGACAAGTTCTATCGGAATCGACCAGACAGCCGACGCCCGCCAGATCGCCCGGTTTGAACTTGGTCACGGCAGAGCCAACTTTGGTTACGCGACCGACAATTTCGTGGCCGGGGACGCAGGGATAGGCGGTGGGCATTGCGCTCCACTCATTGCGAGCCTGGTGCAGATCGGAGTGGCAGATTCCACAGAAAAGGATCTCGATCTGAACATCATTGTCCGTGGGGTCTCGCCGCGTGATCGTGGTGGGGACCAACGGCGAAGTTGCGCTGGATACGGAATAAGCTTTTGCGTTGTACATGGTATCACCTTTGCGATCAACGAATTTGATGAGCGGAATTGGTCGTGCAGTTTGCGTAAACCATTAAATTGCAGGTTCGGGAAAGAGCGGAGCTGACAGCTTGCAACACAAATCCCTTGGTTGATGTACGGCGGTAGCGTGAGGACTCAAAAAGGAACAGGCAGGATCCATTTTCGCCTCGAGGTCCATGTCTGGCATCCTGCGTGGTCTTTGCACACAACGTGCCGGAGCAGACGCCCTCTCGGCTTTCGATGGCAAACCGGAGTCGCTCTACGGTGCCTCATCCAGCGACTGAATAGCCATGTGGTCCTTGACTGCGATAGGGGCATTACCGGGACGGCAGACAAGGCGAGTGCCCATACCGGCGCCCCGCGCCGCATCGAGTTCGCACGGCGAATCGGAGAAAAAACACAGTTCCTGTGGGGCCAACTGCATTTCCTTGGCGATCGCAACGTAACTTCTACCATCAGTCTTGGACCCGGTTCGCGTATCGAAATATGCGGTAACGAAGCGCGACAGGTCCCCATAACTGGAGCGGCTGAACAGCGCCCGCTGTGCGGAAACGGATCCTGACGAGTAGATGGCAATACGCGCATGGGAGGACCAGCGGGCAAATGCGCGCGGCACATCGCCAAACAGCTCTAATTTCAATTCGCCGGACTCGAACCCAGACTTCCAGATCTTGCCCTGCAGGCTCTTCAGGGCGACCGAATTCTTATCGCGACCCGTGAGCCACTCTATATAGGAAAGGATTTCCGGAATGGCTTCGGAAGGATCAGTACCCGTACGTTGGGATGTGACGGCGCGATGAGGCCGGATACGCGGCGCAGTCGGGTCACTTTCGGCGTGGTTCTCCGCCTGCAACAGCGCCAAATCGTGGAAAAGGCTGTCAGCGTCCAGATCGTCTGCATCTAGATCGCCGCCCTTCCGCTCCAGGCCGGCAATCCCGTTCCGCAAAAACCCCTCAAAGTGCGCCCGAGCATAAGGAATCAGCTGTTCGGTCCTAGCCGCGCACGAAACCAGCGTCCCTTCCACATCAACTAAATACCCTCCGCAACCAGTCATGCGACAGCAGTTTAACAGGGTGATGCAGTATGCGGTGGTGACAGAATCCGCGACTGCTAGAGGAAGCAGTTTGCGTTTATCAAAAAACTGTCATTTACTTGTCATTCCTTCATAACATGATTCCCAGGGGGTTACCGAAACCAACTGCACACATCTAATGTAGATACGTGCCGCAGAATCAGAAATGCTTGAGTGGCACTGCTTCCCCATTAACGGACAGCAGCAAGACGGGCACAACCGGGAATTGACCGAGCCGGGCAAGATTTACGAGGCGATAACCTTGATGGCAAATGTGTACCTGCAACGCATCGCGACCGCCGTTCCCGACAATGACATTCACTGTCAGTTCGTAGATTTCGCAGCGAACATGCTGCAGGACCGGCGAGCTCGCGCGATCTTTGAACGGCTGGCAACGAGATCGGACATTCGTCATCGCTATTCTTGCCTGCATGTGAATCGCGATCACGGAGTAGAGTCGACGGATGCTTGGCGTTTCTATGGCAGCGGGCAGTTTCCCACGACCGCTGAGCGGATGAAGCTCTTTGAGCAATGCGCACCTGTGCTCGCCCGCAAGGCGCTCAACCGGCTGAACGTAACGAACGAGGAGCGACACAAGATCCGTCATGTGCTGGTGACCTGTTGCACCGGGTTCTATGCGCCGGGACTGGACTTCGATATCATCGACCACCTCGGCCTGCCGGACTCAACTGAGCGCACCATGATCGGGTTCATGGGCTGCTATGCGGCCGTAAATGCGCTCAAACTGGCGCGACACATTGTGCGCTCCGATCCTGATGCGATTGCGCTGGTTGTAAACCTCGAGCTTTGCTCACTGCACTTCCATGAAACGCAGGATTTGAACGAGGTAATCTCCTTTCTACTGTTCAGTGATGGATGTTCCGCGGCGCTGGTAGGTAGCGAGCCACTCGGCTTTGAGTTGGAGAGCTTTGCGGCAACGCGCATTGAGAACACCCGGGAATTGATCACATGGCGCGTGGGCGATCTCGGGTTCGACATGTTCCTTTCCGGGCATGTGCCCAACGAGATTGCCAAAGCGATGAAAAACAGCAAGGCGGCGATCGCCGGAGGTGCTCCGCTCGATCTCTGGGCAATCCATCCGGGCGGCCGCGCCATTCTTGACGCGGTGGAGAACGGATTGGAGCTTGCGCCCGAGGAATTACTGGCATCACGAGCCGTGCTGTCCTGCTTCGGCAACATGTCCTCAGCCACAGTGATGTTCGTGATGGAGAAACTGATGAACACCGCAAAGAGTGGGCAGCGCGGGTGCGCCATCTCGTTTGGGCCCGGAATGACTGCGGAGACGATGCGTTTCAATGCAGTCTGAAGCCTTTAATTTCGATCAGCGCGCACAGCTAACCGAGCTGATGGATGAGCCGTGCAGCTACGCGGAGCTTCGCGAATGCCTGCGCGACCTGATGAGCGTAAACCGTACTGTATTTACCTATCGGCCAACGCTGGAGTGGCTGGAGCAATTCGTAGTCTCGGACCAATTTGCAATCTCCGAGCAGTTTGCATCTGCGGCCTCTGAGCCCTTGCACATTGTCGATGTGGGCTCTGGCGCGGGTGACATGTTGCGGCGCATTGAGCGCTGGGCTCGGGACCGAAGAATCGCCGTCCGGCTCACAGGCGTGGATCGCAATCCCTATGCGGCCCGTGCCGCAACTGAATTCGGCGGAACTGATTCGGCCATTGAATGGGTGACGTGCGACGCCTATGCATATAGACCCGAAAGGAAAATCGACGTGGTGATCAGTTCCCTCTTTACTCATCACTTGGCCGACGCGGAGATCGTCGAGTTTCTGAAATGGATGGAACAAGTGGCCGCACGAGGCTGGTTTGTGAATGATCTGAGACGCGGGCGTGTGCCTTACTACGCCTTTGCGCTACTGGCGAATGCGATGCGCTGGCACAAATTCGTGCGGCACGACGGCCCGGTATCGGTCCGGAGAAGCTTCTCTACCGAGGACTGGCTGGGGTATTTGCGCCAAGCCGGCTTAGACGAGATAGGTGTAGAGGTTTATACGCGGAGGCTGGGACGACTTTGCGTATCACGAGTAAAGGCGTGATTGGCCCTTCTGAAGGCTTGGTCGTAGGCGGCGGCCCTGCCGGGGCAGCAATTGGAATCCTGCTGGCTCGTTCGGGCCGAGAAATAACACTACTAGAGAAGAGCGTGGGCATTCACGACAAAGTCTGCGGTGAGTTCCTGAGCGGCGAGGCGGTGCAATATTTGGCCCAGCTCGGCTTAGATCTTTTGGAGCTCGGGGCTGCTCCCCTTTTTGGTGTGCGGCTTGCACCGAATAAATGTGTTGCGGAGTGCGAACTTCCCTTTTCTGCGGTGTCGCTTACCAGGCGGAATCTTGACGAGGCATTGCTTGAACTTGCGAGGCGTGAAGGCGTTGATGTTCGGCGAGGCGTCAGGGCGGACGGGCTGCAGCGGGTGGACTCTGGTTGGAGCGCGCGTGTGGCAGATGGGGAACCGATTCATGCGCGATCCATATTTCTCGCCACAGGAAAGCATGACGTTGCCGGCTGGCGCAGGCCGAAAGGGATACAGAACAACCTTGTCGCCTTCAAAATGTATTTCGCTTTGGATCGCCGGCAGCAGGAGGCGCTGCGCGGATGGGTCGAGCTCTGTTTATTCCCGGGCGGCTATGCGGGCCTGCTATTAACGGAGGATGGCAGTCTGAATCTCTGCCTGCTGGTCAATCGCGCGACTCTGCAAAGCTGCGGCAATGACTGGCAGAAGCTGTTGGCGCAAATTTTGAATTACTCAGAACACCTGGCCGAGCGGTTGGAGAGAGCACGTCCATTGCTCGAGAGACCGCTGGCGTTATCGTCGATTCCCTATGGAATGCTGTTGCGTGGGGCTGAGCCGGGACTGTGGCGATTGGGCGATCAGACGGCGGTGACGCCTTCGTTCTGCGGCGACGGCATCTCGATTGCCCTGCACAGTGCGAGAGTTGCTGCAGAACTTTACCTGCATGGGCGAACTCCCGCCGAGCTTGCTTTGCGATTGCAACACGAATTGCGCTCGCCCATTGCAGTGGCAACAACGATCTCCCGGCTGATGATTGCAACTCCTGCGCTCGCAAACCTGCTCCGTGCCTGGCCACAGCTGTTGCGCGTTATTGGCGACCACACGCGTGTGCCGCAGAATGCTTTAGTGAGTCATTGATCATGAAGTTTGCATTCAAGCCGCTGCTCGCATTGTTGCTGGTAGGATCGGCGGCCGGAGCGCAACCGGAAGCGGTCCCTGGTCAAATTACTGGAGAATGGATAGAACCTACGGGATCGGTCATTCGCGTTGATCATTGTGGCCCGCAGGTCTGCATGTGGGTAGTTGCACTCAGCCCCAAGGCCCCGGGGGGCTTCGATATCTACAATCCTGACCCTGCGAAACGCACAAGATCGCTGTGCGGACTTGAGATCGGGAGCGGGTTTGTGATGCGCTCTCCGGAGGAAGCCAGGGGCGGAACGCTGTATGATCCGAAGTCAGGCAAGACATATCATGGGCTGATGATGCTACACGGAAACAAGCTGGAACTTCGCGGCTATGTTGGTTTTCCGCTGTTCGGTGAAACCCAGACATGGGCGCGGCCAGCTGCGAATGTAAAGCCCTGCACATCCGGCCAGGAATACAAATAAGCCCAGCATGACACCTTCGTACTAGTGCGCAGGTGACTTTAGTGCTGTAAAGTCCTTCATGCTGAGCTCTTCGACTGAGGCGCGTATGAACGTGAGGATTTCGCTAGTTTTTGTCGCCTGTGTTCTGCTTTGCGGACCGGGTGTCGTGGCGCAGGCCATCAGCCAAGGTGTTCTGCTAAATCAGCAGTCGATTCAGAACGCCGACAATGCAAAGGTGCCGGCTCCCCGGATCAGCCAGCCCCATGGTTCGCAATCAAATGGCCAGGAAGTACATCAGACCACTCCCGATTCGGCTGCGGTCCAAAGCACCTTTGTAACTCCCGGTCGCTCAAAGCAGCCGTTCTTTTCAGAATATGCGGGCTACGTAACACCGGGGACGCAGTTGACCATTTCGGGTCCCGAACCGGCCGCCACAATCTATTACACAATTGACGGCTGGACGCCCACAGAGAATTCGCTCGAATACGTAAAACCCTTTCCTATTCAACACGACATGCGCGTGCAGGCATTTGCCGTAGAACCGGGTATGATGCCGAGCCCTATCATCGATGCAACTTTTATCGTAAAGCCGCAACAGCCGCCCGTTTCAAAAACTCTCTTGATCGAACGGGCCATTCTGCATCGCGGAATGGCGCTACGCTTAGTAACCGGCGCAAACGCCAGTTCGGATTCGTCGCAAGTGGGTGACGCCTTGCTGGTGAAACTCGACGAGGCCATCATGTTGGGCGACACTATCCTGGCCCCAAGAGGATCGCTGGGCAAGGCCAAAATTACCCGTGTGGAACGTGCGGGTCGCGACGGCAAGCCCGGTGTCATCGCCTTCAAGGTGGAATCGCTCGATGCGCACGGCATTTCTGTTCCGCTGAACGCGAACCTTACGCTGGCGGCTCCGGATGTCGCGGCACAAGCTGCCAAGATCGCGAATCCCAGCGTGGTGCGCGTTTCAGGAACGCTGCCCAAGGGCGATGAGGCCGTCATCGAACCCGGAATGCCCTTGAGCGCTTACGTCATGGCCGATACTCCTCTGCGCTAAGACGCGAATCGCGCAAAAGTTCCTGAGAACTACAACTTGTGTATTACTTAAGTGTAGTTACAAAAGTTACTGAATGGGCTCAAGATAGTAATAGTTCAAGTATCATCAGTTTCTCCACTTGAGAAACAGAAGCAGAGCGAACCCCGTTTGCTTCGGGGATTTGTCAGCGAATTTTGGCGGTGACGGCGAAACATTTTTCCGCCTCGTAAGCATTTCCCCTGGTGCGCAGAACCTAACGCGCTCCTGCTCGTCAGGAGTGAACAAGGATTTGAAGAGAACTCGACTCCAAAGATGACACTTCTGGAGATGAGCGGACGATGAGTAACGAGGAGGCGGGCGTAATTGAAATGAGTGCAAACCTCTCACCCAATCTCGAAATGAATTTTGCCGGCGCGGCAGCGGAGCCGTTTTCGATCGCGTTGATCGGGCCCGACGCTGAGAAGCGTGATGCTGTCGCTGGAGCCTTGGCGCAATGGCCAGGTGCTGAAGTGCGCCAGTTTCCTTCGTATCCGCCGACTCTTGACGACTTGGCCGAATTGCTGACGCTCGCGTTCGATGTGATCGTGATCGATGCGGAGAGCGATCCTGATTATGCGATCCAGATTATGCAGAACATCAGCACCCGGGATTCAGCGACAGTGATGGCCTATGCATGGTCCGCCAAGCAGGATTTGGCGGAACGGATTAAGAACGCGGGCGCTCGCGAATATCTGGATGCCCCGTTTGAGTTCAGCATGCCTAGCGCACTTGAGCGTGCAGCCGATGCGCGTTACGCCAGGACCAGCCCTGCCAAGAACTGGGAAGCGAAGCTGCTTGTGTTTCTCGGAGCGAAGGGCGGATCCGGCACCACGACCGTGGCGTGCAGCTATGCGATTGCCCTTGCACAGGAATCAAAACAGCGGACTTTGCTGATCGATCTTGGCCTGCCGCTTGGCGATGCAGCGCTGAACTTGGGATTATCGAGCGACTACTCCACCGAGGACGCGCTTAAAGATCCGGAACGGTTGGACCCATCTTTGCTTGAGGCGCTCGCAGTCAAGCACGAATCGGGAATTGAAGTTCTTGCAGCGCCGAGCAAGGTTCCAGAAATTACTCCTTCAAGCGCGGCGATCGACAAGCTGATGAAGATGGCGCGCAAGGTGTATACGAACGTGATCGTGGATGTGGGCTCACGGGTGGACCTGATGGAAACGACGCTGTTCACCGAAGCTTACCGAATTTATATGGTTAGCCAGGCCAGCATTTCCGATCTGCGCAATGCAGAGCGCCTGATGTCCCGCTATTTCGCCGGAAATGGTCAGAAGCTTGAGATCGTGATTAACCGTCTGGAAGCGGGTGCGGGGCGCATGTCGGAGGAACAGATGGCCAGCGCACTGGGCAAGCCAGTTCGCTGGAGAGTCCCTTCCGACAACAGTGCCACTCACAACCTGCAGAGTGCTCAGGCTCCGATGTCAGATACAGACTCGCAGTTCTCGCGCGCGATTCTGGAGATGGCCGGCTCCATCACCTTACATCCGGTGAGGCCCGGCAAAAACGTTGTCGTCAGCACAACCAGCAATGCCTGGCAGAGTGCCCCTGTGGCTCAATCCGACACGAGTGTCGGGCCACCCGCCGTCAGCACAGGCAAGGTCGGCAGCCACGTTGCGGTTTCGGATGATCTGCCGAACGTCCACTGGCCTACACCTGATGCCATTACCTTCGGGACGCCTCTGACCGATGCACAGTTGAATGCCACTGCGGCGATTCCCGGCACGTTCTTATATACACCGGGCCAGGGTTACGTGCTGCCTGTAGGAACGCACACGCTTTGGGTGACGTTTACTCCCAAGAGCGGAGCGATGGTGCAGTCTGCCGTTTCCATCAATGTAGCCAAAGCTACACCCACAATCATTTGGCCCGTGCCGCGGCCCATTTCGTGCGACGCGCCGCTGAGCGAAATTCAACTCAACGCCACTGCTTCGGTTCCGGGCAAATTTGAATATTCTCCCGAGCTTGGAAAAGTGTTGCCGGCCGGTGAACATGCCCTGGCGGTCGTATTTACTCCCGATGACGAGAAGAGCTACGCCGGGACCAAGAGCACTGTTTCCATTACCGTTGAAAAGCTGAAGCCCTCGATTGAGTGGCCCACTCCAGAGAAGATGAAGTACGGCGCCAAGCTGGGTCCGAAGCAGTTGAATGCGAAGGCCTCAGTCGCAGGAACATTTGTCTATAGTCCGGAAGCAGGCGAGGTTCTGGATCCCGGCGAGCATTCGCTGACAGCGTACTTCACGCCAGCGGACGGGTCTCGCTACTCGATGGCGCAAAGCAACATAATCATTACGGTGATGAAGGCCCCACCGAGAATTACCTGGACCGCACCGGAACCTCTTGTGTACGGCGCGCCGCTTGGACCAAGCCAACTGAATGCAACGGCATCTGAAGAGGGGACGTTTGAATACAATCCCGGCGTGGGCGCAGTGCTCGCGGTGGGAGAACACACTCCACTGGTAACTTTCAGGCCGCGGAACAACGCCGATCATCCCTCTGTGCAGACTGCGGTACTGCTGACAGTGGTGATGGCCAAGCCGGCGATTTCGTGGAACCAGCCCCCGTCAATCTCCTTTGGCACAGCACTCAGCGCTGAAGAGTTGAATGCGACGGCATCAGTTCCCGGAACCTTCCGTTACAAGCCGGCACTGGGTGAAATTCTCCCGGTGGGCAAGCACACGCTTTCGGTTACCTTTACGCCGACTGACACCATGAACTACGAGCCGGTAAAGGCTTCAGTTTCCCTCACTGTTGCTGAATTGAAAAAGGTAAATATCATCTGGCCCGCGCCGAGCCCAATTTCCTATGGAACCCCGCTTAGCGAAGCACAATTGAATGCCACCGCGTCAGTGCCGGGAAGGTTTGCGTATGGACCGGGCGAAGGCAACGTGCTACCACCGGGCAAGCACACTCTGAACCTGGAATTCACGCCGGATGATCGGCACACCTACGCTGTGGCGAATGCGACGGTCGCGCTCAAAGTGGATGCCCTGCAAGATGTGTCGTCGCTTCTGACAGCGCACGCACAAGGTCCGATCGGACTGGAAGTACCGGACCAGTCCGTAGGTGATATTGACGAGCAGGACATGGCTGTTGACGAGGGCGTTGGGCCGGGCCCACGAGAATTTGTTGCCGAGCGCACCGCGACTAAAGAACAGGTTGCGGTCAAAGAATCCGTGGCCGTAAAGGAACCCGTGGTTCCCAAGGCTGACAAACCGCGCGAGACCCGTACATATAAGGGTGTTGTTTACGAGAAAGGGGAGGATGGACAATGGCATCGCCTGTAGAAGCAGGACAACATCTACCCGATACACTGCCAGCGGATTTCGGCGAATGGGACTCTTCGGATTCTCAGGTTGCACCTCCCGCAGAAACTCCGGCGGTTGATCCGCGCGAGGTTGCGCCGAAGGAAACACCGCAGCGCAAATCTGCACGGAGAGAAGCCGAGTCCCTGGACAGCGGGAAAAAAGCAAATACTTCGCGTGAAGTGAGCCGCGAATTCGAGCCGGCACGCAATGTTACACCGTTCCCTGAGCCCGACCCTGCATCCCTCACCTCGCGAGGATTCCCTGCGCCTGCCATGAGGGCGCCGCGCACCTCGCCTGGATCAACTCTGAGCGTTGGTCCAGCTGTACAGGAAGATTCAAACTTGCAGGGGCGCATGAAGTCCAAAGGCTCAGTTTTGGAAACGCTCCCAACTTCTGAATCGCGCATAGAAATTGTTGGCGGGTCCACAGTTCCGTTGTTGGGGCGCAAACCAGATAAGCCACTCTTCTCATCGCTTGCCCTGGAAGAATTGGAAACGGTTGAGACCAATAACGGACCCCGATCGCTCACCGATCTGCTTGAAGAGGAAGAGGAAAGAAAGGCAAAGCGCAAATGGATCATGAGCGGTTGTGCGTTCGGCGTAGCATTTCTGCTGGTCGCGTTTCAACTCCTTCATTACGGATCGGCTGGAAGAATCAAGCACATTGTTGCGCCAACCCAGGCTGCAGCAACGACGGCGGATCTCGATCCCGCTTCAATCGATGTGAAACATCCCGGCGAAAAGCCGTCGCCAATTAAGCAGCTAAATGAGGAATCGCAGCCAGCGGAAAGCGCTTCTGCCGAACCGGCGGAGACTACGCCCGCACCGGTGGTCGGGAAGGAAATGATGCAGACCCAGTTGTCCGCTCCCACGCGTCTGCCTCAGAGTGCCAAGTCGGTAGCTCCAAGCGATGCGCCGCCTCCCGCAGCGTTGGGCGGAGCCAGCATTGCTGCGCTGAATGGCAATAACTCAGCGGGAAATCTGTTTGCACAGCGCTCCGGCGCGAACATCTCGGGTCCCAAGCAGGTGACGGTGTCTGCAGGGGTGGCCGTGGGCATGCTGACCCACAGGACACAACCTTTGTACCCGGCCATTGCGAGGTCGGCACGCGTGCAGGGCACGGTGGTTCTGCAGGCCAAGATTTCGCCGACCGGCAAGGTGACAAATCTGCAAGTAATAACCGGCCCTCCGATGCTGCGACAATCAGCCATAGACGCGGTTAAGACATGGCAATACAAGCCTTACACGCTCGATGGCCAACCAACTGAGGTAGACACCACAATCAACGTGGTCT
>Ga0070680_100002971_pt1 | contig 12608 bp, 10 predicted proteins | sample KBSC73BmetaG_FD_64672 | JGI IMG/M metagenome (GOLD analysis project Ga0070680, IMG submission 64672) | Corn rhizosphere microbial communities from Kellogg Biological Station, Michigan, USA - KBS C7-3B metaG | ecosystem: Host-associated > Plants > Roots > Rhizosphere | place: USA: Michigan...
CGATTCCGGCACGTTCTTCACCAGCCAGTCGATCGTGTCCCAGGCGTCGGTCGAATGGTCGACCGCCGTGGGGTTCAGCGGTCCACGAAGCGGGCGGTTCATCACATAGTCGCCGCCCGATTTGTACTTCCCGCGGACGTCTTCGTAGGCGACGATATAGCCGTTCCGCACCAGATCGGCGGCGAGGGGTGAAAGGATATTTTCGGGAAGCGCGCCGAAGGTGCCGCGCGAGGTCGCCTTGTCGGCCGAATAGGGCGTCCGGTCGAGCATGATCGGGAAGGGCCCGCGGCCCTTGGGGAGGATCAGCACCGCGTAGAGCTTCACCCCGTCGCGCATCGGAATCGTGACTTCGCGGCGGACATACTGGAAATCGGCGCGGGGCGCGGTGAAGCGCTGCGGGATGTCCCCGCCTTTGGGGATCGGCGGGACGGCCGGGTGGAAGTTGCGCGGGATATCGCCGCCCGGCTCGACCGCGGGCTGGACATGAGTCGAAGCCATGAGCGGGGCCGCTAACGCGAGCCCTGCAGCGGCCAGCACAAACCTCCTGATGGGCATTTCAGTCCTTTCGCGGCGCCGCTCTGGCACGACGGGTCGCGCGGACACAAGGCGAGCGGGGCTGAATTGACTTCGGAATCGCCGCGGCGCAGCGTTCCATACGGGATTCATGGGGCAGATATTCCTCAGCTACGCACGCGAGGACCGCGATTTCGCCGGCAGGATTGCACGTGTGCTCGAACAGGCGGGACACCGCGTTTGGTGGGACCGGCGGCTCCGCGGCGGCGAAGAATTTTCCGCGGAGATCGAAGCCGCGCTCGACGCGGCCGACTTGGTCTTGGTGGCCTGGTCGAAAGACTCGGTGAAGTCGCGCTGGGTCCGCGACGAAGCGGCGGTCGGCGGGGACAGAGGCACGCTTCTCCCGGTCAGCATCGATGGGTCGATTTCGCCGATGGGCTTCCGGCAGTTCCATACGCTCGACCTCGCCGGCTGGAAGGGCGGCAAACGCGACGACCGAACCGCCGAGCTGCTTCATTCGGTCGAGCGGCGGCTCAACGGCAAAGTGGAGGCGGCGCCCGCACCGGCAGTTTCGACGAGACGATCGACGCGGACCATGAGCAAGCCTGTCTGGATAGCGGCGGCGGTGCTCGTTCTTGTTCTCGTCTCTGGCGCCGCCTTGTTCGTTCTGGAACGCGTCTGGACCGAGCCTCGACTGACGGCTCCGAGCCTCGCCGTTCTTCCGTTCACCGCCGATCCTTCCGACGCCGACGCGCGCAAGCTCGCCAGCGCTGCGCACGACGCGGTCGCACATACACTTTCGCAGGGAAGCTTCTCGGTTACGGACATCGAGTCGTCATCGCAACCCGACCAACCAGCTGCCGATTTCGTGGTTTCGGGTCACGTCACCACGACCCCGGACAAACTGCTCACCACCGTCCGAATGCAAGAGACGGCGCATCATTACGTGATGTTCTCTCACCAGTTTGAAGCAGCACGCGAAAAGGCTGCGGATTTCGCGGAGCTTATTGGCGCGCAAGTTGCGGCCCAAGTGTCCTGGACCGAGCCGCTGATCGAGATCGAACGGAGGCATCCATCCGAACCGGCGGTAACCCGCGCTCTCTTCGGTGAGAGCTCAACTGGACTGCAAGGCAGTGGCAGCCTCGCCGACTATCAAAACATGCGCCGCCTGGCCATGACGGCTCCGAACTCACCGCTTGCGCAATCCAATTTCGCATACGCTACAGCGTTCGCCCTTGATCTGCTGCCGCGCCAACAAAGGGACGAAGCGGTCGCAAGTGCTCGCCAAGCGTCCGACCGAGCCGTCGCACTCGCCCCGGAATCCGGCGAAATGCTGACTCCATGGTGCCTGCTTCATAGCGAGCAACGGCGGATCGAATGTGAGGAGCGGCTTCGAAAGGCAATGCGGATCGATCCCGACGCCCCCTTCTCCGACTGGTTCCTCGCTCACTTGATTCTCAATCCCGTGGGCCGCAACGAAGAGGCCGCGGAGCAGTCCAGCCTTTCGCTCGCGCACGATCCATACATGCCGAACAAGATTGCGATGATGCTGCGGATGCTCGAGCTGACGGGCCAGACAAGCGACGCCGAACGGTTGTACCAACAATCGAAGCGGTGGTGGCCGGACGACTTCGTGATCGCCTGGAATCGCCTGGTCGGAATGATCCAACGCGGCGACTTCAAAGCGGCACAACGCTTCGATGACCAGACGTCCGGGCAACATCCGTTGCGGCCGCTGTTCATTGCCATAAATGGCGCGTCGCTTGGCGCCCTTCGCACGGCCTGCGCAAAGTCCCAGGACTTCGAGTCGGTTCTTTGCATGCTCGGTTTCGCGCGGCTTGGCGACAACAACGCAGCATTCGCGCTCGCCGACGAGCTCTTTCCGTCACGTCGCGGCCGCACTCCGGCGGAGGAGGACCGGATCTGGCTGGACCACCCTGACTCGAACTCGACCGGATTCCTTGCGGGCCCCTCCGCAGCGCCGATGCGGCGCGACCCGCGGTTCATGGCACTCGCGCAACGCACCGGCCTGCTCGATTATTGGCGGAGCGGCCGGCCGCCGGACTTCTGCACCAAGCAGCACGAACCGGTCTGCGCGGTGCTGCTGAAGCGGACCTGACCACCGGTCGCACTAACCGAACTCATTAGCCCCTTTGTAAGCTGGCTTTTCTCAAGATTAGTGTATGTTCGACTGAACCGAGCGAGTGTGTCGGGGGCTCGGCCCGGTGTCGCGGGGGCAGCGAACTTGGGGGCACGGTTCTTCTTGCGGGGCGCGAGCCCTGTCGCGCTGGCTATCGCATCGCCGGCGTTCGCGGCGCCGGCGCAGGATGCCGCGGTCCCTCCGGCCGACACCACGTCTCAGTCGCACAAGTCCGCCGAGCAGCCGCCCATCATCGTCACCGGGTCGCGAATCCCCAGGCACAACCTGACGGCGGTCAGCCCTGTGACGATCGTTACGGGCCAGGACTACAAGCTCGAAGGCGCCGTCCTCACCGAAGACATCATCAACCAGCTGCCACAAGTCACGCCGGACCAGGGCGCGTTCATCTCTAACGGCGCGACCGGAACCTCGACGGTGAATCTGCGGGATCTCGGAGCTTCGCGTACGCTGGTGCTGATCAACGGCCGTCGGCTCATGCCCGGCGATCCCACCTATGCCGCCGGCGACATCAACTCAATTCCGAGCTCGCTGATCCAGCGTGTCGAAGTGCTGACCGGCGGAGCATCATCCGTCTATGGCTCAGACGCGGTTTCGGGAGTGATCAACTTCATCCTGGATACGCACATCGAAGGGCTTCGGCTCGACGCGCAGACGAGCTTCTATCAGCACGACAACCGCAACGCGGACGCGCGGTCACTGCTGATCGCGGCCGGCGATCCCTTCCCGCAGGGCAACACGGTCGATGCCGCCAACCGGAATGTAGATGCGGCGTTCGGGAAGAGCTTCCTCGACGGGCGCGGTCACGTCGCGCTCTACGGCGGCTACCGCAAGCTGTCGGCGATCACCCAGGACGAGCGCGACTACAGCGCCTGCACGATCGAAGCCGATGCAAGGAAACCGGATGGTCGCTTCTGCGGCGGTTCCATCGATTCGGCGACCGGCACCTTCGCAACATTCTTCGACGCATTTCACCTCGGCCCTGACCAGACCTTCCTTCCCGGTCCATCCTTCTTCAATTTCGCACCGGACAATTATTATCAGCGCCCCGGCCGGCGCTACACTGCGGGCGGTTTCGCCAATCTCGATTTCGGCGATGCGCTCAAGCCCTATGTCGAGGTGATGTACATGGACGACCGCTCCGTCGCGCAGATCGCGCCGTCCGGCGATTTCATTCCCGAGACCAAGACCATCAACTGCGACAATCCGCTGCTGTCGCCGCAGCAGCGCAGCCATGTCTGCTTCAACGGCAATTTCGTCGGTCAGACTCCAATCTTCGACAATGAAGGCAATCTCGTCGGAGTCGACGGAGCGCCAATCGCATTCACCGACCCGGTCACCGGCGCCACCTATTTCAAGGGGGTCCTGGTGGTTGGGCGGCGCAATGTGGAAGGCGGCCCACGCCAGGACGATCGGCGGCATCGGGATCTACGCATGGTCGGTGGCGTTGGCGGGAACGTCGGCAGGGGCGTGACATATGACGCGAGCTACACGGCCAGCCAGGCCAAGTTCACGGATGCCTACCTGAATGACGTTTCGCTCGCGCGGCTGAATCGTGCGCTGGACGTCGTGACCGATACTGCAACTGGCCAGCCCGTTTGCAGGTCGGTCCTGACCGGTGCGGACCCGTCCTGCGTTCCGTGGGACGTATTCGTGTTTGGCGGAGTAACGCCCGCGGCGGCGGCGTATATCGCCCTACCTGCAAGCCAGAGGGCGACCATCGAAGAGCATGTCGCAAACGCAAATGCGACAATCGACCTGCAGCAGTGGGGCGTCCAAAGCCCGTGGTCCGACGAAGGTCCATCGCTCAACGTCGGAGCAGAATATCGCAGGGACTCGCTCGACTTCCGTCCTGACGCAGCATTCCAGAGCGGCGATCTTGCGGGACAGGGACAGGCGGTGATGCCCTTCACCGGCGCAACAAGCGTCAAGGAGTTGTTCGGCGAAGCGCGCGTTCCGCTGATCAGGCATGGCTTCATCGAGGAAATCGCGATCGAGGGCGGCTATCGCCACTCGTGGCACAGCGACGGCCTCAGCAAGTTCACTGCGAGCAGCTACAAGGCTGCGGTAGACCTGACACCACTCCGCGGGCTCCGCTTCCGCGCCAGCCTGCAGCGCGCGGTCCGGGCTCCGAACATCCAGGAGCTTTTCTCGCCTGTCTTCCTCGACGGGTTCGACCACGACCCCTGTGCAGGTGTGTCGCCGGCCGCGACAGCCGAGCAATGCGCGCATACCGGCGTGTCGGCGGCGCAATATGGGCACATCGTCGCCAATCCCTTCGGGGAGAGTATCGGCGGCTATAATTCGATCGAGGGCGGTAACACCGGCCTTGGTCCGGAGACCGCGAAAACTCGGGCAATTGGCGTCGTGCTCGAACCACGGTTCCTCGCCGGCTTCAATGCAACCGTTGACTGGTACGACATCCAGATCAAAGGCGCGGTCGAAGTCATTGGCGCGCAGGCGTTCATGGATACGTGCATCGCGACCGGCGACCCCCTGTTCTGCGGCCGAATCCACCGCGATTCGAACGGGAGCCTGTGGCAGACGTTGCAGGGCTTCGTCGACGACACTAACGCCAATATCGGCGCACGGACCGCGCGCGGAATCGACCTAAGCGCCAACTACCGGCGGAGCCTCGGCCGCTTCGGCTCGGCGAGCCTCCAATTCTTCGGGAGCCGGTTGCTGAAAGCGATCACCGACAATGGCGGATTGTCGACTCCTTTCAATTGCGCCGGGCTCTACGGTTTCCCGTGCAATTATCCGCTGCCGAAGTGGCGGCATACCGCGCGATTTAGCTGGAACTCACGCTCCGGCCCGGGGATCTCGCTCGACTGGAGGCACACCGGAAAAGTCACGCTCGCCGCGCTGAATCCAGGCTTTGGCGAGCTCCAGTTCGTCAGCCAGTTCGAGCAGCGGATTTCAGCTCAGGATTATTTCGATCTGACCGCAGTGTTCCCGATCCGGCGCCATTATGTGCTCCGGTTGGGGGCGCGGAACATCTTCGACCGAGCACCGCCGATCGTCACGAACGGCAATCCCGCTTGCAGCAACAGCCTGTGCAATGGCAACACCTTCCCGCAGCTCTACGATCCGCTTGGGCGATATCTATTCGCGTCGGTCACCGTAAATCTAGGCAGGCGTTAGCCAGGCAGTGCCTGTCGAGCAGGCTCAAGGTCCTCTTGCCGCAGCGCCACTGGACGAAAATAAGAGGCAACAGCGGCCGGCTCGCCTCGAGAGACAATGCGCTTCGGGCGTCTTTGGTGATGTCGAGGCGCACTGGGAAGTCTCGCAAGCAAGTCAGAGCAGCGGGAGCCGCCGGAACCCATTTCGTTCAGCTGGATTGCAGCTTGCTCGACGTAACGGAGCTGAAATGGCCGACAGAAGCGCTTTCGATACCGCGACCCGGATCGCCGCCGGCGACGTCGGAACGGATTATGACGACGTCACGGTGGCGCTTCACTGGGCGACGGCGATCCTGGTGGTGGTGCTGTTCCTCCTCGGCGTCACCTGGGACTATTTCCCCAAGCCGACTGTCGGTGAGATGCAGAGCCTGCACATCTCGCTCGGAGTCGCGCTGACCGCCGTCGTCGTCGCCCGGATCATATGGCAGCTGCTGCCCGGGCATCATCTGCCGGCGATCGTCGGCGGATGGGCGAAGCTCGCGTCGAAGAGCGTTCACTATCTGCTCTACGCACTGCTGGTCGCGCAGGCGTGCCTCGGCTGGGCGTGGCGCTGGGGCCAGGGCCATGATGTCGGCTTCTTCGGGCTGTTCGGGATCCCCGGGCCCTACGGAGCGCTCGCGCGGCCGACTCGCCACCTGATCGGCGAGGTCCACGAATATGTCGCCTGGGGGATCGTGATCATCGCCTTCGCCCATGCGCTCGCCGCGCTCTATCACCACTACAAGCTGCACGACCGCGTGCTCGGGCGGATGCTTCCGGCGGCGAGAGGCTAGATTGTGACGGCCGCCGGATCGGCTGCATGAACCGCTGACGCCGGCAGGGACACGAAGCAGGCGGAGGTCCCATGATCGACACCCTGATGTTCACGCGTCGAACATTCATCGGCGGCGCCGCCGGACTAAGCGGCATCATCAGCTCGACAGGCTGCCACTCCGCCGCGGCTCCGTTTCCGACGATGGAGACATTGAGCGGCCGCATGCCGTGCGGTTCATGTGCGCAGCCGGCCGTGCTTTCCTGGCGCACGAGCATCACCGGACCGAATGAACCGGGTCAGCCTATCCAGGTCTCGGGCGTGATCTACCGGGAAGAAGACCACAGGCCGGCGGAGGGCGCGATTCTGTTCGTCTTCCAGACCGACGCCAGCGGACGCTATAACCGCGACGTCAGCGGCTACAGGGGAGAAGTCAATCCGCGCCTGCGCGGGTGGATGAAGACCGGCAGCGACGGCCGCTATGAATTCTCGTCGATCAAGCCAGGACAATATTCCGGCCCGATTCACATCCACGCGCATCTCTATGCCGCGGGAAGGCCTGAGTGGTTCATTCGCGAGTTCCTTTTTGCCGACGATCGGCTGATCCCGCCTCGTGAACGCGCGGAGTTCGCAGGATACGGCCGCTTCTCGCCGATGCTCCATCTGCGCCCCCGGGGAGACGGAGTCCTGGTCGCCGAGCGCGATATCCTGATGACGAGGGACCCGCGGCGCCCCTGGCCCCCCGCGGCATAACCGACTCCGGGCACCAGTTGCACCGCCGAGCGAATGGTGATTGGTTCCGACTCATCTGAAGAAGAGGGGGACAACAATGCGGACAGGAATTTCGTTGGCGCTGCTCGCAGCCGCGGCGGCGCTCTCGCTCGGCGCCTGCGCGAAGGACAATAAGGGCGCATCGGCTAGCCCGGACAGCGTCAAGCAGGCGATCCAGGCCGACCAGGCCAAATGGAACCAGCAGTTCAAGGCCAAGGATACCGAAGGGATGGTCGGCCATTACGCCGACGACGCTTATTTCGTTGCTCCCGGTCTTGCCGGCACCGAAGGCTCGACTCCGATCCGCCAGATCTATGCCAATGCCTCGACCGACCCGGCGTTCGATGTCCAGCTGAAGGTCACAAAGGTCGACGCCGCGAGCTCCGGCGACCTCGCCTATGCGCGGGGCACCTTCACCGAGAAATATACCGACAAGAAGAGCGGCAAGGTGATGAGCGACAGCGGATCTTACCTGACCGTCTACAAGAAGCAGGACGACGGAAGCTGGAAAGCGGTCGAGGATTTCGCCGCCGCCGATCCGGATTCGGCCAAGCCCGTGCCGCCCGGCAAGCCGGCCACTCGCGCCAAGATGACGTCGTTCGGCTAGCCGGGAGCGCTTCACCAAGACCAGCGCGGGAAAACGGACATTAGCGTCCTGCTCGCCCCTGTTGCGGGCAGTATTAGACGGCGTTGATTTGCCGCAGACGCTCCAGGTCGCCGCTCGTGACCAGGCCCTTCTCCGCGAATAGTTCGAGCAGCGCGTCGAACTTGCGCGCTGTTGCCTTGGCCAGCTGCATCGACTCTCTAATGCGCTCGTCGATCATTTGCTCGTTGATATCGTCTGCCATTTGGCTCTCCTGCCAATCGACCCGGGACCTGACTTGGACAGTTCAGCGAGACCAAGCCTCCAGCGGCCCGCAATTTCTGTTTCGACCTGAATACAGTCGGCGCTTACTCCCATGACTGCAATGGGTGGGAAGCCGCCATTGGCCATCTCGCTCATGCTGTTTAATTTCCCCATCCTCGCCTAGGCTCAATGAGGGGGCCTCACATGCCGCAGCAATCGCAGAGTCCTTGGCACGACTGGCGCAATGACGCGCGCGAGCTCGCGATCGTCGTCATCGGCGTGCTGATCGCCTTGCTCGCCCAGGAAGTGTTGCAAGGTTGGGAATGGCAGCAGAAGATCCGCGCCGCCGAAGACGCGATGAAGCATGAGCTGTTGTGGGACGACGGGCCGCAAATCTACCAGCGCGCGATGATGCATCCGTGCCTCAGCCAGCGGCTCGACGCGATCCGAGCCGCGGTTGAGGACCACACGCCGCGGGACCGGATCGTCGCTTTGGTCGACAGCTACCAGGTCTTCCCTGTCAGCTACGACGTCGTCGCCCAACAGGCCGCGACGGCCTCCGACGTAACGACGCACATCAACCAGGACGTCCTGCAACCCTATATGATGCCCTATGCTGTCATGCCCGACTTCGGGCAAACCGCGCAGGTCGAGCAGGAGCACATCGCCCGGCTGCACGCGCTGAACCGCAAGGGCGGCCCGCTTAGCGAAGCGGAGACGATGCAGGTGCTGAACGCGGTCGAGCTCCTGCACAACGACGACCGCTTCATGAACAGCGCTGCGCGCTGGAGCATTCCCCAGCTCAGGAAGCTCGGGGCCGTCGATGCCGAGCGCCTGCAAACTTTCACCGACATTGCGCGCGAGAGTTTCGGCGATTGCATCAAGCCGCTTCGCGCAGATTTTCCCAAGGGAATACCCGTCGACTGACCAGCGGTGCTCGTCTGCTCCGCCGTAGGCATTTCGCGCGTAGGTTTAATGTCTGCAATGGGTCGAAAGCCGCCACCAGGTTAAGGCCTGGTTTCCCTAGAAGTCCGATTCCGCGAGAAACCGCGCGCCGGCGCTTCCGGTCTGCGCCCAGCGCACCTGGGCCTTGATATGGCCCATGCGCGGGATCGAGATCTGGAGACGTTCGCCGATGTGGAAGTCGCCGTCGGCCTCGATCCGGCAACCCTCGTCCGAGAAGTTGCTGAGCTTGACCGCCTCTTTCCTGCCGTCGGTGCGCTGGACGACCGCGTCGATCGCGACCGGATGACGGTCCTTTCGTCGCGCCCAGGCCTGCGCACGCTCCATTACGTTGCTCCCACTCGGCACCGATGCCGTTGTCGCAGGGGGCTGTAAACGAAAGTTTAATTTCTGGACGGCGAAACGGATTTAACGCCGGCGATGCGACCTATCTCGAGCGCCTCCGCGGTGTTTGACGCACGGAGCTTCTGAAGCATTCGGCTCAGGCGGCGATGTCGTATGGCTGAATCTCGCCGGAAAGATAGAGGCTGCGCGCCTTGACCCTCGACAGCTTGCCCGAGCTGGTGCGCGGCAAAGTCCGGGGCGGGACCAGCTCGACCACGGGCATGATCCCGGTGATCGCCCGGACGCGCTCGCGGATCTGGTCGCGAAGCCGTCCGCGCTCCTCATTGTCGGACACTCGGCAGTGGACGAGGACCGCCGGAGTTTCCTCTCCGCTCGGGCCGGTGATCGCGAATGCGGCGATGTCGCCGGACTTGAAGCCTGGCAGCTGCTCGACCGCCCATTCGATGTCCTGCGGCCAGTGGTTGCGCCCGTTGATGATGATCATGTCCTTGGCGCGGCCGACGATGAAGATGTATCCCTTCGACATGTAGCCCATGTCGCCGGTGTCGAGCCAACCGTCGGGGCTCAAGCAGGCGCGGGTCGATTCTTCGTCGCGGAAATAGCTGTGCATGACGCTGGTGCCGCGGACGAAGACCTGGCCGATACCGCGATCGGGCAGAAGCTCGCCGCCGGGGCCGCGAATCTGTACCTCCATGCCGGTCACCGGCCGGCCGCAATTGACCACCGCGCGGTAGCGTTTCGGCTGGTCGCTGGCGCCGGGCGCGCATCCCGACAGCTCGTTCTCCTCGACCAGCTCGACCCGGATTCCTTCGCCCGGCGGCATCAGCGACACGGCGAGCGTCGCTTCGGCAAGACCGTAGCTCGGGCAGAAAGCGGTCGCCTTGAAGCCGGCAGGAGCGAAGCAATCGACGAACGCCTGCATGACGTCGGGGCGGATCATGTCGGCGCCGTTGCCGGCGATCCGCCAGCGCGACAGGTCGAAGCGGTCCTCGGCCCGCGTCTGCGAGCTCATCCGCCTCGAGCAGATGTCGTAACCGAACGTCGGCGAATAGCTGACCGAGTTGCCCGGGTTGCGCGTAATCATGTCGAGCCAGGCGAGCGGGCGGCGGGCGAAATCCTCGGTTTTCAGATAGTCGACCGACAATTGCAGCGAAATCGGTGACAGGAAGCAGCCGACCAGGCCCATGTCGTGATACCAGGGCAACCACGATATGCAGCGGTCGTCGCCCTGAACGTTGAGGCCGACGCCGTGAGCGTGGAGGTTGCCCAGCAGCGCCCTGTGGGTGACCGCGACCCCATGCGGGAAACGGGTCGAGCCGCTCGAATATTGGAGGTAGGCGATGTCGTCGGGCTTAGCCGTCGGAAGATCTTTTGCGGATGGCTCGACGTTCGGCAGCGAATCCCAGTCGCGCGGAGTGATTCCGGCTTTTTCGGCAGCGTCCTTGCAGAAATGCTCGAGCTCGGCTGGATAGACGAACAGCTTGGGGTCGCAGCTCGTCAGCTGGGTGGAGAGCTGGTCGACATAAGCGTCGCGGCCGCCGAAGCTGGTCGGAAGCGGCAGCGGCACCGGCAGTGCGCCGGCATAGACCGCGCCGAAGAAGCAGGCGGCAAAATCGGGGCCGGTTTCGGCGACGAGGGCGATACGGTCGCCGGGCTGGATATCGAGCGCAAGGAAGCGCCGCGCATGGGCGAGGGAGTCCTCGCGAAGCTCGGCATAAGTGTAGCTGCGCGCCGGATTGCCCCGCGCGTCATGGAAGTTGAGCCCGCGGCGCCCCTTGGCGGCATAGTCGAGCGCCTCCCCCAGCGTGTTGAAATCCGCGATTCGACGCGGCAGGCTGTCAAGCGTGGGCGTCGCGCCCGGGGGGGCAAGCTCGTTGATCACAGACGTGTTGCGCTCGAGCACGCCTTCCCTTCCTTCATTGTTCATCTCTAGCGCCCGCGCCTGCGCGCAGCCGGCGCTTTCCTGATGGGAGGCGAGTGTGGCACAAAAACGGCGTAATGGCACCTCCCAGGCCCGTTCGCCGGCCCCCTCCGCTCGACTCCGGACGGCTTCAGGAACTCGCGCTGCGCTACGTCGGGCGTTACTCGACGACGCGCGCGAAACTCCGCGCCTATCTCGCGCGCAAGCTGCGCGAACGGGGATGGAGCGAATCGACTGAACCGGACCTTGATCGGCTCGCCGGGCGCTTGTGCGAGCTCGGCTATGTCGACGATTCCGCCTACGCCCTCGCCAAGTCGCAGGCGCTTGCCAGCCGCGGGTACGGCAAGCGCCGGCTCGACGAAAAGCTTCGGCTCGCCGGTATCGACGAAGCCGACGGAGCGGAAGCACGCGAGCATGCCGACGCCCGCGCGATCGACGCCGCGTTGCGATTCGCCGAGCGGCGCCGGATCGGCCCGTTCGCCGGCCAAACGCCCGATCCGAGGCAGCGCGACAAGGCGATCGCGGCGCTGGTCCGGGCCGGTCACTCCTTCGCGCTGGCACGCGCGATTGCCGCAATGCATCCGGGGGCGGAGATCGACGTCGACGCGCTTCGCGAGCAGGCGCGCATCGCCCCTTAACGAAAGTAAGCTCTAGCTAAAGTCGGTTTGCCGACACAAAGAGCCATGATAATGAGGGCCATGGTAAGCGCGTCCGTCAGTCTGGCCGAAGAAAAGGTGCGGCCCAACGTGGTTTCAAAGTCAGATTCTCCGGAGGCGGAGCTGCCGCCGGTCAAGGGACGCGTAAAGTGGTTCGATGCGACGCGCGGATTCGGTTTCCTGGTCAGCGACGAGCTCGAAGGCGACGTGCTCCTGCACTTCAGCGTGCTTCGCGAGCACGGACGGCGGAGCGTTCCCGAAGGCGCGGTCATCGAGTGCGTGCCCGTCCGCCTGGAACGCGGCCTGCAGGCCAAGCGGATCCTGTCGATCGACCTCAGCTCGGCCTTGCCCCAGCAGCCGCGCTCGTCCATTCCACCGTCCGAGCGGGCTGACCGCAAGGCGCTGGCGGACAATGCCGGCGAGTTCGAGCCGGTGGAGGTCAAATGGTTCAATCGGGTTCGCGGCTATGGCTTCGTCAAGCGTCCGGACGAGCTGGGCGGC
>Ga0070680_100002974_pt1 | contig 12604 bp, 12 predicted proteins | sample KBSC73BmetaG_FD_64672 | JGI IMG/M metagenome (GOLD analysis project Ga0070680, IMG submission 64672) | Corn rhizosphere microbial communities from Kellogg Biological Station, Michigan, USA - KBS C7-3B metaG | ecosystem: Host-associated > Plants > Roots > Rhizosphere | place: USA: Michigan...
CGGGACTTGCCGATCCCGGGAATTCCGTTCACGAGCACGAGCTGCGCCCGGCCCTCGTCGGCGGAGGCGTGGAAGTGCTCCTTGACGAGCCGCAGCTCCCGGTCTCGGCCGACGAACGGCGCCTCGAGCCCGGATGCCCGGAGCGAGCCGCGCGCGCCCGCGACGACGCGCAACGCCTGCCAAAGCCTGAGCGGCTCCGCCTTGCCCTTGAGCGCGTGCTCGCCGGCGTCGTCGTACGTGATCGACGCCTCCGACGCGCGCTTCGTCGCGTCCCCGACGAGCACCGTGCCGGGTTCTGCGGCCGACTGGATGCGGGAGGCGGTGTTCACGAGATCGCCGGCGACCATCCCCTGGCCCTCGGCGCCGAGCGTGACGGCCGCCTCGCCGCTGAGCACCCCCGCGCGGACCCGGAGGCTCGCGTCCAGCGTCGGGATCGCGCCGACGAGGTCGAGCGCTGCGCGGACGGCGCGCTCCGCGTCGTCCTCGTGCGTGACCGGCGCACCCCAGAGCGCCATCACCGCGTCGCCGATGAACTTCTCCACGGTGCCGCCGTACCTCTCGATCGTGGTCCGCGCGAGGTCGAAGTAGCGGGTCAGCAGCTCGCGCGTGTCCTCGGCGTCACGTCCCTCGGAGGCGGCCGTGAACCCGACGAGGTCCGCGAAGAGCACCGACACGAGCCGGCGCTCGGCCTGCGGCGGAGCTGTGGGCGCAGCAAGGCTCGGGTCGGCAACGAGCGCTGCACCGCAGTCGCCGCAGAACTTGGTTCCGGGCGAGTTCGCCGAGCCGCACCTCGCGCAGGCGACGGCGAGCGGCGAGCCGCATTCGCCGCAAAACTTCCTGCCGGCCTCGTTCGCCTGGCCGCAGACCCCGCACATCATGTTCACGTCGCCTCACTATCTCGCAAAGCGCGGCGTGCATCTAGCCTCGAGGCGACATCGGGGAGTACACGGTCGCGATCGTCGGCGCAGGCTTCAGCGGGACGGCGCCCGGCGTCCACCCGCTCCGCGCCGCCCCGGTCGCGGTCGACCGGCCGTACCTGGTCGAGCGAGCGGCTGGCGCTCCTCGGTCAGCTCCGCAAGGGCGGCTTCTGGGAGCACACCGCCGTGCCCGAGCTGCGTGTCGCGGCGAAGCGGGTCGCGGATCGCCTCGTCCGCGAGGCTACCCTCGGGGTGTGAGCGAGCACCATCCCGTCAAGCCCGTGGAGCGGGCCGACCGGATCGGCGCCGAGCGGGCGATCGCCGGCGAGGCCGCGGCGCGGGAGTGGTGGCGTCGTGTCCCGCGTGTCGTGACCGCGCCGCGGTCGGTGTTTGCCGCGCTCGCCGAGACGGACGACGCCGACGTCGACGCTCGGGCCGAGCCCGTCCTCGCGATCACGATCCTCGCGGGAATGACCTGCGTGATCCTCACGCCGGCCTGGGGGACGATCATGGACGACTCGACCGTCGACACGCTCGTCCTGCTCGTGGTGACCTTCATCGGCGGGCTCTTCTACGGCGCCGCCGGCTACTTCCTCCTCGGGCTGGTGCTCCTCCTCGGCGCGAAGGCGGTGGGCGTCGACCCGCCCTTCAAGATCGCCCGGCAGGTCGTGGCGTTCGCCGCGGTCCCCCTCGGGCTCGGGCTCTTCGTGCTCGTGCCGGCGATCGCGCTCGCCTACGGGGACGACTGGTTCCGGACGGGCGGCTCGGACGAGGGCACGGGCCGGGCGGTGTTGACCGCGGTCGGGCTCGCCTTCGTCGCGTGGTCCGCCGTGCTCGTCGCCCTCGGCCTGCGAACGACGTTCCGTCTCCCGTGGCGGGGCGTGCTCGGCGCGCTCCTGCTCGCCGGAGTGCTCGTCGCCGCGTTCGCGGTGCTCCCGAGCGTTCTCTGACCCGACCTACCGCTTCGCCCGCGCGACGTCTGGTGCGCCGACGGTCGCCTCGAAGGCCGCGCGCTCCTCCTCGGACATCCCGTACGTGTGCACCTCTTCCGGGAACCGGCGCTCGCGGACGTCGTCGGCGTACGCCGACACCGCGTCGCGGATGGTCGAGGCGAGGTCGGCGTAGCGCTTCACGAAGCGCGGCGACTGGCCGTCGTAGAGGCCGAGCAGGTCGTGCCAGACGAGCACCTGGCCGTCGGTGCCGGCGCCGGCCCCGATCCCGATCGTCGGGATCAGCAGGCGCTGCGTCACCTCGTCGGCGACCGCCGCGGGCACCGCCTCGAGCACGACGGCGAAGCAGCCCGCCTGCTCGAGCGCGAGCGCGTCGGCGAGCAGTCGCGCAGCCTTGTCCGCGGTGCGGCCCTGCGCCTTGAAGCCGCCGAGCATCGTCGCGGTCTGGGGCGTCAGCCCGACGTGTCCCATCACGGGGATTCCCGCTCCGACGATCGCGCGGACCCGAGACAGCATCGGTCCGGCCCCCTCGAGCTTCACCGCGTCTGCACCGGCGTCCTTGACGAAGCGGATCGCATTCTCGACCGCCGCGCCGTCGGAGACCTGGAACGAGCCGAACGGCATGTCCGCGATCACGAGCGGCCGGCGGGCGCCGCGGGTCACGGCGCGCGTGAGCACGAGCATCTCCTCCATCGTGGCCGGCACGGTGGAGTCGTGGCCGAGCACGGTCATCGCCGCCGAGTCGCCGACGAGGACGAGATCCGCGCCCGCCTCGTCCGCGAGCCGGCCGGACGGCGCGTCGTAGGCGGTGATCATCACGATCGGCTGACGGCGCTCGACGAGCGTCGCGAGCTCGGTGATCGGCAGCTTCCCGGGCGCGGGCGCGCCGGGAGCGGGGGTGCGTGGACGTGTGCTCATCGATCCTCCTCGAGAGGGACGTTGTCGATCAGGCGGGTCGTGCCGACCCGGACCGCGGCGGCAAGGACGGGCGGGTCGAAGGGGGCGACGGCGACGTAGTCGACGTCGAGACCCACGTCCTCCAGGATCGTGCGGGCGGTGTCGGGGTCGCGGGTCGCGAGCGCGCGCGGCAGCGCGAGGGCGCGCAGCCGCTCTTCGTCGGAGAGGCGCTCGTTGCGGGACGAGAGGGCGAGCCCGTCGGCATCGCGAATCGTGGGAAGTACGGCGAGCTCGAGCTCGAGATGCAGGTCGGCGATCATCCGTCGCAGCACCTCGATCTGCTGCGCGTCCTTCTGGCCGAAGTAGACGACGTCGGGACGGACGATCGCGAAGAGCTTGAGGCACACGGTGGCGACGCCGCGGAAGTGTCCGTGGCGATGCTCGCCCTCGAGGATCGCACCGAGCTCGGTGACGTCGACCCAGGTCTGGTAGCCCGGCGGGTAGAGCTCCGCGGCAGAGGGCGCGAACGCGACGTCCACCCCGGCGGCGCGTGCGCGGTCGAGGTCGCCGGCCTCGTCGCGCGGGTAGCCGTTCAGATCGGCCGGTTCGCCGAACTGCGCCGGGTTGACGAACAGGCTCATCACGACGGCGTCGCACTCGTCGCGCGCGGCGGCGAGCAGGGCCTCGTGGCCGCCGTGGAGCGCTCCCATCGTTGGGACGAGGCCGATTCGCCCGTCGCGGCGGCCGGCGAGGGCGGCGCGGACGTCGGCGACGGTGCGTGCGACGATCACGCCGGTGCTCCTTGATCCACCTCGACGCGGGTCAGGCGCGCCAGCGCGTCGTACGACTCGAGCAGCTCCGGTGCGTGCTCCGCGATCGCCGCGCGGTGCCGCTCGACCGTCTCCCAGTCCCCGCGCTCGATCGGCCCCGTCAGCTGGAAGCCGTTCTCGATCACGCGGCGCATGAGCGGATCGAGCGCCTCCGGCGGAACCTCGGCGCCTGCGAGGAGCTCACCTGCCGCGCGTCGTAGGGTGACGAGGTAGTTGGAGGCGATCGCCGCGCCCGCGTGGTAGAGCGCGCGACGCTCGTCGGCGAGCGTGAACGGCCGCAGGCCCAGCACCTCCGCGAGCGAGGTCGCGACCGCCAGAGCGTCGTCGCTCTCGCCGCTGACGGCGGCCCAGGCGCCGTCGAGCTGCTCGGCGCCACGGTCGAGGGTGAAGCTCTGGAGCGGATGGAGCGAGAAGCGCCGCACGTGGGGTGCAAGCGCGGCGAGCGGCGTGCCGCCGCTCACGTGCGCGACCCAGGGCCCCGGCTCGATCCCGGCCGCGACCTCGGTGATCGCGCGGTCGGGCACGCAGAGGAGGACGACGTCGGACCGTCGCCCCGAAGGGCCGAGCCCGCACTCGGCGAGCCGCGCGCTCACCGCGCGTCCGACGCGCCCGCGCGCACCGATGACTTCCACGCTCTCGATCATTCAGGCTCCAGTTCCCTGCGGATACCGGGCACCACGAAGGATAGTCGAATCCGGTACCGCTACACGTGCGCGAGACGCGTGGTGAGCCCGTCCCGCACGTGCGGCCACTCGTCGTCGACCACCGAGTACCAGGCGCTGTCGCGGTTCTCGCCCTGGCGGACGAGCATGTGCTTTCGGTGGATCCCCTCGAACGCCGCGCCCATCGCCTCCATCGCGCCGCGGGACCGCTCGTTCAACGCGTCGGTCTTCAGCTCGACGCGCCTGCAGCCCCAGGTCTCGAACGCATGCCCGAGCATCAGCAGCTTCGCCTCGACGTTGACGCCGCCGCCCCAGGCCGACGGCTGGAGCCACGTCCAGCCGATCTCGAGGGAGCCGTGCTCGGGGCGCAGCGCGAGGAACCGGGTCGAGCCGACGACCACGCCTTCGCGATACGTCACGAGCGGCAGGTCGAGACCGGCCGCTGCGCGTGCCAGTGCGTCGTCGACCCAGGCCTCGAGCTCCCCCGGCGTCTGCGGCTGCGCGATCGGGAGCCAGCGCCAGGTGCGCGGGTCGCGGGACGCCTCCCAGAGACCCTCCGCGTGGCGTGCCTCCATCGGCTCGAGCCTGACGATCCGGCCCTCGAGCGTCGGTGTCGCCCAGCGACTGCCGGTCATGGGATTACACTACGGCCGTGCCGATCTACGAGTACGCGTGTATGGCGTGCGAGGACCACTTCGAGGAGCTCGTTCGCTCGAGCGACCAGGTCGTGACCTGCCCCAGCTGTGGCGCGGCGAAGGTGCTCAAGCAGCTCTCGTCGTTCGCGGTGCAGAGCTCGGGCTCGAAGCCGAGCCGCGTCGCTTCGTCGGGCGGTGGCGGCTGCTGCGGCGGCGGTTGCGGCTGCGGCCACTAAGACCCCGGCCGCGTCACGTCTCAGTGGGTCGCGCTCGGCGACGCCTCCGGCGCGCCCGTCTCTCGGATGCCCCGGAGGAACACGACCGAGCCGGCGAGGAGGATCAGGGCGACGACGAGGATCGCCCAGGTGTCGTCGCTCGTCGGCTTCACCGTCATCGCGAACACGATCGCGAACAGGAAGAGCAGGTCGACCCGGAGGAGCGCGAACACGCGCCGGATGAGGCGCTGTCCATCGGACGTGTCCGGCCCGACCTCCTCGATGCGCTTCGCCGTCGGCCCGAGCACGAGCGCCCCGAGGAGGAAGGAGCCCGCGAACGCCACGAGCGCGAAGACGACCCACAGCCTGCCCCACGGCCAGTCGCCGTTCAGCATCAGGCCGATCCCCGCGAGGACGACGACGAGCGACGTCGGGACGAAGAGCCGCTCCCCGATCCGGCCCGCGTTCCCCGCGAACCGCGCGATCGCAGCGGTGTCGCGCGAGCGCAGCTCGACCATGCCGTACACCTGGAACAGGAAGCCGCCACCGATCCAGATGATCGCGCCGCACAGATGGACGAACAGCAGGAACTCGTACCAGGTCACACATGCCTCCTCGTGGTGGGCCGCGAGGGCGAGCTTCCGACATCTGTTGGTGCGAGTCAAGCGCGACGGCACGACCGACCGGGCCCGCCCGTAAAGTGGGGTCCTTGGACGCGTCGGAGCGTGCAGCGGCCCTCGACGCGGTGGCCGCCGAGGCCGCCGGGTGCGTCCGCTGCCCGTTGGCCGACGGACGGACCGCGGTCGTGTTCGGCGAGGGCGACCCCGATGCCGAGCTCGCGCTCGTCGGCGAGGCGCCGGGGTTCCACGAGGACCGCGAAGGCCTGCCGTTCGCGGGGCGCTCGCGCGAGCTCCTCGCACGGTTGCTGGCAGGGATCGGCCTCGCGCTCGACGAGGTCTACCTCGCCACGGCGCTCAAGTGCCGAACCGCCGGAAGCAGGGACCCGTCGCCCGAGGAGACCGCCGCGTGCGAGCCGTTCCTCTACCGCCAGCTCGAGCTGGTGCAGCCACGCGTCGTGGCCAGCCTCGGCAGCTTCGCGACGACGCTGCTTTCGGGGCGCGCGCTGGGGATCACGCGCGTCCACGGAGAGGAGCAGGAGGTCACGCTCGGAGGACGCTGCGTAACGCTCGTCCCGCTGTATCACCCGGCGGCCGCGCTCTACACCCCGACGATGCTCGAGGTGCTCGAGCAGGACGTCGCGCATCTGGGCGAGATCCTCGGCCGGCCTCACGTCGAGAGCTCGGCGCCACTGCCCGAGCCGATCGTGATCACGCGACCCGTCTCGCGCGAGCCGGCGCAACTCGGCCTCTTCTAGACGTGCCCGAGCTCGAGCTGGTGTCCGGCTCGCCGGAGGAGACCGAGGCGCTTGCGGGCAGGCTCGCGCGGCGCCTCGTCGCGGGCAACGTCGTCCTGGTCTCCGGGGAGCTCGGCACGGGGAAGACGACGTTCGTCCGGGGCGCGTGCCGCGCGCTCGGGATCACGGGTCGAGTGACGAGCCCCACGTTCACGATCGGCCACCGGTACCCGGGCTCTCCCGACGTGTCGCACCTCGACCTCTACCGCTTTCGCGGGCTCTCGACCGCGGAGTGGGGCGACCTCGAGCCGTACTTCGACGATGCCGTCGTCTTCGTCGAGTGGCCCGAGGCCGGGAGCGGGACGCTGCCGCCGGAGCGCGCGTGGGTGCGCCTCGGGCACGTCGCACCGAAGCGGCGGACGATCCACGTGGACGCGGCCGAGGACGCCCTGCTACAAGCTCTCACGGGTGCTGATCCTGGCCTTCGACACGGCGACTGAGGTCGCGACGAGCGCGCTCGTCTCCGACGGGGAGGTGCTCGGCGAGCGCTGCTCGGTCGCTGCGACGCTCCTCGAGGACGTCGACGCGCTCTTCCGGCAGGCCTCGGCGAGGCCGCGGCAGCTGGACGCGATCGTCGTGGGCACCGGGCCGGGGAGCTTCACGGGAACGCGGGTCGGCCTGTCGGTCGCCCGCGGGCTCGCGCTGGCGCTCGGCGTGGACGGCGCGGGGATCTCGACGCTGGACGCGCTCGCCGCCGGCGCCGAGGGCGGCATTCCGCTGATCGACGCGCGGCGCGGCGAGGTCTTCGTCCAAGGCCCAGAGGCGCGTCGCCCCGACGAGGTCGACGTCGCCGGGAAGCTCTGCGTCGGGAGCGGCGCCGTTCGCTATCGAGAGCTGCTCGAGGCTGGAGGGGCGGAGGTTCCGCCCGACCACGATCCGCGTCATCTCCCGCGGGCCGCCTTGCACGTCCGGCTCGCGGAGGCCTACGGCCCGGTCGAGCGAATCCAGCCCGTCTACGTACGCGAGCCCGACGCGAAGCCGAGGGAGGCGTGAACGGCCGATGAGCATCTCTCTGCGGCGGCTCGAGCTCGGCGACCTCGACGAGATCGAGCGCATCGAACGGGCGTCGTACCCGACACCGTGGTCACGCGCGATGTTCGCGAGCGAGCTGGCGAAGCCGAGCTCCGTGTCGCTCGGCGCGGTCGACGACGCGGGTGCGCTCGTTGGATATCTCGTGCTCTCCCGCTACGTCGACGCCTGGCACGTGATGAACGTCGCGGTCGCCCCCGAGCGCCGTCGGGAGGGAATCGCGTCGGCGCTCCTCCGGCAGCTGCTCGACCAGACACGAGGCGACGCGAAGCGCGGCTACACCCTCGAGGTGCGCGTCTCCAACGTCGGCGCGATCAGCCTCTACGAGCGCTTCGGCTTCCGTCCGAAGGGCGTGCGCCGCGGGTACTACACGGACAACCGCGAGGACGCCTTGATCATGTGGCGGGACGCCGACCCGGCCGAGCAGGAGGCGGCAGGCGCGTGAGTGGGCTGGTGCTCGGGATCGAGACGTCCTGCGACGAGACGGCGGCGGCGCTCGTGAGCGACGACGGCCGGATCCTCTCGTCCGTCGTCGCGTCCCAGGCAGACCTGCACGCTCGTTACGGCGGGATCGTTCCCGAGGTCGCCTCGCGCCGGCACCTCGAGCTCCTCGCCCCGGTCGTCGCTACCGCGCTCGACGAATCCGGGGCGAGCCTCGACGATGTCACGCAGGTCGGGGTGACGCAGGGGCCGGGCCTCGTCGGGGCGCTGCTCGTCGGGCTTTCTGCGGCGAAGGCGCTCGCGTGGGCGCGCGGCCTGCCACTCGTCCCCGTCGACCACCTGCGTGGCCACGTCGCGACGCTGTATCTGGAGCCCGACCCGCTCGACCCGCCGTTCACGTGCCTCCTCGCGAGCGGTGGGCACACTATGGTGCTCGCCGTGCGCGACCGCTCGGGCTTCGAGGTGCTCGGCTCGACGATCGACGACGCCGCCGGCGAGGCGTTCGACAAAGGCGCCCGTCTGCTCGGGCTCGGCTACCCGGGCGGCGCGGAGCTCGACCGGGTCGCGCGCGCGGGAGACCCGGACGCGTACGCGTTCCCGGTCGCGCGTGTGCCCGGCCTCGACTTTTCGTTCTCCGGATTGAAGACAGCGCTTCTCTACGCCGTCCGGGACCTTGCCTCAGACGAGCTCGAGACCCGTCGCGCGGACCTCGCAGCCTCCTACCAGCGTGCGATCGTGCGGGCGCTCGTCGGCCGGCTGCGTACCGCCGCCGAGCAGACGAGGTATCGGACGGTGGCCGTGGTGGGCGGAGTCGCGGCGAACTCGGAGCTGCGGGCCGCGCTCCCGGACGCCCGCTTCGCGCCCCTGGCGCTTTGCACGGACAACGCAGCGATGATCGCCTCCGCCGCCCGGTTCGGTCGCCCCCTCGTCTCGCCCGGGTACCTTGCGCTCGATGCGTACGCATCCGCGTAGCGCACGCGCCCTGACGGCGGTCTGTGCCGCGGTCGCCGTCCTCCTCCCGCTCTCCGTCGGTGGAGGCGCCGGCGCCGCGGGCGGCGACGCCGGTGGCGCCGCGGGCTGGCAGGGCCTCCTCGGCAGCAGGCCGCTCCCGCAGCTCGGGGGGCGCTGGATCGTGGTGCTGAAGGCGCCCTCGCTGGCCGATCGCGTCGCCCGCGCGGGCGGACGCGCGACGGAGAGGGAGATGCTGGCCTGGACGGCGGCCGCAACCGATGCCCAGCGGCGCGCGATCACGCGGCTCGCCTTCCATGGTGCGCCCATCGACCCCGAGCAGTCGTACGTCCGTGTCTTGAACGGCTTCGCGGCGGCCATCGACCCGCGCCTGCTGCCCGCCCTCGAGCGGGACCCGGGAGTCGCCGGCGTCTACCCGGCCCGCGCCGTCTACCCCGCGGCGCTGCCGAGCCCTGCGGTCGACGCGAACCTCCTCGAAGCGGGCGCCGACACGCGCGTCGCCGTGTCGCTGCCGGGCTCCGACGGCACGGGCATCACCGTGGCGCTGCTCGATACCGGGGTCGACACGCGCCATCCCTACCTCCAGCGCGCGCTCGTGCCGGGAATCGACGAGCTCGACCCGGGGAGCGACGCCTCCGCCGAGCAGAACCCGACGCTGCCCGGTCGCCCCGAGCGCCACGGGACGGAGCTCGCGGGCCTCGTCGCGGGCTCGCATGGGCCGGCGGGCCTCCACGGCGTCGCCCCAGGAGTCTCCCTGCTCCCGATCCGCGTGGCGGGCTGGCAGCCCGATGCGGAGGGCGGTGTCTCGATCTACGGACGCTCCGACCAGCTGCTCGCCGGGCTCGAGGCGGCGGTCGACCCCAACGCCGACGGCGACGCGCACGATGCGGCTCGCATCGCGCTCGTCGGCGTGGTCGAGCCCTTCGCCTCGTTCTCGGACAGCCCGCTCGCGCGCGCCGTGAGGGGCGCGCTCACGCTCGGCACCCTCGTGGTCGCACCCGCCGGGAACGACGGCCCCGCCGGGCCCGCGTACGGCAGCGTCGCCTCTCCAGCGGGCACGTCCGGCGCGCTAGGGGTCGCCGCGACGGATTCCCGCCGGCGTAGCCCCACCGCGCACGTCCTCCTCCGAGCGGGGCTAGGCGTGCTGGCGTCGGGCGAGACGCCGCTCGGCGGCGCGTTCGGCCCGGGTCAGGTGCTCGAGGCGCCCGTGGTCGCGCTCCCGCGTCGCCAGGTCGTCGCGGTCACCGAGGGCAACGCGCTCGACCGGCTCTTCGATCCTCGGGGCTACAGCAAGGTTGCGGGCACAGCGGCGCTGCTCCCGCCCGGGCCGACGACTCCGGAGGTCGTTAGCGAGCTTTCGGCAGCAGGCGTCCGCGCGGTGCTCGTGCAGGGCCCGCTGCCGGCGGGTTCGCTCGGGCTCGACGACCCCGTCGACGTCCCGATCGTCGGGATCCCGCTCGCTGCCGCGACGACGCTCCGTGCCGCGCTCCGCCGAGGGGTCCCCGCCCGGCTCTCCGTCGGCGCCTCCGCCTTCGACGCGAACGCGCAGTACGGCGGCGTGGCACCGTTCTCGAGTACCGGTCTCGCGCTCGACGGTGGGGCCCAGCCCGAGCTCGGCGCGCCTGGGGTCGGCCTGGTCACCGCCGTCCCCGGCCGAAACGAGGGCGGCTCGGCACGGTACGGCACGATCAGCGGCTCGAGCGCTGCGGCGGCCGTCGTGGCGGGCGCGGCTGCGTTGCTCGCCGACGCGAGGCCCGATCTCGACGCGGCCGGGCTGCGCGGCGCCCTGGTCGCTGCGTCGCGCCGCGGAACGACCGGCTCGGCTGTCGGTGTCGTGAACCCCGAGGGGGCATCGGCCGTGGAGCTGATCGCCGATCCGCCGTCGGTGACCATGGGCACACTGCTCGCGCGCCGAAGGGGGACGAAGGGCACGTTGATCCTTCGCAACGTCTCCCGCCGGCCGCTTCGGGTCCGGCTCACCGCCACCGCCTCCTCCGCGGGGATCACCGTCGAGACGAGCCGCGTGCGGCTCGTGCTCCGCCCGGGCCAGACGGCGACGGTCGGTGTCCGCGTGCGCGCTGAGACCCGACCCTCCGCGCCGACCGCGCTCGGCGGCGTTCTCGTCGCAACCGCGGGGCGGGGCGTGCGCCTACGGATCCCCTGGACCGCTGCGGTCCCGCTCACCGCACGACCGGTGATCACCCGGGTCGCGCTCTCGCAGGAGCGCTTCGCCCCGAACGACCGGTCTCCGACCGTGCTGTCGTTGGTGGCAGGCCGCGTGGACGGCCCCGCGGAGCGGCCGGAGATCCTTCCACTGGCGCAGCTCGACGTCGAGCTCTACCGCGGCGCCCGCCGTCTCGGCCGGCTCGTTCGGCTGCGCGACCTCCTGCCCGGCCGCTATGCGCTCGGCGTCACCGGCCGCGGTCCGATGGGGGTGAAGCTGTCCGCCGGCCCGTACGTGATCCGTGTGACCGGCGTGCCGATCGGCGGAGGTCGGCCGACGGTCGTGAACGTCCCCTTCACGCTCCGCTAGAGTCGGCCACGCGGTGGCAGCACCAGCCCGATGAGCGCGACCGAGACGTCGACCCACCTCCGCGAGAACCCGTTTTCGCTCGTGCGTGCCCAGCTCGCTCGCATCGGCGAGACGTTCGGCGTCGACCCGAACTTGATCCGGATCATGCAGAGCTGCAAGAAGTCCGTCGAGGTCTCGGTGCCGGTGTCGATGGACGACGGCTCGGTCCGTGTCTTCGAGGGCTTCCGCGTCGTGCACAACGTCACGCGGGGGCCGGCGAAAGGCGGCATCCGCTACCACCCGAACGTCACGCACGACGAGATCAAGGCCCTGGCGATGGGGATGACCTGGAAGTGCGCGCTCATGGGCCTCCCGTTCGGCGGCGCCAAGGGCGGCGTCGTCTGCGACCCGAAGGTGCTCACCTCCGACGAGCTCGAGCGGCTGACGCGCCGCTACACGACGGAGATCATCAACGAGATCGGGCCGGAGAAGGACATCCCGGCACCCGACATCGGCACCGACGCGCAGGTGATGGCGTGGATCTTCGACACGTACTCGATGAACGTCGGCCACTCCGTGCTCGGCGTCGTGACCGGCAAGCCGCTCTCGCTCGGCGGCTCGGTCGGTCGGGACGGGGCGACTGCGCGCGGCGTTCTCTACTGCATCCGGACGGCACTCCAGAAGGATGGCCGCCGGTTCCCGGACACCCGTGTCGCGATCCAGGGGTTCGGCAACGTCGGTCGGAACCTTGCCCGCCTGCTCGCCGAGGAAGGTGCGCGGGTCGTGGCGCTCTCGGACTCGAACGGCGCGGTCGTCAACTCGTACGGGCTCGACGTGCCCGCGGCGATCGTCCACAAGGCCGAGCACGGCGTGCTCGCCGGCTTGCCGGGCTCCGACGAGGCAACGAACGAGGAGCTGCTCGAGTTCGAGTGCGACGTCCTCGTGCCGGCCGCGCTCGAGCAGGCGATCTCCGTCGACAACGCCGCCCGCGTGCGTGCGCACATGGTGTGCGAGGCGGCGAACAGCCCGACGACGCCGGGTGCCGACGAGGTCCTCGAGGACCGGGGCGTGCTCGTCCTGCCCGACGTCCTGGCCAACGCCGGAGGCGTCGTCGTCTCGTACTTCGAGTGGGT
>Ga0070680_100002979_pt1 | contig 12584 bp, 13 predicted proteins | sample KBSC73BmetaG_FD_64672 | JGI IMG/M metagenome (GOLD analysis project Ga0070680, IMG submission 64672) | Corn rhizosphere microbial communities from Kellogg Biological Station, Michigan, USA - KBS C7-3B metaG | ecosystem: Host-associated > Plants > Roots > Rhizosphere | place: USA: Michigan...
TCCTGATCCAGGACGGCAAGATCGCGGGCGTGGGACGCGGGCTTTCGGCCCCCGACGGCGCCGACGTGCGCAGCGTCCAGGGAAAAATCATCGTGCCCGGCTTGATCGACCTGCACGTCCACCTCCGCGAGCCGGGCAACGAAGATGAAGAGACGGTCGCGAGCGGCGCGCGCGCCGCGGCGGCCGGCGGCTTCACGTCCATCTGCGCGATGCCCAACACCGATCCGGTGACCGACAACCAGGCCGCCGTCGGATTCATCGTGCGGCAGTCGGGACGCGCGGGCGGCGCGCGGGTGCATCCGATCGGGGCCGTGTCGATCGGCCAGAAGGGCGAGCGGCTCGCCGAGTTCGGCGAAATGGTCAGCGCCGGCGCGGTCGCGGTGTCGGACGACGGCAAGCCGGTCGTGTCGAGTCACTTGATGCGGACCGCGCTCGAGTACGCGCGCACGTTCAATATTCCCGTCGCCGATCACTGCGAAGATCCGACGCTTGCCTCGGGCGGTGTGATGCACGAGGGACTCGTCTCCATGCGCCTCGGCCTGAAGGGGATTCCGTCGGCTGCCGAAGAGATCATGGTGGCGCGCGACGTGCTGCTCGCGGAGCTGACGGGCGGCCACGTGCATCTGTGTCACATGTCGGCGCGCGGATCGGTCGCCATCATTCGCGAGGCGAAGGAGCGCGGAATTCGCGTGACCGCGGAGGTCACCCCGCATCATCTCACTTTGACCGACTATGCCTGCGAAGAGTACGACACGCACGCCAAGATGAATCCGCCGCTGCGCGAACCGGCGGACGTGGCGGCGCTGCGCGGCGCGCTCAAGGACGGGGTGATCGACTGCATCGCGTCCGACCACGCGCCGCACGCCTACGATGAAAAGGAAGCCGCGTTCGACGACGCGCCGTTCGGCGTCGTCGGACTCGAGACGGCGTTCGCCGTGGCGCACACCGAGCTGGTGAGCGCCGGCGTCTTCACACTGCCCGAGCTGATCCGCCGCATGACCACCGACCCGGCACGCGTTTTCCACCTTCCGGGTGGCACGCTCGCGCCTGGCTCGGTCGCCGATGTCGCGGTGCTCGATGTCGGCGCCAAATGGGCCGTGAACGCCGAGGCGTTTTATTCCAAGAGCCGCAACACGCCGTTCGCCAACCGGCCGCTCACCGGCCGCGCGATCCTCACCATCGTAGCGGGCGCGATCGTTCACGAGCTGTGATCTCCAAAGAGGCCCGGCGCATGGCGCTGTGCTGCCGGCAGCTCGCGGCGGGCGGACTGATCGCCGGCCGTGACGGCAATCTCTCGGTCCGTATCGGGAAGGAACGCGCGCTCGTCACGCCCACCGCGTGCATCAAAGCGCTCGTGACTGCGCGCGATATGGTCGAAGTCGATCTCAGCGGCCGCCCGCGCGGGCGCAACTCGCGCAAGCCTACCAGCGAGTTGGACTTACACTTGCGCATCCTGCGGCACCGGCCCGACGTCCACGCCGTGGTGCACGCGCATCCCCCTACGGCCACAGGGTTTGCCGTTGCGGGGGAGACGATTCCGGGCAATTTGTTGCCGGAGCTTATCTTCGTGGTTGGACCCGTGGCGCTGGTGCCGTTTGGCCGGCCCGGGACCCCCGAGTTGGGAGATCGCGTGGTTCCGTTTCTCGAGGGACACAACGCGCTGCTCCTCGCAAATCACGGAGCGGTGACGATGGGCCGTACACTCGACGAGGCCTGGATCCGGATGGAAAGCCTGGAGCACTGCGCAAAAATCATCGCGCTCGCGCGGTCGATTGGAACGCCGCAACCGGTGAAGCTGGATGGCTAAGCATCCATCGAAGAGCGCCGCGGCGATTCAACGACTGCTCGAGGAACGCCGGCAGTACGAGGCTTGGCTCGCCCGCATCAAGGCGACGCAGGACTCGGCGCCGGCGGAAGTGCGCACGCGCGTGCGCGCCGACTACGAAGCGCGCCTGAAAGCCGTCACGGAGGAGTTGAAGGCGCACGCGGACGCGGCCCGTCAGCTGATCGCGCAGCGCAAGGAAAATCTCCTCGAGCTCCAGAAGAAAGAGAAAGCGGCCGCCGAGCGGCTCGCCGAGACCGAGCTGCGTCACGAAGTCGGTGAGTACGATGAAGGGCAGTGGGCGCAGGTCCACAAGGACGCGCTCGCCGATCTCGGCGCGGTGCGCGACGAGCTGATGGATGTGGAGCGCGACATTACGCGGCTCGAGGAGCTGGACGAGCTCGTGAAGGCGAAGCCCGCGCCGGCCAGTGCCGCCCGCGCGCCCGCGCCCCCCCGGAGCCCGGCTCCGGAGAAGCGTAAGACACCCATCGACGAGCTGGCCTTCTTGAAATCGGTGACGGACGACGACAAGAACGCGCCGTCACCCCGGAGGGCGAGCGGCGCGCAGTATCAGGTCGAGGAAGATGTGGCCCCGGAAGCGCCGGTCGATGAAAACGCGCCGGTCGAAAAGACGCTGAAATGCCGCGAGTGCGGGACGATGAACGTGGCGACGGAGTGGTACTGCGAAAACTGCGGCGCGGAGCTCGCGGCGCTCTAGCTTACTTCGCTTTTTCTTTGAGTTTCTTCACCAAGGCCGCGAGGCGGGACTTCTGCCGAGCGGCGTTGTTTTTATGGATGAGACCTTTGCGCGCGGCCTGATCGAGCACGCGGGCGGCGAGTGCATAGGCGGCGGTCGCGGCATCGGCGGTGGCGGCGGCGCGCACGCGCTTCAACGCGGTGCGAAGATTGGAGCGCTGGGCTTTGTTGCGCACGGTGCGCGTGCGGGCTTGGCGCATCGCCTTTTTGGCGGATTTGATCTTCGGCATGGGCGGGAAAGTAGGCGGTAAGTTGCGTAGGGTCAAGGCTCTACGTATCTTACGCCGTGCCGCTCGAGGATATCCTCCTACAGATTCCCGTCCTGCTGTTTTCGATCGTGGCGCATGAATACGCGCACGCAGAAGCCGCCTATCGACAGGGTGACACGACCGCCTACATGCTCGGGCGCCTCACGTTGAACCCTCTGAAGCATATCGATCCGTTGATGACCATCATCCTCCCGACCGTTCTGATCATCAGTCATGCGCCGTTCGTGTTCGGGGCGGCCAAGCCCGTACCGGTGAATCCGCGGAATTATCGGCGTTATGTTCGGGGCGACATCATCGTGTCGCTTGCGGGGATCGCGACCAATCTCGCGTTATTCATCGTCAGCGCGATTGGGTTCGCGCTGGTCGGGACGATCGCGAACGCGCTGGGCACGCAGGCACACAGTCTCGAGCTGCTCCAGCGCATGATGTTTTGGGGCATGTACATCAATCTGGTCCTGGCCTGCTTCAATCTGATCCCGATTCCACCGCTGGATGGCAGCCACGTGCTCAAGCAGCTGCTGCCGCCCGCCGCCGGCATGCAGTTTCGCCAGCTCTATTCGTTCGGGATCATTCCCATCTTGCTCGTCATGTGGCTGCTTCCCGGCGTAGTGGATGTCTTCATGTGGCCGGGCATCAAGCTGCTGACCTTCACCCTGCAGCTCGTCTTTCCGCTCAGGTTGCCCGGAGGAATTCCTCCGTGGATGCTGTCGTGACCAGCCCGATCACGCGCGATCCCGGCAACGGTGGCTTTGTCGTCGAGCTGGAGAAGTTTTCCGGTCCGCTCGACCTCCTGCTGCACCTGATCCGCGAAGACGAAGTCGATATCACCGACCTGCCGATCGCGAAGATCGCAGACCAGTTCCTGTCGGTGATCAGCGAGCTCGGCCTCAATCAGGCGGCGGACTATCTCGAAATGGCCGCGCGGCTGCTGCGGATCAAGGCGCAGATGCTGCTGCCGCGGCGCATGGGCGACGACGAGTGGGAAGACCCGCGCGCCGAGCTGGTGCGCCGGCTGCTCGAGTATCAGCAGATCCGCGAGCTGGTCGATTGGCTGGGTCACGCCGCCGCGGTGCGGGCCGAGCGGTTCGGCCGGGGCTACGAGGCGCCCCCGCCGGATGCGCCGCCGGCGCCGTTGCAGATCGATCTGAACGATCTCCTCGCGGCGGCCGAGCGCGTCATCGCGCTGATCCCGGAGCCGATGCTGCACCGGGTCGTGCCGCGCCCGCTCGACGTCGAGGGCGCGACGGCCCGCATCAATGCGCTGCTGGCGGAGCGCGAAGAATTCGGCTGGCTCGACATCGTGGGCACGCAGGCGACGATCGTGGATGTGCTCTCCGCCTTCATCTCGCTGCTCGAGCTCGCGAAGCGCAGCACCGTCACCCTCTCCCAACCCGAGCCGTTCGGGCCCATGGTCATCAAGCGTGCAACCCCTCGCGAAGCTGCTTGAAGCGGCGCTGTTCGCCGCGTCGCGCCCGCTGACGGTCGAGGAGCTGGGCTCGCTCGATCCTACCGTCGGGGAAGAGGCGATCCTGACGGCGCTCAACGAGCTTCGGACCACGTATACCGACGAGCATGGCGTGGAGCTGGCCGAGATCGCCGAAGGCTGGCAATTCCTGACGCGGCGGGAGTACGCCGAGACGATCGAGCGGGCGCAGTTCGCGCTGCGCCCGCGCCGCTTGTCGCCGGCCGCGCTCGAGACGCTCGCGATCATCGCGTATCGCCAGCCGGTGGGACGGCTCGAGGTGGACGAGATCCGCGGCGTCGATTCCGGCGCGGTGATGGACAAGCTCGTCGAGCGCGGTCTCATCGAAGTCGTCACGCGCGGGGAAGGGTTGGGGCGCCCGCTCCTCTACGGCACCACGCCCTCCTTCCTCGAGATTCTCGGCTTGAAGGATCTGGAGGATCTGCCCCGGCTCGAAGAGCTCTCGGTCGCGCTCCGCCGTCCCACCCCCGTCGAAGAAGAAGAATGACGTTGATGCGCCTGCAGCGCGCCCTGGCGCGCGCGGGCGTCACGTCGCGCCGCAAAGCGGAAGACCTGATCCGCGCGGGTCGCGTGCGCGTGGACGGCCAGGTCGCGACGATCGGGATGAGCGTCGATCCCGAGTCGCAGAAGGTCACCGTCGACGGCCGCTCCGTTCGCGCCGCGACGCACACGACCTGGATCGCGCTCAACAAGCCCCTCGGATACGTGGTGAGCCGCTCCGATCCCGAAGGACGGCGCACCGTGTTCGGGCTTCTCCCCAAGGTTCCCGGTCTCACGTACGTTGGACGGCTGGATGTGATGACGTCGGGGTTGCTGTTGCTGACGACCGATGGCACGCTGGCGAACCGGTTGATGCACCCGCGCTACGAGGTGCCGCGCACGTACTGGCTCGGCGTGCACGGCGCCGACGCGGCCGCGATTCGCGCGGCGCTCTCGCGCCCGATCGTGATCGATGGCCGCGCGGTCCGCGTCGTCGAATCGAGCGTGCGGCCCGCGGGCGGCGGCAAATCGGTGGAGATCGAGCTGACGCTCGCCGAAGGTCGGCAGCGGATCGTGCGCCGCATGGCAGAGGCGCTGGACCTCAAGGTCGAGTGGCTGCACCGCGTGGCGTACGGGCCGGTGCGGCTCGGCAAGCTTGCGGAAGGCAAGTGGCGCGAGCTCACGCGCGCCGAGATTGGAGCGATCGAGCGACTGCATGGAACTCGTTGACCGGACGGTCGCGCTGTTGGGCGGGGGCCGCTGACGATGGCCATCGAGACTGGAGCGGTAGACCGCGCGCTGGGCGCGATCGGCACGACATTCCGGCTGACCCGTCTCTATCCGACGTCGCATCCCGCGGTCATGGAGGCGCTGCGGCAGGTGACGGCCGCGTTGCCGGCGTTGGCCGCCCTCGGTACGGTGGAGCTGAAGCTCGGCGCGACGGGCTTGCATTGGCATGGCCAACATCTGTTGCCGCGCAACACCCAGGTGTCCGAGCTGTCGGGACTGTTGTTCGCGCGCGGCGTGCGCGCAATCCAAGTCCATCCGGGTGCCACACCCGAGCACTGGCTGGGGTTGTTCGGCGTGGCGGTCGGGAATGTGCAGCCGGATGATGCCGTGCTGGGCCGGATCACGGTCCTGTTGGGACGCCGCGCCAGCCAGCGTTTGTCGGCCACTCGGGCGCTCGAGTCGGACCCTTTGCCGCCGCCTGCTTCGCCGCCTGTATCGCCGCCGCCCCTCTCGCCGCCCATTCAACCGCCGCCCGATCCCAAGTCCTGGCGAGCGGACGCCAGTCTCAGCGCGTCGCGCGCGAGCGGCACGTTCCGGCCACAGGACGGTGGACTCCCCGCGGACGTAGAGGCGCGCCGCGCCGTCACCGCGTTGCAAGCGGCGACAACCGCTGACGCGCAACGTGCGACCCTGGAACAGTTGCGCCGCATCACGCCCGCCGTGCTCGCGCTGCGCGACATTGGCGCCATTGCGGAGCTCGTGGCGGCGCTCGACCGCTCGTTGAGCAGGATTCAGGATCCCGACATTCAGGAAGCCATCGGCGACGCGGCGGCAACGCTTGCGGATGAGGCTATCGTGGAGCGTATGGTCACGCGGCTCGGCGAGCCGCGCGTGCCCGCCGCCGAGCGCGCGCACCTGGTCCATGCGGTCGGCGCGCTGGGGGCGGTATCGGCCGGGCTCGTGGTCGATGCCTACTTGCACGCGGCGCCGGAGCTGCGCGAGCCTTATCGCGCGGCGATGCGCGCGGCCGGCGAGCGCGCCATCGAGCTGCTGCGGGAGCGCGTCTCGAGCAAGGTGCCCGAAGTCGTCGCGGCGGCCGCCGAGTTCCTCGGTTTGAGCGGCAGCACCGAGGTGACGGAGACGCTGATTGGATTGACTCGTCACGCGGACGAGCGCGTGCGGGAATCGGCACTGCTCGGCCTCGCCGAGCTGGGTGGGCGGGAGGTCGGCCGGCCGGCGATGCCGGCACTGAAGGACGAATCGGTGCTGGTGCGGACCGCCGCGGCGCGCGCGGTCGCTGCGGCCGGAGATCCGGCCGCCTCCACCGTACTGATCCGGCGGCTGGAGCAGGAGAAAGATGAAGGGGTATTGGCTGCGTTGCTGCAGGCGATCGGTCAGCTCGGCGCGCCGGAAGCGCTGGAGGTGCTGGCGCGATTCGCGGAGCCCGGCGGGAAACCGCGGCGCACGCCGTTCATTCGCGCCGCCGCGATCGAAGGGCTCGCGCGGCTCGATCGCGTCGAAGCCAGGGCGCTGCTGGAGCTCTATTCTCGTGACAAGGAGCAAACTGTGAAGCGGGCGGCAGAGGCATCGCTGAGATGACCGCGAAAACGGCAAAGGCGAACGACGCAGTGCTCACGCAGAGCATTACGCGCGAGGTCGCCAAGCGCGTCGTGGGGCAGGAGGTCATGGTGGAGCGGCTGCTGATCGGGCTGCTCACCGGCGGTCACATCCTGCTCGAGGGCGTGCCCGGCCTCGCCAAGACGCTCGCCGTGAAAACGGTAGCGGAGTGTCTGCGCATCAGCTTCTCGCGCATCCAGTTCACGCCCGATCTGCTGCCCGCGGACGTGATCGGCACGATGGTGTACGATCAGCGCTCGCAGGAGTTCTATCCCAAGAAGGGACCGCTGTTCGCGAATCTGGTGCTGGCCGACGAAATCAACCGCGCCCCCGCGAAGGTGCAGTCGGCGCTGCTCGAGGCGATGCAGGAGAAGCAGGTCACGATCGGCGGTGAGACGTTCTTCCTCGGCGAGCCATTCCTGGTGCTCGCGACGCAGAATCCGATCGAGCACGAAGGGACCTACCCGCTGCCGGAAGCGCAGCTCGACCGGTTCATGCTCAAGGTGCGCGTCGGGTATCCGACGCGCGATGCGGAGAAGGAAATCGTGGGCCGCATGGCGTCGGGCCGGCCGATCGAAGTCACGCGCATTGCCGAAGCCGACGATCTGCTCGCGGCGCGCAGCGCGATCGCCGAGCTGTTCATGGATCAGAAGGTCGTGGACTACATCGTCGACGCGGTCCGCGCGACGCGGGAGCCGCAGGCCGTCGGCCTGCCCGAGCTCAAGCCGCTCATCGCGTTCGGCGCGTCTCCCCGCGCTTCCATCTTTCTCGCGCAGGCCGCGCGCGCGCATGCGTACCTGCGCGGCCGCGCGTTTGTGGTCCCCGAAGACGTGAAGGCGATGGCGTTCGATGTGCTGCGCCACCGCGTCCTGCTGACGTTCGAGGCGGAGGCGGAAGACATGGACGCCGATCAGGTCATCGCGCGGATCCTGGAGGCAGTGGGAGTGCCGTGATCACCCGGGACGTCCTCAAGCTGGTCAAGGGGATCGAGCTCCGGACGCGCAGCCTCGTCAATACGCTGTTCACGGGCGAATACCGCTCGGTCTTCCGCGGCCAGGGAATCGAGTTCGCCGAGGTGCGCGCGTACCAGCAAGGTGACGACTTCCGCGCGATCGACTGGAACGTCTCGGCCCGGATGGGTCATCCCTTCGTCAAGACATTCATGGAAGAGCGGGAGATCACGCTCCTGCTCATCGTGGATCAATCGGGCTCACTCCATTTCGGCCGGCCGTACACCAAGGCCGGACTCGCGGTCGAGGTCGCGGCGGTGCTGGCGCTGGCCGCGGCGCGGCACAACGATCGCGTGGGCGCGCTGCTGTTCGCCGACAAGCCGGAGCTCATCGTACGCCCGTCCAAAGGGCGCGCGCACGCGCTGCGCGTGATTCGCGATCTCGTGGCGTTCACGCCGCGCGGGCGCGGAACGAATCTGGCCGGCGCGCTCGCGTACGCGACCAAGCTGCTGCGGCATCGCGCGATCGTGGTCGTGCTGTCCGATTTCCGCGCCGAAGGGTGGGAGGACCCGCTCGCCCGGCTCGCCGCCCGTAACGAAGTCGTGGCCATCACCGTGGACGACCCGCGCGAGTACGATCTGCCCGACGCCGGCTGGGTGGAGCTCCAGGACGCCGAAACGGGGCAGCGCGTGCTGGTGGATACGAGCCATGCGCCGACGCGGACCCGGATTCGAGTGGCCGCCGAGCGGCTGCAGCAGGAGCGCACTCGCAAGCTCGTGCAGGCCGGCGTCGATCGCGTGTCGTTGCTCACCACCGTGCCCTACGGATTGCCCCTGCGGCGCGCGTTCGCCGAGCGCGCGCGACGGCTCTCCCGGTGATCGGCACGCTGCTGCTCCTTCCTCTATTGATCCAGTCCGACGGCTGGAGCGTGTCGCCCGCGCGCCCCACCGTCGGCGATACGATCCGCGTCGAGCGCATCGTCGAGACGCCCGCGGGTTGGCGCCTGCGCGCAGGCAAGCTGGATCAGTACAGCGACGTCGAGCAGCTCGGCGATCCGACGCTCATCGCTCGACCCAACGGCTGGACCGTGAGGTATCTCGTGGTGGGGTGGAGAGCCGGCAGCTCGACCATCGCGATGCCGTCGGTATGGCGCCTGGGACCCGATGGGTCCACCGATTCATTGTCCGGCGGCACCGTCACGTTGCGCATCGCTTCGGTGATTCCCGATACCATTGCAGCGCCGCAACCACAACCGTCGCTGGGGCTGCTGCGGCTCGATCGCGCGAGCGCAATTCCTCTTCTGGTGGCGCTCGTGCTCGCGGCCGGCGCGCTCGCGGGACTGATCGCCTGGCGGCGCCGCGCGCCACGACAGGTCCCCGATGCATTGGCACTGGGCACGGATGCCGAGGTCTCCGATCAACGGTGGCTCGCTGCCGGGGAGCCAAAGGCCGTCGCGGCGCGCGCCGCCCAGCGATTGCGGCACGCGTTGGCGAGCGCGATTCCCGAAGCGCACGAGGCGCTGAGCACGAGCGAATGTCTGGCCGTGGTCGAACGCGCGCGCCCCCACGCGCCACTGCGTGATCTGCGGGACCTGCTGCAAGCGCTCGATCAGGTGGCGTTCGCGTCGGCGCACGGCGTGGACGTCGCCCCACTGGCGGCACGCGCCCGAGCCCTCGCGCGCGAGCTGGGCTCGAATGGCGGGGCGGGCGGGGCGGGGAGCAAGACGAAATGACGTTCGCGCGGCCGCTGCTCCTGCTGCTGCTTCTCGCGATTCCGCTCTGGTGGTGGTGGCGCGCCCAACGGTTGAAGCGCATGCCGGGCGCGTCGATGAGCGATGTGCGGCCGGCGTCCGGCCCGATCGAGCGCCTGTGGATCGCGCGGTTGCCGCTGTGGCTGCGATCGCTTTGTCTCGCCGCCTGGATCGTCGCGGCCGCGGGTCCGCGACTCGGCTCGGCGCGCCAGGAGCTGCGCAGCGAGGGCATCTCGATCGTCCTCGCGGTCGATATCTCGAGCAGCATGCTCGCGGAGGACTTTTCGCCCGCGAACCGGCTCGACGTGGCGCGGCGCACCGCGACGGAATTCGTGCGGGCGCGCGCGTCCGATCGCATCGGCCTGGTCGCCTTCGCCGGTCAGGCGTTGACGCAGGTGCCCATCACCACGGACTACCAGGTCCTCGAGGAGTATATCCGGCAGCTGCGCGTCGGGATTCTGGAGGACGGCACGGCGATCGGCACCGCAATCGCGACGAGCGCGAACCGGCTGCGGCGCGCGCCCGGGAAGAGCAAAGTCGTCATTCTGTTGACCGACGGCGAGAACAATAAGGGAACAGTCGATCCCCGCACCGCGGCGCAGGCGGCGGCCACGTTCGGGATTCGGATCTACACGATCGGTGTCGGCACGGTGGGCGAGGCGCCGGTGCCGACGGGGCAGGGGCCGCTCGGTCTGCGCTACGAGACCATGCCTGTGAAGATCGACGAGCCGCTGCTCAGCGAAGTCGCGCGGACCACGGGCGGCCGTTATTTCCGCGCCACCGACGCGGCGTCGCTGTCGAACATTTTTGCCGAGATCAACCGGCTCGAGAAGACCCCGGTGCAGCATCTCGTCTACCGGCGCTATGAAGAGGCGTACCGCTGGCCGCTCGCGATTGGGCTGCTCGCGCTCGCGCTCGAAATCGTGGTGGCGGCGACGTTCGCGGTGCGCGTGCCATGATCTCCTTCGACGCGCCGGTCGTCGTTGCGCTCGCCCCGATCATCGGAGCCGTCACGTGGGCCGCGGCGGCGTGGGCGCGCCGTGCGCGCATCCAGCGGGCCGCCGCGTGGTCGGAAGCCACGGCGCGCATCGCCCGGAACGCGGGCCGGCTCGGCGCTCCCGCGCTGGGCCTCGCCGCCGCACTCGCGGCCATCGCGTTGTCCGGACCGCGCTGGGGTGAAGAACGCATCGTCACCGAAACCCGCGGGCTCAATCTCGTCGTGGCGGTCGATATCTCGCGCTCGATGCTCGCCGAGGACGTCAAGCCCAGCCGGCTGGGGCGGGCGCTGCGCGAAGCCCGCCGGCTGGTTCAGGACCTCGACGGCGACCGGCTCGGCCTCGCCGCCTTTGCCGGCACGAGCTACATCCTGTCGCCGCTGTCGGTCGACGGCTCGGCACTCACGCTGTATCTCGACGCGCTCGATCCCGACATCGCGTCCGAGGGCGGCACTTCGCTCGGGCCGGCTATTGCGCAGGGGATCGACCTGCTGCACGCGAGCCCGGAGATCGCCGACCGCGTGCTGGTCATGTTCACCGATGGCGAGGCGCACGATTCGCTCGAGCAATCGATCCAGGAAGCCCGCCGGCTCGCGGGGCTCGGCATTCATCTGATCCTCGTGGCAGAGGGCGGACGCGAGCCCGTGCGGATTCCGGTGCGTGACGAGCGCGGCACGCTCGTCACGTGGCAGCAGGATCTCGAGGGCAATTCGATCGAAACGGCGCGGCGCGATGACGTGCTCGGCGCGATCGCCGATGCCGCGCAGGGTACGATCGTCGCGGCTGAGCTGCCCGATCAGGCGGGCGCCGTCCGCGACCTGGTCGCGTCCTACAAGCGAGCCACGGCCACCGAGAGCCGCACGCAGCGCGGCCGCCCGCGCGCGTGGATCCCGCTGCTCCTCGCCGGTCTGGTGCTCGCAACGCAGACGTTGACGCGGCGAACCGCGGCGCTCATCGGGCTGTTGCTCGCCCTCACGCCCCCGCTCGCGGCGCAAACGCCGCCGGCCACTCGTCCGCGCAGCGAGGCCGAGAAGCTGTGGGATAAGGGCGATGTGCGCGGGGCCGCCGCGGCGTATTTGACGGACCTCAAGGCAAATCAGGAAGACGACACCGCCTGGTACAACACCGGGACGGCGGCGATGGCCGCGGGTGATCCCACGCTGGCGCGCGCGAGTCTCGCGCGCGCGGCGGCGTCACTCGATCCCGATCTGCGGTTCCGCGCGCTCTACAATCTTGGTCTGCTCGCGCTGCTCCAGGCCCGCTCCGACAGCGCCAACCGTGAAACGCATTTGGCGGACGCCGACCGCGCCTATCGCGAGGCGCTGCTGCTCAAACCGTTCCACGTTCGCGCGAAGTGGAATCTCGAGCTCGTCAATCGGATGCGGGGCTCGGACGGCGAGAACAAGCCCAATCCACCCCCGCCACCATCGCCCGGCAACGGGGGGGGCGGGGGCGGGGGCGGCGGAGCGGGTCAGCCGCCACCACCGCCGCCCCAGTCCAATAGCGGCGGCATGAGCGAGTCGCAGGCCGATCAGGTGCTGAAATCGATTGGCCAGGAGGAGCTGCGCACGCGGCGCGACCGCACCGGGCGCACGCGCCGTGCCGCCGGCGCCGGAGTGAAAGACTGGTGATCGTCGCGCTGCTCACCGCGATCACGCTGGTGCAGGGCGCGGAGGTTACGGCCGGCGTCGATCGCACTCGGCTGCGCGTCGGCGAAGAGCTCCTGCTCACGG
>Ga0070680_100002981_pt1 | contig 12577 bp, 12 predicted proteins | sample KBSC73BmetaG_FD_64672 | JGI IMG/M metagenome (GOLD analysis project Ga0070680, IMG submission 64672) | Corn rhizosphere microbial communities from Kellogg Biological Station, Michigan, USA - KBS C7-3B metaG | ecosystem: Host-associated > Plants > Roots > Rhizosphere | place: USA: Michigan...
GTCGTCCGTTTCCTCGGCCGGGACCAGCCGCGGGGCGTGGGCCGACTTGCCCTCTGCGACGACATTGTTCGTCACAGGAGGCTAGATATGCCCGCATTGCCCATCGACAACAGCCAGATCGTCATCACCGCATCGCGGGCGCCCGAAAGCGCCGCGCAGACGCCCGCCAGCGTCACCATCATCGACCACGACCGGATCGAGCGCCTCGACGAGCCGCTTCTCGCCGCGCTGCTGCGCCTGACGCCGTCGGCGGCGGTGACGACATCGGGGCCCGCGGGCTCCCTGACCGAAGTCCGCATTCGCGGCGCCGAGGCGAACCATACCTTGCTCTTCGTCGACGGGATCAAGATCGACGACCCGGCTTCGGGCGATACGCCGCGATACGAGATATTGAACGCCGACCTCGCCTCGCGAATCGAGGTCGTGCGGGGGCCGCAATCGGCCTTGTGGGGCTCGGAAGCGATCGGCGGAGTCATCGCGGTCAACGGCCTCGACGATACTCCGGGTTATGCCGCGAGCGGCGAAGTGGGAGCGTTCGGCTTCGCTCGCGCCAACGCCTCGGCATCGGTCGTCAGCGATCGGACAAGCCTCGGCGGCGCCATCGGCTTCCAGCGCGCCACCGGTATCAACAGCGTCGAAGGCCCGGGCGACATGGACGGCTATCGGAACCTGTCGGGCCGGTTGCGCGGGACGTGGCATCCGCGAGCCGACGTCGAGATCGGAGCATCCGCGATCGCGCTAAGCGGCAACGACCAGTTCGACGGCTTCGACCTGTTCACCGGCGCCCATACCGACACGCTCGATAGCAGCCGCAACCGGCTCACCGCGGGACGGCTGTGGGCCTCGATCGGCAGCGCTTCGTCACCGTGGCGCGGGCAAATTGCGGGCGTCCTGCTCAGCTCGTCGAACAAGAATTATCTCGCCGGCACCGAGCTGAACCGCACGAGGGGCGAGCGGCGCAACCTCTCCGCCCAGCTCGAGCGCCGCTTCGCGACCGGACCTGTCTCGCATCGGCTGATCGTCGCCGCCGATACCGAGACCGAGCAATTCCACGCCCGAGACACAGCGTTCAGCGGCTTCACCAACCAGGACCGCACTCGCTCCCACCAGTCGCTGACGTTGGAGTGGCGCGCAGATGCTTCGCGCGTTTCGGCTGATTTCGCGTTCCGCCGCGATATGTTCAATCGGTTTCGGGACTCGGCGAGCGCGCGTGCTTCTCTGCTTGGACACCTCGGTAGCGGCTTCTCCCTCGCGGCATCCTACGCCGAAGGGATCGCGCAACCGACCTTCTTTGATCTGTACGGCTTCTTTCCTGGCAATTTTGTTGGAAATCCGTCGCTTAAGCCGGAAAGCTCGCGCGGTTTCGAAGTCAGCCTGCGCTATCGCCGCGGCCCGCTCGGCGCATCGCTAACGGGATACAAGCAGCGGCTCCATGATGAGATCGTCAACAATGCGACGTTCACGAGCGTGCTCAACGCGGCCGGAAGCAGCCGGCGGGCGGGCGTGGAAGCCACGATCGACTGGGCGCTTGGTAACTCGCTGCGGCTTTCGGCGAACTATGCCTATCTCAAGGCGACGCAGCCGGATCCTCTGACCGGGGCGCAGGCCGCCGAAGCGCGCCGGCCCCAGCACAGCGGATCGATTGCATTGGACGGGAGTGCGGGTCGACTCACCTACGGCGCCGCTCTCGCTTACGTCGGCGATCGTTTCGACAACCGCGACACCTTCCCGTTCGATCGGATCGGGCTGGGTTCCTATTGGCTGGCCGATGCGCGGGTTGCCTATGCAATCCGCCCGGGCGTCGAGCTATTTGCCCGCGGGTCGAACCTGCTCGACCAGCACTACCAGGATGCGTTCAACTACCGGACCGAGGGACGCGCCCTCTATGCGGGGGTCACGCTCAAGGCGCGGTGAGGGTCAGGCCGGAGGATCGGCGATCATCGCGGTGAACTCGCACTCGGTAGCGATTTCACCGTCGAGAAGCGCCCTGCCCGCGAACTTGCAGACGCGCGAGCGCTTCTGGAGGAATTCGACCTCGAGCCGGAGGAGAACGCCCGGCTCGACGGGCTTCCTGAACTTCACGCCGTCGATGGACATGAAATAGACGAGCTTGCCCGAGCCGGCGAGGCCGAGGCTCTCGACCGCGAGCACGCCGGCGGCCTGCGCCAGCGCCTCGACCTGGAGGACGCCGGGCATGATCGGCCGACCGGGGAAATGCCCCTGAAAATATTCCTCGTTGATCGAGACCGCCTTGATCGCGACGATTCCCTTTTCGGGATCGAGGCTCTCCACGCGGTCGACGAGCAGCATTGGATAACGATGCGGCAGGGCGGCCATGACCCGCTTGATGTCCAGCGGGCCGACCGCGCTGCCGCTCGTTTGGCTCATCCGCGCTTAGCGGCCCTGCGGCTGCTTCTGCGCGGGCGCCGCCGGAGCGGTCGTCGCGATCGTCGGAAGCGCGGCGTTGAGCGCGGCGAGAACGTCGTTCGTCACGTCGACGTTGGAGGACGTGGCGAGCGTGGCGCCGGTTTCGACGAGCACGTTGGCTCCGCGGCGCTGCATCACCTGGCGGTAGATCGGGCCGAGCTTGTCGATGATCTGCTTCTGGACATACTGGCTGTTGGCCTGGAGCTGCTGCTGCTGGCGGGCGACTTCCTGCGCCGCCTGGTTCCGCTTGGTTTCCCAGTTCTGGGCGCGGGTCTTCAGCGCCGCATCAGGCTCCTTGCCGTTCAAGGCATCGACGGCCGTCTGGATCGACTTGCCCTCGGTCTCGAGCGGCGTGGCGAGCGCCTTCTGGCGGTTCTGGAACGCGGTGAGCTGGCTCTGCAGGGAAGCGCGCGCCGTCTTGCAGGCATTGCACTCGGCGGTGACGCGGTCGAGGTCGACGACCGCGACGACGGCGGCGGGAACAGCCTGCGCGCTCGCAGCGGCAGGCGTGAGCAGTGCGGCAGCGAAGGCCGCCGAAAGGAGAATAGTCTTCATCAGAATGCAGTTCCTACGTTGAAGGTGAAGAGTTTGGGATCGTCCCCCTTTTGGAAGACGAGCGCTTTCGCGAGGTCGAGCCGGAGCGGCCCGAACGGCGAAATCCAGTTGACTCCGATGCCGATCGAAACCCGCGGCTTCGGCGAATTGCCAAGGAACACTTCCTTGAAGCCCGGGCTGGGGCTGAACTGCGTTGGATTGGTAACCGGCTGGTTCGTATCCTGATTGAAGCTGCAGTCCGATTTCGAGCTGTTGAACGGGCTGAGACCGGTCGTCCCGGCGACAGGCGAACAGAATGCAACGACGTCGAGCAGCGGCGGCTTGGTGACGCTCCACAGCGAACCGGCGTCGACATAGATCGATGGGCGTAGCCCCATGCTCTTCACCGAGGCGCTGACCGGGATCTCCAGCTCGGCGCGGGCGAGATAGAAGGCCCTGCCGCCGATCGCGTCGTTGACGTTCTTGTTGATGTCGAGCTCGGTGAGCGCGCCGGTCGTGTCGTAGGGGATGCGGACGACGCGCGGGCCGATTCCGCGAATGTCGAAGCCGCGGATGCTCGAGTTGAAGAAGCGATCGGTGATGCGGATCGGGTCGCGGCCGGGGCCCGGCGCGCTCTGCAGCGCCTTGATGTATCCGCCCTCGCCGTGGAGCGACAGGATCCAGCCCCCGAAGCTCTTGTACTTGGTGGCGAAGGCCTGGGTGCGCAGATAACGGATGTCGCCGCCGAGACCCGCGAAATCCTCCGAGAATGTGACCTGCTGGCCGCGCGTCGGGTGAATTCCGTCCGTGTCGTCGAAGATCGTCGACACGCCGATTAGCGAGGTCAGCTTCTTGCCGACCTGATCGCAAAGATAGGTGCCCGCGAGGCGCGGACTACATTCGAGCTTCCCGTCGCCGTTGAGGTCCTCGTAGAAGCTGCTCCGGTCCAGCGTCAGCTTGTCGTTGCTGAGCAGGTAGCGCGTCCCGAGGTTCCAATATTCGCTCAACGGGAAGCCGAGCCTGACGCCGGCGCCGGTGGTGACCTGGTTGTAGGTCGTGTTGCGGTTGTTGTTGATATAGTTGAAGCTGCTGTAATCGCGCCGGAAAATCTGGCCGCCGAGCAGGATCGACTTGTCGAGGAAATAGGGATCGGTGAAGCCCGCCTCGACCGACTTGGAATAGCGCGACCAGTTGACCGACGAGCTGACGGTCTGGCCCTTGCCCATGAAGTTGTTCTGCGAAACGCCGAGCTGGACGACGAAACGCTCGAGGCTCGAATATCCGCCCGACAGCGACAGCTGGCCCGTCGATTTTTCCTCGACGTTGAGGCCGAGGACGACGCGGTCCGGAGTCGAGCCCTCGGACTGCTTGATCTCGAGATTGTCCTGGAAGAAGCCGAGGCTCTGGATTCGGTCGGCGCTGCGCTTGACCTTCGCCGCGTTGAAGGCATCGCCCTCGTTCAGGCGGAACTCGCGCCGGATGACCTTGTCGCGCGTCGTCGTGTTGCCCGTAATGTCGATACGCTCGACATAGACGCGCGGCGTTTCCCCGACCTTGATGGTCAGGTTCATCAGCTTCTTGTCGGCGTCGCGTTCGTAGGATGGATTAATGTCCGCGAACGCATAGCCGAGATTGCCGGCTTCCTGGTTCAGGTTGGTGACCGCATCCTCGACCTTCTTCGCGTCGAACCAGCTGCCGGGCTGGAGCTTCGCGGTGGCGAGAATCTTCTCTTTGGTGAAGTCGCGAAGCGCGCTGTCCGCATCGATCGTTCCGAACCGATAGCGGGGTCCCTCGTCGACGACGTAGGTAATGACGAAATCACGCCGGTCCGGGGTGAGCTCCGCGAGCGCCTGGACGACGCGGAAGTCGGCATAACCCTGCGTCAGGTAGAAAGCGCGCAACTTCTGCTGGTCGGCGGCAAGGCGATCGGGGTCGTAGGTGTCGTTCGACTTCAGGAAGCCGAGCACGCCGCCCGCCTGGCGCGTGTACATCTCCTTGCGGAGGCGGCCATCGGGGAAGATCTTGTTGCCGAGAATGTTGATCGCGCGGACCTTGGCCAGGTCGCCTTCGTAAATCTCGAACACGACGTCGACGCGGTTCTGGTCGAGCTGGACGATCTTCGGTTCGACGCGCGCTGCGAATCGGCCCTGGCGGCGGTATAGCTCCAGGATACGGTCAACGTCGGCGCGAGCGGCGGAGCGCGTGAAGATCTGCCTCGGCGCTTCCTTGATTTCCGGCGTGATCTTGTCGTCCTTGAGGCGCTTGTTGCCCTCCAGGATGATGCGGTTGATGACGGGGTTCTCGCGAACGCTGATGACCAGCGCGCCCGTGTCGGCGCCGGTGATCTGCACGTCGGCGAAGAGCTGCGTCGCGTAGAGGTCCTTCAGGGCCTGGTCGAGCGTCCCCGCGGTGTAGACCTGGCCCGGCGAAAGGTTGGCATAGGCGCGGATCGTCGCCGGTTCGAGACGCTGGTTGCCGCGCACCGTGATCGAGCGGATGGTGCCTTGCGCGGTCTGCACGGGCGCCGGCGCAGCCGCGGGGGGTGCCGGTTGCGAGGCTGCGGAATCCGGCGCGGGCGCTTCCTGCGCGAGCACGGGCACGGCCGATCCGCCAAGCACCGTCCCCATCAGAAGCAGAGCGCCGGTGCGCCGGCTAAAAGTCGTCGTCGTTGAAATCACCCGTCCCCGCCTTTTGTGCAGTTGGTGCCGCGGCGCGCTCCGCCGCCAGCCCCGGTTGTCGTCCCCTGCCCCAAGCGTCTTAACCAATCAAGCGCTGAAGCCGGTCCCATAGCCCTACGGAACCGAGATCGTTGATGGTCGTGAACACCAGCAGCGCGAGGATAACCGCGAGTCCTCCGCGGAACGCCCAGTCGAGTGCCCGAGCGCTGAGCGGGCGGCGCCTAACGGCTTCCACGGTATAGAAAAACAGATGCCCTCCATCCAGCATCGGGACTGGCAAGAGGTTGATGAATCCGAGATTAATTGAGAACAGCGCGAGCAGGTTTGCAAAGGCGAATACGCCGAGCGACGCCGCCTGTCCGGCGATCTGAGCAATCTTGATCGGCCCGCCCACCTCTTCGCGCGACCCGCCGCCCGTCACCAGCCGCGCGATTCCTTCGACCATCATCACGGTGATCTTGCCGGTATAAGCGACCGCCATGGGGACGGCCTCGATGACCGAAGCCTGTTCAGGGCCAACCCCGAGGAAACCCAACCTCAGCGGCTTGCCGCTCACGTCCCTCAATTCCTCGGCGCCGATCTTCACCGAGCGGTGCAACGTTTCGCCGTCTCGGGTGAAGACGATCGCCACCTCTCTGTCCGGCACGGTCTCAACGACGGTACGGATATCGTTGAAGTCGCTCGTTTCCTTCCCGGCAACGGACAGGATTCGATCGCCCGGCAGCAACCCCGCTGCCTCCGCCGCAGTATGGGACCGGACCGATCCGATCTCGTTGGAGGGTTCGGGGACTGAGAAGAATGTGAAGAAAGCGGCGTAGATGAGGATCGCCAGGAGGAAGTTCGCTGCCGGCCCCGCCAGGACGACCAGGAATCGCTGCCAAACGGGGCGCACCTGGAAGACTCGGTCCCGCATCTCCAGCGGTACATGGTCGAGGTCACCAGGATTGCTCGCGGGGCCCATGTCGCCGACAAACCGGACATATCCGCCGAGCGGCAGCCATGCGACCTTCCACCGCGTCCCTTGCCGGTCGGTCCAGCCGATCAACTCGCGGCCGAACCCGATCGAGAAGATCTCCGCCGGGATTCGGAACATGCGGGCGACGAGATAGTGGCCAAGCTCGTGGAAGAAGACGAGCGGGCCGAGCGCGCACACGAACCCGACGAGGATGAGCCACAGCGGCGGACTAGGAAGCGTCAATGACAGGACTCCGTCATCGCGGCCTCGACACTCGAACGCGTTGCTCGGTCGACGGCAAGCACGTCGTCGATAGAGCCCGGAGCCGCAAAGTCCGAGCTCGCCAGCGCATCCTCAACCGTCGCCGCGATTTCGGGGAAGGCCAGCCTCCCGGCGAGAAAGGCAGCGACTGCGGCCTCATTCGCGGCATTGAGGACGATCGGCGCCGCACCGCCGGCCTCCAGCGCTTCCCGGGCGAGCCGAAGCGAGGGGAAACGCGCGAGGTCCGGCGTTTCGAAATCGAGGCGGGCGATCGCGGCGAGATCGAGGCGCTGCGCCGGGGTGGCGATGCGCTCGGGCCACGCAAGGGCATAAGCAATCGGAATCCGCATGTCGGGGCTTCCGAGCTGGGCCAGCACCGACCCATCGACGAACTCGACCATCGAGTGGATCACCGACTGCGGGTGGATGACGACGTCGAGCCGCTCCGAGGGTAGGCCGAACAGGTAATGCGCCTCGATCAGCTCCAGCCCCTTGTTCATCAGAGTCGCCGAATCGACCGAGATTTTCGCGCCCATCGACCAGTTGGGATGGGCGACCGCCTGCGACGGAGTCGCGCGGGCGATCAGATCGGCCGTGCTGGTCCGGAACGGGCCACCGCTCGCGGTCAGGATGATCTTTGCAACGTCTTGCTCACGGTTTCCGGCAAGGCACTGAAAGATCGCATTATGTTCGCTGTCCACCGGAAGGATGGTGGCGCCGCTCTTCTGGGCCGCCCGGATCATGAGATCGCCGGCGGTGACGAGGGCTTCCTTGTTGGCGAGCGCAACGGTTTTGCCCGTTTCGACCGCCGCCATCGAAGGCCGTAGCCCCGCGCAACCGACAATCCCGGCGACGACCAGATCCGCATCGCCCACAGCGACCTCGACGAGACCGGACTCGCCCGCCGCCGCCCTGCAGCCAGTGCCGGCGAGGAGTTCCCTCAAACGGTTCAGGTGTGCTTCGTCCGCGATGACGGCCAAGGCGGCACCCATCCGCCGGGCAATATCGGCAAGTGCCTCGACGTTCGTCCCCGCGGATACTGCGGACACGGCGAAACGGTCCGGATTGCGCTCGACCAAGTCGAGCGTCGACTTGCCGATCGATCCGGTTGCGCCGAGGATTGCGATCCTGCGTGTCACGTCATTCCCAGTAGCTGCGCCGCGGCGGTAAGCACAGCCACCGGCACCAGCCCGTCGAGCCGGTCGAGCACCCCGCCGTGGCCCGGCAGCCAAGTCCCGGAGTCCTTGACGCCGGCACGCCGTTTCATCGCGCTCTCGAACAGATCGCCCGCCTGGGCTGCCGCGGCGAACAAAGGCGCCAGCAGCAACAGGGCAAGACCGAGGTGGGTCGCAAGGACCCAGACGCCGCCAAGCAAGGTCGCGGTCGCGATGCCCCCGTAAAGGCCCTCGACCGTCTTTCCAGGACTGATCGTCGGCGCGAGCTTGCGCCGCCCGAAGCGCCGCCCCGCGAAATAAGCGCCGATATCGGTCGACCAGGTGACGATAAATACCCAGACGAGAAGCGCCAGTCCCGACTCATTGTTCGGAAGTTCCGGCGGGGTGCGCTCGCGAATCCAGAGCAGGGAGAGCGCGGGGATCAGCGCATAGACGAACCCGCTCGCGAACCAGGCGGCGCCCCAGCCGCGCACGATCCGGCTCCATTCGTAATACATCGCGGTCGCGATGGCGGCGACGAACACGGCGAAGACTGTTCCGCCGATAACTGCCGCAACCAGCGCCAGAGCAACCAGCAGCAGGCCGGTCGCGGTTCGGACGAAAAGCTCGTTCACCGCCCACCGAAGCGGCGCTCGCGCGCGACAAATTGCTCCAGGGCAGCGGCGAAATCGCATTCCTTGAAGTCGGGCCAGAGCGTGTCGACGAACATCAGTTCGGCATAAGCCGCCTGCCACAACAGGAAGTTCGAGAGGCGGACTTCGCCCGAGGTGCGGATAAGCAGATCGAGGTCCGGAAGCCCGTGCGTTTGAAGCTCCCGTTCAAGCGCGTCCTCATCGATCGAATCCGCGTCGATCTCCCCTGCTTTTGCCTTGGTTGCCAGCGCCTTGGCTGCTTCCGTTATTTCCGATCGCGAACCATAATTGAGCGCGACGACGAGTGTCAGCCGATTGTTCTTGGCAGTGTGTTCGACTGCTCGCTCCAGCCGGGCGACGAGATCGGGGCCGAAGGCCGAATAATCGCCGATCAGCCGAAGCTTGACGCCTTCTTTCTGAAGCGCCGCCAGCTCCCGCTCGAGGTAGAAGCGCATCAGCCCGGTGAGATCGGCGATCTCCTCGTTGCTTCGCCGCCAGTTCTCGGAGGAGAAGGCGTAGAGCGTCAGCACTTCGACGCCATTGTCGACCGCGGCCTGCATTGCGCGCCGGACAGCCTCCGCCCCGGCCTTGTGGCCGGCGACGCGTGGAAGGCCGCGCCTTGCTGCCCAGCGCCCGTTTCCGTCCATTATGATGGCGACGTGCCGCGGGACCTTGACGCCCCCCGCCAGGCCGGCTGCGCCCTCGGCGGCGGCTCCGGAGGTCACTTGCCGAGGATTTCCTTTTCCTTGGCGGCCGACGCGTCGTCGATGTCCTTGATCGTATCGTCGGTCAGCTTCTGCACTTCATGCTCGAGGCGCTTGCGCTCGTCCTCGCTGATGTCGTGCTTCTTCTCGTCCTGTTTAAGGTGATCCATGCCGTCGCGGCGGACGTTGCGGACGGCGATCCGCGCCTTCTCGGCATATTGGCCGACGAGCTTGGCAAGCTCCCTGCGCCGCTCCTCGGTCAGCTCGGGAATTGGAAGGCGGATCATCTGGCCATCGGTAATCGGGTTGAGACCGAGCCCGGCCGAACGGATCGCCTTCTCAACGGGGCCGACGTTCGATCGGTCCCACACCTGCACGGAAAGCATCCGCGCTTCCGGCGTGGACACCGTCGCGAGCTGGTTGAGCGGCATGTTCGATCCATAAACCTCGACTTGCACGGGATCGAGCAGCGCGGTCGAGGCGCGGCCCGTGCGAAGGCCGGCAAGATCGTGCTTCAGCGCCTCGACAGCGCCGTGCATGCGCCGCTTGAGGTCATCGGTGCTGACGGTCGTGCTCATTTTCTACTCCCCGGTCTGGACGATCGTCGCGGTCCCGCTCCCGGCCAGGACCTGGGCAAGGTTGCCGGGCTGGCGGATGTTGAAGACGACGATCGGAATATTGTTGTCGCGGCACAACGCGACGGCGGCGGCGTCCATCACCTTCAAATCGTCGGTGAGGACGCGGTTGAAGCTGACGCTGTCATAGCGTTTAGCGCTCGCAACCTGTTTGGGGTCGGCCGTGTAGACGCCATCGACGCTGGTGCCCTTGAACAAGGCATCGCAGCCCATCTCGGCAGCACGAAGCGCGGCAGCCGTGTCGGTCGTGAAATAAGGATTGCCGGTGCCCGCCGCGAAAAGCACGATCCGGCCCTTTTCCAGATGACGGAGCGCACGGCGGCGGATGTAGGGCTCGGACACGCTCGCCATCGGGATCGCCGAGAGGACACGCGTGTCGACGCCGATCTTCTCGAGCGCCATCTGCAGCGCCAGCGCGTTCATCACCGTCGCCAGCATGCCCATGTAATCGGCGGTGGCCCGGTCGAATCCCTTGGCAGCGGCCGCCATCCCGCGGAAGATATTGCCGCCGCCGACGACGAGACAGAGCTCATGGCCCTGCCCCTTGGCTTCGGCGATCTCGCCGGCGAGGCTGTCGACCGCGGCCGGATCGATCCCGAACTGGCCCTGCCCCATCAGCGCCTCGCCAGACAGCTTCAGCAGGATCCGGTTGAAGCGTGGGCGGGTCATTCGGGGATCTCGTCCTCCAGATGCAGCAAGGGCGGCCACGCCTTTATGGCGGAGCCGCCCGGTTGCCAACTGCCAAGCGGCGGTTGTTTGCTTAAGCGACCGGCTCGGCCTTGGTCGTGCCGGCGGCAGCGGCCACTTCGGCGGCGAAGTCGTCGACCTTCTTCTCGATGCCCTCGCCGAGCTGGAAGCGGACGAAGCCGATCAGCTCGATGCCCGTACCCGCTTCCTTCGCGGCGGACGCGACGACCTCGGCGACCGGGGTCTTGTTGTCCATCACGAACAGCTGCGAGGTCAGCGCGTTTTCCTTGCGGAACTTGGCGAGGCCGCCCTCGACCATTTTCTCGATGATGTTCTGCGGCTTGCCGCTTTCCTTCGCCTTTTCCATCGCGATGGCGCGCTCGCGCTCGACCAGCTCCTCGTCGAGCTCGCCGGCGGTGAGCGCCAGCGGATGGGCTGCGGCGACGTGCATCGCGATCTGCTTGCCGAGCGCATTCAGCGTCTCGGCGGGCGCCGAGCTCTCGAGCGCGACCAGCACGCCGATCTTGCCGAGACCGGGCGCGACCTGGTTGTGGACGTAGGACACGACGGCGCCCTGGTTCACTTCCAGCAGCGCCGCACGGCGAAGCGACTGGTTCTCGCCGATCTTGGCGATGTTGTCGGTCAGCTTTTCCTGGACAGTCCCGCCGTCGGGATATTGGGCAGCGCCCAAGGCCTCGACGTCGGTGCCGTGCTGAAGCGCGAGCGTGGCGACGTTGCGCACGAAATCCTGGAAGATCTCATTCTTGGCGACGAAGTCGGTTTCGGAGTTCACCTCGACGACAGCGCCGCGCGTCGCTTCCACGGCGACTCCGACGAGGCCCTCGGCGGCGGTGCGGCCGGCCTTCTTCGCGGCTGCCGCGAGACCCTTGGCGCGCAGCCAGTCGATCGCGGCTTCCATCTCGCCGTTCGTCTCTGCGAGCGCCTTTTTGCAGTCCATCATGCCGGCGCCGGTGCGCTCGCGCAGTTCCTTTACAGTCGCGGCCGTGATCTCAGCCATTGTTTTGTCCTTCCAGTGCCCCGGCGAAGGCCGGGGTCCAGTCCAAATAAGAAAGTCTGGATCCCGGCCTTCGCCGGGATACAGGCCAGTTCAGGCCTCCAGCGCCGCTTCGACCGGGGGCTCAGCCATCGCGCCGATGTCCTCGCCGCGCGCTTGCGCATTGCCGCTGCGGCCTTCGTTCGCCGCCTGGGCAACGGCGTCGGTGTAGAGGCGGATGGCGCGGCTGGCGTCGTCGTTGCCCGGGACCGGGAATGCGATCCCGCTCGGGTCGCTGTTCGAATCCAGGATCGCGACGACCGGGATGCCGAGCGTGTTGGCTTCCTTGATTGCAAGCTCTTCCTTGTTGGTGTCGACGACGAACATGACGTCGGGAAGACCGCCCATATCGCGGATTCCGCCAAGGCTCTTTTCGAGCTTGTCGCGCTCGCGGGTGAGCTGGAGCACTTCCTTCTTGGTGAGCCCCGCAGTGTCGCCCGACAGTTGCTCCTCGAGGCTCTTCAGGCGCTTGATCGAGTTGGAAATGGTCTTCCAGTTGGTCAGCATGCCGCCGAGCCAGCGATGGTTGACGAAATGCTGGTTCGAAGCGCCCGCCGCATCGGCGATCGCGTCCTGCGCCTGGCGCTTGGTGCCGACGAACAGCACCTTGCCGCCGCGCGCGACGGTCTGTTGGACGAAGTCGAGCGCGCGCGCGAACAGCGGCACGGACTGCGACAAGTCGATGATGTGCACCCCGTTTCGGTCGCCGAAGATGTACGGCTTCATCTTGGGGTTCCAGCGGTGGGTCTGGTGGCCGAAATGCGCTCCGGCCTCGAGCAATTGCTGCATGGTGACGACCGTGGCCGCCATAATCGTTCTCCTTCCGGTTCTGCCT
>Ga0070680_100002985_pt1 | contig 12569 bp, 9 predicted proteins | sample KBSC73BmetaG_FD_64672 | JGI IMG/M metagenome (GOLD analysis project Ga0070680, IMG submission 64672) | Corn rhizosphere microbial communities from Kellogg Biological Station, Michigan, USA - KBS C7-3B metaG | ecosystem: Host-associated > Plants > Roots > Rhizosphere | place: USA: Michigan...
ACGCCGGTGGTGCCCGACGTCATCACCCAGAACGCCGGATCGCTCGGCGCACGCGGCACCGGGACAAGCGGCGCGGCGGGCATCGCCTTCCATGCCGCGAGATCGCGGTCCCGCCGGAGGAGCCGGGTCTGCGGCGACGCCGCAGCCAGCGCAGACACCGCGGCCTCCGCGAACGGCTCATCGATCACGAGCGCAGCCGGCTGCACAACCGAGAGGATCTTGTGCAATTCCTCGGACCCGGCGCGACTCGACATCGCGACCGCGATGCCGCCGGCAGCCATGGTCGCCAGATGCGCGGCAACGATATCGGGCGTGTCCAGCATCAGCATGCCGACGCGATCGCCGGGCCGAACACCCGCGTCACGCAAACCCGTTGCAAACTGGCCGACACGTGCGGCCAACGCGCCGTAGGTCAGCGTTTCGCCCGCGCTCAACAGCGCGGGGTGCTCGGCACCCGCGACCTTCAGTCCGTGCAGGAGACAATACTCGACGGCGTTCATGGGGCGTGACGCGCGCTCATGGTTGCCGCGCATCGGCGGCAACCGCCTCGATGATCTCGACCGCGGGGTGCGCTGTCGGCAACACACGGTCGAGCCGCAAGCCGGCCTTGTCGAACAGCGCCTCATATTGCGGCATCGTTCGCTCGCGACCGCCGGTCAAGAGCATGACGTGCAGATCGAGCCAGCGGCCGGGACTCGGCGTGTCGTCCGTCGGCACCGTCTTTTCCAGCACCAGGACGCGCGACGATGGCTTCATGGCGCGGCGCACGTTCTGCAGCATGCGCAAACAATCGTCATCGTCGTAATCATGGAGCAAATGCCGGAACAGGTAAGCGTCGGCGCCGTCGGGGACGGATTCGAACACATTGCCAGCCACGAAACTCACGCCCGGCAGCGGTCCGCCCGCGCCGCGCTTGGCCGCGTCGACGCCCTCCTGCAAATCGAACAACGTGCCGTGCACGTTCGGGTAAGCGGCAAGGATCGCGGACAGCAGCATGCCGTGACCGCCACCGACATCGACGATGCTTTGGAACTGCGAGAAGTTATAGGCCGCGACGATGGCCGGGGTTTCCGGCGAGTGCACCTCGATCATCATGCGTTGGAAGCGCGCGCCCTCCTCCGGATGCGCGGCAAGCCAAGAAAACAACGGCTGACCGTTGAGGGTCTCGAACGCAACCCCGCCCTTCAACGCGCCATCCAGGTTGGCCCAGATATCGGCGTGGTAATCCGTCATCAGAGATGCCGACGTGCGCATGGAATGCGGCGCATTGGAGGTCAGCAGGCGCCCGAGCGGCGTCAACGCGAAATGGCCGCCGGCCCCTTCGGTCACGACGCCGCAGGTCGAGAGTGCGCGCAGCAAACGGTAAACCCGATCGGGCAACAACCCACGCGGCGCCGCGATCGCGGCCGCGGTGTCCGCGCCCTCCTCCATCGCGTCGGCCAAGCCGAGGCGAGCAAAGGTTCCAATGGCATGGGTCACCCATAGGCTCGACAGAAGCTGCATCATCTTCTTGTGCAGCGAGCCCGGGTCCGTCGATGTCTTGGGTGGTTTGACGCTTTCGACCTTCACCGTCTACTCCGACGAGAATCCCGCGAGAACTGCCGAACCAGGAGACCGGCCCGAAATCGTGTCTCGGTTCGAGACCCAAGGCGGTCGAGACCCAAGTCGATTCCAGACCCAAGTCGGTTCAAGACCCACCTGCAAAACCTTGGGCTGCGTGTCGGGCCAGCGGCGAAGCCATAGACCAAGTCATGCGGTGAATCCAGGGACCTTTTTTGCCGCGTCTGACCGGGTGGCGCGGCAGGCGGACTGCCCGCTATGATCGCACAACACCGAGCACACACGAGGACGTCCACTGTCATGACTCAATCGACCGCGCCGAAGGCCCCATCGAACGAACGTGCCCCCATCGCCGGAGAAGCCTTCCTGCGGGCGCTCGCGGACCACGGCATCGATTATTTCTTTGCCAATCCCGGAACCGATTTTCCCCCCATCGTGGAAGCCTACAGCCGCGCCAAGCAGTCGAACGCGAAAGTGCCGATCCCAATGGTGATTCCCCATGAGAGTCTGGCGGTGGCGATGGCGCACGGCGCTTACACCATGACCGGACGGCCGCAAGCGGTGATGCTGCATGTCAACGTCGGCACCGCGAACGCAATTTCGAACGTCATCAACCTGAATCGCGACAATGTCCCGCTGATTCTCGCCGCCGGCCGCACGCCGGTGACCGAGAAGGGAACGTTCGGCGGCCGCAACCGCTACATCCATTGGGGCCAGGAGATGTTCGACCAGGGCGCGATGCTTCGCGAGATGGTCAAGTGGGATTACGAGCTGCGCGTGCCGGAGCAGATCACCGACATGGTGTCTCGCGCCTATGAAATCACCATGTCGAGCCCCCGCGCGCCGGTTTATCTCTCGCTGCCGCGCGAGCCGCTGGCCGCGCCGTTGTCCGAGCCGATCGGTCCGGTGAAGCCGCGCAGCGTACCTGCCGCGCCTCACGCCGACCCGAAGCTCATCGAAACGCTCGCCGGCTGGATCGCGGCGGCGGAAAAGCCGCTCATTATCACCACCGCCAGCGGCGCCGAGGCGATGGGCCCACTCGGGCGGATCGCCGAGCGCTACGCCATTCCCGTGGTGACGCAACGGCAGCGCCAGGTGTGCCTGCCGACCAGCCATCCGATGCACATGGGATATGACCCGGAAGGCCTCATCCAAGAAGCCGACCTTGCGGTCGTGCTCGACGCCGATGTGCCGTGGATTCCCAGTGAACAGCCGCCGCGCGCGGATTGCCGCTTCGCCACCGTGGGCGAAGACCCGGCGTTCGGCCGCTACCCGATGCGGAGCTTTCCGAGCGACCTCGCCATCACGTCCAACACCGCCAGCGCTCTGACGATGCTGGAACAGGCCCTGAGCAAGCACACGATCCCGGAGGCTCGCATCGCCGCACGGCGCACGCGGGCCGCCGAATTCAATCGCAAACGGCGAGAGGCCGCGGCCAAGGCGTCCGCCGTGCCGGCCGGCGACAAGATCACCTTTGCCTATCTCAGCCGCCTCGTCGGCGAGACGGTCGGCGAGGACGCCGTCATCTTCAACGAATACTCCATGATCCAGGAACATTGCCCACGCGAGAAGCCGAACACATTCTTTGGCCTCAGCGCCGCGGCCGGCCTGGGCTGGGGCTTCGGCGCGGCGCTCGGGGCCAAGCTCGCGGCGCCGGATAAATTGGTCGTCGCGACGCTCGGCGACGGCGCCTACATGTTCGCCAACCCGATGGTCGCCCATTGGGTTTCGGACATCTACAAGCTGCCGATCCTCACCATCGTGTTCAACAACAGCCTCTACGGTGCGGTGCGCGGCGCGACGATGTCGATGTTCAAGGACGGGGTCGCCGGGGAGACCGGTGGCCGTTTCATGGCCGACCTATCGCCGAGCCCGGCATTCGAGGATGCGGTGAAGGCCCAAGGCGGCTACGGCGAGCGTGTCGAAAAGGCCTCAGAACTGCCGGCGGCGCTCATTCGCGCGCGCGACGCCGTGTTGAAGGAAAAGCGGCAAGCGCTGCTCAACGTCATTTGCCCACCCTGATGGGCCTCACCTGGCCCGACATGGCCGCAACAAGACCCTCGACAAATTGTCCCACAGCGATAAACAAGCCACAGCATTGGGAGGATCACACACATGATGCGAGTTGACGCCTACACTCATTTCATCCCGACACGCTTCTACAAGGAGGTGATGTCGTCTGGAGAGCACAGAGACATCGGCAAGCGCATGATGGGCGTGCCGAGCATTTACGACGTCAAGAAGCGACTGAAGGTCGTCGACAAGTTCAAGGACTACAGCCAGATCCTGTCCTACCCGATGCCTCCGTTCGAGATGATGACCAAGAACGGCAAGCAGGCTGAAGAATACGCCAAGATGGTCAACGACGGCTTTGCCGAATTGTGCGCGAAGTACCCCGACCACTTTCCCGGCTGGGTGGCGCAGGCGCCGATGTCGGCGCCGGATGGCGGCGTGCGCGAGTCCGCGCGCGCGATGAAGATGGGCGCGCTGGGCGTGCAGATCTACACCAACGTCGCCGGCAAGCCGCTCGACGATCGCAAGTTCGCGCCGTTCTGGCGGGCGATGAACAAGACCAATACGCCGGTGTGGATGCACCCGTCGCGTAGCGCGCGCTTTGCCGACTACGTCAACGAGCCGAAGTCGAAATACGAAATCTGGTGGGCGCTCGGCTGGTCCTATGAGACCGCCGCCGCGATGTCCCGGCTGGTGTTCTCCGGCATCATGGACAAGTATCCCAACCTGAAGATCATCACCCACCACTTCGGCGGCATCGTGCCGATGCTGGAAGGCCGCATCGGCTACGGCTGGGACCAGATCGGCGCGCGGACCTCGGACGAAGATCTGCAGAAGTTGAAGAAGTCCCTGAAAAAGAAGCGCCCGCTCGATTACTTCAAGGAGAGCTTCTACACCGACACCGCGGTGTTCGGCGGCAAGCCGGCGACCGAGTGCGGCCTCGCCTTCTATCCCACCGAGAAGATCGTGTTCGCCTCCGACTGTCCGTTCGATCCGGAGAAGGGCACGTTCTACATCCGTGAGACGCTGCGCATTCTCGACAGCATCGACATGTCGAATGCCAAGCGCAAAGCGATCATGCACGGCAATCTCGAGAAGCTCGTCGGCCGCAAGCTGACCTGATCCGGGATCACGGTCGTCGAACAAATAAAACGCCCGGCCGCAAGGCCGGGCGTTTCGTTTTGGGGTTTGACCGAACGCTTACTCCGCGCGTTTCAATCCCGCCTGCTGCACCGCCTTACCCCACAATGCGATTTCGTTTTTCACCAGCGTTCGCATCGCCTCGGGTGTGCTCGGACGAACATCGGCACCGAGCCCCTTCAGCTTCTCGACCACTTCGGGCGATTTCAACGCGGCGACCGCTTCCTTGTGCAGGCGCTCCAGGATCGGCGCGGGCGTCCCCTTCACGGTGACGAGCCCGATCCAGGTCTCGACTTCAAATCCCGGCAGCGTCGCCGCGACCGTCGGCACCCCCGGCACGCCCGGCCAGGGTTCCTTGCTGGTGACGGCGAGCCCGCGTGCCTTGCCCGCGCTGATTTGCGGCATCGAGACCGTTTGCGTGTCGATCAGCACATCGACGCGACCGCCGAGCACATCGGTGATCGGGCCGGTGCCGCCGCGATACGGGACATGGGTCATTTTGATGCCGGCCCGCGTGGAGAGGAGTTCGCCGGTCAGATGCGGCACGCTGCCGACGCCGACGGACGTGTAGGTGATCTCGCCGGGCTTTGCCTTGGCCGCGGCGATGAGATCCGCCAAATTCCTGAACGGATGCTCGGCGCGGACCGCAATCACATAAGGATAGAAGCCGATCGTGGTCAGCATCGCGAAATCGTCGACCGGATCGTATTTGATCTTCGACAAGTTTGCAGTCGTGGCATGGGCCGCCGTCAGCATCAGAAGCGTATAGCCATCGGGCGCGGAGCGCGTCAGCATCTCCGAAGCGATTACGCCAGCGGCGCCGGGCTTCGCCTCGACAATCACGCGCTGTCCGAGTCCCTTGCTCATCGCATCGCCGAGAATGCGCGCCATGGTGTCGGCGTTGCCGCCGGCTCCAAAGCCATGAATGAGCGAGATCGGTTTGCTGGGATAGTCCTGCGCCCACGCCGGGCTTGCGATTGCCATCGCCGCAGCGATAACGGCTACGCTCAGTGTTCTCATCATCGGTGGTCCCTCCCAGTTGTTATTGATCTTGATCCACGCCGCGACCGCTCGACAAGCGTGGATCGGCATGCAACACCTCGCGGCAGATTCAACGTCCGCGAGAACGGTTCATGACTTCGCGTTCCGACTGGCGACACGACAACATTGGCCGTCTGCTGTTCGATTCCACGCGCCGATTCCAGGAGCGCGCCCTCGCCATAGTGAACCAGCACGGCTACCCGGAGATGCGGATCGCACACATGGCGACGACGCGTCATATCGATCTGACTGGCACGCGGATCGCCGACCTCGCCGTGCGCGCGGGCGTAACCAAGCAATCGATGGGCGAAATGGTCGACCATCTCGAAACGATGGGCTTCGTCAAACGCTCGGCTGATCACTCCGACAAGCGCGCCAAGATCGTGACGTTCACCGCAAGCGGACGGAAGTTGCTCGACACCATCCGCAAAGCAGTGGTGGCCTGCGAGCGCGACTTGGCAAAACGGATCGGGGACCGGGAGCTCGGCGAGCTGCGCAGCGCCCTGATCGATTATTGCCGCCCGGCAGACGATGCGGCGGTGGTTCGGGCGTCGCGCGCGACGCAGATCGCAAAGGCACCTGGCAGGAAACGCTGAATCGTCCGGCGCACACATCGGTCACACTCAGGTCGAGAACAGCAGGGCGTCCGGATCAACGCCGAGCAGAACTTGGCCGATGCTCTCGTAATGACTTTCACGGCCCTGCAATTGCTGCATAACGGTATGCATATCGCGGAAGCGGCGCTCGAATGGGTGCTTGCGGAACACCGAGGTCGATCCGAGCATGTGATGGAGCGTGTCGACGACCTCGCCAGCCTGATGGATCGCGCCGGTTGAAGCCATGCGGATCTCAAGTTTCTGGTTGATCGTCAGTTCGGGACTTTCCGCAATCGCCTGCCAGAGATCGCGCGCCACAGCGTGGAGATAGCTTCGAATGGCGCGCAACATGGCTTCGCAGCGGCCGATATGCGCTTGCACGACGTTGTTGTCGCGCATGGCTCGCTTGGAGCCGCCAGGTGTTTTCTCCGCGGCGATCCGGGTCGCGTCGTCAAGCATCTGTCGCGCAATGCCCAGCGCCACCGCGGCGAACCCAAATGAATAGACATTGCTGGTCGAGAGCCTGAAGAGCACCCCACTCTCCCGCCGATCGACCGCTTCATCGCGCGCAAACGACATTTGCTCGGGCACGAACAGGTCCTTCACCGAATAGGTGTCGCTCCCGGTGCCATTCAAACCCATGACGTGCCAGACATCCGAGACATCCGCCGCTTCATAGGGAAACAGCATCATTCGGATCACGGGCGCGCCATCGGATCGGCGCACCGGCTTGCCGTTAATGTCTGTGACAAAGCTTTGCCCGCCAAGCCAACGTGCCTGATGGCCGCCGCTCGCAAAATTCCAGGTGCCGGTCACGCGATAGCCGCCTGGTGTCATGCGGGCCTCGGAGGGCGCGGGCGGGCCCCACGCGACGATGCCTTCGGGAGGACCGAACAGCTTCACGGCCGTGTCCCGGTCAAGATAGACCGCCGCCATCGCGCATGTGCTGCATTGGGCCAGGCACCACGCGGTGCTGGCGTCAGCCTTGGCGATTTCCTCGATCACCTCGCAAAAGGCCGTAAGCGGGAGTTCACCGCCACCCAGGAAACGCGGCTGCAACATTCGATAGAAGCCGCCTGCGACGAGAGCCTGAACCACGTTGGGCGTCAGCCGTCGCGCGCTTTCGATCGCGGCGGAGGATTCCGCGATCAGCGGCGCGATATCGCGCGCGCGCTTCAAATAATCCTTCGCCGATGGGACCGAGAGGTCGTTCATCGCGGACTCCAGGGTTCATTTGTGCCGATAAACTAAGCCCGCCGCGGCGGCATGTCACCTGAAAAAGTCAGGATACCTGTCTTTCTCTGCCGATGCCGAAGTGCTAATGTGGCTCTCTCAACACCCATCTCACGGGGAGAGCATGTCTGCCATCAAGCCACGCGGCGTGGTGCACTTCAGCATCCCGGTCAGCGATCTCGAAGCCAGCAAGAAATTCTATACCGAGAAGCTCGGCCTCACGTTCCTGCGATACTCCGAGCCCTATCAGATCATGTTTCTGATGGCCGGCAGGGATTATGTCCTGCTGTGCCTGAGCGAGACGCCGATCAACCCCAATCCGGAAAACAAACGGCGCGTCCACCACGCTTTCGCGATCGAACCCTCAGCCTACGATGACGCCAAGACGTTGCTCCGCGACAATGGCGTCGAGATTTTCGACGAGGAGCACCGCACCACAGGCACGTTCCCGGGCCGGCAGTTCTACATCCACGATCCCGACCGCAACGTGATCGAATTTACCGAGTGGAGCGGTAAGGAGTTCTAAGAATCCGCCAGGATCCAGGCGGGGCCTCGCGAAAATCGCGGTTGTGGGCGACGGTGGCCGGATCGTGAATCGAGCGCCGTCATCTGCTAGCGTCCGCCGCATGGACGCTGCCGGACCCCCCCATCTCAGCGAAGCCCCCCCGCCGGAACCGGCGGCCAAGCCGTCGCCGGTGATGGAACAGTACATCGAGATCAAGACCGCCAACCCGGACAGCCTGCTGTTCTACCGGATGGGCGATTTCTACGAGCTGTTCTTCGACGACGCCGAGACGGCGAGCCGCGCGCTCGGCATCGTCCTGACCAAGCGCGGCAAGCACCTCGGCCGCGACATCCCCATGTGCGGCGTGCCGGTGCACCGCGCCGACGAATACCTCCACCGCTTGATCGCGCTCGGCCACCGCGTCGCGGTTTGCGAACAGCTCGAGGACCCGGCCGAAGCGCGCAAGCGGGGCTCGAAAAGCGTGGTGCGGCGCGACGTGATCCGTCTGGTGACGCCGGGCACGCTAACTGAAGACACCCTGCTCGATGCGCGCCGCAACAATTACCTGCTCGCCATCGCCCGCGCCCGCGCGTCGTCGGGCGACGGCGACAGCCGCTTCGCGCTCGGCTGGATCGACATTTCGACCGGCGAATTCCGCATTGCCGAGTGCGACCGCGCCGGGCTCTCGGCCGAAGTCGCGCGGCTGGAACCCGGCGAGATCATTGTTTCCGACGCGCTCTACGGCGATCCCGAGCTCGCGCCTTATCTCCGCACCTTGCCATCCGTCACACCAGTGACCCGCGATGTGTTCGACGGCGCCACCGCCGAACGGCGGCTGTCGGATTATTTCGCGGTCGCCACCACCGAAGCCTTCGGTGCGCTGAGCCGCCTTGAGCTCAACGCTGCGGCGGCATGCGTCACCTACGTGGAGCGCACGCAGCTTGGCAAGCGGCCGCCGCTGTCGCCGCCGGTGCGTGAGCCACAAGGCGCGACGTTGGCCATCGACCAGGCGACGCGAGCCAATCTCGAACTGGTGCGGACACTCAGTGGCGAGCGGCGCGGATCGTTGCTCGCCGGCATCGACCGCACGGTGACAGCGGCCGGCTCGCGGCTCATGGCTCAACGGCTGGCGGCGCCGCTGACGGACCCCGGCGCGATCGCGCGACGGCTCGATTCCGTCGAAGCGTTCGTGAACGACGCGCCGGCGCGGCAGGATATTCGCCAGCTTCTCAATGCCGCACCGGACTTGTCGCGGGCTTTGGCGCGGCTTGTTGTCGGCCGTGGCGGACCGCGCGACCTTGCGGCCATCCGGGACGGCATCATCGCGGCGGATCAGCTTGCCGCGCGTCTCGACGTTCGTGCCGACCAACCGGCCGAGATCGACGAAGCCATCACAGCGCTGCGCCGCGCCGATCCGGCGCTCGCCATCGAGCTGGGCCGCGCGTTGGCCGACGAATTGCCACTGATGAAGCGTGATGGCGGCTTCGTTCGCGAGGGCTATCAGCCGTCCCTCGACGAATCACGCGCGCTGCGCGACGAGTCGCGCAAGGTGATCGCCGGCCTGCAGGCGCGCTATGCCGACGACACCGGCGTGAAGTCTCTCAAAATCCGGCACAACAACGTGCTCGGCTATTTCGTCGACGTGACCGCGCAACACGGCGACAAGCTGATGGGCGCACCGCTCAACGCCACCTTCATCCATCGTCAGACCCTCGCCGGTCAGGTGCGCTTCACCACCACCGAGTTGGGGGAGTTGGAGGCCAAGATTGCCAACGCGGCCGACCGCGCGTTGAATCTCGAGTTGGAGGCGTTCGACCGGCTCTGCGCGGCGGTGATCGGCGCGGGAGCGGGCCTCAAGGCCGCGGCAGAGGCGCTGGCCGTGCTCGACGTCACATCGGGATTGGCGGCGCTCGCCGCCGAGCGCTCCTATGTGCGGCCGGAGATCGACGACTCGCTCGACTTTGCCATTGAGGGCGGCCGCCACCCTGTGGTTGAGCAGGCGCTGAGCGATCCGTTCGTCGCCAACGATTGCGACTTGTCGCCGCCAAGCGGCGCAGACGCCGGCCGCATCTGGCTCATCACGGGCCCGAACATGGCCGGCAAATCGACCTTCCTGCGTCAGAACGCGTTGATCGTCGTGCTGGCGCAGATGGGCGGCTTCGTGCCGGCCAAGCGCGCCAAGATCGGCGCCGTGGACCGCCTGTTCTCCCGCGTGGGCGCGGCCGACGATCTCGCGCGCGGCCGTTCGACCTTCATGGTCGAGATGGTCGAAACCGCGGCGATCTTGAATCAGGCCAGCGAGCGCGCGCTGGTGATTCTCGATGAGATCGGCCGTGGCACTGCGACCTTCGACGGTCTTTCGATTGCCTGGGCCGCGATCGAGCACCTGCATGACAAGAACCGTTGCCGCGCCTTGTTCGCCACGCATTTCCACGAGCTGACCGCGCTCGCGCCCAAGCTGCCGCGGCTGCACAACGCCACCGTTCGCGTGAAGGAATGGCAGGGCGAGGTGGTGTTCCTCCATGAGGTGGTGCCGGGCGCGGCCGACCGCTCCTACGGCATCCAGGTGGCCAAGCTCGCCGGCCTGCCGCCGAGCGTGATCGAGCGCGCCAAGGTGGTGCTTGCGATGTTGGAGGCCGACGATCGCGCTGCCCCGCGCGGCTTCGAGGATCTGCCGCTGTTTGCCATGCCCGCCAAGCCGGCCGCTTCCGATCCGCGCGAGCGGGCGCTCGAAGCCTTGCTCGCGGCGCTCGGAGCGCTCCACCCCGACGAGCTCACGCCCCGCGAAGCGTTGGACACGCTTTATGCGCTCAAGCAGAAGATGCCGCAGGGTTAGCGCGCGCAGCGCGGTCTGCCCGCAACGCGGTCATGATTTCAGCCACGGAGAGAATGCGATGAAATGGTTTGGAACGCTGGCGGCGTTTTTGCTGCTGATGACCCAGGCGAACGCGCAGACTTATCCGTCGCGCCCGATCACAATTGTGGTGACCGCAGCTGCCGGCGGCGTCACCGACGTGGCGGCGCGGGCGTTCGGCCAGAAGCTTTCGGAGAACTGGCATCAGCAGGTCGTCATCGAGAACAAAGGCGGCGCGGCGCACACCGCCGGCGCAACGTCGGTGGCGAGAGCCACGCCCGACGGCCACACGTTGATGGTCGCCGAAGGCGGGACCTTCGTCATCAATCCGGCGATCTATCCGAAAGGCAAGCTCACCTACGACGAGAAGAAGGATTTCATCCCGGTCACCGGCTTGGTTCGCATCAACCAAGCTTTGCTCGCCAGCAAGGACTTTCCGGCCTCAAACGTCAAAGAGCTGATCGCCCTGGCGAAGCAGAAGCCGGGACAAATCACGTTCGGCACCGCCGGCGTCGGTTCCGCCACCCAGATGAATCTCGAACTGCTGCAAAACATGTCCGACACCAAGCTCGTCCCGGTTCATTATCGCGGCGCCGCGCCGGCTCTCAACGACTTGATCGCCGGGCACATCAACCTGATGTCCATCAGCATCAGTCTTGCCCGTCCGGCCGCTCAGGCGGGACAGGTGAAGATGCTTGGCATCGGCAGCGTACAGCGTCTTCCAGAGGCCCCTGAAATTCCCACGGTCGCCGAAACCGGATTGCCGGGCTACGAAGCCATCACCTGGTTCGGTCTGTTTGCTCCGGCGGGAACGCCACGTGACATCGTCATGAAGTTGAACGCCGAGACCAAGCGGATCTTCGACGATCCCACGTTCCAGGAGAAATTCATGAAACCGCAGATGTTCCAGTCGCTGGTCATGACGCCGGAGCAATTCCAGGCTTACATCGACGGGGAAACGCAAAAGTGGTCGAAGGTGATCCGCGAACAGGGCATCAAGATCGAGTAGCCAGCCGGGCAAAGGCGCGGCGGCGCCACCAGTACAGCACGATATTCCAGACCACGGACACGACCAGCGACAGCACGAGCCCAGGCCAGGTGCCGAAGGCCGCCACCGCGAGGTGAACGGTAAACAGGCACGCGCTGAATCCCACGAGCCCCCACATGGTGTTGGCGATCAACGCGGCCGTGGCCGGGCCGCCAACGCGTGGATGGAAGATCAGCATCAGACTGGTCATCACGATCGGATAGACCGCGAGCAGCCCGGTCACGATCGGTCCGACATGGCCACTCAATCCCACCACCGCGGCGACAAGACACGCCACCATCACGGCGCGCACCAGCACGTCGTACCACTTGCGCACGACCGGCGGCATCGGCACATGGCGATACCGGTTGGTGAAGGGGATGCATGCGAAGAACAGCGCCAGATTGACCGCGACGACCGCGGGGAAATTCCAATGCACCAGGCGGAGCAGGAAGGCAACGACGAACCACGCGGCCACTGCCCCGCCGACACTCACCACCATACTTCGGCGCTGCGCCAGCACGACGTAAACAAGCGAAAACACAGCCGTGGCGGCGTGAGCGGCAATGCTGCCGATGGCGCTTGCCGAAATGAATGCCG
>Ga0070680_100002986_pt1 | contig 12567 bp, 10 predicted proteins | sample KBSC73BmetaG_FD_64672 | JGI IMG/M metagenome (GOLD analysis project Ga0070680, IMG submission 64672) | Corn rhizosphere microbial communities from Kellogg Biological Station, Michigan, USA - KBS C7-3B metaG | ecosystem: Host-associated > Plants > Roots > Rhizosphere | place: USA: Michigan...
GTACACCCACATCGAGAGGCTCGGAGATCGGCTTGCGCGCCAAGGGATTGATCGGCTTTCCCGCCAGGCGTACGCGGTCCTCACACTCGAGTGGCCCCAGGCCGTCGAGCGGTTGCGCGGCGCCGTCGATGATTCTTCCAAGCAGTTGTCGCCCGACGGGGACCATGCCGGCTCCACGGCGGGGGATAACGCGCGCGTTAGGTCCGAGCCCGTGGGCGTCACCGGTGGGCATGAGGTAGAGGCGATCGCCGGCAAAGCCGACGACTTCCGATTCGATGCGGGCGCCGTCACCGGCGATGACGTCGCAAGTATCGCCGATCGACGCCTGGCAGCCGACCGCTTCCAGCGTAAGGCCGACCATGCGTGTTAGAGAGCCTTCGACCGCGGGGGCCGGGGTGCGCTCGACGCGTCGCAGGCGGCGCTCGAGGCGGCTGCTCCAGATGGCGCCGCGATCGGTGTTGAGATCGGGTGCGCTCACAGTTCAGTCACCGGTGTGCCGATTGTTGTGGCGCCGCCTGGCTGCGGGGGCTGGCCGTTGGGGCCGGCGCCCTGCGTCTCTGCGGCGCCAGTGCGGTCTACGGCACGCTCGTCGCCGAATGCGTTGGCGATGATCGTGCTGATACGACTCTCCAGGCGCGCGTCGATGTGGGAGTTCTCCGTGCGCACGACACAACCGCCGCGCGACATTGTCGGGTCTTCGACGATCGACCATGCCCGGTCGCTCGATGGAGCGCTCAAGCGCTCGCGCACAATCGCTGCGTCTTCAGGGTGCAAATGCACGCGGATTTCGCGGGCAGAGGCAGGCAGCTCCGCCAGCGATTCACGAATGATGGCAATGACCTGCGTAGGGTCCACCATCAGCTCGCGTCGCGCGAGTTGTTTGCCCACGGTCAGCGCCAGTTGCAGCAGCATGTTCTCGACTTCCGCATCGAGAGTCTGCAGGGGCCGGCTCACGAACTGTAGCAGCACATCCAGCCGTTTGATTTGCGAGTCGAGCCTGGAGATCCGGTCTTTCATCTCCGCCTGGGCTTTGGCCATCCCCGCCTCGTAGCCGCGGGCTTCGCTCTGCTCGCGGGCAACTTTGGCGATAGCCTCCGCCGCGGCTTTGGCCTTGCGCTCATCCACAGGCCGGCCGATGACGGTACCTTCCACCTGCGGAAGCGACCAGCGCTCTATCGCAGCGGCGCCAGCAGAAAAAGTGCCGCGCGGATCAGACATAGGCTTCGCCCTTGCCACCTAGCGCGATGGCGCCGGAATCGGCGAGTTTGCGCGCGATCTGAAGAATTTCCCTTTGCGCACCTTCCACTTCGGAGATGCGCACCGGGCCCTTCGCTTCGAGGTCGTCCTTGAGCATTTCGGAGGCGCGCTGGGACATGTTCTTGAAGATCTTTTCCTTCAGCGCCTCGTCGGATCCCTTCAATGCCAGCAACAGCCGGTCGCTGGGGACCTGCCGCAGGAGCTCCTGCATGCTGCGGTCGTCGAGCTCCAGGAGGTTGTCGAATACGAAAATGAGATCCTGGATGCGGGCGCCCAGGGCCTGGTCGGCCTTGGCGATCTGCTCCATGATCATGCCTTCCTGGCTGGGCTCCAGCAGGTTGATGATGTTGGCAGCGGCCTTCGCACCGCCCATGGAGGAGGTTTTCGCGCTCGACTTGCCGGCGAACTGCTTCTCCATGATGTCGTCGAGCTCGTTCAGAGCGCTCGGCTGCACGCCGTCGAGTGTTGCTATGCGTACCACGACGTCGGAGCGCATGTTCGCGGGCAGATGCGTCAGGACCTCCGCCGACTGGTCCGCATCGAGGTAAGCGAGCACGATGGCAATGATCTGCGGATGCTCGAGCCTGATGAGCTCCGCCACGGCGCGCGCGTCCATCCACTTGAGGGCCTCCAGGCCCTTGGTGGAGCGGCCGATGTTGATACGGTCGATGATGCTCGCGGCCTTGTCCTGGCCCAGCGCATCGACCAACACTTTGCGCAGGAATTCGTCGGTGCCGACGCCGACCGAGGTCTCGCTCTCGACCGACTGGCTGAATTGCGTGATGACGGTGCGAACTTCCTCGCGCGAGACGTTGGCGAGCTTCGACATCGCCGAGCCGATGCGCTGCACCTCTTTGGCACCCATGTGCTTGAGAACCTGGGCGGCTTCCTGCTCACCCAACGTCAGCAGGAGAATCGCGGCCCTTTCGGTGCCGGTGCGGGTCTGCTCTTTTTCTTTCACGGCGCGTTACTTCAGCTTACTCATCCTGCGCGACCCAGCCACGGACCACCTGGGCTACGCGCTTGGCGTCCTGGTTGGCCAGGGTCCTGGCCTGTGCAATCTGCTGCTCGTGGGTCAGCACGACTTCCTTGGTCTGCCCGCCTGGTAGTGCGGGTGTATTCCCGCCTGCAGCGGCGGCTGCGGCGATCGGATCGGCGCCGGCAGGGTCCCCCGCCGTTGCAGTGCGGGGAATGAGTTGAACGTGATGGCGCTGCGGTCCGATCAGGGAGCGGACCATCGGACGCAGCACCGAGAGCACGAGGACCAGCAATACGGTCACGCCACCAAACAGCTTCGCCATGTTCAGGAAGAGCGGCGATTCCCAGAAGGCCGGGCTTTCGACCTCGCCGTCGTTGGGAGCGGCGTCGGATGTGAATGAGGCGTTCACGACATTCACGTTGTCACCTCGCGCCTCGTCGAATCCGACAGCATCCTTTACGAGCTGCGTGACATGGTCGAGCTGCTGTTGATTGAGTGGGATCTCTTTGACCTTGCCTTCTTTGTCCGTCGTGCGCAGGTTATCCAGCAGCACCGCGACAGTGATGCGTTTGAGCTTGCCCGCGGGCTGGTGCGTATAGGCGACCGTACGATCGATTTCGTAGTTGCGGGTCGTCGACTTGGAGCTGCTGCTGTCGTTGCCCGCGACGCCCGCGGCGCCCCCGACGGGTTGCGTAGCCGGCGGGGCGGCAGCGGGAGTTTTGTTTGCGGCGCTGGCAGCGTTGGCATCCGCCGGGGTCTTGTTGGCGGGCGCCGTGTTCGGCGGATTCTGGGCGACGCCGGCGGGCGGTGGCTGGTTGGTGAGCGCGCCCGGCACACCGCCCCCAGCCGAGCCGTCCCGGCTGCTTTGCTCGGAAATCTGCTCGCTGCGGACAATCTGGCTGTCGGGACGATACTGCTCGTGGGCCTCCTCGCTCACCGACATGTCCATCTGCGCAACGACCTGTGCACGTACCCGTCCGGCACCCATCATCGGTGTGAGCAATGCTTCGATGCGCTGCGTGTAGTCCTCCTCCAGGCGGTGGACCATGTCGAACTGTCGCTCACGCATCGAGAACTCGTCGTGCCCCTCGGGTGAGGACAGGAGGCGCCCCTGCTGGTCGACAACCGTGACCTGGCTCGCTTCCATCTCGGGCACGCTCGAGGCCACGAGATTGACGATCGCCTGGACCTGGCCTTCCTCGAGCCGGCGACCGGGCTTCACTTGCACGAAGACCGAGGCTGTCCCCGGATGGTGATCGCGTACGAAAGCGGTCTGGTGCGGAATGGCGAGGTGGACTCTCGCTCCCTCGACGGGACGGAGGTTTGCGATCGTGCGCGCGAGCTCGCTCTCGAGCGCATGCTGATAGCGCGCGTTTTCCATGAACTGGCTGACCCCGAACCCGGGGTCTTTGTCCATGAGTGCGAAGCCGCCACCGCTTTCGGGGAGACCCTGACCGGCGAGCTTCATGCGAGCCTCGCTCACCCGCTCGGAGGCCACTTCGATGTTGTTCGAGCCCGGCTGGATGCGATAGGGAATCTGTGCGGCTTCCAGCGCCTGTGCGACGGCCGACTGGTCCTCGGTGGCGATGTTGGCATACAGCAGGCTGTAGCTCGGGCCGCGAGTCCACAGTACGACGGTTACACCGGCCGCGACGGCGGCAGCGATGCCGACGAGCAGCAGAATGGGTTTCAGGCTCGCCTGGAGCGCTGAAGCAGGATTCATTGTCGAAGCTTCGGCCATGGACTAGATCACAGCTGCATGTTCATGATGTCTTGATACGCGCTGATCAGGCGGTTGCGGACTTCGGAGACCGCCTTCAGCGATACGCTCGCCTTCGAGACTTCCAACATGACCTGGGGCAGCTCGACGCCCGGAGTGCCGCGCTCGAAGGCCTCCGTCATCTGGTTCGCACGCTGCTCCGTCTGGCTGACCGCGCTCAAGCCCTGGCGCAGGATGTTGGCGAACTCGCCCGGGCCGTTGACCTGTTGGGTCTGGGCCGGCTGCGCCGGTCCGATCTTCGTCTGCGACTGCAGAGCGCGGATCTGCTCGAGGACGCGATTGATTTCCATGGAGCTCATATCGTTTCTCTCCTTGTGACGTTTCAGGCCGCCGGCACGTCGATACCGGCCTCACGCAAGCGAGCGAGCTTGTACCGCAGCGTCCGGGCACTGATGCCGAGCCGCTCCGCGGCCTCGCGGCGATTGCCCTGGCCGCTACGGAGCGCCTCGAGAATCAGATCGCGCTCGGCCTGGCCGAGCGAGCTCGCCAGGGATCCGGTTGTTTTGCCGTCATTCGCGGCGGCCGCCGTGTGTTCCGCAACAGCCTTCGAAGCCGCTGCACCGGGCGTGGCCACATTCAAGCAGGCGACCGGTGGGCAGGTCAGAGCGCCGTCATTGGCGAGCTCGAACTGGATGTGCTCCGGCCGGATGACGGGGCCGTTCACCAGGATCAGGGCGCGCTGCAACAGGTTGTCCAACTCGCGCACATTGCCTGGCCACGGATAGGTGAGCAGCAGGTGCGCGGCCTCGGCGCTCAGCGCCGGAATCTTGTCGCCAGGGCGGCAGCGACCCGCGAGGAGCTGCATGGCCAGGGGTAGAACGTCATCACGCCGCAGGCGCAACGGCGCCAGGGCGAGGGGAAAAACGTTCAGCCGGTAATAGAGGTCCTCACGGAAGCGGCCCGCGGCGACTTCTTCACGCAGCCGGCGGTTCGTCGTCGCCAGCACGCGCACATCGAGTGCGATCGATGTGCGGCTGCCGATGCGCTCGACCTCTCGTTCCTGCAGGACACGCAGCAACTTGGCCTGCAAGGCCAAGGGCATCTCGGTGATCTCGTCGAGCAACAGGGTGCCGCCCTGGGCTTGCTCGAACTTGCCCGCGTGCGCGGTCTGCGCGCCGGTGAAGCTGCCACGTTCGTAACCAAACAACATGGCCTCGAGCATGTTTTCCGGAATTGCGGCACAGTTCACAGCGACGAACGGCTGACTCCCACGCGGTGACCGGCGGTGGATGAAGCGCGCGAGCACTTCCTTGCCGGTACCGGACTCACCGACGATCAACACCGTGCAGTCGCTCGCTGCGACACGCCGTGCGAGCTCGATGAGGCGCTGTGAGCTCGGTGCGTAGGCAACAGGCTCCGGCTCTACGCGAGTGGCGCAGGCTGCGGCGGTTTGTTTGTCGGTCGAGTCGTCGGTCATCAGAGCCTCCCACCGTGTGGGGTTTCATGACCGGACAGGTGCAAGAGGCGTGCCGGGTTGGAATCGGCGGCAAAGCGTGAGAGGCGTCACAGGCGCGGCAACAAATCGCCGCGCGAGCGTCAATCTTCCGTCGCAGAGTCGGCGTCAGCAGCCGCGATCCCGAGCTTGCGGAGTTTCTCGACGAGAGTCGTGCGACGCAGGTTCAGGAGGCGCGCGGCCTGCGCAACAGTTCCGTTGGCGCGCTCGAGGGCCTGCTCGACGAGCCGGCGCTCGATGGCGAGCAGGTGCGCGCGCAGGTCGAGACCTTCCTGCGGCAACCTCGTGATGGCCTCGAAAGGATCCATGGTGGCCGCTTCGATCGCTGTTGGTGCGAGCGAGCTGGGCTCGAGCGGTTGGGGCTCGAAAGCTTCCGATTCCAACACCGTGAGAGCGGCCTCGTCGGTGAGAGGAACCTGCTCTTCCACATCGATGGCTTCCGAAGCATCATCCAGCGCCGCCACACACAAGGAGCTGTCGAGCGCTTTGACCTCGAGTGTCCAATCTTCCGGCGGGCGGTATTTTGCCGGCAGATCGCGTACTTCGACGGTGCGGTTGTTACAGACGATGGACAGTCGCTCGATGAGATTTCCGAGCTCCCGAACGTTGCCGCTCCAGGAATGCAAAGCGAGAGCCGCGAGAGCACGCTGCGAGAGTTGCAGGCGGCCGCGCCCCTGGGCGACGTTGTGTGCCACGAAATCGCGTACGAGAAGCGGGATGTCCTCGCTGCGCGCGCGCAGCGGCGGCATCTCGATCGGGAATACGTTGATACGGTGAAAGAGGTCCTCACGGAAGGCGCCGCGAGTGATTGCCTCTTCGAGGTTGCGATGTGTTGCAGCGATGATGCGGACGTTGCAGCGGATCGGCGCGTGGTTACCAACACGCTCGAACACGCGCTCTTGCAACACGCGCAGCAGCTTCACCTGCATCGATGGGCTCATGTCCCCGATCTCATCGAGGAACAGTGTGCCGCCTTCGGCGATTTCGAAGCGGCCCTTGCGGGCGGCGATGGCGCCGGTGAACGATCCCTTCTCATGACCGAACAGCTCGGATTCGAGCAGGTCGGCCGGAATGGCGCCGCAATTGACGGCAACGAATGGCCGGCCGCGACGCGGGCTCAGATCATGGATGGCGCGGGCGACGACTTCCTTGCCGGTGCCCGACTCGCCGAGCACGAGTGCAGTAGAGTCGAAAGCCGCGACCTGGCGGATGAGGGCGACGACGTCGCGGATGGCGGAGGAGGTGCCTGTTGGCAGTCGGACTGCGGTGGAGGTAGTGACGCCCGTGGTGCTCGTTTTGACTTCGCTACCGGTGAGCTCGGACGCCAGAATTGATTCGACCGCCGCCATTTAATCTCCCGCCCCATCCCAGTGAAACTTTCTTGCTTTGTTTACTTAACGCGACAGCTGATGCGTTTCCCATTGAGGGTTATGTTGATGTTCGGGGGGAACAAAAGCTGTGAAGCGCATCGGTATGGGCCTAAGTCCCAGCGTGATGGCAATCACAAGCGTTGCGTGTGCGCCGCACGGGGTTCGGCGTTACGCGCGTGTGCGGGCGTTTTCCTAGTACCGTCCCTGGAGCCGCATCCGGCCGGCCATGCATGGGCCGGTGTTCGGGGCGGGACGGCGCCCCTCACCCACGTCTGGGTTGGCGGCTCCCGGCAATCTGTCGCCGGTGACGACGGAAAGCGAGCTTCTCGATGAGGTCCGCAACCGACTCACCGACAGGCGCGAAGCGCACCTTGACCTGGCCATCGGGTGTGACGTTCGTCACACGACCCGGCAATCGCAATGGTTGCGCAAGTGCGTCGTGCAGATAAATTTCCGCCACGCCCTGCTGACCGGCTTCCGGCAGAGGAGCGGTGCCCCGCCACATGCCTCCGAGGGCGTTGAACCGCACCGGCACTGCCGGCGGCCGCGGGCGGTTGGCGGCAAGAAGTTGCCCCACCATGTCCAGGAGCAGGTTGATCTTGAGATCCAGGCGCATGATGTCGGCAGCGTAGGGGGCGTTTTCGTCGGGCTTGTCGACCGGCCCATGCTCATCCATGGCGTCCCATGCCTGCAGCACCTGCAGGTTGCGCTCTGTGAAGCCGGAGGCCACATCGCGATCGGCAGGGTTGGGCATCTGGCGCCAGACGACGGGTAGGACGTCCTGGAAAGCCAGCTCCTTGTAGAGAACGACTGTGTCAGCGCCGTCGAACATTACGGTCTCCGTGCAACGTTTCAGTGCGCGTTGCAGATGCTCCGATGATCAAAAAGCGTCTACGGCCCCAAACGGGTCAACGCTTATGATTTCCTTGATGCGGCGCGTATCTCGGCGGGCATGAACGCCCAGGCCGAGCGAAGCGCGTCCAGCAGGTGCGACACTTCATGCAGCGCCGCGAGTCCATTCGTAGGGTCGGCGGCATCGGAGAGCCCCACGCAAGCTCCCAGCCTCCGGCACATATAATCGTACAGGTCGTCGATACTTGCTGCGAAAGCACCTCCAGAATGGAGATCCAGGCCGGCGCGCAGCTCGCCGATGAGCAGGACCGCGGACTCGAGCACGTCGCGGGCTGCGGCCAGATCGCCGCCCTCGTCCCGCTCACCCGCGGCCTCGAGGCGCTCCAGCACCCCTTCGATGAGCATCCGGGTCAGTCCGTCCGGATCGATCGCCGCCAGGCAGCCCCGGGAAATGAGCGTGCTGTTGGTGACCGGTCCGTTGATCTGGAGAGCTAATCTCATGGGTCCTTCGGGAACGCTTCAGTCGCTGCTTACTGAAGCTATCGGCCGGGCCTGCGGATAACTTGAGAGGGACCGAGGTCCCGGAGGCTCCTGGAGGTTACTCGGCCGTGGTGGCGAGCGATGCCAGGTGGCTGGCGGTCTCCTCGAGGAAGAAGCGCCGCACCATCATCGCCTGTTGGAGTTTGCCTTTGCGGACATAGGCCTCGTAGAGCAGATCCTTGATGATCTCGAGCGCGATGCCGGCCTCGTAGCTGTCGAGTGTCGGGATGTTGGGACGGGGATCGGTCTCGGTGCCGAACAGTATGGTGCGCAGCTTGTTGAAGGGTTCCGAGGCGATGCCCGCCAGCTCGCGCACGTTGTTGAGCTCATCGAAAAGCCTTATTTTTCCAGCCTCGCCGAGATCGGCAAACACCGCCTGCGCGGTGCGGCGGCACATCGAGGCGAACGCGTTGTAGGCGCCGCTGGAGAAACACAACAGCGCCTCTTTGAAGAGCACCTCGACCTCCTCGGGCAGATAGGTGAAGGTAAACTTCTCGCGCGCACGCTCGACTTCGACGAACTGCGGCGACAGGTCGATGCGGGCGGTGTGGTAGCTGCGCACGGTGAAGCGCAAAAACACCGGCGCATGGCAGTTGTCGCACAGGTAGACGATCCCAACCTGTTTGGGCTTGTGGACGGCGAGGTCCTCGAAGCGCGGCACCGCAACAGGGGTGATGTGCGCCATGACCTGACAGTGCGGACAGGTGACGGCCAGGTTCTTGGCCTGGTCGTGGATGAGGCGGCTCGCCAGATCGATGTGCACAGACATTATGTTGTGCCTGCAACTCTTGTTGTTGTATTGGGCGGAGCATGGCTCAGACAGGCTCCTGGGCCCATCATGCAGCACCGGCGCGCTGCCGTCACGGCCGAGCCAACATATTGCCGCGTATACGCCTTCGTTATGTAACAGGGCGGGCGGAAGCCTGTCTGGCGAAGGCGAGAATGCGGTCGGCCAGCGCGGCGTATTCGCCGCTGAAATGGTGGCCCTTGCCGATTTCCGCCAGGGAGACCTGGTTGTGTTCCGGGCCGGTGGTAAGGCCCGGGCAGATGGAGTCCGTCTCGCCATCCCCGTAGATACACAGAACGGGCACACCGGCCATGGCGGCCACTTCCGGACGGGTCTGGCGCCCGCTCGCATCGTCGGCCCCGACCCAGCTGGCAATCTTGATTTCGAAGGCGGCGTTGGAGTCCACGCCGAGCAGGCTGACAGTTGCAACACGCGCACGCAGGTCGGGCGGCAGCCGGTTCACGACGAACGGCACCACGTCCGCTCCGAAAGAGTAGCCAACGAGCAGCACACGCTGTTTGTTCCAGGCTGCCAGGTAGTGGCGCATGATTCGCGCAACGTCCTGCGCCGTCTCATCGGGCGTGCGCCCGGTCCAAAAGTACTTCAGTGAGTTGAGGCCCACCGTCGGGATCCCGTCGGCGGCAAGCCGGGCCGCGAGCTCCTGGTCGAGGCCCGCCCAGCCGCCATCGCCGGTGATCAGCAGCGCCATCGCCTCGGAAGCACTGCTTTCCGCGCGGACTTCATTTACCGGCAGATTGTCGATGTCCGGGGGGCGCTCCGGGTGTGTTTCCACGCGTGCCGTGATGCTCTTGTAGGCATCGATGAATTGCGGCATCCAGTTGCGCTCGACCCCGAATCCATGGCCGACGAGCGGCAGCCTGATGACTTCTCCTCCCGGGGTATCGGCGGCAAACGTGTCAACTGCCGCGGGACTGCAGACCTGGTCCTTTTGTCCCTGGAAGGCGATCCACGGCTGTTTGAGGGTTTTGGCCGGCTCGAAAATGAGGTCGTTCTTCTTGCCGTGCGTGTAATGCAGGCCGGCGCCCGGACACAGCGCTGCGCCGGCAAAATCCTGGTCCGGACAGAATCCCATGCTCAGTGCGCCGGCGAAGGTGCCCGGTGGCGACTGCACCAGGGTGGCGTATACCACCGTCGCGCCGGAGGAGTAACCGATGAGGACCGGCACGTGATACACGAACATGCCGATCTCTTTCTGGATCTGGTGGCTCAGGTTCTCGAAGTCGCCGGCAATGAGCTGGCAGGGAGCGTTCTCACGTTGCGCCGCCTTACCCAGGGCTCCGAAGTATTGCCGGATATCGACACCGATCACGACCGCCCCCAGGTTGGTGGTCAGGGCGCGCGCCATGCTGACGACACCCAGGTTCCAGCCGCCATCGCCGGAGAGGAAGATGGCCACGCTCTGCGGCGTGCCTTCGGGGATGTAAACAGTGACCGTGCCGAAGCGCCCGGCGGGCAGGCGGGTCGCGCCCTCGGCGGACTCGACAGGCTCGGCGGGAGCGGTCGCGGCAGCCGGAGGCTCGTGAACAGACTTCTTCTTGTGAGGCGGTGCGTTGGCGGCCCATGCGGTGCCCAGCAAACTCAACACAACGAGGAGCAGGACCGGGGACCTCATCTGGCGAACAGCTCCTTCATGCCGCCCGCGATCAGCACCGAGACATCCACCAACACCCGCGGTAATGCGATGCCGCCACGCGCGACGAGATACTTCGCCTCCCAGACAGGATCGAACTTCGCCTTGTAGCGCCGCAGACCGTCGAAGTTATAGAAGTGCTCCCCGTGGCGGAAGACGAAGTTGCCTACCCGATGCCAGGCGGGGGCCAGGGGATGCACCTCGAGGCCGGCCAACGGCGCCATGCCGAGATTGAACCAACGGTAGCCTTGCGCGCGGCCCCACTTCATGAGCTCGATGAACAGATAATCCATCGCGCCACGCGGCGCCTCCGGGCCGAAGCGCATCAGGTCGACTGAGAGCTCTTCCTTCGTGCCCGTGCACCAGAGGTTTGCGAACGCCGCCGGGGTGCCTTCGCAGTAGACCAGTGCGATGGGAAAGTACCTTAGGTAGTCCCGTGAGAACGCTCCTACCGAGAAGCGCTTCTCGCTGGTGGATTTGCTCGCGAGCCACGAATCCGACAGTTGCTGCAGTGTGGGAAAGATCTCATCGAGCCGCTCGGGTGAGACGACTTCAAAGCTCGCGCCATCCCTCTCCGCACGTCGATGCGCCTGGCGCAAGTCCGCACGCGCGGAGCCTTCGAGGCCGAACTCCGCGAGCGGTACGCGGGCTTCCTCGCCGATCTTCAACGCCGCGAGCCCAAGATCGACATACAACGACAGGCGGTCGCTGGAGGTCTGATAGAACACCGTCTCGCCGCCGTGGTAGTCGGAGATCTCGCGAAAGCGCCACACCAGCTCTTCCGCCCCCGACTCGGCGCCTATCGGATCTCCGAGGGCGACCCAGCTTCGGCCGGCGATCTGATACATCACGAAGGTGTCGCCCGCCTCCGAGAAAAGAAGGCGTTTATCCCCCGCGAGGGCCGCGTTCGCCATGGTGATATCTGACTTCGCGATCACCAGGCGCGCACGCTCGATATCCTCGGGCCCGGCAACCGCCGGCTCCGGACGTGCGGGACGCAACATGTTCAACAACAGGTATGCGGCAGCCAGAATGACGACCGCGAGCGAGGCTCGCAGCATGCGTGGCGTGTGGGCGTCGAAGTCGAAAGTCCACCACAGCTCCTGCGAGTAGATGACGCGGCGATGGGCCATGTAGCCGATCCAGACGGCCATGAGGATGACGCCGACGATGCTGGCTATCCAGGCCGGTGTGAAGCGTTCGGCAAGGACCGCTGTCGGGCGATAGAAGGAGCGGCTGCCGAGCCCGAGGACTCCGAGCACCAGCGCCAGGATGATGGCTTCTTCGAAGTCGAGACCTTTCAGGAGGGAGGCGATCATGCCTGCGACCAGGAGCCAGAACACGATGTGGTAGGCGGCCTGGACCCTGCGGTACAGCGCGCGGGCCAACACGATCAGTCCGAGGCCGATGATGCTTCCCGCAAGGTGCGACACCTCGAGCACGGTGAGCGGCAGGAAGCGATCGAGAAAGGCGAGGCGCTCGTTGATACCCGGTGTTGCGCCGGATATGAGGAGTACGGTACCCGCCAGAAACACCAGGGCGCTCGCGACCTGCGGTACGACGGGTGCGATGTAGGCCGATGCGAGTTGGTGCGCACGCGCGATACTGGTGCTCGCCGCACTGATCTCCTTCGCTCCGAACAGGATTGCTCCGAACAGGATCGGTACGAGGTAATAGATCGCGCGATAGGCCAACAGCGAGCTGAGCAGGGCATCGGGCGGTACGTTCGGCAAAGCCAGCAGCATTACGGTCTCGAACACGCCGATGCCGCCGGGCACGTGGCTGATGATTCCGGCGACAATCGCTGCCGCATACGCGCCCAGGAAGGTGATGAAATCCACGTGGGCATCGGGGGGTAGCAACCACCACACGACGGCTCCCGCGAGGCTCAGATCCAT
>Ga0070680_100002995_pt1 | contig 12542 bp, 9 predicted proteins | sample KBSC73BmetaG_FD_64672 | JGI IMG/M metagenome (GOLD analysis project Ga0070680, IMG submission 64672) | Corn rhizosphere microbial communities from Kellogg Biological Station, Michigan, USA - KBS C7-3B metaG | ecosystem: Host-associated > Plants > Roots > Rhizosphere | place: USA: Michigan...
TCCCCCTGGGCTCCCGCTTGATCTTCCATGCAAGCCTAGCGCACCGCCATGCAAAGGGGAGGGGCAATATCGCATGGACACCGCAGTCCAGCCGTGATTCCATCCCCTGTGCGGCCTGTGGGAGGCCAGCGCCCCCTTTTTTGGATCTAGCAGACCGGAATGCTGAGTCTTGTTCGCATTGCCTTGAAGCGACCCTACACGTTCGTCGTGCTGGCTGTGCTGATCATGATCGTCGGACCGCTCGCGGCGTTGCGCACCCCGACCGATATCTTCCCCGAGATCCGCATCCCCGTCATCGCCGTGGTCTGGCAGTACACCGGCTTGCCGCCGGACCAGATGTCGGGCCGCGTCATGCTGAACTTCCAGCGCGCGCTCACCACCACCGTCAACGACATCGAGCACATCGAGGGCACGTCCTACACCGGCATCGGCATCGTCAAGATCTTCTTCCAGCCCGGCGTCGACATCAGCGTCGCGAACTCCCAGGTGACGGCGATCGCGCAGACCGTGATCAAGTCGATGCCGCCCAACATCACGCCGCCGCTGATCCTGAACTTCAATGCCGCGACCGTGCCGATCATCCAGCTCGCGCTGTCGGCCAAGGGACTGAGCGAGCAGGCAGTGTTCGACATCGCCATCAACTCGGTGCGCACGCCGCTGGTCACCGTGCCGGGTGCCGCGATCCCCTATCCGTTCGGCGGCAAGTTCCGCCAGATCCAGATCGACCTCGACCCGGCGGCGATGCAGGCGCGCGGCCTGTCGGCCAACGACGTCGCCAATGCACTGGCTGCCCAGAACCTGCTGACGCCGGTCGGCACCCAGAAGATCGGCAGCTTCGAGTACGCCATCAATCTCAACAACGCACCGGCCGCCTTCGCCGATCTCGGCGACCTGCCGGTGTTCTCCAAGGACGGCACGATCGTCTACCTGCGCGACGTCGGCCAGGTACGCGACGGCAATCCGCCGCAGCAGAATATCGTCCACGTCAACGGCAGCCGCTCCGTCATCATCCAGATCCTGAAGAACGGCTCGGCTTCCACGCTCGCCATCATCGACGGCATCAAGGACAAGGTCGCCGACATCAGGAAGTCCCTGCCCGACAACCTCGACGTCTCGATCCTGGTCGACCAGTCGCTGTTCGTGAAGGGCGCAATCTCGGGCGTCGCCTACGAGGCGGCGCTGGCGGCACTGCTGACCAGCCTGATGATCCTGCTGTTCCTCGGCAGCTGGCGCTCGACGGTGATCATCGCGGTGTCGATCCCGCTGTCGATCCTGGGCGCGATCGCGGGCCTGGCGGCGGCCGGCGAGACCCTCAACATCATGACGCTGGGCGGCCTGGCGCTCGCGGTCGGCATCCTGGTCGACGACGCCACGGTGACGATCGAGAACATCAACTGGCACCTCGAGCACGGCAAGGACGTCGAGACGTCGATCCTCGACGGCGCCCAGCAGATCGTCGTGCCGGCCTTCGTGTCGCTGCTCTGCATCTGCATCGTCTTCGTGCCGATGTTCTTCCTCGACGGCGTCGCCCGCTTCCTGTTCGTGCCGATGGCCGAGGCGGTGATGTTCGCCATGGTGTGCTCGTTCTTCCTGTCGCGCACGCTGGTGCCGACCATGGCGCACTACCTGCTGAAGCCGCATGTCATGCATGCCGAGGGCGAGGGGCCGCCGCGGTCGCGCAACCCGCTGGTGCGCTTCCAGAAGGGCTTCGAGGTGCGCTTCGACGCCCTCCGTGCCGTCTATCGCGAGCTGCTGGTGCTGGCGCTGCAGCATCGTCCGGTCTTCATCGTGGCCTTCATGGCCTTTGTCGTGTCGTCGTTCGCGCTGGCGCCGTTCCTCGGCCGGAATTTCTTCCCGTCGGTCGATGCCGGGCAGATCCTGATGCACGTGCGCGCTCCGGTCGGCACTCGCGTGGAGGAGGCGGCCAACAAGTTCGCCGCCGTCCAGAAGGTGATCCGCACGATCATTCCCGCGCACGAGATCGTGGCTCTCGCCGATAACATCGGCATGCCGGTCAGCGGCATCAACTCGACCTACAACAACACCGGCACCATCGGCCCGCAGGACGGCGACATCCAGATCAAGCTGGCGGAGGGCCACGCGCCGACGGCCGACTACGTGCGCGAGTTGCGCCGGCAGCTGCCCGATCGCTTCCCGGGCCTCGTCTTCTCCTTCCTGCCGGCCGACATCATCAGCCAGATCCTGAACTTCGGCGCGCCGTCGCCGATCGACGTGCAGGTGCGCAGCTCCGACACCAACGCTGCGTTCGACCACGCCAACCGGTTGCTTGGCCGCATCCGCAAGATCCCCGGCATTGTCGACGCGCGCATCCAGCAGTCGCGCACTGCGCCGGCGTTCGACGTCAACATCGACCGCACGCGCGCGCAGTATGTCGGGCTGACCACGCGCGACGTCACCAACTCGCTGGTCGTGAACCTGGCCGGCAGCTCGCAGGTCGCGCCGACCTATTGGCTCAATCCCGCCACCGGCATTTCCTATTCGATCGTCATGCAGACGCCGCAGTATCGGCTGGACTCGCTGTCATCGCTGTCGAACCTGCCGATCATGGCGCCGGCGGCGACGTCGCTGCAGGTGCTGGGCGGCCTGGCCGACATCAAGCGCGACGTGGGCAGCGCCGTGGTCACGCAGTACGACCTGCAGAACGTCGTTCAGGTCTACGCTGCCGTGCAGGGCCGCGACCTCGGCGCCGTTTCCGCCGACGTGCGCCGCGTCATCGACGAGATGGCCCCGCAGGCGGCTCCCACCGTGCGGGCGGTCAAGTTGCAGGGCCAGGTGAAGACCATGGAGAGCGCCTTTTCGGGGCTGCTGTTCGGCCTTCTCGGCGCCATCGTGCTGATCTACCTGCTGATCGTCGTGAATTTCCAGTCGTGGAGCGATCCCTTCGTCATCATCACCGCCCTGCCGGCGGCGCTGGCCGGCATCGTCTGGATGCTGTTCGCCACCTCGACGACGCTGTCGGTGCCGGCGCTGACCGGTGCCATCATGTGCATGGGCGTGGCGACGGCGAACTCGGTGCTGGTCATCAGTTTCGCGCGCGAACGGCTGGCCGAGCTCGGCGACGCCACGGCGGCGGCGCTCGACGCCGGCGTCGTGCGCTTCCGGCCGGTGCTCATGACGGCGCTCGCCATGGTCATCGGTATGACGCCGATGGCGCTTGGCCTGGGCGAGGGTGGCGAGCAGAACGCACCGCTCGGCCGCGCCGTGATCGGCGGCCTCATCTTCGCAACCATCGCCACGCTCATCTTCGTTCCTGTCGTTTTCAGCGTCATTCACCGGCATCACGGCAAGGCTGCCGTCCAGCCGGCGAAGGACGCCCATGGAGCTCCTCATGTCGCCTGAGCCAGCGCCCGCATCGGCGGTGCCCAAGGTCACCCGCCGCGGCCTCGGCATCGCCGGCGTCGTGGGCTTCGCGGTCCTGCTGTTCGTGGTGGTCAACGGCGTGTGGACCCGCAGCTCGAGCGAGGCCCATCTCAAGGCGTCGACCGACGCCCAGGCGCTGACCCCGGTCGCCGTGGTGTCGCCAGGCAAGGGCGGCAACCAGTCCTTCCTCGACCTGCCGGGCCGCCTCGAGGCCTATTCGCGCGCGCCGATCTACGCGCGCGTCGGCGGCTTCCTCAAGGCGTGGTATGTCGACATCGGCGCCCCGGTGAAGGCTGGCCAGCTGCTCGCTGAGATCGAGGCGCCCGACCTCGACCAGCAGCTTCTGCAGGCGCGGGCGTCGCTGGCCAGTGCCAAGGCCGCCGAGACGCTGGCGCAGGTGACGGCGCAGCGCTGGCAGACGATGGGCAGCACCAACACCGTCGCGCGCCAGACGGTCGACGAGAAGACCGGCGACCTCACCGTAAAGCAGGCGCTATCGAAGGCGGCCCAGGCCGCCGTCGACCGCCTGATCGTGCTCTACGACTTCAAGCGCGTGACCGCGCCGTTCGACGGCACCGTCACGGCGCGCAACACCGACGTCGGCGCGCTGATCAGCGCCGATTCGAGCGCCGGCCTGGCGCTGTTCGTGATCTCCGACGTGCACAAGCTGCGCCTGATGGTCAGCGTGCCGCAGAACTACGTGCCAGCGGTCAAGATCAACACCAAGGTGCAGATCACGGTGCCCGAGTATCCGGGCAAGACCTACTACGGCACGGTCGAAGCCTCGTCGCGCTCGGTCGACGCCGCATCGGGCACGACACGCATGCAGCTCGTGGTCGACAACGAGGCGGGCGAGCTGATGCCGGGCGCCTTCGCCAACACCCACATCGAGCTGCCCGAGAACATGCAGGCGCTCAGCATCCCGGCCGGCGCGCTCATCTTCGGCGAGAAGGGCCTGCGCGTGGCCACCGTCGACGATGGCGGCAAGGTGACGCTGAAGCCGATCACCATCGCGCGCGACCTCGGCCAGGTGGTCGAGATCGGCACCGGCATCACGGGTCAGGACAGGATCATCGACAGCCCGCCCGATGGCTTGTCGGACGGCGACCAGGTGCGGGTCGTCGACGGCAAGGCGCCGGCCAAGAAGGACTGAATCCGGGCGTCCTCTGCCTCTCGGTTGAAAGATCGCGCCGGTTCTTTCATAACCGGGGGCGACGGGTGCTCGGGGGAGCTTTTGGGCGGCATTTCGGACTTGGAGCAGATTCCTTTCGGATCCAGCGAATTCGCGGACAATCCCGAGCCGCGCTGCCCCTGTCTGCTTCTGCTCGACACCTCGCAATCCATGGCGGGCGAGCCGATCAACGAGCTCAACCAGGGGCTGACCGCCTTCCGGCGTTCATTGGCGGCCGATCCGCTGGCCATGAAACGGGTCGAGATCGGCATCGTCACCTTCGGCCCCGTTCAGCTCCTGAACGACTTCCAGACGCCGGACCAGTTCCGGCCGCCGGCGCTGAACGGCGCCGGCGACACGCCGATGGGTGCGGCGATCGCTGGCGGGCTCGAGATGGTGCGCCAGCGCAAGACCGCCTACAAGGCCAACGGCATTCCATACTATCGCCCCTGGGTCTTCATGATCACCGACGGGGCACCGACCGACGACTGGCGCCAGGCCGCCGCCCTGATCCGCGAAGGCGAGTTGACCAAGGGTTTCTCCTTCTTCGCCGTCGGCGTCGACGGTGCGGACATGAACACCCTCGCGCGGATCTCCGTGCGCACGCCGCTCAAGCTGTCGGGCCTGCGCTTTCGCGATCTCTTCGTCTGGCTGTCGTCGTCGCTGGGCAGCGTCTCGCGCTCGGGCGTCGGGCAGGAAGTCCCGCTGCTGCCGCCGGGATGGGCGCGCGCGTGACGTCCGCCGTGCCGTGGCGGATCGCGATGGCATCCTCGGTCGGCACCTCGCACATCGCGTCCGGCCAGCCGTGCCAGGATCACCATTGCCACATGGCGGTCGAGGATGCCGCGGGCGATCCCGTCACCATCTTCGTGGTTACCGACGGCGCGGGCAGTGTTGCCCACGCCGAGATCGGCGCCCGCCTGTCCTGCGAGACGTTTGCCCGCCTCGTGGCCGACTATATTTCCGGCGGCGGCAGGGTCGAGACCATCAGCCGGGAGCTGGCGGGCCGCTGGATCATGGGCGTCATCTACCGGCTGTCGATGAGGTCGTGGGCCCAGGAGGCGCGGCCGCGCGACTACGCCTGCACCCTGCTGGCGGTGATCTGCGGCGAGCGCGCCACTGCCTTTGTGCAGATCGGCGACGGCGCGATCGTGATCTCGGACGGCTGGAGCACGAACTGGCGCCACGTCTTCTGGCCGCAGCACGGCGAGTTCGCCAACACGACCAACTTCATCACCTCGGAGGACGCGCTCCAGGTCATGGAATTCCAGGTGACGACCGAGCCGGTCGCCGAGGTGGCGCTGTTCTCGGACGGGCTGGAGAACCTGGTGCTCAACAAGACGACGCGGACAGTGCACGCGCCGTTCTTCGACAGCATGTTTCCTTCCGTCCGGCGTTCCCAGGCCGCCGGGCCCGACCCCGTGCTCGGCCGCGACCTCGAGAAGTACTTGTCGACGTCGACGGTCACCGACCGCACGAACGACGACAAGACCCTGATCCTGGCGACGCGTCGATGAGCCCGCAGGATCCGCCGCCCATCGTCGTCGACGACCGCGGCCGCGTGCTGCGGCTCGGCCGCAAGCTGGGCCAGGGTGGCGAGGGCACGGTGTACGAGCTCGAGGAGGATCCGGGCAGCGCCGCCAAGATCCATCACCACCCGCTGACGCCGCTGCGGGCCGAGAAGATCCGCGCGATGGCGGCGCTGCAATCCGATCAGGTCGCCCGGCTGGCGGCTTGGCCGACCGGCCTGCTGTCGCTGCCCTCGGGTACGCCGATCGGCCTGCTCATGCCCAAGGTGACGGGCCACAAGGATATCCATCACCTCTACAGTCCCAAGAGCCGGCGCGCGGAGTTCCCCGGCGCCGACTGGCGTTTCCTGATCCGGGTCGCGGCCAATCTCGCGCGCGGCGTCGCCACGATCCACGATGCGTCGAGCGTCATCGCCGACATCAACCACAGCGGCGTGCTGGTCGGCCAGGACGCCCGGGTCCGCCTGATCGACTGCGACAGCTTCCAGTTCTCGGAGCACGGCAAGACCTATCTCTGCGAGGTCGGCGTGCCGACATTCACGCCACCCGAGCTGCAGGGCCTGCTGTTCTCCGAGATCGTGCGCACGCCCAACCACGACAACTTCGGGCTGGCCGTGCTCATCTTCCTCACGCTGTTCATGGGGCGCCATCCCTTCGCTGGCCGCTACCTTGGCCTCGGCGAAATGACGATCGAACGGGCGATCGGCGAGAGCCGCTTCGTCTACGGCGCCGACTGCGCCACCTTCCAGATCGAGCGCCCGCCGGGCGCACCGTCGCTCGGCATCGTCTCGCCGGCGGTCGCGGGTCTCTTCGAGCGTGCCTTCGCGCGCGAAAGCCGCGATGACAGCCGGCCGACCGCGCGCGAGTGGACGACGGCTCTCGAGGCGCTCGAGGGCCAGCTCCGGCAGTGCGCCTTCAGCCCGGCGCACTGGCACTTCAACGGCCTGCAGGGCTGCCCATGGTGCCGTATGGAAGCGGCGACCGGGATCGCGCTGTTCTCGTCGTCGGTCTCGCCGGGGGCGGCGGCGCACTTCGACGTCGACGGCTTCTGGCGCCGGGTCGAGGCGATGGCGACTCCCGGACCCGCGCCGGCGCTCGACCTGCCCGACAACAAGGGCAGGATCCGCATCTCCGCGGCGGTCATGCAGTTCCGGCAGCGGCGACAACTGCACCGACTCTACGCGCTGGTGCTGTCGGCGCTCCCTTTGCCAGTGGCGATCTTCGTCAGCCTGCCGTGGCCTGCCCGGCTGCTCTTCCTCCTGGCGGCGGTCGGCCTCTACTACGTGGCACGCACGCTCGTGCGCACGGCCAACGACCCGGCGGTATTCGTTGCCAAGGCCCGGCACGATCTCGAGCGCCTCGAGCGCATCCGCGACGAATGGCAGACGAACGCGGGGCCGGGGCGCTTCGATGCCAAGCGTGGAGAGCTCAACCGGCTGCGCAAGGCCTGGATCGATGCGCGCGACCGGCGTGACCGCCCGCCAGCGGCGGTGGCGGCCGCGGCCGCCGCGGACCGGTCGGCGGCGCTCGGCCGCTTTCTCGACGGATTCGCCATCGAGGACGAACAGGTGAAGGGAGTCAGCCCCGCGCGCGTGCCGCTGCTCGAATCCTTCGGCATTGCCACCGCGGCCGACATCGACAGCGCCAGGCTCGAGGCCGTGCCGAAGCTCGACAAGGCCCTGCGCGACGCGCTCGTCGAATGGCGGCTGACCCTCGAGGCACGCTTCGAGGCCGAGGCCGGTGCGCGGCCGCCGCCGCCCGACCGCGATCTGCTCGAGCGCGAGGCCCTGGACGCGCAGCTGCGCATCGAAGCGGCCCTGCGCACCGGCTTCCAGGACCTGCAGGAACTGCACAAGCAGACGCTGTTCGCCCGCATCTCGATGAAGGCCAGGGTCGAGGAGGCGCATCGCGCCTACCTGCAGAGCGCCGCCGACCTCAAGGCGATCAGCCGCTAGTCGTCACGCGGACCGCAGGCTACTTCTTCGGACGGATCGCCGCCCACTGCTCGTCGGTCCAGTCGAGCATCGACGAGGTGTTGGCGCCACCGCCGCCCGACTGCAGCGACTTGCCACCGTCGATCACGATGGCGTCGCCGTTGATGTAGGCGGCACCGTCGCTCACCAGGAAGGCCGCGAGGTTGGCCAGCTCGATGTGCTCGCCGACGCGGCGCATCGGGATCGCCTTGATCATCTCTTCCTGGCCGCCGCGCTCCTTGGGCATCAGGCGGCTCCATGCGCCCTCGGTCGGGAAGGGGCCGGGCACGATGGCGCAGGTGCGAATGCCCTTGGGCCCCCATTCGACGGCGAGGCTCTTGGTCATGGCGAGCACGCCCGCCTTGGCCATCGCCGACGGCACGGTGAAGGCCGCTCCCGTCAGCGACGAGACCGTGAGGATCGACATCACGACCTTGCCGCGCAGGCCGGCGTCGATCCAGCGCCGCCCGGCGGCGACGGTGCAATAGGCCGAACCGTGCAGGACGATGTTCAGCACTGCGTCGATCGCGCGCGGCGACATCTTGTGCGTCTGCGCCAGAATCTGGCCGGCGGCATTGTTGACCAGGATGTCGAGCGGACGCCTGGTCCAGATCGTGTCCATCATTGCCTCGACGGCGGCCGGTACGCGCACGTCGCAGCCGACGGTCTCGATCTCGCCGCCGGTGTCCTTGGCCAGTTCCTCCGCGGTCTGCTTCAGCACGTCCTCGCGGCGGCCGCAGATGATCACGTTGGCGCCGAGTTCGAGGTAGCGGTGCGCCATCGAGCGGCCGAGGCCGGTGCCGCCGCCCGTCACCAGGATGCGCTTTCCCTTCAGCAGGTCGGGCTGGAACATGCGTCAGGCCTTCCTGATCTCGGTGAGGGCGATGCCGGCGGCGACGAGGCCGTCGATCTCCCCCGTCGAGTAGCCGTGCTCGGCCAGCACCGCACGCGTGTCGACGCCGAATTTCCTGGGCTTGGTGCGCGCCTTGGCCGGCGTGCGCGAGAGCTTCACCGGATTGCCGACATTGCGCCAGCCGTCCTTCTCCCAGACCATGTCGCGATGCCTGGTGTGCGGATGCTCCATCACGTCGGAGACGTCGAGCACGGCGGCCGACGGCACGCCGCCCTTCATCAGCTCCTGTGACAGCGTGTTGGCGTCGCGATCCTTGAGCAGCGCGCGCAGCTCGGTCTCGAGCTCGGCGCGGTGGGCCACGCGATCCTTGTTGGTCTTGAAGCGCGGGTCGCTGGCGAGTTCGGGCTTGCCCAGCATCTGCGTGAGCTTCCTGAACTGGCCGTCGTTGCCGGCGCCGACCACGATGTTGCGCGTCCTGGTCGGGAAGTTGGAGTAGGGCACCAGGCTGGCGTGGCTGTTGCCGACCAGCTGGGGCTTCAGTCCGGCCATGAAATAGTTGGGCGCGTGCGGCTGATGCAGCGCGATGGCGCTGTCGTACAGCGTGGCGTCGACGAACTGGCCCTTGCCCGAGCGATTGCGCTCGTAGAGCGCCATCAGGATGCCGATGGTGGCGTTCATGCCGGTCGACAGATCGACCACCGGCACGCCGATGCGCACCTGGCCGCCCTCGGGCGAGCCGTTGACCGACACCAGGCCGGCGGAAGCCTGGACCATGGCGTCGTAACCGGGGAAGCCGCCCAGCGGGCCGTCGGCGCCGAAGCCGGAGACGCGGGCGTGGATCAGCCGCGGAAACTTCGCGGCCAGCGTGTCGTGATAGCCGATGCCCCACTTCTCCATGGTGCCGGTCTTGAAATTGTCGACCAGCACATCGGTCGTCTCGAGCAGCTTCAGCAGCACGTCGCGACCTTCCGGCTTGGACAGGTCGAGCGCGATGGTCCGTTTGTTGCGATTGATGCCGGCGAAGTAGGCCGAGACGCCCTCGGCGTCGAACGGAGGACCCCATAAGCGGGTCTCGTCGCCCTGCGGCGGCTCGATCTTGATCACCTCGGCGCCATGGTCCGCCAGCATCTGGCCGCAGTAGGGCCCGCCCAGGACACGCGACAGATCGACGACTTTCAGCCCTTCAAGTGCCCCCGGCATGGCATTCCACTCCTCGAACGCAAAGACGAGGCGCGGTTATAGACCATGGGGCGCGGGGCCGGTACCGTCCGGCCATGATCGAACGCGAAATGGATATCGCCACGCAAGACGGCGCGATGAACACCTACACCGTGCGGCCCGACGACGGCGGGCCGTTGCCGGTGGTCCTGATGCTGATGGATGCGCCCGGCGTGCGTGAAGGGCTGAAGGAGATCTGCCGGCGCATCGCGCAGTCGGGCTACTATGTGCTGCTGCCCAACCTCTACTATCGCAGCCTGCGCGAATTCGTGTGCGGCCCGACGCGGGATCATCCCGACGCCGACGCCAACCGCACGCGCATGTTCGGATACATGGAGTCGATCTCCAATGCGAAGGTGTCGGCGGATGTCGGCGTGATCCTCGACCGGCTGTCGTCGCTGCCTGACGCCAAGGATGGCAAGATCGGGCTGGTCGGCTACTGCATGAGCGGCGCCTTCGTCACCGCCGCCGCGGCAAAGCATGCCGCCCGCATCGCCTGCTTCGCGTCCTACTACGGCACGCGCCTGATCACCGACAAGCCCGACTCGCCGCACCTTATGCTGGGCGACATCGTGGGCGAGGGTTACTTCTCCTTTGCCGAACACGACACCTACGTGCCGCTGTCGGACGTCGCCAAATTCGAGGGTCTGCTCGCGGCGGCACCCTTTCCCTCGAGGGTCGAGACCGAGATGGGCACGCACCACGGCTACGCCTTCTCCGACCGCGGCAACCTCCACGAGGCCGCGCGCGAGAAGCACTACGAGCGCATGCTGGCAATGTATCGCCGGCACCTCGGATAGGAGAGATCATGCTGAACGGCATTCACGGCCATCAGGACATCGAGCGGGTGGTCTACGGCAGGCCGGCCGGTGAGGCCGTGCTGGCCGAGGCCGAGCGGCTGGACGCCAGGCGGGTCTTCCTCACCACCACGAAGTCGGTGGCGCAGACGGCGCTGTTGGCCGGCATCGTCCGCGACCTGGGCGAGCGCTACGCCGGCGTCTATGCCGGCATCACCGCCCACTCGCCGCGCGCATGCGTGATCGAGGGTGCGCGGCTGGCCCGCGAGGCCAAGGCCGATCTGATCGTCGCGGTGGGCGGCGGCTCGGCGATCGACGCCACGAAAGTGATGCTGATCGCGCTGTGGCAGAATGCGGCCAGCGTCGACGATCTCGACCTCTACAAGGCGGGCAAGCCCAAGGGCGGCGCGGCGCCGCCGTCGGAGGCGATCAAGCCGCCCGCCGATGCCGTGCGCATGATCGCCGTGCCGACGACGCTCTCGGCCGCCGAGTTCAACGCCTTCGCCGGCATCAGCGATCCGCGGCGGGGCGTGAAGGAGAGCTTCGGCCACCGGCTGGTCGTGCCGCGGGTGATCGTGCTCGATCCGGCGGCGACCCTGCACACACCGATGGAGCTGATGCTGTCGACCGGCTTGAAGGCGGTTGACCATGCCGTCGAGCGGCTGTGCTCGCAGCAGGCCAATCCCTTCGCGATAGGCACCTCGACCGAAGCCCTGAAGCTGCTGTCGCGCGCGCTGCCGGCCCACAAGGCCAGGCCCGACGACGGGCAGGTGCGCATGGACCTGCAGTTCGGCATGTGGTTGTCGATCGGCGCCGGCACGTCGGGCGTGGGCGTAGGGGCGAGCCACGGCATCGGCCATGTGCTGGGCGCGGCCTGCCACGTGCCGCACGGCCATACCTCGTGCGTGATGCTGCCTTCGGTGCTGCGTTGGAACCTGCCGGCAAACGCCGATCGCCAGACGCGGGTGAGCGAGGCCTTCGGCAAGCCCGGGGCGCCTGCCGCCGACCTGGTGGCGGGGCTGGTCAAGACGCTCGGCCTGCCAGGGAGCTTGAAAGAGGTCGGGGTCGGCCGCGAGCGTTTCCGCGAGATCGGCGAGAAGTCGATGCACGACCGCGCCGTGCTCAACAATCCGCGCCCGATCACGACGCCCGAGCAGGTCATGGAGATTCTCGAACTGGCCTCATGAGTTCTTCTCATGATCCGGACCGCCTTGAAGGGGCTAAGGAGCGGTACGATCTCCGAGGGAGGCCAAGGAGCGCCGTCATGGTTCAAGCGTCCGTCAATTATCTCGCCGATCTCAGCGTCACGCCCGTGACCTACAATCCACCGGCCGGCACCGGCGTGCCGCGGCGCGACGGCAACTACCGCGACTTCAAGGTCGAGGTGCACGATGGGCGCGCGCGGGCGGCGGAGCTCTCGCTCGACCGGCAGGCGTTCAAGCTGGTGAACCATGACACTCGGGTGCGCGACTTCTACGATGCAGACGAGGTCAAGACCGTCTACTACAAGGAGGTCGAGGATCTCATCAAGCGCGAGACAGGCGCGGCGAAGGTCGTGATCTTCGATCACACCGTGCGCACGGCCGACAACGCCGTCGAGCGCGGGCTGCGCGCGCCCGT
>Ga0070680_100002997_pt1 | contig 12536 bp, 16 predicted proteins | sample KBSC73BmetaG_FD_64672 | JGI IMG/M metagenome (GOLD analysis project Ga0070680, IMG submission 64672) | Corn rhizosphere microbial communities from Kellogg Biological Station, Michigan, USA - KBS C7-3B metaG | ecosystem: Host-associated > Plants > Roots > Rhizosphere | place: USA: Michigan...
TCGCTGGCCCAAGTGAGCACGGCGCGGCAGGAACTCAAGCTGCGCAACCGGACAACCAAAGTCAGCAGGCGAAGGGCCAAAGCGGGTGGGTCAAGGTGTTGGGCTCGCCAGCCGGCATGCGTTCAACCCCATCTCAGTCTTCGCCCGTCTTATTCGCCTTCCCCGAAGGGAGGAGAGACATTCAAAGCTGAGGAGAGAAAACCAACTAGCTCAATCAATTAAGTGCGGCTGCTGGTTGCCTGATTATCCTAGGCTGCATTTAGGTAGCTGTCTGCAAGTTCAAATCCAGGGCTAAATTTGTTCAAGAACGTACATTCGAGATTTGGTCGGCTGAGACAGTTTTGTTAGCCCCTGTGCCTATCCAAGAATTGATGACATCACCGAAACCAGTTTGCTGGAATTTGAGCAAGCCACCGAGGCCGCCCAGACGTCGAAGGCGTTCTTTTGGAAATACCCTCCTGCGTTGTAGACGCTGATCGACCAGAAGGCGTCAACCGGCACGTCCTTGACAGTTAGTCGGTGGACTGTCGTTCCGTCGTTCTTGCTCGGGGTGACGTTGAGATAGAGCGCATCTTTCTCGGGATTGCCGCCGAAGGCGAACGCTGTTCCAATCAAGTGTCGAACAGGATCGACCTCGCCTCTGGCTCCGAACGTGTGCTTGGTGTCAGGGAGGGTTTTAGCCAACGCCAGAAGCGCCTCGCGCACCCTCTTCTGGCTTGCCTGATCCCAGTCGGGCACTTCGAACTGCCCCGGACCACCCGGCTGAGTGACCGTAATCGCATCCTGTAAGGCGTGTACCTGCTTCATGTCTTGCGGATCGGTCGGATTGACCAGTATGCGGACTCCTAACGAGACATAGCGGGTGCCGATCTTCTCCCTGGTAAAGGTGTAGCTGCCGGTTCCATAGATTACTTCGGGGGTATAGTGGTCCTCATCGATCACCTGCATCGACATGAAACGCTGGCCCGGATTGGGCAGTGAAACCGTTACCGGTCCAGCATCGAGGTCAAAGACCGACAATGAGTATAGAGTGTCGCGGTTCATGCGAATTACCATCTGCTTATCGATGGGTATGGCTTCGCGGTTATGACGGAACGTGCCAAGACCGCCCTCTTTGACGGAACCGCCAAAATACATGTCGGTTTCGGCACGATTGAAGTTGTCTGGAGTGACAAGGGCGGTTTCGCTGACTGGTGCTTGCGGGCCGGGGTGCGCCTGCGCGAGTGCGGGATTAATGATGGCCACGAGCAGCAAACCCGCGCAGTTTTGAACACGAAGATTTCTCATGGCCTTACCATCCTTACTGAGCACTCTCCTTACAGCGGCTTGTCGGGATCGAAAAAGCGCATGGCTGGGAAAAACGCCTTTCCCGCCGCGGTATATATCCAGTTCGACTCCTTGCCTGCCGGCGCCTTGGGGCCGAAGTAGATGTCTACCGAGCCATCGGCCCAGCGAAGGCAACGTCACCAGCGAAGGCGTGGCCGTCTATGGTCGGGCCGGGTACTGGCCGTTGCCAGAAATCGTCAAGGATACCCTGCTGCCCGGGCGGCAACTCGATGACGAGCGGCCCATCCTTACCAAGGTCGACATAGCCCATGGCATAGATCACGTCCGAGTTGGGCGTGGTGACCAGCGTCTTTGCATTCAGGCGCTGCTTCCACACTGGCAGGACGTTGTAGCCAGCACCAAAGCGCGCCTCTGAGCCTTGCTTCATGGCCCACATGTTGATGGCGGGCAAGGCCCACAAATACGACTGCAACGCCGCGCTCGAACAATAACTCGTCCTTGAGCCGCTGCGCCGTCTCCTCGGTGGGATAGTTTTGCTGGAATGGAAAATTGGCCAGTTCGTCGTAGCGCGAACTCTGAGCGTGTACTACTGGGGCAAAACCAATCCCTCCAAGGAGTAACGCGATACCTAGAGATGATCCCAGACGCGCCATCGAAACCTCCTCAGGTTCGCATTGTGATCAAGCGAGGGCAACGATGCGAACTCTGGTTGTACCAATGATGGCCTTAACGCGAGAAAAGCCATTTGTCGCGCCATGGTAAGGCAAAGGGTAGGGTAGATGTCCGCTTTGGGTCATTAGCGGACATACTGCTACGTCCGTGCCATGTCCGCTTTACCCCCAAAAAAGGACATTGGCCGGCGCAAGTCAGCAATTTGGCTGTCGGTTTATGAGTACACGCCCTAGGCGTTCAAACCGATGCGGCACTACCAGGAGAGAGCCGTATCCCGCACCAGGGTAGGGCCCTCTACAGCCCGACTGCGGCACGTGCAGTTTCAATTTCCTCGGCCTTACGAACGGCGTCCTGGTCGGCAATGCCCTGAACAAACTTTTGAAAAAGAAGCCTTGCTCGTTCGAGGTCCACAAGGGCTCTCTTCGACGATCTCAGTTCGTTCGAAGACTTCGAACGACGAGTCAATCGCATTCTCGAAGAAAAGGATCGGGGCGACATCTTCGAGATTTTCATCGAAGGCTATCTCGAAACTCAACCCATAGCACAATGCGTCAAGCATTGGGTTGTGGGCCGCATCCCAGCCGAGCTTCGAAAGAAGCCGGGCAGATGGTGGTCACTGCAGCAAGATCTTGATTTGGTGCTCTCGGAGACGAGTTACTTGGCTCGAGGCAACCCCCATAATGAGGTCATCGCCCAGGCCACCACAACGAGGTTGAGGTTGAACACAATGAATTCCGAGCCAGACGTCCTCCGCATCGAAGTGGTAGAAGACGAGATCGTCGTGAGCCTGCCCAAGTCGCAATTGTCCGTGACTTATTACAGGTCGCATAAATCTCCCCGGTTGCTGGCAAAGCGCATCACGGAAAAATACGATCACCGCACGCCGATGACGATGTCCGAATTCCTAGCTAAGGCTTGGAAACTCGCCAACGATAGGGCGAGAGAACTCGGCTGGATCGTGTGAGGGGGCGAGCTGGCGAAGGGTCGCCCACGCGCTTGGTCCTATCTCGTCAACATCAACCGCCAGATGTGACAAACGCGCTTTGCTTTAAGGTCGACGCGAAAGCGAATCTTCGGTTTGGCTCATGGCTTGACAGAGCTTAATAATCCATCCCACCAATGCCGCCGCCCGGCATAGCTGGAGAGCCAGAATCCTTCTTCGGCCTTTCGGCAACCATCGCTTCCGTTGTGACCAGGAGGCCAGCGACGGAACTCGCGTCCTGTAAAGCGACCCTCACGACCTTGGCGGGGTCAATGATGCCCTTCGTGATCAGGTCGCCATATTCGCCGGTTTGGGCATCAAAACCGAAGGACGGCGACTTATGGTCGATCACCTTGCCGACCACGATCGAACCCTCGACGCCAGCATTCTCGGCGATTTGCCGAATCGGCGCCTGCAGCGCCCGGCGGATGATGCTGATCCCGGCCTCTTGGTCTTCATTGTCGCCTTTGACCTTCAGGGATTTCGCCGCCCACAGCAGAGCGACACCGCCGCCGGGCACGATGCCCTCCTCGACCGCGGCCCGCGTTGCGTTCAGTGCATCGTCGACGCGGTCTTTTCTCTCTTTCACCTCGGTTTCAGTTGACCCCCCGACCTTGATCACGGCAACGCCCCCGGCGAGCTTTGCCAGCCGCTCCTGCAGCTTTTCCTTGTCGTAGTCAGAGGTAGTGTCCTCGATCTGTTGCTTGATCTGAGCGATGCGGGCCTCGATGTCAGTCTTCTTGCCGGCGCCGTGGATAATAGTGGTGTCATCCTTGGTGATGGTCACGCGCTTGGCGCGCCCCAGCATCTCCACGGTGACGTTCTCGAGCTTGATGCCGAGATCTTCGGAGATGAGTTCACCCCCGGTAAGCACGGCGATATCCTGCAGCATTGCCTTGCGTCGGTCGCCAAATCCAGGGGCCTTTACGGCCGCGACCTTCAAGCCGCCGCGCAGCTTGTTTACTACGAGCGTCGCGAGCGCCTCGCCCTCGACGTCCTCGGCGATCACCAAAAGCGGCTTGCCGGCTTGGACGACCGCCTCAAGCAGCGGTAGCAGCGACTGCATATTCGAGAGTTTCTTCTCGTAGATGAGAATGTAGGGGCTCTCGAGCTCGGCCATCATCTTTTCGGCATTGGTGATGAAGTATGGCGAGATATAGCCGCGGTCGAACTGCATGCCCTCGACCACTTCGAGCTCACTCTCGAAGCTCTTCGCCTCCTCTACCGTGATCACGCCCTCATTGCCGACCTTCTGCATAGCCTCAGCGATCATGTCGCCGATCGCCTTTTCGCCATTCGCGGCGACCGTACCGACCTGTGCGATTTCATCCGACGACTTGACCTTCTTGGCCTGTCGCGCAATGTCCTTGACGGCCTCGGCCACGGCCAGATCAATGCCGCGCTTCAGATCCATCGGATTCATGCCGGCCGCGACCAGCTTGATCCCTTCCTTCACGATCGACTGAGCCAGCACTGTCGCAGTGGTAGTGCCGTCGCCAGCAATGTCGCTGGTTTTCGACGCCACTTCGCGCACCATCTGCGCGCCCATATTTTCGAACTTGTCCTCGAGTTCGATCTCCTTGGCGACGGTGACACCGTCCTTGGTGACGCGCGGCGCGCCATAGCTCTTGTCGAGGACGACATTGCGGCCTTTAGGCCCGAGCGTCACCTTTACGGCGTTGGCGAGGACATCGACGCCATGCAGCATTTTATCGCGCGCGTCGGAGGAAAATCTGACGTCCTTGGCGGCCATTTTGGGTTCTCCTAAATTAAACTGATGAAAGGCTACGGCGAGGCTATGCGACCTTCCTGCTGGCCTTGACGCCTTCGAGCACCCCCATGACGTCGGATTCCTTCATGATGAGGAGTTCCTCGCCATCGATCTTCACTTCTGTGCCCGACCATTTGCCGAACAACACCCGATCGCCTGCCTTGAGATCGATGGGGATGAGCCTGCCGGCTTCGTCTCGCGCGCCAGGACCAACAGCGACGACCTCGCCTTCCTGCGGCTTTTCTTGGGCGGTGTCGGGAATAATAATGCCACCCTTCGTCTTCTCTTCGCCTTCTAGGCGGCGAATGACGACGCGATCATGTAGAGGTCTGAACTTCATGGGGTTCCCTCTCGGGATTGGTGTGAGCTCGGAATGGAGCGGCTATTGGCACTCGTGGAAGAGGAGTGCTGGTCCCATACTTGGGCGCGGGCGAGTGAGAAAGCAAGACAGCTCGCTCTACAGGAGCGATGACCGCGGCGCCGAGTTCCTAGCAAGAAGGCGCGAGAGCTTGGATGGATTGTTTAGAGCCGTTCGCCGCTGTGGTTCTTGAGACTAGAGATTTCTTCCAGCGCCTCGCATCGACAAGTTGCGTGCTTGTTGGATCGCCATGACTTAGCGCAGAACACGATTGCTTCTTCGCTTGGGCAACCGGCACGGAAACGGTAAGAGCCGCAACTGGCTAGCCGACATCCATGTCGCGTTCGACCAGTGGAAGGCTCTCGCCAGTACGTCCCCATAGGCGGAAAATATCTTCTTGCCACACTTCAATCTTTGCTCGGATTTGGCTGGAGGGGGTTGGCGGGGAATTTTGCACCGACGATGCCCAGGGCTTGCAGGAACATTCAATTTCGGATTCTTCCCAATGCAACACGGGACTTTCTAGCCAGGCTCTCCCCTCAATGCGCCACCCTGCCGAGGGCATAACTCGGACGCGTAGAGGCACGTTTGGATCATTAGCCGATTGGGGATCTCCGCTCGGCCGCACCAGCCAGGATTTGCTAATTCCTCGCTCTAGCGCGACGCGCGCTTTTTCCACGTCATGATCTAACAGTGTCGTGGCCTCATCCAGCCGGAGCCAAGGCATTTGTCCAATCTCCTTAAAATTGCTCGACGAGTCTACCTCGCTAGCCGCACTAAAAGTAAGTAGAAGCAACCAATGCTAAACCCAAAACGAAAAACAAACACAAACGAGCCAGCACAATCGCAGCCGCTGAAGCTTCTCTCTGGGCTAAAACCCACGAGTGTTCGTCGATACCCACAAAGGCAGAAACGGCGGCAAGTACCTCCCGTTCCGAACGAGGCAGAACGGCGGATCACTCCGGTGTCAACTTATCTAAGGCCGAAGTGCGTATCTGGAGGCGCCAAACTCTGCCGGCCTTGCATATTGCCAGCGAAGCCAGTTATCCACTTCTTCGCTGATGTACTCTGGGGCAAAGCCGTAACGCGTCTGAATCTTTTTTTCGAGCCGCTCGCGCCGGCCATTGATCGCATCTAGATCTTCGTCAGACAGCTTCTCCCACTTCGCTTTTATATTGAGTCTGACCTTCTTCCAGTTTTGCTCAATCGAAGACCAGTTCATTTCCTCCTACTCCGGTGTTTGGTTAGGCGGATTTTTCACGCCAAATTAGCCCCCGATTCCATGGCGCCAGTCGGGTACCACAGTAGCTTTTTATGGACGAGAATGAGGCGTCCGTTCGTCATGCGCCATTCGCCTGGCCGTTCGCCGCCACTGCAATGGCCACGTAGCATTTCGGGAGGTGAACCTTCGATCAGGGCCACGCTGAGAAGCTCCACGGAGTCTTGAGATACCCACTCAGGTATTAGGGAGGGTACAAGGTTCCGGCTCAGTCACGGCCCGCAAAGCGCGAGGAACGAAAATTCCGCCAATCCTGTTCAGTGGTTAGCCAATGAATGGGGCGAGCGTTCCCGCCGCTAAAGATCGAAGAATGCCGCTCCGGCGACTACCGCATCGGAGTGGGATAAGCGGGTCGACGAGAGTTCGCGCCCGCGGAATGTTAGCGTCGTGCCACAGGCGGACATCAGTTGGAGGCCGAGCGGCGACTGCAGAGAAGTTCGGGTTCGCGCCATCTGGCAGAGCCGGCCCTTTAGCAAACAACTAGGTACTTACACGCCGTAAAGCGTACAAAAAGCTCTCCCGCCAGCGCCTTGCGTCTCGATCGCGAACACGCTTCAAAAGCGCCTTGTGGCGCGCACGCCTCTCAGCTTGCGGCATGTTGATAGCTCGCTGCAAGGCTTCGGCAACGTCGTCGGTATCATAGGGATTGACGATCAGGGCTTCTTCAAGATCTTCGGCCGCTCCGGCGAAACGCGACAATACCAGCACCCCGGGATCCTGCTCGTCCTGCGCCGCTACGTATTCCTTTGCGACAAGATTCATCCCATCCCGAAGAGGCGTCACCAGACCAACATGGCTGCCCCTAAACAAGGCGGCCAGCGTATCTCTTCCGACGGACCTGTGGATGTAGCGAACGGGGGTCCAATCAAAGTCTCCAAACTCCCCATTGATCGCGCCGGAAAGTTGCTCCAGTTCCTTTCGGATCTCGACATAAATCTCGACATCCTCGCGCGTCGGCGCCGCGATCTGCATGAGGGTCGCGACCTTTCGGTTTTCAGGATGGAGTTCCAGCAATCGCCGAAACGCATGTAACCGTTCGGGCAAACCCTTCGTGTAATCGAGCCGGTCGACACCGATAATGTGCACGCGCGGAGTCGCTCTTCGGTGCAGCCGTTCAATGCGTTCCTCAGCCTCTTGTGTATGCGCCATGGCGGCAAAGGCCTCGACGTCGATGCCGATGGGGAAGACTCCAGTGACGATAGTGCGTCCCCGTGCGACCAGTTTGTTTTCCGACTGGCTTGCACCCTCGAAGTTAAGGAGGAAACGGTGAAAGTTGTCAGCATCCAAGGCTGTTTGAAATCCCACAAGGTCATAAGACAGAAACGAATCCATCAACCACTCATGCTCTGGTGCCGCGACAAGGACATCTGGTGTTGGGAATGAGATATGTAGAAAAAAACCAATGGGATTGCGATGTCCGTGCACCCGCAAGTGAGCAGCGAGCGGGATAAGATGATAGTCGTGGATCCAAATGAGATCGGATGGTCGGAGTAGCGGAGAGAGACGGTTCGCAAACTCTATATTAACTCGGCGATATCCCTCAACTTGGGTAGCGCTGAACTTTGCGAGATCGAGGCGGTTGTGAAAAACTGGCCAAATAACGCTGTTTGAGAAACCCAAATAATAGTCTTCATAGTCTTTCTTGCTGAGGGGAACAGTCGCGATCGTGATCGTATCGTGTTCATTGACAGCCACGTCAAGCGAATCACCGTCTCCTGCGATCAAACCGTTCCATCCGAACCAGAGCCCGCCATTGTCTCTTAAGGCGTCTAGGACTGCGACGGCCAAGCCGCCGCCGGATAGCTGCAATCCATCGAGGTCAGGGACCCTATTCGAGACAATGACCAGTCGGGGCATAATCACCGCCTCCGAACTCGTGCCATGGTATCAGCCGCTAGTCCGCACGTTCCAATTATTTTCTGATTTGACGCCATCGCATTTGGCAGGCGAGTCGCATGACACCTCTGGCCCTTGGACATTGGAGTTCGTGCAGGGCTTTGTGTGAGGGCTGGTAGTGTGTCTGCTAGCTGGCGAGCTCTCAGAACTATCGGATGCTCGCCGGCTCCGCCCGTCGTAAGCGTTTCGCTAACACGGTATATTGTGTGACCTGCGGGTCCGCCGATGGACTCGGCTAGGAGGGTGCGATGACCACAACTCCCGCCTGCCGCCCGCCGCAGTTCATCACCGACGGCGGCATCGAGACTCATATCATCTTCAACATGGGTGGCCCAATCTGCAGCTGATCGGAGGCTGCTGCGGCACCGATCATCGCCATATCGCCGCGATCTGTGCCCGCTGCCTCAGCTGACCGCCTTTGCCTAGCCCTGGCTGCCAGGAATCGAGGGCTGGGCGCTAGGAATGTCCGCTTTGGGTCATTAGCGGACAAAGTGACAAGCCCACGCCATGTCCGCTTTACCACCAATAACGGACGTTCGACGGCACATCCAAATCAGCATTTTGGCTGCCGTGCATGAGTACACGTCCTAATTAAGGACCACCTCCTTTACGAGGCGTGGATGCTCGGGTCGGCTCTATAACTTTTAACCCGTTTTATGCGAGCCGTTCGTCGGTTAGTCGCGAGAAATGCCGGTGCCCATCCGGTTCCGAAAGAAGGCGACATTGATGCCAAGGAGACTCAAGACCTTGAAGGGGGCCTCAACTATGACGAGTAATAAATATGTTTAACGCGCAAGGCTTGTAACGGCCCTCCTTAAGGCCTACATGTGTGATACTGGCACGCCGGACCCAAGGCGCTGACGGTAAAGACTACCGTGCCAACTCCGTGCACGCCCCCTTTTCCGAAAAATCAGCAGGCCAAGCGCCCCTTATGGGTGCGTGGTTCGGCGGCTGCCAGCCCACGAAATCGCTGCGGTCTAACCCAGAGGCACGATGATGAATGCTACCTCCAATCCCCAAGCTGCTGCCGAGCAAGCGAGCAAAATGACGAGCCAACTCGGTCTCCTCGGTCTCAGCACTGCCATTCCAGAGGGCGTGCGAGCCCTTGCCCAGAAGACTGTGGGGCAGACGCGTCAGGTCTATGACCGCTCTTCGGATGCCTTCGACGCGTCCGTGGCGACGTTTGAGAAGTCTTTCGACGCTGCCGGCCAAGGTGCTGCAGCGTTCAACCGCAAAATCATCGACATCTCCCGGCGAAATCTGAATTCCGTCTTCGATCTGGCCACGAGCTTGGCGGGCGCCAAGGACCTCGCCGACATCGTGGAGTTGCAAGCGGCCCATTGGCAAAAGCAGTTGGGGGCGCTCACGTCCCAAGCTGAAGAAGTTCGCGCGCTCTCGACCAAGGTGGCGGCTGCCGCGGGCGAGCGCTCAAGGCGCACGTGAAGCGCGGCATGGATGAGCTGCGCAAGGTAACCTGAACGCTCGTGAAATACGCCAGTGCTAATTTAGGACCAGCCCCAATTTCGGACTACTGCAATGACCGTCCCCCATTACATCAATGAACACCAATCGGATATTCGGGCGATCAAGCGAATCACTAAGGCGAGAGGCAATTTTGGAGCATCGCCGTGGTTGGCGCGGGCCACCGCGAGAAACGGTTTTCGACCATCGCCCTGGTTGCGGACCATCAAGTGTCCCGCGTGTGGGGACGAGCACATCCGGCCGTGCATTCGCGTTGATGAGGGTGGTCGCGAATTGATTGACAACTCTTGCGAGACCTGCGGACACAAACTCAGCCTCGAAGAGATAAGCCGCTACGTCGTCAATTAAGTCGTGAGCCATATCACATGCGATGGAGGAAACGATATGAACGTCGCCACCATTTTGAATCAGAAGGGTGGGGGTGTATTTACCACCACCAGCGAAAAGTCATTACTCGACATCGCAAAGCTGCTCGCACAGCATGGCATTGGCTGCATCGTCATCCTGGGAGACGACGACAATATCTTGGGCATCGTGTCGGAGCGCGATCTCATGCGGGCAATCAGCCAAGGCGGCCCCGAAGTGTTGAAGGCGCCAGTCTCGGACTTCATGACCACGACTGTGATCACGGCGGGGAAGGACGACACGATGGACCAATTGATGTCAGAAATGACGATACACCGGTTCCGCCACATGCCCGTGGTGGAAAGAGGCCGGTTGGTCGGCCTTGTCTCCATCGGCGACCTGGTCGCAATCCACGTCGCGGATGCCGAGTTTGAGTCGGACGCGATGCGGCAGTACATCACGGCACAGCCTAGCCTGCTTTTGGACCAAGCATCCCGACAGAAGCTTGCGGGCGCGGCATGAACACGAAACATCAGTGGACGAATCTTCGTTCAGAGAAGAACCGTGCAGCTAGTTTCCTGATCTGGTTCATCTCAGGTTTGTATCTTCTTGGGATGGTCGGGTTTCTGCTGTCCACGGTCGGCGACTACAGTGCACAAGATACTCCGCCGTGGCTGGTGTCAGCAGTTGGCGCGTGCACGGTCTCCTACGGCATTCTTATGGTGATGTTTTGGCCGTTTGAAAACGTTTCACCTGAAGGGAGGCCGGAGCGGCCCGTTCGATGACCACGCGGACAATTCGTAGGACCATCACCTTCCTTCAACCGTTCTATCTGAAGGGCGTGGATCGGTTGCTGCCCCCGCGCGACTATAACGTGGTTACGGACGAAGAGCTTATCGAGGGATTGTCGTTCTCGGCTTACCATCGGGTATCGACGGCAATTTTCGTGCCTGCGCCGTCTGGATCCGCAATTGAGATGGTGACTATCGATCCCCTGGATCTCCAAGCAGCGCAGGACCAAGACGCAATGCCTAACGAGTCGGCGACCGCTGGAAAATTTTGAACTCTTTGGAAGAATACAACCCTATGCGCAACATTTTACACGCCAATTTTGGCGGACGGCCCAAGCAATTCCGCACTTATGACAAGGTTCCACGCATCAGCCCCGGTCCGCAACTGCCAAATAACTCGGTCGAGGAGCTTGAAGCCGCGCTGACTAAAGCACGCGATGCGTGGCGTGCAAGCAGAGGACGAACCCGGACGGCCATTTGCAAGCTCAGGATCGCGAAGCGTCCATAGACGCTCCGGGTGTCGATGAGGAGGATTTATGCAATGACATTTGATTACACGGCCCTAGCGGAACTTTATCCGACCAGGAGCTACAAGCACAGAGCGGGGAGCATTAAATACAAGCGATTCGAGGTTGCCGCGGAAGCCGTACGCTTCGCTATGGAGGAGCTTCCGCCTGAGTTTCTCCGGGGCACTTATCTTGAGGTCGAAGAACAAAGGTTCAACGGCCAGCAAATTCGCTTGCTGTATGAGAGCAGAGATTACCCACTTCCCCGCAAGCTGCCCCTCAGGGGCGCACTCCACGACATTCGCAACAAGAACCAGACCAAGCGCAGGATGCTTGCCTCGACAGCCGAGACAAAGACGAAAAGCTAAAGCCGTGAGTGACCGTAAAGCGTTAGCGCGTGAGATTGCCGCGCGAACCAAACCTCGCTTCACTCAGATTAAGCCAGAGGGCCGAGCGTATAAGGCAACCCGCTATATCGAGATTCCACGAGTGCGCCCCGGCGGACCTCGCTCGGCACCCTCAAAGAAGAAGTCCACGAGGCGACACGTTGAACTAAAGTTCAGCACTCTAATGCGGACCTTGCCTTGGGGTGCTGGTTGCGCCCCCCTCCATGCGTCGAAGTTGGTCTTCGCTGGCTCTTTCTCGCTCAGCTTCCTTTGACCAAGATCACTAGGCGCTTCACCTCGCATCGTCTCTGTGGTCGGCTTAGGTTCTTCCCCGGCGCATCGACCTCCGAAAAGACAGCAGATTGATCGCAGCAGGCTCATGCATCTATCGTCCTGCTCATTCGCCAAATCGCCCCTACAAAACTCGCTCCCGCAAACTGCCCTGACTAAGTACCCCAATAGCCAGGAACTCCGTAATGTTCGTGAGTCCTTGTCTCCCAATCGCGATCTTCCCATGAGTCACTGAAGTCAGGCGCATCGCGTAACTGTCCCTCGGTAATGCCCGTGCGATAGCCGCCCAGATTGGTGTCGTACTTGAGTGCTGCCCAGGGGACCAGGGCGGCTGGCAACCATATTTCCGCAGAGCGAGGAACGCGATTAAGCTCCTGCCATTGCTGCCACCATCGCACCTACCGCGATGATTAAGGCCGCACTCGCTCGCGTCTTCGCTTTGATAGCTTCACCAACTGCCAGCCGCATCGCCTTCTCCATTTCAGTAAGT
>Ga0070680_100003002_pt1 | contig 12528 bp, 9 predicted proteins | sample KBSC73BmetaG_FD_64672 | JGI IMG/M metagenome (GOLD analysis project Ga0070680, IMG submission 64672) | Corn rhizosphere microbial communities from Kellogg Biological Station, Michigan, USA - KBS C7-3B metaG | ecosystem: Host-associated > Plants > Roots > Rhizosphere | place: USA: Michigan...
TGGCCAATTCCCGTCTGCACGCGCGCGATTGCCGCGTCGGGACTTTGCTGGTTGTAAATGCGAATCGTATCGGCGAGTTCAGCCAGCTTCGCCCTGGCGACGCCACCGAGGCGCTCGAGATCGCTTCGGAGTTCCCATTCATCCCTCAGGGCGGAGTCAAGACTCTTAAGCTGTTCAGGCAGGTTCGCGGTCGCCGTGAGATACGGCTCCAGGTACGCCTGCTTGCCGGTGAGCAGGAAACCGCGTTGTCCGGTTTCCGCGTCCTTCAAGGTGGAGAGCACATCGTCGATCAGCCGGAGCTGGGTCAGGCTGTTGACCACATCGCGTTCCCCCGCCCGCTGCACATGCCAGTCCCACCATGCGAGCAGACAGATGATGAAAACGGCGAATGCCGCGAAGATTACCGTCGGGTCGCGAAGAACTTGTTTCGGGCGTTCGGAAACGAGATTCGCCGGAGCCGTCACTTGTGCGGGGAACTCCCGGCGCTGAGGGCGCGCGTGATTTTATCCAGAAGAACCGTGAACTCGATCGGCTTGGTCGCGAAATCGTCGCAGCCGCATGCCATGGCGCGGTCGTGGTCGCTCTTCATGGCATGCGCGGTCAGCGCGAGCACGGGAATGCTGCTCATCGCCGGATCCGCTTTCAGACGGCGCGTCGCCTCCCACCCATCCAGTACAGGGAGATCCATATCCATGAGGATCAGGTCAGGACGGCTTTCCTGCGCCAGCCGGATGCCGCTCTCGCCGTCCTCGGCGATAATGACTTCAAAGCCCTTGCGCTGCAATCGCCGTGAAAGCATGTCACGGTTGAACTCGTTGTCTTCAACCAGCAGAATTTTGGGCATCGGAAAACGGGGTATAAATTACCAATGGCGGAGAATACTACCGCGATCGTATCGCGAACACCGATCGATTTATCGCTTCCGGAAACGCGCGACAGTTTTGAATCTCACATCGGGAGTTGCCGGACCTTTATTCTCGCGCCAATGTTGAATTGTAACTTCTCGCCGGACGCATGAGTTCGAATCCAGTTCCCGTACCTCTGATTCCGGCGGCGGATCTGCGACACCGTCTCCGGACGCCGCTGAACCACATCATCGGGTATAGCGAGATGCTGCTCGACGACAGGCCTCCGGAGCCGGCCGCCGCGCGCCTCGCCGGAATGATCGACGAGGCGAAGTCGATGCTGCAGAATATCCAGCTCCGGCTGGGTAATGAGCAGGGGATTGTGAATCCTGCCATAGCCCTGGAGTTGCGATCCGAACTGAGGGAACGGATTGAAAAGGTGCGCAGGCTGGCGGGGGAACTCCGATCCCTGCTGCCCCCGGATGTGAACGCCGATCTGGTCCGGATTGAGGCCGCCGCCGCCGAACTCGCGCAGGCTTCGGCTTCGCCTGTTGATGCGTTTGCGCCCCCCGCGCCGGCGTCGGTACGGTGGCGCAACACGACAACTGCCACGCAAACCGCGCCAGGCCGGATCCTGGTGGTGGACGATAACGAAGCGAACCGCGATATGCTCTGTCGGCTGCTCGAAAAACAGCAGCACGAAGTTTCGACCGCGCCGGATGGCTTCGCCGCCCTCGCGCAGATGCGGGAGAGCCGGTTCGATATCGTCCTGCTCGACCTGATGATGCCCGGCATGGACGGCTTCGAAGTGTTGCAGAGAGTCCGGAGTGACCCGGCGATGAGCCACACCGCCGTGATTCTCGTCTCCGCCCTCGACGAAATGGACGCGGTGGCGCACTCGATCGAGGCGGGCGCGGAGGACTATCTCTTCAAACCCGTGAACCCCACACTGTTGCGGGCCAGAATTCAATCCACGCTCGAGAAGCAGCGGACCGAGAAGGCGATCAGCCGGCAGCAGCGTTTTGAGAGCATCGGCATGCTCGCCGCGGGCATTGCGCATGATTTCAACAATCTCCTGACGGGAATCATCGGGCATGCGCAGTTGCTCCAGGCCGTGCTCACGGCGCCCGAAGACCGGGAGATGGCGGATTCGATCGTTCACGCCGGCGAGCGCGCCGCGGAACTCACAAGGCAGCTTCTGGCCTACTCGGGAAAAGGGATGTTCCAGATGCAGGATCTGGATCTCTCTTCCCTGGTACGGGACACCGAGGCGTTGATGCGCGCGGCTCTGCCTTCGAAAGTGACGCTCGAAATGCGGCTCGGTTCCGTCCCGGCGGTTTCCGTGGATGCCAACCAGATCCGGCAGGCGCTGCTGAATGTGACCATGAATGCGGGTGAGGCGTGCGGAGAAGAATCCGGAACGGTGATCGTCAGTACCGGTATGGAGTGGATCGAATCGGGTTCCGGATTTCAGGTCGTGCCCCGTGAGATTAAAGCGGGTGACTACTCCTGGATTGAGGTGCGGGATTCGGGCTGCGGAATGGACGGCTCGACCATCGAGAAGATCTTCGAGCCGTTTTTCAGCACCAAATTTCTCGGTCGGGGCCTTGGCCTGGCGGCTGTTGCTGGAATCGTCCGGTCGCACGGCGGTTTGCTGCGGGTCGAGAGCGCTCCGGGAATGGGCAGTTGTTTCCGTATGTATCTGCCGACGGCGCGGCGAGCGCCGGCCAAACGCGAAATCGCGGCGGACACCGTCCTTGTGGTCGATGATGAGGCGATCGTGCGGCAGATCGTGAAAGTCGCGCTCGAGCGGGCTGGCCACAAGGTGGTGATCGCCGAATCGGGTGAAGCGGCCATTGAAGCCTTCAAGAGTACGCGCGGGCAGGTCGGCCTGGTTCTTCTCGATTGGAAGATGCCGGGAATGGATGGAACCGAGGCGTTGCGGATTCTGCGGAAGATCGCGCCGGATGTGAAGGTGATCATTTCGAGCGGGCTGTCGCAGAGTGACACCGAGTACCACTTCCGGGAAACGCCGGTTGCGGGCTATCTTCAGAAGCCGTATCGAATGTCGGAACTTACGGCTCTGGTGAACGCAATTCTGAACGCTTGAGAAGCTGCCAGGGGGAGTGTAGCGAACAGGCAGGCTTTTGCCTTTCAGCATTCCTGAGGGTAACCACCCGGAACAGGAGAACATCAGTTTAGTAATGGAATTTCACCCGCATCGAGTGCGAGCTGCCGGTTTTGCCGCGTTTTCGCGCCTGGCCGGTCGTGCATGAGAGCAAACAGAACCGCAGTCGCGCTCCTGTGGGCGGCATCGGCCCCACTTGTCATTGCTCAGCAAACGCCTGAAAACCCGGGACAGAGCGCAAATCCGCCGGCGGCCGTCGAACCGGCAAATCCGAATTCAGAAGTTCCGGTACCCGGCCAGCCGGGCGAGATTCAGGATAAACGCGTTTTCGGCGTACTGCCAAACTATCGAACTGCGGACGGGACGCTACCGTTCCGTCCGATTACGACGCACGAGAAGTTTCACATCGCGATGAAGGATACTTTCGACTACCCGTCCTATATCCTCGCCGGCGTTTTCGCCGGGATTTCGCAAGTCAATGACACTAATCCCTCGTTCGGGCAGGGAATGAGAGGCTTTGCCAGACGGTATGCCTCGTCGGTAGCCGATCAGGATCTGGGAAACTTCATGACCGAAGCGGTCCTGCCGAGCCTGCTGCGGCAGGATCCGCGCTATTTCCGCAAGGTGAACGGTTCGATTAAATCGCGCCTGCTGTATGCGGTTACGCGCGTGGCGGTGGCGAAAACGGACCAGGGAAACTGGACCTTCAATGCTTCGGAAGTTCTGGGTAATGGCGTGGTTGCATCGATCGGGAACGCTTACTATCCGGATTCGGTCGGGTTCGGGCCCACCATGCAGCGGATGTTTACGCAGATTGGAACGGATGCGCTTTCGCAGGTGATGAAAGAGTTCTGGCCGGATATCAAGCGCAACTGGCTTCACAAGCGGGACGGCAACGTACCGGTGGCGCCCGGCGAATAGCGGCAGCCGTTGAAACGAGCGCGGGCCGGAGCAAAGAACTGGGTACCGGGCGCGAGGTGCGGGGGACGTGCAGCACCGGACATCTTCCAGGAAGGATCGGCGTCCTGATTTTCTGAGTGTCATGTACGTCGGTGAGAACGCTCCGGGCCGCGCTATCCGGCTGCGGTCTGCGTCATCGCGGGCCGGATGTTCTGGTTGACGCGGAAGAAATTCGCGGGATCGTATTTGCTTTTAATCGCCGCGAGGCGAGGCAGATTCGCGCCGAAAGCGGCGTTGATTATATCCTGTGACTCGGAGTCGAGCGCTCCGAGAAAATGCGCGCGCGAGGCAAAGGGCTGCAGAGCCTCTTCCGTGTCCCGGGCCCAGTCCCGGTGTCGGGGAGATTCCGCAGGATCGGTCCACTGAGCGGCGATGACAATGTCCCATGGCAAGTTGCGATGAGCAAGCGCCGTCGCGTCTCTTGCGACGCGCCCAGCCGCGCCGCCGTAATACTCGATGATCATCATGGACAAAGGAGACGCCATTCGGTTCGCATACTCAATTACGGTTGACACGGCTTCATCAGGGAAATCGTGCATGACGCTGGATTTCCAGTAGTTGTGATTGCCATCCGGAAAAGATGGCGCAATCAGGGCCTGCATTGCCGGAAAAGGCAACCGCTGGATAGCATCCATCACCGGCGATCCGAATCCGCGAAGCGGAGCCAGGGCTTTTTCCGCATCTTCCTCGGGACCGCAATAACAGACGACTGTTGCGACAGCGGGTGAGCCATCCGGCGCGGTGAGCAGCGCGGCGTAGGCGGTGACTTCGTCCGGCGCCGTTGCCATGTAGTCACGCAGATTGCGGATAACGTCATGGGCGGCGACGCGAGGATATACCAACATGCCGCCAACTATGGCGTCGACGGGGTGAGCGCGAAACTCGAACGAGGCGACGACGCCGAAATTTCCGCCGCCGCCGCGCAACGCCCAGAACAGATCATCGTTTTCCGAACTGCTGGCTTCCAGTATTTTGCCGTCCGCTGTGACGACCTGGCAGGAAAGCAGGTTGTCGATCGACATGCCGTATTTGCGTATGAGCCAGCCGACGCCGCCTCCAAGCGTGAGTCCCGCAATGCCGGTTTTCGAGACAACACCCGAGGGAACCGCGAGGCCGAAGGCGTGGGTTTCCCGATCCAGAACCTCGAGCGTGGCTCCGCCCTGAACTCGCACCGTGCGACTCGCAGGATTGACGTGAACCGAGCGCATTCGAGACAAGTCGATCACGATTCCGTCATCGCAGAGCGCGCGGCCGCCCACGTTGTGACCGCCGCCCCGAATCGCCGTCAGCAGATTTTTCTCTCGTGCGAAGCGGACGGCGGAGACGATGTCCGCAACGCCCGCGCAGCGAGCGATCACGGCGGGATGTTTATCGATGCTGGCATTCCAGATCCGGCGCGCCTGATCGTAGCCGGCATCGCCGGGGCGAAAAAGTTCGCCGCGAAATGCGGATTCAAGGGAGTGGATATGGATCGGACCCATAGGAGCGCCTGATTATATCCGGTTGCAGGCATGCGCAACACAGGTCATTCCGACCGCAACGCAGCGGATGGATCAATCTGTACGGCGCGGCGCGCAGGGACGATCGCGGCAGCCAACGCCACTACGCCCAGAATGAGCGCGACTGCCGCCCAGGTCGGACCATCATAGGGAGATACATCGGTTGCTCTGGTTGCCAGAATGCGGATAAGCGGTATACTCGCCGCAACGCCTGCTCCGAGGCCAATCGCGACAGGCAACATTGCTCGACGCAAAACGGCCGAGAAGATCGCGCGCGGCTCTGCCCCGATCGCAATCCGGATCCCGAGTTCGCGCGTCTGCCGCGCGACGGAGAACGCCACCACGCTATAGAGCCCGATTGCGGTGAGAACCAGCGCGAGCATCGAGAACCCGCCCAGGATTCCGGCCGCGACGCGTTGCGGGGTGAGGAATACGTCCACCTGTTCTCCCGCAGTCTGGATTTCATACAGCGGAGCGAGAGGCGAAAGCTGCTCCCAAAGCCAGCGAAGCGGGCCGGCGAGTTCCATGGGCGGAGCGCTGGTTCGCACCGCGAGAAATCCGGCTACATTCGTCCGGGTGGATGGCAGGTAAACCCGGGGCGCGGGATCTTCCCAGAGCGAGGCATACCGCGCATTGGCAGCGACTCCCGTAATCAGGACCCGCGGACTCTTTCTGCCAGGCGCATCGACCGCGATCGTCTGGCCAACGGGACTCCCGCTTTTCGAAAGACTGCGTGCGAGAGCGCGGTTCACGATCGCGATAGTCCCGGCAACATCATCGCTCGCGGTGAAGTCCCGGCCTTCGATTACAGGAATTCCCATGGTGCGGAAGAAGTCGTGCGTTACGAATTCGCAGTCCGCGGCCAAAGACGATGGCGACGCGAGCGGCGCTTCAATACGCGCATGCAGCGGCGCCCCGTTCAGAATTCCCGCCGAGGAGATCGCTGCCGACGCCACGCCAGGAGTCGTCGAAAGCCGCTGGAGAAGGCTCTGTTGCGCATTCCACACCCTTTCCACCGAATCCGCGCCCGGAGGCGGCAGGCTGAAGGCCGCAGTCAGCAGGTGATCGCTGCGAAATCCGGGATCCATCATGTATGCATGCCACAAACTCCGGCCGTAGAGGCCGCCCCCGACCAGCAGGATCATCGCAAATGCCGCCTGGACGGCAATCAGTATGCTTCGCAACCAGTCCTGCGGGCCATGGCCGGTGTTCCCCGATTCCTTCAGCGACGGCACGATCTCCAGATGCGTCGTCTGGAGGGCGGGAGCCAATCCGAAGAGAGCGACGGTGAACGCGGAAAGCGCTACACAGAACATCAGGGCGCGCGACTCGATGCTGAGATCGAGCGCGAGCGACAGTCCCAGGGCGTCCGGAAACCTGCGCAGCAACTGCATGAACACGCTTGAAACCGCGAGTCCGGCGGCACAACTCAAGGCGGCGAGGATTACGCTCTCTGTCAGCAGTTGACGGATAATGCGCCCACGCCCCGCGCCAACAGCGAGACGCACGGCCATCTCGCGCCGGCGCGCAATGGCGCGACCGAGCAGAAGGTTCGACACGTTCGCGCACGCGAGCAACAGGATGAGACCTGACGCGATGCCGAAACCGGCCAGCGATGTTCCGATGTCCCTGCGATAAGATGGCCAGAACTTTGAGCGACTCAAAGGAAAAACCACAGCAGTGAGGTCGCGCCGATCCGCGATATTGGCGGCGATCGTCTGCATCTCCGCCTGTGCGGATGCGATGGCGACGCCCGGTTTCAATCTCCCGGTGACGACCAGCCAGATGGCGCCGCGACTGTCGAACATCCGCTCGAAGCGCGGAAGCACCAGGGTCGAAGCATGAAGCGGAATCCAGACACGCGGCGGGGTCACCCAGTTCAAATTCAGGCCGTGGACTCTTTCAGGCACGACGCCAATAATCGTGAACGGCCGGCCTGAGATCGTCAGCGTGCGCCCCACCGCGCCTGGATTGGCCTGAAACTCGGTCCGCCACAGTTCTTCGGCGATCATTGTGACCGGAGCCGCACCGGAGACATCGTCTCCCGGACCGATCGCGCGCCCTGCAAGCGGAGGGACATCCAGCATCGCGAAATAGTTATCGCTGACCGCTTCGACCGAGGTTCTATCGGGAGCGCCGCCGCTCACCTGCACATTGAGCGGGAATCTGACGTAGGCCGCAAGGTGCTGGAAGGAGCGGGCCTGTTGGCGGAAATCCAGATAGTCGGGCCAGGAACTCGAGAGATATTTTGACGTCTTTCGATTCAGACTGTAAACCTGCGCGAGTTGTTCCGGCCTGGGGATATCCGGCGGCCGGAACAGAACCTCATCGATTGTGCTGAAGATCGCAGTGTTTGCCCAATACCGAGCGCGAGACTCAGGATCGCACCGGCGGCATACCCCGGTGAACGGCGAAGCGTCCGAAAGGCGTAGCGAATGTCTCCGAGGAGCATGTCGAAATAGATATTACGACGGCCTGGTCGAATGCTGGCGAGCGGCGCGCACTTGTCATTCTCGCCCGATCAGATGGGCCCGGCGCTCGTGAAGAACGTCCCGGAGCCGATGCGCTACGGCTTCGGAAGCACCCGAATGATCGTCATCATTCCGTGGTCCTCATGTTCGAGGATATGGCAGTGATAAACGAAGTCACCGACATCCGGCCCGCGAAAATTCATCCGGACTTTGATGCCGGGGTAAGGCCCCTTTCCGCTCCAGTACGGCACGTCGGCCATATCGACATATTGGCCATCCCGGAGCGGGATTCGGGGCTGGCGTTCTGAATTCCGTCGGCTATCAACGCTCCCGAAGCGACAGCTCCGCACGTCGAAGAAGCTGACCCGGTTACGATCATTCCTGGCATGACGTGGCTCCAGTGCGACCAGTTCGACGCGGGACCAGATTAGTCAACTGAACCATCAGTCGATCTCCGGGTTTCACGTGAAGTATTCCGTTCAGGATTTCAGATAGAGGAGCGTGCTTTCCGGACGTGGCCGAACGATGGATTGCTAATACGTTGCGGTTTTGCCGGCGGATCGCACTGGCGATCCCACTGTTTTCGCTTTATAGGAGTGAAGTCCCCAGGCAGGGATCTACGGTTCCCGCCGCAATTCGAGCAGGCAATCCCAAGCTGGCCGGAAAACAGCAGGACAAGGTACGCCGGTAATTTACAAGATTTTCGCTGGCGATAACTCTTGTGCAGTGCCCGAATCGAACAGGATCGAGAGATGGAATTTGAGCCAGGCGCCAGACTGGCCGGGCGAATCGGGATCAAGAGTCACGCCATCTGCACGTGTTGAGAACAGGTACTGTACGTAAAATGTATGACTGCTGTGTCTTAAACCGCCAATGACTTATAAGTCGATCGCCTTCGTATCCTGGTGGCTCAAAACCCAGCGCTGCCTCGCCCCATCACATTTTTACGAAATGGCGCCTATGAACCGCGCGGTTTTTTGCCCTGGAACTCCACGGAAGGTCCGGTCACATCCCAGCCGGCTGCTTCAAAGTCGCCGGGGTGAACGGTAAACACGACCTGAAGATTCGCCGTGTCGACAGGCGATCCCGGCTCCGCGCCTCCGGTCATCAATGGTTCGGCGAGCCCAAGGAATCGCAGCGCGGCGTAGACATCGCCCTGATCCGGCACAGCCAGCGAAAAGCGCTGTGACCGGAGCCAAAGCCCGGTTTCGGTTTGAGCAAGACTCCAGACGAGGAAGGCGCATTGTTCGATCGCCTTTTCGAACCATTGCTGGTGGCCGGGAGAAATGCGCCGGTCGAGATAGATTTCGACGGCGCGCTGCGTCTCATGCGCGAACTCGCGAACCTGAAGCTCTCCGGTATGCGCGGTGGTTTTCCAATCGACGTAGCGCGCGCTGTCGCGCGGCTCATAGGGGCGAATGCGATGGAACTCGCGGCCCGACCCGCGCACGGGATCGCCGAGTTCGCCGGTGATGTCGTCGAGGAGCAATTCGGCTTCATCGCTCGGTTCGAGCCGGGGATAAACGATGGTCTCCCTCCGAAGAGGAACGTTGGTGCGCTTTTGCAGGAAGCCGAAGGGGAAGCGCGTCGAGAGGACAAACAGATTTTCCCGATGGCGACCGCGGTGCGGGAACGTAACATCCACTGCGGCTTCAATTTCGGATCCGCCGGTCAGGAGGGGGAAGTAGATGGGAGACGTCAGGATGGGAGGCGTGTTGTTTATGGGGTCGGCCTTTGCGGAGAGCTCGATCGAGAACGAGGGAGTGATCCTCTTCAGATTGCGCAGGCGAACACGGGCGGGCATGGGCGCACGCGCGGAGACGTGTTCGGGCAGCAGAAGTTCGAGTTCGAGCCCGGACAGAACCAGACGGCTGAGAAAACCCGACATCAACAAGAGCGCGAGCATCGCCGAGAAAACGAGGAAGAGAAGGTTGTCCGCCGTGAGAAACGCGGCCGCTCCGGTAAGGATGATGGCGACGGAGAACAGCAGGCCGGCGCGCGTGATGCGATAACGTACGCGGCGGCCGATGAGCGCGCGAATTCGGGGGAACTTCAACACCTCATTATCGGATGATCCGTGGACTGTGACCTCGACGCGACAAGCCGGAACGGATATACACTGGTGGCTTCCGGAGACTCAAGACCCCCCCGGATTCCACAGAAGACGAGGCTCTGAAACACTATGAAGTCGAACAGACGCAAATTCATTCAGGCACTGGGGACCGGCTCAGCCGGCGTCGCATTCACGACCGCGGCCAGTGGAGCGAAGGCGCCCGGCGCGGCCAGGGGCAACGACGAACAACTTCTGCAGGTCGGGGATGAGATCGCCGTCACCGACACGCAGTACGGCAAGGTCAGAGGCTACATTCTGCGGGGCATCAACTACTTTCTCGGCATCCCGTATGGCGCGGATACGAGCGGCGCGAACCGGTTTATGCCGCCACAAAGACCAAAGCCGTGGAGCGATGTTTATCCCGCGCTCTGGTGGGGCAACTCAGCGCCACAAAATATGGAGAACCGGTATGAGAACAAGTACGCGTCATTTCGCGACCACTGGAACTATGACGACGTGAGCGAAGATTGTCTCCGCCTGAACGTCTTCACGCCGGCGCTCAACGATGGCAAGAAACGACCGGTTCTGTTCTGGATCCACGGCGGCGGCTTCACCAATGGAAACGGGATCGAGCAGGACGGCTATAACGGCGAGAATTTCGCTCGTTTTGGGAACGTGGTCTTCTGCTCCATCAATCACCGGCTGGGGCCTCTCGGGTACTGCAATCTCGCCGGGGTGGGCGGGGAGAAATTCGCCGCTTCCGGCAATGTGGGAATGATGGACATCGTGGCGGCGCTCGAGTGGGTTCGCGACAATATTGCGAACTTCGGCGGCGATCCGGGTAACGTTACGATCATGGGGCAGTCCGGCGGCGGGGCCAAAGTTTGCATCCTGACCGCGATGCCTTCTGCAAAGGGGCTTTTCCATAAGGCCGTGGTACTGAGCGGCGCTTCCCGGAGGGCTGCGGAGAAGACTTATTCGGAGCAGCTGGGCGCAGCGGTGGTGAAGGAAGCGGGGCTTACTCCGAACGACCTGGCGAAACTTCAGACCATGCCGTGGAAAGAGTTCTACGCTATCGCAACGCGCGCGCAGCAGAAACTCGCGCGTGAAGCCAGCGGCGGATCGCCCATGGGGCGCGGGTTCAGTCCGGTGGTGGACGGCAGCGTTCTGCCCCAGCATCCGTACGATCCGGAGGGCGCGCCTACCGCGGCCGACATACCGATGATCATCAGTTCGGTTCAGAACGAACAATCGCCGAGCTGGATGGATTCTTCGCTCGAATCGATCACGCTGGACCAGGTTGTGGAGAAGCTCAGGCACAGAGCCGGTTTCGGCGGCGGGTTCGGCGACAAGGCTCCGGAGGTGGTTGCGGCTTACGAAAAAGCTTTTCCGGGACGGAAGCCGGTGGAGATCTGGTCGCTTGCGAGCAGCAACCGGCAATCGGTGGTCGCGCTGGCCGATGTGAAATCGAAGCAACCGGCTCCGGTGTACGTCAACTGGTTCACCTGGCAACCACCTTTATTCGACAACCGCATGCGCGCCTTCCACTGCGTGGATATCAGCTTCTGGTTCTATAACACGGATCTGATGTACACGCATACCGGCGGCGGTGCGAGACCCAGAGCCGTCTCGACAAAAATGGCCGGCGCTTTACTGCAGTTTATGAAGACGGGCAATCCCAACGGCGGCGGGTTGCCGAAATGGCCAAAGTATTCTTCGGCCAAAGGCGAGACGATGGTCTTCGACGACGTCTCGAAAGCGGAGAATGATCCGGACCGCGAAGCCAGAAAAGCCCTGCCCGCAGTCTGAACACGAAGATAGCAGTCATTAGCGCACGAATTTCGGGACAGCTTCCGAGTGGTTCAACGCTGCGGAGTTCGTGTTGCCGGCGCAGAGTAGTTTCGGAAACGCAGGCCGGAATATGGTGATCGGCCTTTCAGCGTGATTACGACCGCCGGAGATGCTCGCGAGCTGCAGGCCACGGTTAAGGTGACCTTTTAAAAGATTGTGGACCAGGAATTTGGCCGCAGATCAACGCCGATAAACACGGATTGAAAAGACCTTGACTGGCGGCCGATTGCGCTTACTCGAAAAGTGTTCTGTGGGAACAGGTTTCAGAAAGCTCAAGACGCCGGCAATGTTACTGTAACGAAGCGCCTTTCAGAATACCTGGAACGGCGACTGGACGCAGAGGAACAATGCAATTGAGTATGCGGTCCGGGCTTTTCTGGCTATTGTTACTGGGCGCGGGTTACCAGGTCAGAGCCGAAATCTTATATAGCGTGACTGACCTTGGCACACTCGGCGGTTCTAGAACCGACACTACCGCCAGCGCCATCAACAATGCCGGTCAGGTTACGGGGGTGTCGGATAATCATGCATTTCTCTATTCGAACGGTCAGATGCAGGACCTGGGCACATTGGGAGGCGGCTACAGCAAGGGCACCAGCATCAACAATGCCGGGCAGGTCACCGGCTTTTCCCAGACATCCAACAGCGCGCGCATGTTTCTCTATAGCAATGGACAGATGACAGACCTCGGTCCGGGTGATGGACTTGGTATCAACGACCG
>Ga0070680_100003005_pt1 | contig 12527 bp, 9 predicted proteins | sample KBSC73BmetaG_FD_64672 | JGI IMG/M metagenome (GOLD analysis project Ga0070680, IMG submission 64672) | Corn rhizosphere microbial communities from Kellogg Biological Station, Michigan, USA - KBS C7-3B metaG | ecosystem: Host-associated > Plants > Roots > Rhizosphere | place: USA: Michigan...
GCCGGCAAGATGTTCGGGCTCACCGGCTGGAAGGTGGGCTTCCTCTGCGCGGGGGCGTCGCTCACCCAGGCCCTGGCCCGCGCCCACCAGTTCCTCACCTTCACTACCCCGCCCAACCTGCAGGCGGCGGTCGCCTTCGGCCTGGAGAACTCGGACGGCTGGTTTCGCCAGATGCCACGCGACCTCGAACGCTCCCGCGACCGGCTGAGCCAGGGGCTACGGCGTGAGGGCTTCGCGGTCCTGCCGTCGGAGGGGACCTATTTCGCCAACGTCGACCTGGCGGCCTCCGGCGTCGCCGAGCCCGACCGCGAGTTCTGCCTGCGGGCCGTAAAGGCGGCGGGCGTGGCGGCCATCCCCGTCTCGGCGCTTTACGAGGCGGATTCGGTCACCTCGATCGTACGCCTGTGCTTTTCCAAGCGCGACGAGACGCTGGACGCCGGCGTCGAGCGGCTCGCCAGGGCGCGCGCGCTTTCGATCAAGGGCTGAGCGGCGGAAGCGACCTTGGCGCCGGCCGCGACGCGCCATCCGCGCGGGCTGGCGACCGGCTGTCACAATCACCTCCGTCGGATGTCGCGGTGGTCGCCTTCACCGTGGGCGGCGGATGCGGTTCAACTGAGACCGTCAGTCAAACGGAGTTTCAGTCATGAGCCATCAGGGACGCTGCTTCTGCGGCGCGGTCGAAGTCGAAGTCAGCGGAGAGCCGGAAGGCATGGGCTACTGCCATTGCAGTTCCTGCCGCTCGTGGTCAGGCGGCCCGGTGAACGCCTTCAGCCTCTGGAAGCCGGAGAACGTCAAGGTGACCAAGGGCGCCGAAAACGTCGCCACCTTCAACAAGACCGCGCTCAGCGACCGGAAATACTGTGCGAAATGCGGCGGCCACCTGATGACCAACCACCCGCCGCTCGGCCTGGTGGACGTTTTCGCCGCCACCCTGCCGACCCTCGCCTTCGCGCCGGGCGTCCACATCAACTACGCCGAGACCGTGCTGCCCATGAAGGACGGCCTGCCGAAGCTGAAGGACTTCCCCGCCGAGTTCGGCGGCTCCGGCGAGGCGATGGCCGAATAGGCCTCAGCAGGTGCTCCCGCCGTCCACCACGATGGTCTGCCCCGTGGTCCAGGCGCCGGCGCGCGAGGCCAGGTAGACGGCGGCGCCGGCGAGGTCGTCGGGCTCGCCCAGGCGGCGCAGCGGCGTGCCGGAGCTGGCGCGCTTCTCGCCCTCGGGCGTGTCCCACAGCGCCTTGGCGAAATCGGTCTTCACCAGGCCCGGCGCCACGCAGTTGACGCGGATGTTGTGGGGCCCGAGCTCCTGGGCGAGGTTGCGGGCGAGCTGCATGTCGGCGGCCTTCGAGATGCAGTAGGCGCCGATCACCGTCGAGCCGCGCAGGCCGCCGATCGACGAGACGATGATGATCGCCCCGTCCTTCCGTTCCTTCATCTCCGGCGCGACCATGCCGATCATCCAGTTGTTGGCCACGATGTTGTTGGAGAGGATCTTGCCGAAGGCGTCGTCGGAGATGTCGAGCTGGCTGCCGTAGAACGGGTTCGAGGCGGCGTTGCAGACCAGGATGTCGATCTTGCCGAACGCCTTGCGCGTCTCGTCCATCAGCCGCTGAAGGTCGTCCTTGGAGGAGATGTTGGCCGGCACGGCGATGGCGTGGCCGGCGCTGCGGGCGTTGATCGCCGCGGCCACCTCTTCGCAGGGGCCCGCCTTGCGCGAGGAGATCACCACCTTGGCGCCATGGGCCGCCATCTGCTCGGCGATGGCCTTGCCGATGCCGCGCGAGGAGCCGGTGATCACCGCCACCTTGCCGGTGAGGTCGAACAGGGTTCCGGCCAGAGTCCCAGGCTTGTCCATCACGTCGCTCATGGCGCGCTCCTCTAAAACGCTCGTTTGATTTTCGGCCATTTGCGATGCGGGCTGTCGCGAGGTCAAGCGCGCTCGCGCGGGCTTTATCGCTTCATCCCGTCCCGCCGATCGTCCTATCCTGCGCCGCGCCGGGTCCCGTCAGAGGGCCCGCGGGAAATCGGGGGGGAAGCAGATGAAGCTCTTGGACCTACTGGCGGCGTTCGCGCTCGCCGCCGCAGCCGCGCCGGCGTTCGCCCAGGTGCCGGTGCCGCACCCCGGGCAGCCGCTCTATCGCCAGCACTGCGCCGCCTGTCACGACCATCCCGACGAGACCCGCGCGCCCACCAAGGCGACGTTGGAGGCCATGAGCGTCCAGACGCTGACCTATGCACTCACCAACGGCAAGATGCGCACGCAAGGCGCCGGCCTCACCGACGAGACCCGCGGCCAGCTCATCAACTACCTGACCGGCAAGACCGGTGCGACGGTGGAGCAGTGGAGCCAGGCCATGGCCTGTGACGCCAGGCGCAGCGCCGCCCCGCTCACCGGGGCTGCGACGGTGTCGACCTTCGGCTTCGACGCGCGCAACACTCGGGTCCTGACGCCCGCCCAGACCGGCCTCACCAAGGCCAAGCTGGCCAAGCTGGAGCTCGCCTGGTCGATCGGCTTTCCCGACGTGACCATGATGCGGTCCCAGGCCGCCGTGGTCGGGAACACCGTCTTCCTGCCGGTCGCCGAGGCCTCGGCCCTCTACGCCTTCGACGTCAGCGCGCCAGGGAAGCCCTGCGTGAAATGGGTCTACCGGACGCCGAAGAACACCCTGCTGAGGACCAGCGCCGCCTATGGCGTGATCGCCGCCCCGGGCTACAGGGACGGCCGCAAGGTGCTGGCCTTCGCGGGCCTGGATTCCACCGTCCACGTGGTCGACGCCACCACCGGCAAGGGCCTCTGGACCAAGAACGTGGGGTCCTATTCCTTCTCCATGACCACCGCGACGCCGCGGGTGCTGAAGGACCGGATCATCGTGCCGGTCTCGCAGTACGAGATCATGACGGCGGCCGACAACGCCGTGCCCTGCTGCACCAACCACGGCTTTCTGCTCTCGCTGGAGCCCACCACCGGCGCCCAGCAGTGGCGCTACGACACCATGGAGGACGCCAAGCCGCTGCGCGACCGGGGCGACGGCAAGATGCTGCTGGGCCCCTCCGGCGCGCCGATCTGGAACTCGCCGGTCGTCGATGAGGCGCGCGGCCTGATCTACTTCGGCACCGGAGAGGCCAACTCGCCGCCGGCCCACAAGAACACCGACGCCCTGATCGCTGTGCGCCTGGCCGACGGCAAGCAGGCCTGGAGCATGCAGGCGACGGAGCGGGACATCTTCAACGCCGGCTGCGGGCCAAGGCCGAAGCCCACCCAGCTCAACTGCGTCAGCGACACCGTCTATCGCGACGTCGACTTCGGCGCCTCGCTGATCCTGGGCAAGCTGAAGAGCGGCCGCGAGCTTTTGTTCGCCGGCCAGAAGTCCGGCACGCTCTGGGCGATCGAGCCAGCCACCGGCAAGGTGGTCTGGCGGCGCGACATCGGCACCGGCGCGCCCAACGGCGGCATCCATTGGGGCATCGCGTTCCACGACGACACCCTCTTCGTGCCCATCGCCGTGGTCGGCCGCGACCTGCCGAACCAGAAGGTCGATCCCGGCCTGAAGCCCGGCCTCTATGCGGTCGACGCGGCGACCGGGGCCATCAAGTGGAACTACGCCACCGCCCCGGACTGCGCCGACGGCCGCGACAAGCGCTCGCCCAACTGCCAGCGCCACTATGGCATGTCCGCGGCGCCCACGGTGATCGACGGGACGGTGATCGCGGGCTCGCTCGACGGCTGGCTGCGGGTTCTCGACGAGAAGACCGGCCAGGAGCTCTGGAAGTACGACACCGCCACCGCCTACGACACGCTGAACGGGGTGAAGGCGCACGGCGGCTCCATCGACACGGCCTCCATCGTCGGGGTGAACGGCCTGCTGCTGGTCAACTCCGGCTACGGCATGTTCGGCCAGGCGCCCGGCAACGTCATGCTGGCCTTCAAGCCGGCACGCTAGAAGCTTCCCAAGATCCTCCCCCAGGGCGAAGCCGGGCTTCGCCCTGGGGGAGGATGTTGGGGATGGCGATGTCAGCTTTCGACCGATTTCGTTGAAAAAGCCGGGTCTGGCCGGGGCCGGGATGAGCTTGGCGAGTTTGCGCAGGGTCTGAGCGGTGGCGGCGAGGAGAAACTCGTCTCGGGCGCCGCGAGGCCCGCGGAGCCGCAGGCGGTTGAGCTTCAGGATCCGCTTCAGGTGCGCGAAGAGCATCTCCACCTTCTTCCGCTCGCGCCTCGAGACGACGTAGGCGTCGGTGGTGGCGATCTCGCGAGCTTGGTCGCGCGCGGCTTCGTAGATCGAGCGGGTCACCTTCCTGGCCGGCGTGTTGGGGCAGCACCGGGCCTTGAGGGCGCAGGCGTCGCAGTCCGCCGGCCGGATCGGCCGGCGAGATGAACTTCGGCGTGACCGGTGTCGCCGCGCCGAAGGCGGCGTCATCCAGGACCGCCAGGTACTCGTCGATGGCGCGGCTGGCCGCTTCCGGCGGCAAGCCCTGCTCGCCGGGCGCGCACCGCTGGCGGTTGGCGTCGGCCGCGATCAGGCTGGCGTCGACGGCGAAGCCCTCGCCGCCCACCAAGCCCTCGGCCATGAAGCGGCGCACGACTGTCTCGAAAAGCTGGCGCAGCAGATCGCTCTCGCGGAGCCGGCCGTGGCGGTTCTTGGAGAAGGTGGAGTGGTCCGGCGCGTCGCCGTCCAGACCCAGCCGGCAGAACCAGCGGTAGGCCAGGTTGAGATGAACCTCCTCGCACAGCCGCCGCTCCGAGCGAATGCCGAAGCAGTAGCCCACCAGCAACATGCGGATCAGCAGTTCCGGGTCGATCGAGGGCCGGCCGATCGGGCTGTAGAACGCCGCCAGCTTCGCCCGAAGGTCTTCGAGATCCACGAAGCGGTCGATGGACCGGAGCATGTGATCGGCCGGGACGTGCCGATCGAGCGAGAACTCGTAGAACAGCGCGGCCTGATCGACCCGGCGCTCTCCCATCATCGGACTGCCCTCAGGCCCTCAACGACCAGAGTGAATCAGCGACCCGGCGCCCTGCAAGACCGCCCTTTTTCAACACAATCCGCCAGGAGGAGACGTTGGCTCCTCTCCCAGATTCAGACATTCGCAGGCATCCAGCCCTGGCCCGCTCCCGATCCATCGCGGCCCAGGCGTCGACGGTCGGGGACCGACAACTCGGCGTCGCCGCGAACAGCTCGACAAACCCGCTCGGCGACTTGCCGAGAGGGCGACGCCGAGGGCGCGCCGCCTCCGAGCCTGCCGTGACGGGCGCGTCGGCGAGGGTCGCGCCGCGCTGAGGCCGACGGCGCGCTGACGCCGCCGATCCCCGAACAGCGTTGCCGTGAGCCGCGACGATGGCCAGAGTTGCCCGGGCGATTGGGCCGGAGTCGGAATCGGACGTGACGGGAAAGGCGACGAAGGTGGCCGTGATCGGCGGTGGCTGCGGGTCCATGGCCGCCGTGTGGGCGATGTCCGGCCCGGAGCAGGCCGGCCAGTTCGAGATCACCGTCTTCCAGGAGGGCTGGCGCCTCGGCGGCAAGGGCGCGTCCGGCCGCGGCCCATCTGGCCGGATCGAGGAGCACGGCCTCCATGTCTGGCTGGGCTTCTACGACAACGCGTTCCGAATGATGCGTCAGTGCCACGCGGAGCTGGCTCAGCAGGGGCTGGCGGACCTCTACGGCGACTGGCGCGAGGCCTGGACGCCGGAGCACGACATCGCGCTCTATTCCGTCGCCGAGGGCGGGGGGTTCGAGCGCTGGGACGCCCACATGCCGCCTCGGGCCGGCCTGCCTGGCGACCCGCTGCCGCCGGGGACTGTATTCTCCCTCCCCTACTACATGGCCCGCGCCTTCGAGCTGTTCCGGTCGCTCATCCTCGACACCACCGTCGACGGACGCGGCCTGGGCCCGGAACCCGATTCGCAAGGGCGGATCGAGGCTGGCGCAGCGCTGAAGTACCTCCTGGGCCTCGGAAGCTTCGCGACGGTGGCGTCGCTGGCCCAGGGCCTAGGGCTGGCCGCCGTCTTGGTGCGCGCCCCAGGCGTTGCGGGCGCGCCCGGCCTCGCCGGCGCGCTCGAAGGGCTCTGCGCGCGGCTGCGCCTGTGGCTGGAGGACCGCTGGCTGGCGACCGATCGCCACCGCTTCCTCTGGGAGGTCGCCGACTTGACCCTGGCCAGCATGGTGGGCCTGGTGCGTCACGGCGTGATGTTCGACGCCCGCGGACTGGACGCCATCGACGACTACGAGTGCCGCGATTGGCTGAGGATGAACGGGGCCTCGGTCCGCGCCCTGCAGTCGCCGTTCCTGCGCGGCCTCTACGACCTCTCCATGGGCTACGAGAACGGCGATCCGGACCGGCCCCGGCTGTCGGCCGGCCAGGGCCTGCGGGGTACGCTGCGCACCTTCTTCGGCTACCGCGGCGCGTTCATGTGGCGGATGCGCGCCGGCATGGGCGATGTCGTCTTCGCCCCCCTCTACGAGGCGCTGGCGCGGCGAGGCGTTAAGTTCCGGTTCTTCCACCGCCTGACCAACGTCGGGCTGGCCGCGGACGGCGCCGGGGATGCGCCGCACGTCGCCAGCCTCACTTTCGACGTGCAGGCGGAGACCCGTAGTGGCGGCCCCTATGAGCCGTTCGTCACCGTCGCGGGGCGGCCCTGTTGGCCCTCGGCGCCCGACTTCGGCCAGCTCCAGGATGGCGAGCGCATGGCCGCCGAGGGCTGGGACCTGGAATCGCACTGGGACCGGCGCCGCGCCGGCGAGCTGACCTTGAAGGTCGGGCGCGACTTCGACCTCGTCCTGCTGGGCGTAGGCCTGGGGGCGATCCCGCACGTCTGCCGCGAGATCGTATCGCGCGATATCGGCTGGCGGCGGATGACCCAGGAGGTCAAGACGGTGGCCTCGCAGGCCTTCCAGGTCTGGCTGGACGCGGACCTCGAGAGCCTGGGCTGGCGCGGCCCGGCTTACATCACCGGCGCGTTCGCCAAGCCGTTCGACACCTGGTGCGACATGGCCCACGTGGTCCCCGAGGAGGACTGGCGGACGCCGCCGCGGACCTCGGTCTACTTCTGCGCTGTGCTGCGCGACCCGCCGGCGGCGCCCGACGACGCCGACCGCGGTTACCCGAAGCGCCGCGCAGACGAGGTGCGGGCTTCCGCGGAAGCCTTCATGGAAGGCCCGATACGCCATGTCTGGCCGGGCGCCTTCGGCGCCGACGGCGGCTTCCGTTGGGACCTGCTGGCGGCGCCGTCGGACGCCACCTCGGACGCGGCGTCACAGGGGCGGGCGCGGTTCGCGACCCAGTACTGGCGGGCCAACGTCAATCCCTCGGACCGTTACGTCATCCACACGCCGGGCAGCTTCCGATACCGGATCTCGCCCCTCGACATGACCTGCGACAATTTGACGATCGCCGGAGACTGGACGGATAGTGGCTTCCACTCCGGATGCGTGGAGGGGGCGGTGATGTCGGGGCTGCTCGCCGCCCACGCGCTCAGCGGCGCCCCGAAGCTGGAGGACATTATCGGCTATGACCACCCCTGAGGGCGCGCCGGACGGCGCGACGACAAGCCGTGGGACCTCGGCGCCCAAGGCCCGCGTGCGCCGCGCGCCGCCGGACCGTACGGGGCCGATCCGCGCCGCCGGCCCCGCCGCGGCGCCCAGCGCGGCGGACGCGTCCGGACAGGCCGCCGCCGACGGGGCGGCAGGCAGCTCCATCAACGAGCAGATCGCCCAGGCCGTGCGCGCCGGCTATGACGTGATCGCCGACAACATCCAGCAGGGCCGTCAGGCCGCCGAGCGTTTCCGTCAGGGCGACTACAATTTCCGCGACGTGCCCGACGACGTTCAGTCGGTGCTGCAGCGGCTGATCCAGCTGGCGCGCGAGCTCAGCACGACGACCTTCGACGTCTGCGATCGCCTGCTGGCCGAGTGGCGCCCGACATCGCCGCCCGCACCCCCGACGGACGGACCGCCGCCGTTCCGGCCCCGGCCGGAGCCGAAGCAGGCGCCCGCCCCGACCGCTGCGCCAGGGAACGGCGCCGGCCCCGGGCAGATCAACCTGGCTGTCCAGTTCGAGGGCGCGCCCGACGCGCTCGCCAGGACCCTCTGGCTCGATCGCCCCAGTCAGCCCGCGGAGGCGCAGACGTTCACGTCCACGCCGCTCGCCTCGGCCGATCCGACCGCGCCGGTGATCTCGCAAGTGGTCTTCAAGATGGACCTCTCCCAGGGCGGGCTGGTGGCGGTGGTGACCGTTCCGCCGGGCCTGCCGACGGGGGTCTATTCCGGCCTGGTGCGCGCGCCGGGCGACGGTGTCCCGCTGGGCGTCCTGGCGGTCGAGATCCGGTGACGGAAGCGGTCGCGTCCGAGGCGCCGGCGTCCTCCGAAGACCGGATGCTGGAGACGCTGTCGCGTTACGGCCGCGCCACGCGCGAGGCGCTGCAGCGCTATTTGCAGGCTCAGCCGGCTGCGCCCTATCTCGACGACCTGATCGCCGACTATCCCTCGCGCGGCGGCAAGATGCTGCGGCCGGCGATCTGCATCGCCAACGCCCGCGTCTTCGGCGGCGGACTCGAGACCGCCGTGCGCTGCGCCGCAGCGGTCGAGCTCCTGCACAACGGCCTGCTGATCCACGATGACATCCAAGACGGCAGCGCGATGCGCCGCGGCCGGCCGACCCTGCACGCGCTGCATGGCGCGGCGCTCGCGATCAACGCCGGCGACGCCACGATCTTCACGGCGCTGCGGACTCTGGTCGACGGCCTGCGGCCGCTGGGGTCGGCGGCCGCCGCCCAGGTGCTGGAGATCTCCACGGTCATGGCCCGCGAGACCGCCGAGGGCCAGGCGCTGGAGCTCGGCTGGCGCGATCACAACGTGATCAATCTCACTGACGCCGACTACTTCCGCATGGCGCTGAAGAAGACGGCCTGGATGGGGATGATCTGGCCGGCGCAGTTGGGACTGGTGGTCGGCTCCGGGGGCTACGCCAGTCCCGAGCGCGTCGTGCGGTTCGGCTACTTCCTCGGCGTGGCCTTCCAGATCGAAGACGACCTGCGCAACCTCTGCGTCGACCCCGGCTACGGCAAGGAGATGAACGGGGACCTGTTCGAGGCCAAGCGCACGCTGATGCTCATCCACGTCCACCGCGCCTGTTCGCCGGCCGAGCGGGCGCGGCTCGACGCCTTCCTGGCCCAGGCCCGCGACGAGCGCTCGGCCGAGGACGTGCGCTGGCTGGCCGGACTGATGGAGCGGCTGGGCTCCATTCGCCATGGCCGCGCCGTCGCCGCCGCCATGGCTGGCGCCGCCGCGCACGAGTTCGGGGTCGCCTACGGCGGCCTGCCACCGTCCCCCGACCACGATTTCCTGGAAGGTCTGGTCGCCTGGATCTTCGAGCGGCCATGAGCGCGCCACTGATCCTCTACGGCGCGAACGGCTATACCGGCCGCAGCCTTGCGTCGGCGCTGGCGCAGGCCGGCGTCGCGTTGACCCTGGCCGGGCGCGATCCTGCGGCCATCCGGGCGGTCGCCGAGCCCCTCGGCCTAGCCTGGGCCGCGGTCGACCTTCGCGACGGCGAGGGCTTGGCGCGACTGCTTCAGGGCGCGACGGCGGTGCTCCACGCCGCCGGACCCTTCGCCCAGACCGCGGCGCCCATGCTGGCCGCGTGCCTGCGGACCGGCGTCCACTATCTCGACCTCGGCGGCGAATGGCCGGTCTTCGCCGACCTCATGGCGCGCGACGCTCAGGCGCGGGCCGCGGAGATCATGGTGATGCCGGGCATCGGCCTGACCATCACCGCCACCGACGGCCTGATGGCGCTCGCCAAGCAGCGCCACCCGGACACGGTGAAACTGCGCCTCGGAATCTCGAAGGCCCAGGTGATCAGCCGGGGCAGCGTGGGCGCCGCCGCGGGCCTGCTCGGCCCGGGCGCGGTGGTGCGCCGTGACGGCGCGCTGGTCTCCATCCCGGCCGGCAGCCTGGCGCGGGCTTTCGACTTCGGGGCGGGCCTTCGGGAGGCGACCGCGATGAGTTGGGCCGACGTCGTGACCGGTGAATTCTCCACCGGCGTGCGAGACATCGAGGTCTATTCGGAGCTCGGGTTGGGGCAGCGGCTTTCGAACCGCGCGTCGGGGATGGCGATGTCGGTGACGGGCGCCGGGGCGTGGCGCGCGGCCGGCCAAGCGCTGGCCGCCGCCTGGCCGCATGGGCCGGCCGAGGACGCCCAAGCCGCCGCGCAGTTCGTCATGGTGGCCGAGGCGATCGACCCCTGGCGGCGTTCGCGCTTCCTGCGGATGCGGACCGGCGACGGCTACAGCGTCAGCGTCGCGACCGCCACGGCGGCGGCGCTGCGCACGCTTCGCGGCGACGTGACCCCGGGCTTCCAGACGCCGTCCAGGGTGTTCGGGCCCGACTTTATCCTGGGGTTGGGTTGCGCCGCGCTCGAGGCGGACGCCGTCCGTCTGGCCGGAGCATCGGCATGATCCCCTATGTCCAGTCCGCGGCCAGCCAGGAAGTGCCGCCGCCTTACAACTTCCCGGGCGTCACGGTGCATACCTTCGTCTGCGAGACAGTGATCGCCCAGGTGCAGGCCTACTGCGACAAGTTCTTCAACCTCGGCGACCCGGACCAGCGCGGCTTCACCTACCAGGCGGTCGCCGCATGGCCCTACGGCCTGCTGATGTGCATCGACTACCCGGTGATGATCCGCTCCGGGCGGGGCCGCGAGAACATCGGCGACGAGGTGCCCTACAGCGACCGCGGGATCGTCAGCCAGCAGGAGGTCTTCATCTCCGTTCCGGTCATGCGCGTCGCCACCGCGCCGTCGACGCGGCTCACCGATACGGCGATCGAATGGGCGATCCCGTTCATCACGGTCGGCAACCCGATGTCGGCGGTCTGCGGGCGCGAGATGATCGGCCTGCAGAAACTGCGCGGCGACATCGCCTTTTCCGACGGCCACTTCCCGGACAGCTTCAGCTGCAACGTGAGGCTGCCGGGGTGGCCGCCGCAGGCGGGCCAGTCGCGCCAGATGCTGATGGATTTCCTGCACGTGGACACCGGGCCGCTGACCCCCACCTTCCGTGGGTCGCCGCGGGAGTCGTCTCTCTACACCCTGTTCCGCAGCCGCACCGCCAGCAACGGGATCGCCGGCCTCGCGACGGCCTTCGACATGGTCGACACCTTCAGCGCCGGCGCGATCCCGACCACGATGCAGACCGTGGCGCTTAAGCAGCTGCGCGACGCCGCGCGGCCGGACCAGGCGATCTACCAGGCCCTGGTGGCCTGCCGGACGAAGTACACGAACGTCGCCGGGGTGCGCTTCTACAAGGAGGACGACGTGCGGGTCACCTTCAAGAACTTCGGCGGCAGCTTCAAGGGCGTCAACTCGGTGCTGCAGACCTCCAGCCTGCAGCCCGCGGACAAGCGCCTAGCGAACGAGATCCAGCCCGTCGCCGCCTACCGTTTCAACGCCGACATCGACTTCGACGACATGCGCACGCTGCATGAATTCCCGATCTACGACTGCGACGGCCCGCCGCCGCCGCGGTCTGCGGGCGCCGACCTGTCGGCGGCCTGGTTCCGGCCCTGGAAGGGGTTCTTCGGCCCCCGCAAGGCGACGCCGTGACCGCGTTCATCGAATCCTTCGCCACCCAGCAGCTGTTGCCGCCTTGGACCGCGACGGACGCGCGCCGCTTCTGCTTCGTCTTCCGGATGGAGCGCGACCTGATCGCGACCTATCTCGCCAAGTACTTCAACGGGCGGTTCGGGGACTGCGCGCCCGCGCCCTTTCGGTACGAACCGGTCGCCGGCGCCCAGTTCGGCATGGTCAGCGTCACCCTGTTCCCGAACATCATGAGCACGAACACCGTCGAGCCCCATCCGGTGTCCGGCGGCCAGATCTGGAACAAGATCAGCCACAACGAGGTCTACCTGGCGTTTCCGGCGATCCGCTATGCGGTGACGCCCGACGGCCTGATGCGCGACCCCAGGCTCGTCTGGATTCAGCCGGCCGCCTACGCCAACAACGACACGATCGTCTTCAGCGCCCGAGAGATCTGGGGCACGGACATGTTCCTGGCGACGATCGACCGCCACGACACCGACGACTTCAACGCCCTGCATCTCGACGTCGGCCTGATCGGGATGAAGACGTTCGATCCGCATGCCGAGGAACGGCTGCTGTCGGTGATGCACGTCGCCGTCGACAAGGTCCTGGAGGGCGGCCTCCTGCCGGCGATCGAGGCCAACCCCGAGCTCAGCGCGTTCGTGGGCCTGCTGTTCAAGGCGGGGATGCTGGGGGGCGTCGACGCGCCCGGCGGCGCCGACACCGAGAAGTATCCACATCATGTGGAACTGAACAATCTCAAGCAGTTCCGGGATTGCTACGACATGGGCGCGGCCATCTACCGGGCGATCATCGCCTCGCAGGTCAGCCACGCACGCCTGCGCAACCTGGTGCTCTACGACGCCAAGGCCGTCGACCTGGCGTTCATGTGGTCCGACAGCCTGAGGGAGTTCATCGAGACCATCCTCGGCAATACCGGACCCACCGACCCC
>Ga0070680_100003006_pt1 | contig 12523 bp, 11 predicted proteins | sample KBSC73BmetaG_FD_64672 | JGI IMG/M metagenome (GOLD analysis project Ga0070680, IMG submission 64672) | Corn rhizosphere microbial communities from Kellogg Biological Station, Michigan, USA - KBS C7-3B metaG | ecosystem: Host-associated > Plants > Roots > Rhizosphere | place: USA: Michigan...
AAACTGGGCCGCGCGCAGGTGGCCTGGCTTAAAGACGACTTGAGCGGGCGTTCGAGCAGCACGCCGATCGTCATCTTCGCGCATATTCCGCTCTGGACCGTTTACCCACAGTGGGGTTGGGGCACGGAAGATGGCGCGGAGGCGTTGTCGTACCTGAAGCGGTTCGGGTCGGTAACGGTTCTGAACGGGCACATCCATCAGGTGATGCAGAAGATGGAGGGGGCCGTCACATTCCATACTGCGATGTCGACGGCGTTTCCTCAGCCGGCGCCGGGCAGCGCGGCTGCGCCGGGTCCGATGAAGGTACCGGCGGAGCGCCTGCAGAGCGTTCTGGGAATTGCGGAGATTCGCTTCCAGCCCGGGCAGCACGCGCTGGCGATTGTCGATTCGCCGCTTGCGGGTGGGTTGCGGACGGGAGCGGCGGCGCAGCAGCCCCCGCAGGCCGCATGAAAGTACGCAACGTGTTCATGTGGACGGCAGGTGTCGGCCTGCTTTTGCTCGCGCCGCTGACGAGTCTCTCTGCGGGCTCGGCTGCACCGGACATCGATCGGGGCCGGGATCTGTTCGCAAAGAGGTGTTCGGGCTGCCATGCGCTCGATTCCGATAAGGAAGGCCCGCGGCTGCGAGGCGTTTTCGGGCGAAAAGCAGGCTCGGTTGCGGGTTTTCCATATTCCGAGTCGTTGCGGAATTCCGGCATCGTCTGGAATGAGAACCATCTGGACCGGTGGCTGCAAAATCCGGAAGAAACGGCCAGGAACACCAATATGGAATTCCGCGTAGTGGATGCTGGAGAGCGCGCCGCTGTGGTTGCTTTTTTGAAATCAGCCGGTTCAAAAGCCGACGCGAAGTGACTATCTGACACGCAGAGCAGGCAGGTAGCGCAAGATTGCGCTACCTGCCTTTTTTATTGGCTTTGAAGAAGCCGGGCGAAGCCGGCCAGTTCCGCCGCGTTCAAATCCGAGATGCAGGTGAAAGTAAAACCATTCTTTTTCCAGGAGATTTCGTGATAGCCGTTGGATTCGAAGCGCGCGGGTGGCGTTGAGTTTCCGGCAGGCCAGATGAAGACGTCGATCCGATGCAAACGGCGGCGGTAGACAAGCGCGGCAACCGGATGGCCGCCTGCGTAATCGACCCGGCCGCCTTCGAGCGGAAAACCGTGGGCTGCGAGGTCGGCTACGGGAGGGGAGAACGGGAGCTTGCCGTTGAACCACGGCTTTACCGTGTGCCTGTCGGTTGATACGACGTCCACTTCACGGCCCACAAGAGCTCGTTGATGGGCCGAGAGCAGTTCCTGGGCAAGAGTTTGCCGGTGATTGCGTTCGTTCACAAGAAACGGCGCGGTACCGAGCGCGGCGATGAACACCGCGGCAGCCGCGGCGGCGCCCCACTGTTTCCACTGAGCCGGAGCCTGCGTGCGCTCCAGATAATCCGCGCCTCGCAGCGCGAACCGGATGTTATCGCGGAGATGCGCCGGCGCCGTATTGCGCGAAATCCCGTTGCGAACCGCCATACTCACGCTTTGCAGGGTCTCAGACTGCTGAGTGCAGGCGGCGCAGGTTTTCACATGCGCATCGACGGCGGCGCGAAGGGGGACGTCGAGTTCGCCATCCATGCGCGCGCTCAGCAGGGACCGCGCTTCCTCGCACGTCATGGCCGCTGCTCCGCAATCACAGTTACAGGTCCGCTCGTTCCGCCCAGGCTGATTTTCAGGCAGGAAGCAAGACGGCTTCGCGCGCGCGCAAGCCGCGACATCACCGTACCCGAAGGTACGCCGGTAATCTCGGCGATTTCGCGATAAGACATCTGCTCCAGTTCACGCAGTACGATCGCTTCCCGGAAGTCGGTTGGCAACTGAGCGATGCAACGAGTGACGGCCTCGCTGCGCTCGCGAGACAGCGATTCCATTTCCGGCGTTGCGGCGGCCCCGGTATGGATCTCTTCCCGGAATTCCGCCTGGTCGGCGCGTTCGCGGTTGTTCCGCATCCATGTGAAGCAGGTGTTGCGAACGATGGCCAAAAGCCAGGACCGGCTGGACTCGCCCCGGAACCCGGAAAAGCTGCGCAGCGCTTTAAGGTAAGCTTCCTGCACGGCATCTTCAGCATCCTGCGGATTGCGCATCAGCAGACGCGCGAGGTTCCAGGCTGCGTCGAGATGCGGCAGGAATATGCGCTCGAACTCGGGTTCGACTCGCGCGGAACTGGACCATCCGGCTTTCACGCTGTTGTCATGAATGCAGCCCGCCGCGGCAATCGCAAACCGATCCCGGCGCACGACAGGCGCTCTTTCTCATCTACGTATGACTGCCGAAGCGGGCTCTTTATTCCGGGTATCGCTGAAATTTTTTCGTGCGCAAAGGAATAGACTCCTGCCGGCGACGGTCTGGAAACAGCATGCAAACCCGAAAGGCATTTTTCCTCGTTTGCGCCGCCGCAGCTTCGGCCGGGTCCCTGGCGCTGATCGGGCAGGAGGCCCCCACCGAAGCTCCTGCCGGTTTTACAACTCCGCCGCTGACGCAACGGCCACAGCCGGCGACCCTCAGCAATGGCTTGCCCGAACCCACGCAAGGCGTCTTCGGAGACTCGTTCGTGGTGGATCAGGAACAATTCGAACGCCCGCATGATCCAACCAATGGCCTGGGACCGGTATTCAATGCGACCTCCTGCGCGTCGTGCCACCAGAACAATGTGACGGGGGCCGCCAGCCAAATTACCGAACTGCGGGTTGGCCACCTTGACGCAAACGGCAGTTTCATGAACCCGACGGTGGCGATCGATCACGGAGCGGCGGCCATTTCCGGTCGCTCGATTGTAAACGACCGCGCGACTTGCGACCAGGCGCAGGAGCGTGTTCCCTCTACGGAAACGATTCAGGCAAAACGCGCTGTCCTGAGTACCCTGGGAGATGGTTTCGTGGAAGCCGTGTCTGACCAGACTCTGCTCGCGATCGCCGCGAATCAGCCGAACCAGAGCGGGGGTCTCATCCACGGCGAGGCGATTCAGGTCCCTATACTCGAAAGCCCTGGCGCGACCGGCATTGGACGCTTCGGATGGAAGGATCAGCAGCCGACCGTCCTCTCATTCGCGGCGGATGCTTATTTGAATGAGATGGGCGTAACCAATCGATTACGGCCGAAAGATACGACTGCGGTGTGCAAGGTAACCACCGATCCGGAAGATGTTCCGGACCTGCTCGGTTTGGCGAACATCGATCATTTCGCGCTGTTCATTCGCGGCACGCAGGCGCCTCCACCGGATGCGGCGCTCGCGGCGACCCCCGATGCCCAGGCCGGTCAGCAGATTTTCGAATCGATTGGCTGCAATATATGCCACGTGCAGACTCTGGTTACCGTCCCGGCGGGAACAAAGATCAATGGCGGCGCATATGTAGTGTCGGCCGCGCTCGGCAACAAAACCTTCCATCCGTATGGGGATTTTCTGCTTCACGATGTGGGTACGGGAGACGGGATTGTGCAGGCGGGCCCCGCGGATACGGCGAACAAGCTGAGAACTGCGCCGCTGTGGGGGCTGCGAATTAAATCGCGCTTTATGCACGATCTCGAATCGCTTACCCTGAGCGACGCGATTAATCGGCATAAAGGTGAAGCCAGCGAGGTTACCAGGCGCTTTCAGGGCCTGACGGCTGAGCAGCAGCAACAGTTGATTACATTTTTGAGTTCTCTTTGAGCTATAATTCAGTGGAATCCGGACGGGTGCTGCCGCCCGGATCCTCGGCTTAGTTCTTCACGAACCGAAGCCGCGCTACAAGCCGGATAAAGAAGGTCCGGATTTGTAGAAGAAGTTGGAGCTTCATCAGCTCACCTCTTTCTGCTCCGCAGAACCGTAAATCGTGGCCCGATGGGAAACCATCGGGCCGTTGTATTTGCGGAGCTCGAGCACCCGCGCACACAACAGCAACTGCTTCATCGCCAGGGAGCAGACATGGCCATCTCAGGTGACGGCCCGCGGCCCATTCCTCCCTCCGCCGGGAACGTAGATATCACCACAAGTTCGCCGCCCGCTTGCCAGCCGTTACAATTGAAACAACATGAAGGTCGAGATCGAAGGCGTCACACTGCATCTGGCCCACCCTGACGATCTCCCCGTGCGCTGGGTCGGCCAGGAGGAGCTTATGCGACAGCTCCTCGCCGCATGGATGGTGGTTACCGAGCACGATATTCCAATGAGCCCGCGCCTTATCGGCAAGCCTGGGGTCGGCAAAACCACGCTCGCATACGCCGCGGCGCGCCGCATGGGCCGCGACGTTTTCATCATGCAGGCCACGCTCGACACGCGCCCGGAAGACCTGCTGGTCACGCCCGTTATCGAAGGCGCCGGCCGGCTGCGCTATGTCGCCTCACCACTCGTCAGCGCCATGATCCTCGGCGGTATCGCGATTCTTGACGAAGGCAATCGGATGAGCGAGAAGAGCTGGGCCAGCCTCGCGCCGCTCCTGGATAACCGCCGCTACGTCGAAAGCATCGTTGCCGGCGTCAAAATCAAGGCGCATCCGCATTTCCGGCTCGTCACCACGATGAACGACGATGCCTCCACCTTCGAGCTTCCGGAGTACATTCACTCACGGCTGCAGCCGCAGATCCTGATCGATTTTCCCGATAAAGACGAGGAATACCAGATCCTCCGCGAAAACCTGCCTTTCGCCGAGGACCGCATCCTCCAGTACGTGACCGATTTTCTTCAGCAGGCGCACGCGGCGGACGAACGCTACACGGCTCGCGACGGCATCAATATCGCTCGGTACGCGATCAAACTGCGCAGCCTCGCCACCGGACGCGAACAGGAAGCCGAAGCGCTCAAAACCGCCATCGTCGAAACGCTCGGCGAAGAGGCTCTCCGTTATGTCCGGCGACAGCGTCCCGTCACTTCCTGATTTCGGTAGTCTCGAGCGCGGGCGCTTCAGCTATCTTCCCGTCGTGCCCGGCCGGATCGAGTTTGCGCTGGAGGTCCGCAAACGCATTCTCGAAACGCGGCCCGAGGTGGTGGCGGTCGAACTGCCGGAAACGCTCGAATCTCTCTATTTGGATGGCGTCCGCCGGCTGCCGCAAATCTCGGTCGTCTTCTACGAAGACGCCGACCAGGCGGTATACAATCCGATCGAGCCGACCGATCCTTTCATCGAGGCTGTGCGCACGGCGCAGGAAATCGGGGCTCGCATCATCTTCGCGGATCCGGATACTTCAGAGCGCCCGCACCTGCTCGAGAATTATCCCGATACTTACGCTCTGCGATTTATTCCGCTGCGCGATTACGTGGAAGCGTGGCGCGTCTACCCTCCCGAGCGTACGCCGGAGGTCGAGCGCTTCGCCGAAGGCGTCGCGTGGAAATTGCAGGGCGCGGACCCGCTGGCCCGCGTGCTCGTCGTCATCTCGCTGAACCTGCTCGATCCCGTGCTCGACGCAATGGACCGCCCCGCGGCCGAACCGCACCGCCGCCGCCGCGAAAGTCCCATGATCGTCAACGCCGATCCCGAATGCCTGGGCGAAATCACGACGGAGTATCCGTTTTTGCAGGAACGCTACGAAAATTTCCGCGGCGCGATGTCGGATGCTCACTCGATCGACCGGCGCCGCGTCCAGATCGCGCTCATTCACGAAGCTGGAAAAGCTTACGAGCTGAACACCGGGGAAAAGATCCACAGCTGGCAGCGCCGCCTTCTCGCACGCTACAGCCGCAACCTCGCGATGATCCATCGCGATCTCGCGCCGTCTCTGTTCAATCTTGTCATCGCTGCACGGTCCATCGCCGACGAGAACTTCGCCTGGGACGTGTGGGAGACCGCGTCGCGTTATTCATTCCAGCAGACCGAGAGTGATCTGCAGACGGTTCGCATCTCCGGTGATGACGTGTGGCTGAACACAAAACGCCTGCGCCTGCGCCGCCGCCTTCCGAGCACCAAGCGGCGATTCGGCAATATGGGACTTCGCCGCCGTAAAAAGGAGAAAGTGCCCGGCGAATGGGCCAGCCAGCTCGATGGAGCGAGCATCTGCTCCTATCCTCCGGAAGACATTGTCATCGAAGATTTTGGCCGGTTTCTTAAAAAGAAAGGCAAGAGCATTCTCTCTGAGGAGCACGTCACGATCGAGCCTTTCACCACTTCCCTGCTGGATGGCGTGGATTTGCGCGAGACCATTCGTAACTGGCATGAGGGCAAGATCTACGTCCGGAACCAGCGCAAGGCGCACGGAGAAGTCGGCGCAGTCATCGTCATTTTCGATGAAGATCGCGACGGCCGCTATGACTATATGACGACATGGCTGGGCGAGCACCAGAACGAGTCCGACATGGCGTTCTATTCAACGTCGCCGTTCGAGCATCTCGTTGGGCCCGGAATCGGCCGCGCTGAATACGGCGGATTTCTGATGAGCCTGCCCGCTCGCCGGATGTACGACGTGTGGGCGGACCCTGACTACGATTTCGCGGAAACCAAAGCCGAGCGCCTGCTGCTCGCCGGTCTGGACTACTCGCTCCAGCGTTATGTGGTGTACGTGGCCGCAAAACCGCCGCGCTCTGTGTTCCGTAACATTGCCGCGCGGTTCGAGCGCACGATCGTCTACATCCCCATCGGCCAGCTTTCGCCGGTGACGATGAAGAAAATCCGCGTGGTTCACGTGCTCGATGGCTACGATAAACGCGACACGGCTAAAGAATATATCTGGTGAAAACTGAACAAGCTGACCGCTCCGGCATCATGATCACTGGGACGCAGCGGCGCTTCACGCCACGTGCGTCGCGAGAAGCCGCCGGAAGATCCACGGTTGCATCTGCATGGCGCTCAGGCCGAGTCGTCTGGCCATCGGGCCGCGGTCCAGCAACAGCATCACCCGGGTCATCAGATGCGCCTTCCGTGCGATGTTTGGGTGCTCGCGCTCATAACGCTGAAGATTTCCGGCCGCCATCGCCTCGGCCAGCAGGGCCGCTTGTTTGAAGCTGACGCAAATCCCCTCGCCTGTAATCGCATCCACTGACCCTGAAGCGTCTCCGATAAGCGCCACATTTCCGCGCGTCACGTGACGAAGCCGCCGGCTGGCCGTTGGCGCCCCGCGTTCCGGGCTGACAGCAGCGACACCGGCCAGCCTCTCGCGCAGTTCCGGAAAGCCGCGCGCAATCGCTTCTTCCACCCTCAGACCCGCCTCGCGCGAAATCAGAGCGACGCAGATTTCATTTTTCGAGACCGGGGTGATGTATATTTGCGACCGCTCGCCCCAGTAAATCTCCATGCAATCCGTCCAGGGCGCAATGCCGAAATGCCGCCGGGATGCGAACCGTCGTGAATTCCAGACGCTCGGCTCAAGAGCGGCCTCTTTCCGCACGCGGGACGCCGCGCCATCCGCGCCCACGATCCACCGCGCCCGAATGTCGGCGAACCGGGAGACCGGCGTGTTCCATCGCAGATCGACCCCCGCCAGTCCGGCCGCGTCGATCAGCAGCCCGTGAAGCGCTGTCCGCCGCACTCCGATTCCGGGTGCGCCGGGAAAGTCCGCCTCAACTTTATGGCGTTCGCCATGAAAACGAACTCCGCGGAACTCGTAACCAATCGTTTCCGGTATTTGAATGCCGATCCGTTGGGCCGCTCCGCGGGCGTCGGGCAGCAGCCCCTCTCCACACGCTTTGTCGATTGGCGGCGTGTTCCCGTCCGCCACGACTACCCGCATCCCATGCTGCCGCAGCGCAATGGCGGCGGACAATCCGGCCGGCCCGCCGCCGATCACGAACACATCGGTTTCGAACATGCGCTCTCTGCCAGCGAACTGAAACCAGTTCCGATCCCGTACCGATGATCTCAGGTCGCCGCTGCTACACCCGCCATGCAATGCGGGCCGAAGCCATAAAAGGAAGTAGCCGACTCCCGGATGAAACTGGCGGCGCTGTTTCTGGCGTTGGTACTCCCGAGCGCGTCGCTCGATGCTGAATCGCTCCCACGGTCGCGTATGCGCGCCTGCTTCTCGCCGTCGCCGGCCCGCAGTTTCCCAAAAATTATCTCTGATGAAGACAACTTGCCCGCATCACTGACGCGAGCACAGGATCCGGGCTTCAGATCCTCAGGAACGAAAAATCCGAGGGACTGATGCGGCACGTGCGCGCGGATGGCAGAACCACGGTTTCGCCGGGGTCCGGCCACCAACCGGCGAGCAGCTTCGATAACGTTCGAATCCAAATGCGCAGGAGGACGATCCCCCGCGCTTTGGAACGGTCTATTTGAGAACCTTCACCACGAAGTAGCTGACGGCGCTCGGCACTTCCTTGAACCAGTGCGGCGTGCCGGCGGGCACGACCACCACATCGCCCTTGACCAGACGGTGAGATTCCCCTCCCTGAATCTCCTTGCCCAGATACTGTCCGGGCCTGGTCGATTTTCCACCGATCATTTTGCCACCCGTGACAAACGTGGCTTCGCCGTCCTGGACGTAGATCACATCCGTTTCCTTCTCGTGGACTTCGACCTGGCCCGCCTTATCGCGATGACTGCCCTGAACGAGGAGATTGGAGGCGGTAACCAGCGGTCCGCCTTTCTCAAGAGCGGCGGCGACCTTGTCATGGCTGACGAAGGTGACCGCGTCGGAAGCGGCGGCGGGAATCAAAAGGGCGCTCGCCAGGGCGAGTGCAGCGGCGGCAGGAAATTTCATAGCGTGTATCTTATCGCCAGCCGCCGTCACTCCCGCATCCTCACTACATCAAGAATCAGACGCGGGGTCGCACATCCGCCGGTTTGTGGTCCGAAACAACGGGAAATAACAGCCATCCTGGTTCGCCCATCGTCGGGAAACTGCCGTGAAGAATGGGCTGGAGGTGACGCACTCCATCGCCGGCGTAGTCAAGCCTCTGAACTCCGATCAAAAGGCAAGTCAGAAAAACGAGGAACAACAGAGCCTTCTGAGTTCGAATAAGCCATCGCCCTGTCGTTTATCGGTAGATTTTCCATGACACTTTACCCTTCTCGGGTAGCGCGGGCGCCCGTCACGTCCGGCGAGCGGGCGTTAGCTCTGGCCGGATTTCAGCGATGCCCCGGAACCCATTCTCACCACATCCACACTCGATCCACGCGGCCCCCAAACCCAGGGATCCGTCGTCCGAAACAATGCGACTACAGGCGTTCCCACCGCTGCGGCCAGATGAGTCACGCCGGAATCGTTGCCCACATAAATGCGCGCCCGCGCGAGAAACTTGCCCAGCTCATATAAGTCAGGGATGATTTCACCAGGAATATCCGCCGGAAGCGCCTCCTCCGGCCCGCGCAACCAGCGCACCGGCATGCGTTCGCCCAGCCTCTCCGCCACCTGCCGGAACAAGCTGAGCGGCGCCCGTTTCGCGACGCTGCTGGCAAATGGATGGATGGCGGCAAATTCGCGGTTTACCCGCGGAACCGGAATCCGTGGAAACCGGCTGCCTCGCCTACCACTGATCTCCCCTGCCTGGGCGTTGTAGAACTCGACCGCATGAACCAGCCCACCGTTTGGCAGGGCCGGCAAGAATGTAAATGGAAGACCGAGCGAACCTGCGAGTTCCCGAAACTCCGGTCGGTTGGCGCCGTACCAGGAGACGATCGAATCGAAGCTGCGCAGCTGTTGAATTACATCCTCGGCCGGTAAAAGTCCCAGGCGATCCAGCCCGGCGGACACGATGGAACGAACCCGATCGGCGCAGAAAGCCAATGGGATGTTGGCCTCAGCGCACCAGATCTCGGTGTAATCCGCCCTTAGCGTTTCGAGAGCCGGAAGGCTCAGAATGAAGTCGCCGATCGCTCCCGGACGAATCAGAAGTCGCCGAATCAAAACGAGCCCCCGAAGAATCACCAATTGTAAGATGGAGATAGTCCTGAATGGTGCAGGCGCACCTCTTGCGCCATGCGCCTGAGAGATCAATGGAGCGCACAGCCGGCCACTCGGGCTGCCGTTGTCCGCGATAAAACAATGACAGCTGTGATTGCGCCTCGTATGGCGCACGATCTGATCGGCAACGTGGGCAACACGCCCCTTCTCCGTCTTGCGAAAATCACTGCCGGTCTTCCGGGCATCGAAATCTACGCAAAGGCCGAGTACTTCAATCCCGGCGGCTCCGTAAAGGACCGCCCAGCGCTGAACATGATCATTGAGGGCGAGCGCTCGGGCGCTTTAAAGTCAGGCAAAATTATCCTCGACGCGACCAGCGGGAATACCGGAATCGCCTATGCGATGATCGCCACGGTCAAAGGCTACAAGGTCAAACTCTGCCTGCCCAAAAACGCCTCGATTGAGCGGAAACGCATCCTGAAAGCGTATGGCGCAGAGCTTGTGCTCACCCCGGCTGATGAAGGGTCCGATGGCGCCATCCGCAAGGTTCGCGAAATCCACGCCGCCGACCCGGACCTCTATTTCTATCCGGATCAGTACAACAACCCGGCCAATTGGCAGGCGCATTACAATACGACCGCGCCCGAAATTCTCGAACAGACCGGCAGCCGCGTCACGCATTTCGTCGCGTTGCTCGGTACGAGCGGGACCTTCGTCGGAACCGCGCTTCGTCTGAAGAAGGAAATTCGCGACGTGGAATGCATTTCAGCCCAACCGGCGACCGGGTTCCACGGCATCGAAGGCACCAAGCACATGCCCACCGCCATCGTGCCCGGAATCTATGATGACTCCATCGCGAGCCGCAACGTCTGGATTGAAACGGAAGACGCGTACCGCATGGTTCGCCGGCTCGCCCGCGAAGAGGGTCTGCTGGTCGGAATTTCTGCCGGCGGCAACGTTCACGCGGCTCTTTCGATCGGGCGCGAACTCGCCGCACACGGCAAGCAGGGCGTGATCGTCACCGTGCTTTGCGACGCGGCCGACAAATATCTGAGCGAGCATTTCTGGGACGAGCCCGAATGATTCACATTGAACGCGGCCCCTGGCGCGAAATGATCAATCACGCGCAGGCCGCATACCCGAACGAATGTTGCGGAGCCATGATCGGCTCGATTAATGGAGACCGGAAAACGGTATCGCAGGCCGTCGTCCTCGATAACGTTTCACAGGGATCGCAGCGCGCGCGTTATGAGCTGCGCCCGGAAGATCTCCTGCGCGCCGATCGCGAAGCCCGCAGCCGAAACCTGGATCTGATCGGCATCTACCATTCGCATCCCGATTGCGGCGCCTATTTCTCTGAGACGGACCTGAAGAACTCCTGCCCCTGGTATTCTTTTGTGGTCCTTTCGATTCAGAACGGCCGCTTCGATCACGCGAACAGCTGGCTGCCCGACGCGGATCAGACACATGCCGATAAAGAGGAACTCACATGGCCCGAATCCTGATTCCAACCCCCCTTCGGCAATACGCCGATAAGCAGGACTCCGTTCAACTCCCCGGGAAAACCGTGGGCGAAGTCCTCGGGGAACTCACCAGCCGTTTCCCCAACCTGCGCAAGCAGCTCTATACCGATGAAGGCAAGCTACGCAGCTTCGTGAACGTCTACCTGAATGACGAAGACATTCGTTATCTCAATAAAGACGCGACCCCGGTAAACGATCCGGACACGCTGTCGATTGTTCCCAGCATCGCGGGCGGCGCTACGGAGGCGCCGCCTGCGCCGTCTTCGGCGCCGGATGAAGCTGCGGACGTCTCGCTCTCGAAGGATGAAATCCTCCGCTACAGCCGCCACCTCATCATGCCGGAAGTCGGCATGGATGGTCAGCTGAAGCTGAAGAAGGCGAGCGTGCTGCTGGTTGGGGCCGGCGGCCTCGGTGCGCCCCTGGGGCTGTACCTCGCCGCTGCTGGCGTGGGCCGCATCGGTATTGTGGATTTCGACGTCGTCGATTTCACCAACCTGCAGCGCCAGGTCATCCACGGCACCAAAGACGTCGGCCGCAAGAAGCTCGATTCCGCCATCGAAAGCATGACGGATATCAACCCATTTGTGAAGCTCGAGCGCTACGAAACCGCGCTTACGAGCGAGAACGCGCTGGAGATCCTGAAGAATTACGACATCATCGTGGATGGCACCGATAACTTCCCCACCCGTTATCTGGTGAACGACGCGTGCGTGCTGCTGGGCAAGCCGAACGTCTACGGCTCGATCTTCCGTTTCGAAGGCCAGGCGACAGTGTTCGCCTACGAAGGCGGACCCTGCTATCGCTGCCTCTATCCCGAGCCGCCACCTCCGGGTCTGGTTCCAAGCTGCGCCGAAGGTGGAGTACTCGGTATCCTGCCCGGCACGCTCGGTCTGATTCAGGCCACCGAAACCGTGAAGCTGATCCTCGGAATCGGCGAGCCGCTGGTTGGACGCCTGCTTCTCTATGACGCGCTCGGGATGCGCTTCCGCGAGCTGAAGCTGCGCCGCAATCCCGAGTGCCCGGTCTGCGGCGATCATCCGACGATCAAACAACTCATCGATTATCAGGAGTTCTGCGGCATGCCAAATCGCGAGCAAACCCACGAGCCGGTCTCAGGCGACATTGAGCCGACGGAAGTGAAAGCGAAGCAGGATCGCGGCGACGATTTCGTGCTGGTCGATGTGCGCGAGCCGCACGAATATCAGATCGCCCGCAT
>Ga0070680_100003008_pt1 | contig 12521 bp, 12 predicted proteins | sample KBSC73BmetaG_FD_64672 | JGI IMG/M metagenome (GOLD analysis project Ga0070680, IMG submission 64672) | Corn rhizosphere microbial communities from Kellogg Biological Station, Michigan, USA - KBS C7-3B metaG | ecosystem: Host-associated > Plants > Roots > Rhizosphere | place: USA: Michigan...
GACTGCGTGGTCGAGATCGGCGACCTGCTCGTCCGCGCACGCGCGCATCCGACGACCCAGCTCCGCCGCGACCAGAAGGTCTGGGTGGAGTTCCCGGTCGAACACTGCACAGCGATCCCCGATGACGGTTGGAGACCACGTGCCCTGGCGCGTACATTCGAAGACGACGAGACGTAGGAGGCAGCCAAATGGCCACCACGATCCGCACCGAGACCAAGACCCCGACCGATCTCCGCGACTGGCTGAAGAAGGTCGAGGAGATCGGCGAGCTGCAGGTCGTCACCGGCGCGAATGCCGAAGAGGACATCGGAATGGCGACCGAGCTCCTCGGCCGGACGCGTCCGTCGAAGGCGACGATCTTCGACGAGATCCCCGGCTACAAGAAGGGCTTCCGCGTGCTGTCGAACGGACTCGGTTCGTTCGCGCGCATCGCGATCACGCTCGGCCTCCCGATCGACGCGTCGCCGCATGAGCTCGTGAGGCAGTGGCAGGAGCGCGTGCGCAAAGGCATCCCGACGATCGCTGCCGAGGTCGTGAAGGACGGTCCGGTCTTCGAGAACGTCCTGCGCGGCGATCAGATCGACTGCACGATCTTCCCCACCCCGAAGTGGCACGAGTTCGACGGTGGCCGCTACCTCGGCACGGGCAGCTTCGACGTCACGATCGATCCGGACGAGCACTGGGTGAACCTGGGCACGTACCGCGTGATGGTCCACGACAAGACGCGCCTTGGCTTTTACATCTCACCCGGCAAGCACGGTCGCCAGCACCGAGACAAGTGGTTCGCGCGCGGCGAGAAGATGCCGGTGGCCTTCGTGCCGGGCGGCGACCCGCTGCTGTTCCTCGCGGCGTGCACCGAGATCCCGTACGGCATCACCGAGTACGACTGGGCCGGCGGCGTTCGCGGCACGCCGTATCGCGTCGTGAAGGGACCGGTCACCGGCCTGCCCATCCCGGCCGACGCCGAGATCGTCATCGAGGGCTTCGCCGACGCGAACGACAAGGCGGTCGAAGGGCCCTTCGGCGAATGGACCGGGTACTACGCCTCAGGTGAGCGCGAGGAGCCCGTGCTCCGGGTGCACGCGATCTATCACCGCAACGACCCGATCATCCTCGCGTCACCACCGAACGTGCCGCCGGACGAGCAGTCGTTCTATCGCGCGTTCATGCGGTCGGCGCGTCTGCGCGGCGACCTCGAGGCGGCGAGCATCCCCGGCATCGTCGGCGTGTGGTGCCACGAGGTCGGCGGGTCACGCCTCTTCAATGCGATCTCGATCAACCAGCGCTACGCGGGTCACGCGCGCCAGGTCGGCCACGCCGCGGCGAGCGTGCACACCGGTGCGTATCTCGGCCGCTACGTCGTCGTCGTCGACGACGACATCGACGTCATGGACCTGGAGCAGGTGCTCTGGGCGATGTGCACGCGCTCCGAGCCCGCCGAATCGATCGACATCATTCCCCGCGCGTGGAGTGGCCCGCTCGACCCACGCATCCACCCCGACAAGAAAGGCTTCTCGTCACGCGCCGTGATCGACGCGACGCGGCCGTGGGAGTGGCGCGACAAGTTCCCGCGGTCTCAGCTCCCCACGCCGGCGACGAAGCAGAAGGCCCTCGACCGGTGGGGCTGGCTGGTAGGAAAGGGAGAGCGACCGAAAGCGCGCAGTTAGTACGAATCACGGATTCGTAACGGCACTGCGTATGCATGAACGCGGATCCGTGAACGATCTCGTGCACACGTTCTCAGAAGTCGTGCGTGATCCGGAGGGGCGCGGATACGCCGGTTCGGTGCACGCGAGCGAGCGCATCGACGGCATCTGGGAGACGTGGCTTGAATTCCGCGGCCTCGGCCGCGATGTCACGCTGCGCACGCGTCGTGAGTCAGAGCAGCCGAATCGCCGAGCGGTCCTCTACTGGGCGTCTGGTCTACAGCCGTCCTACCTCGATGGCGCGCTGCTTCGAGCGACACGCACTCGCCTCACCGAGCTGCGGACCATGTTCGAGGAGCGCGCCGCCTAAAGCGCACACCACCGTCGCGCGGAGGCGGCACTAAAAAGCGCTGAGGCGCGGCCGAATGGTATAACCAATCGCGCTCCGGTCGCCCGCGGGGCGGACCGGCAACCTCGGAGGTGTGGGATGCGCACTCGTCGTGTCCTGGCTCTTGGGATCACCGCGTTGTTCATCGCCGGCGCGTGCGGTGGCAGCACTCCAGCGGCGAGCTCGGCACCGACCGTCGCGGCGTCGGTCGCACCGACCGCATCGCCGACCCCGATCAAGATCAAGTCGTCGTACGGCAACGTCACGCCTGCGAACCTCGCGCCGTTCATGGCGAAGGAGCTTGGCCTCTTCGAAAAACGCGGCTTGGACGTGGAGCTGAGCCTCATCGACGGTGGGGCACCGTCCGCGGCCGCGCTCGTCTCCAACCAAACGCAGGTCGGCAACTTCGGTGGGACCGAGGCGATGAGCGGATTCGTCGGCGGATCCGACATGCAGGTCGTCGCACTCTTCGTACCGGTCACGCCGTGGCAATTCCTCGCGAAGGCCGACTACAAGACGCCCGCCGACCTCAAGGGCAAGACCATCGGCGTGGCGACCGTCGGCGGCTCCGCGTACGTCGCCGCGGTCGAGTCACTGAAGCGGCTGGGCCTCGATCCGGCGAAGGACGTGACCATTCAGGCGTTCGGATCGACGGCGAATCTCGCGACCGGCATGATCGGCGGCGCCGCGTACGCGGGCCCCGGCCATCCACCCGACACCGTCAAGCTGCTGGCCAACGGCTTCAAGGTCATCTACGACCTCGGCGCCGAGAAGATCGCCGCCACCGACAACTGCACGATCGTGTTGAAGTCGTGGGCCGACAAGAACCCCCAGGCGGTGCAGTCGTATGTCGACGCGGAGATCGAGGCCATCGGCATCGCGAAGAAGGACAAGGCGAAGACGATCCCGATCCTCGCGAAGCTGCTGAAGCTCGATACGGCCAAGGCCGAAGACGCCGCGGCGCTTTCGCAGACGTATGACTTTTACGTCGGAACGATCTTCCCCTCGTATCCGCATCCGACCGTCGCGTCGTTCAACTCGACGCGCGACACGCTTGTGGCTACGAACGCGAAGGTCAAGGACCTCGATGTCACCAAGGTGATCGAGGACAAGTACGTGGCGGACGCCGAGAAGCGCGGCGTCGGCAAATAGTCGCAAGTAGGGCGGGGCGGGCGCTGTGACGCGCTCGCCCCGCTTCGGCTCGGACGTCATCGTCGATCTCCTGCAGGCTTTCGGCATCGAGTACGTCGCGCTCAACCCGGGGGCGACGTACCGCGGACTGCACGACTCCCTGGTGAACTACGGCGAGGGCAAGCCCGAGATCATCCTGTGCACGCACGAGAAGGTCGCGGTGAACGTCGCGCACGGGTACGCGAAGACCACCGGACGGCCGATGGGCGCGATCGTCCACGATGTCGTCGGCCTGCTCCATTCGACGATGGGCGTGTACTACGCACACCTCGATCGCGTACCGCTGATGCTGCTCGGCGCGACCGGACCGCTGGATCGGCACCGACGCCGACCGGCGATCGATTGGATCCACACCGCGCAGGTGCAGGCCGAAGCGGTCCGCAACTTCACGAAGTGGGACGACCAGCCCGCGACCGTCGACGATTTCCCGAACTCGTTCGCGCGCGCGTTCCGCATCGCGACGACCGAGCCCGCGGGTCCGGTCTACCTCTGCTACGACGCGGGACTGCAGGAGGATCCGCTGGATCACGCGGTGGCGATCGACGAGGTAGCCGGCGCGGCACGGCCGACCCCCGTACAGGCGGACCCGGCGGCGCTTGCAAGGGTCGCGGAGCTCATCGCGCGCGCGAAGCGGCCGGTCATCGTGACGGAGTTCACCGGCCGGCATCCGGAAGCCGTGCCCGAGCTCGTCGGCCTCGCGGAGGAGATCGCGGCGGCGGTCATCGACCTACACGGCCGCGTGAACATCCCGAACCGGCATCCTCTCAACCTATCGGGCGGCGACGCGCTCAAGGACGCCGACCTCGTGATCGCCCTCGATGTCGGCGACCTTCACCGCGCGCTCAGCGAGCTCGACCGCGACAGCGCCGACCGTGCGAAGCGCTCGCGCGTACCTGCCGGCACACCGATCGTCGATATCGGGCTATCCGAGCTGCGGCAGAGCAAGTGGGCCGAGGACCTCGGCGACTTCCAGCCGGTTTCGCTTTCGGTCGTCGCGGACACTCGCCTCGCGCTGCCCGCGCTTCGCGCGCTCGTTCGACCGCAGGCGGGCGCGGGCGACCGCGCGGCGAGACGCAAGGAGATCGGCGCCGCGCATGACGCGCTGCGCGAGAAGTGGGAACGCGACGCGAAGACGGACTGGGATGCGTCGCCGATGACGGCGGCGCGCCTCGCGTCGGAGATCTGGGAGGTCATCAAGCGCGAGGACTGGGTGCTGACCGCGAACACGCTCGAGGATTGGACGCTGAAGCTCTGGGACGTCGATTCGCCCAAGCGTCACCCCGGACGCTCATTCGGGACCGCGACGCAGATCGGCGTCTCGCTCGGCGTCGGACTTGCCTATCGCGGCAGCGATACGGTCGTCGTCGACATCCAGCCCGACGGCGATCTGATGTACGACCCCGGTGCGCTCTGGACCGCGGCGAACAGCCGCATCCCGCTGCTGGTGGTCATGTACAACAACCGCGCGTACTACAACGATCTCGAGCACCAGATCCGGGTCGCGCACCACCGCGGCACGCCAGTCGAGAACGCGCGCGTCGGTCAGGAGCTCGACGATCCGGCGCCGGACTTCGCGATGCTCGCGAAGAGCTTCGGCTGGTATGCGGAGGGTCCGATCGCGGATCCCGATCAGGCCGGCCCCGCGATCAAGCGCGCGCTTGCGTACGTCAAGGAGAAGAGGCTGCCGGCGCTGGTCGACACGATCGTCCGGCGCCGGCAATCCTCGCGTTTCCGCTAGAACGCGCGCTCGCTAGAGATGAATGTCGATACCGCCGTTCTGCGGCGCGAAGACGCCGCTCACGAGCAGGAAAACGACGACGATCGCGACGATCGCGACCACCATGACGGCCATGACTCCTGACGAGCCACTTCGCTCCATGCGAGCACCTCCTTTGAACAGGCGGCGGCTTCCCGTGCAGGGCGCGTACCACGCGACCGAGGCGAGTCCCTTCTAGGACGCGGCTTGCCGCAGCTTGAAGCGCTGGACTTTGCCGGTCGAAGTCTTTGGCAGCTCGGGGATGAACTCGACCCAGCGCGGGTATTTGTACGGCGCGAGCGAGTCCTTCACGAACGCCTTGAGCTCGTCCGCGAGCGCCGCGGCTGCGGTCGCGCCTTCGGCGCAGACGACGTACGCGCACGGTTTGATGAGGCCGTCGCGATCGGCGCGAGCGACGACCGCGCATTCGCGCACCGCGTCGTGCCGCAGCAGGACCGACTCGACCTCGAGCGGCGAGACCCAGTGGCCGCTGACGCGGAGGAGATCGTCGGAGCGACCATGGTTGGTGTAGTAGCCGTCGGCGTCGACCGAGTAGCGGTCGCCGGTGAACACCCACTCGCCGCGGAACGCGTGCTTCGTCGCGGCGCGACGGCGCCAGTAGAAGGCCGCGGTCGACGGACCGCGCACCAACAGATCCCCCACCTCGTCCACCGCGGCGAGCTCCCCGTCCGCGCGCTGCACGCGCGCGTCGTACCCGGGAATGACTGTGCCCGAGGTGCCGAGACGGACGCGGCCGGGGAAGTTCGAGATCGCGATGTAGCCGATCTCGGTCGATCCGATGCCGTCCAGGATCTCGAGACCGAAACGCGCGCGCCAGCGCTCGTAGATCGGGGCGGGAAGCGACTCACCGGCGGAGATGCAGCGGCGGAGCGACGACACGTCGTGACGTTCGCTGTCGGGCAGGGCCAGGAGCGCGGCGTATGACGTCGGGACCGAATAGAGGAGCGTCGGCCGCTCGCGTGCGATCGTCTCGAACACGAGGCGCGGCTCGGGCCGGCCCGGGAGGAGGATCGACGACGCGCCGTGTCGGAACGGGATCAGCAGCGACGCGCCGAGCCCATAGGAGAAGAAGAGCTTCGCCACGCTGAGCACGCGGTCCTCCGACCGCATCTCGGCGACGACCGCGCCGTGCAGGTCCGCGGGCGCGACGGATGGTCCGTGCAGATGCACCACTGCCTTCGGGCGGCCGGTCGTTCCGCTCGAGTACTGCCAGAACGCCATGTCGTCGGCCGTCGTCGCCTCGGGCGCGAGCTCGTAGGGCTGCGCGCGCGTGAGCTCGTCGAACCCGACGTCGTCACCGTGACCTCCGCCCGCGATCACGACGCGCCGCAGGTGCGAAAGGCCGCGGCGGATCGGCGACACGCGCGGCATCACGCTCGCATGCGCGACGAGCACGCGAGCGCGGCAATCCGCGAGCAGCTCGGCATAGTCCTCGCCCGTGAGATGGGTCGAGATCGTCACCGGCACGGCGCCGATGCGGATCGCCCCAAGGAAGGTCGCGACGAACTCCGGTGAATCAGGAAGCAGCACCACGACGCGGTCCTCGATCTCGACGCCGAGCGCGCGCAGCGCATGGCCGGCGCGCGCGACGAGGCGCGAGACGTCGCGGTAGCTGAGAGTCGCGCCCTCGTAACGAAGTGCCGGCCGGTCACCGCGACCCGCGTCGAGATGCTCGTCGAGCAGGACGGTCGAAAGGTTGAAGGAGTCCGTCACGCGCTGAAGTCCGCTAGAGGTACTTCCTGCCCAGCAGACGATCCGGCACGACGAGCCCCAGCGCGGCGATCTTCGGCTCCATCTCGGCGAGGTACTGCCTCCGTGCCTCCTCGTTGGTGCGGCGCTTCAGACCCCACTCAAGGTAGCGCTCGGTGCGCGACGAGCCGGACTTCCCGAACATGTCCAGTCCGACGATGAACCACTTATCGATCGCGGCCTGTGCCTGTGCCTTTCCGTCGGCGCCGGACTTCACGAGCTTCTCCAGCTGCTGCTCGCCGTAGGCGACGTGGCCCTTCTCCTCGCGGAGGATGACCGGCAGCGTGTCGTCGATCGGCGCGAACGTCGAGCCGACCATCTCCTCGAGCTGGTACTCACCCACCTTGTCGATGAGGAAACCGAACGCCGCGAAGTCGGCCCAGGTCGGCATGTCCTCTTTGAAGGCGTCGACCTCGCGCTTGCTGCGCGGCCGCTCGAGGATGTCGGAGCGGTCGACGTCGACGAGGTTGAGCAGCCGCAGGATCTTGCGGCAGTGATCGATCTCCTCCGACGCGATGCGCGCGACGCGCCACTGGTCGTCGACGGTCGGCGCGCGAAGCGTCCAGTGATCGACATAGATGTGCGGCCCGCCGATCTCGCAGTCCGCCTGGATCGTGAGCAGGCGGATGAGGAGATCCTTGTACTCGGGTGCCATCTTCACGAAATCTTTTGGCGTGACCTTGTCGTTGAACTGCGACATGCCGCCTCCCCGCTGAGGTCGCCCGAATACTAGCGACGATGCGCCGTGCTATCGCCAGTACGGTCCGGCTGCGAGGTCGGCGTACGAGGACCGCAATTAGACTCGCTCGCCGAACGCGGCAAAGGAGATAGAAATGGCCGACGTAGAGACCTTCCTAGACTCGACGATGCCGCGCCTCAGGGCAGCGGACACCGCACTTCACAATGGCGACCCGGCCCCACGGGCAGCCATCTGGTCACACGACGACCCGGTGACCTTGTTCGGCGCCGTGTTCCAGGGGAGCGGATGGGCCAAGCTCAGTGCGACGTTCGACCTGCTGGCATCACGGTTCTCGAACTGCACCTCCTGGGAGTACGAAGTCATCGCCGCTGGCGCGAGCGGCGATCTCGCCTACATCGTTGGCATCGAGCACACAACCGCCTCGGTCGGTGGCGCCGCACCACAGCCGTACTCACTGCGTGTCACCACCATCCTTCGTCGCGAGGGCGGTGAGTGGAAAGTTGTCCACCGCCACGCCGACCCAGTGCCGGACAGCACATCGGCGAGTGAGCAACTGGGCCGCCTCAAGCAGGACCGCCGGTAACGTTCGCTCCCGCCAGCACCGCGCGCACTTTTTCCGCAGTGATCGGCAGCGACATCACACGCGCGCCGACCGCCGCGTCGATCGCGTTCGCGATCGCCGCGCCGACCGCCGGGTTAGCGAGCTCGCCCGCGGATTTCGCTCCGAATGGCCCGGGGCCTGGCGCGTCGGTGATGAGCACGAGGCGCAGCGGTGGCGTGTCGGCGATCGTGGGGATCTTGTAGTCGCCGAGATTCGTCGTCGTCACACGACCATCCTCGAGCCTTAGCTCCTCCATGACGGCCTGACCCAGGCCGAAGACGAACCCGCCCTCGAGCTGCCCGCGTACCGCGACCGGGTTGATCACGGTGCCGACGTCCGCGACGAGCACGGCATCGACGACGCGGAAGCACCCCGACTGCCGGTCGACCGACACCTCGATCGAGTACGCGTACACCCCGTACAGGTGCTCGTTCTGCTCGCCCTCTCCCGTCACAACGAGCGGCGCCGCGGTGTGGGCCGCCAGGTCGAGCGTCAGGCCGAGCTCTGCGAGACGCGCCTTGAGCTTGCGAGCTGCGTCGAGCGCGGCGTTGCCAGCGACGGGCGTAACGCGGCTCCCCCCGACACCCGGGTCGACGTTCGCACGACCCGTGTCACCCTGCGCCACGTGGACGCGTGACGCGTCGAGACCGAGCTCACGCGCGACGACGCGCTGGATCATGGTGTGCGCGCCGCCACCCTGATCCGCCACGCCGGTCAGGACCTCGACCGTTGCATCCGCGCGCAGGGTCAGCGTCAGCGAAGTCTTGCCGCGACCGACGTGCCGGGCCGAAAAAGCCACACCACGTCCGTGATCCTTCGCGACGGTGCCGCCCCACTGCGACGACGCGCGAAGCATCGCGAGGACACGCGGCGCCTGCGAGTCGTGCCACACCGCGCCCTCCACATCAGTTTCGCCCGCGCGGATGGCGTTGCGGGCTCGCAGCTCGACCGGGTCGATCTCCATCGCACGCGCGATGAGGTCGAGGTGCGACTCAGCCGCGAACGTGTGCTGGGGCTGGCTCGGCGCGCGCGCGTGACCCGCGGGCAGCATGTTCGTGTACACCGCGACAGCCTCGACGCGAGCGGCAGGTACCTGGTAGCCGGCCAGCGTAAGCGTGGGGCCGCCCGGGAGCAGGCCGGCGACCGGCTTCCCGGCCGCATACGCACCGCCGTCGAAGACGACGCGCGCCTCGTGGGCGGTGATACGGCCGTCGCGGTCAAGGCCGGTGCGGAGCCGGATGCGCGCCGAGTGCCGCGTGTTCGAAAGCTGCAGCTCATCCGTGTACCGGAGCACCGAGCGGACCGGCCGGCCCGTCGCGCGCGCGAGGAAGTACAGCGCGAACTCGTCGAGCGACAGGCCCTTCCCGCCGAAGTCACCGCCGACGTGTGGTGTGTCGACGACGATGCGCTGCGCAGGAACGCCGATCGTGACGGCCATCTGATCGCGCAGCGAGAACGGAGCCTTGTTCGTCGTGACGACGTGAACGGTCTCGCCTTCGATCCAGACGAGGCTCGCGTGCGGCTCGATGTACGCGGGATGGACGCGTGGAACGGTGAACTCGTGCTCGAAGATGGCCGCGGCGTTCTTGAACCCGGCCGCGACGTCGCCGTGTTCGTGCACGACGTGTCCCTGCGCGTTCGGGTGCGGCCGATCTGGCCGCGCCCCGCCGAAGTACTTGTAGTCGGCCGCGTCCGGGTGCAGGACCGGCGCGTCGGCCGCGAGCGCGCCTTCAGGATCGAAGACGGCCGGAAGCTCCTCGTACTCGACCTCGACAAGCGCGGCCGCTTGCTCCGCGGCCTCGAGCGAATCCGCGGCGACAGCCGCGACGCGGTCACCGATGAAGCGCACGCGCTCCCACGCGAGGACCGGCCAGTCCTGGAGACGGCGACCGAAGCGCGCGGGTCGCACGTCCGCGCCCGTGATCACCGCGCGCACGCCCGGAAACAAGCGCGCGGCGTCGACGTCGACCGACACGACGCGCGCGTGCGGGTACGTGCTTCCGACGAAGGCCGCATGCAGCATCCCCGGCCGGGTGATGTCCGCCGCGTACTTCGCAGCGCCGGTGACCTTGTCTCGCCCCTCGATCCGCCACTCGGGCGTTTCGAAGATGTCGGGCGCCCCGGTCTTTGCGAGCGTGGTCACGCGAGCGTGCGGGCGAGGCAGTCGGCGAACTGCGTCATCAGTTGATCGGCCTTGCGCTGGATCACCGGCTGTCCGAACTCGCCGATGCGCCCTGCGATCTGCACGTCGCTCGTGATGCGCAGCTCGGTGTCCTCGCCCTTGTCGGCGAGCGCGAGATCCATCGTCGCGCGGACCGTGCCCCCGAGGCGCGTGTCCTTCGCGTCGGCGCGGAGCGATGCTTTGCCCGCCACCTCGTCGGTCGACGCCAGGGCGATGTCGCCGTCGAGCACGAGCCGGACCGGACCGAGCTGGACCAGGAGCGAGCCCTTGTACTTGCCAGCGCCGGATGGAGTGACGGCGGCGACGCCGGGCACGCACCGCGCGGCGGCCGGAATATCGGTCACGAGCTTCCACACCTTTGCGCGCGGGGCACGAACGAGCGCGGTGTGCGTGAGCTTCATGGCGCTGACACGAGCGACGCGAGCGCGCGCTCGGTAAAGAGACGCGCCATCTCGCGCTTGTATGCGGCGGAGCCGCGGACGTCGTCGAACGGCTCGATGTCACTGTCCACGCGCGCCGCTGCATCGGCGATGCCTTTCGCATCGGGCCGCACACCGCGCAGCGCCTTCTCCACCGAGCGAGCGCGCCTTGGCGTTGGCCCCGCGGCTCCGAGCGCGACGCGAACGTCCGCCACGGTGCCGTCGTTCGCGAGCCGCAGCGCCACAGCGACTGAGACGGTCGCGTAATCGTCCGCCGTCTGCGGTAGGAACTTGAGATACGTCGCGCGAGTACCCGCGGTCAACGCCGGAAGTCGCACTGCGGTGATGATCTCGCCAGGGCGCAGCGACGTCGTGAAGACATCGACGAAGAGATCCTCGACGGGAATCGCGCGCTCCCCCGCCTTGGACACCGCCACGACCTCGGCGCCGAGGGCGATGAGCATCGGCGGGGGATCCTGCGCCGGGTCCGCGTGCGCGAGATTGCCGCCGATCGTCGCCTGATTGCGCACGCGCACGGTCGCCACCGACGCGAACGTCCGCGTGACCGCTGGGCAGTAGCGCGCGACGTCGTCTGATCGCTCGATCGCGCGGTGCGTCACGGTCGCGCCGAGAGCGAGGCCGCCGCTCGAAACGGTGATGCCATCGAGCGCCGGAATGCGGCGAAGGCCGATGACGTGCCCCGGTCGCAAGAGGCCCTGACGCCACAGCAGCGTGAACGCCGTCGCACCGGCGACGAGATGCGCATCCTCGCCGTGTCGGGCGAGCAGCTCGAGCGCCTCCGGCACCGACTCGGGCTCGTGATACTCGTACGTCACGCGGCTGCCGCGGTCTTGATCGCGCGCGTGATCCCGTGATACCCGGTGCAGCGGCAAAGGTTGCCCATCATCCATTCACGGATCTGGTCGTCGGTGGGCCGAGGGTGCTCGGCGAGCAGCGCGGTCGCGGCGATGAGCTGGCCCGGCGTGCAGATGCCGCACTGGAAGCCGCCGTCGCGGATGAACGCGTCCTGCAGCGGCGAGAGCGTCTCTCCGTTCGCCAGGCCCTCGACCGTCGTGACAGCGCGACCGTCGACGAAGACGGCAGGCAGGAGACAGGCGGAGAGGAGCTCTCCGCCGACGAGCACGCTGCACGCGCCGCAGACGCCGATGGAGCAGCCCTCTTTGGTCCCGGTCAGCCCGAGGTCGTCCCGCAGCACGTCGATGAGCCGCCGGTCCGCACGGATCTCGAGCGACTGCGGCGAACCGTTCAGCGTGAAGCGAAGACGGTGCGTGCTCAGAAAAACGAATATAGGACGCGCAGATGCGCTTCGCTCCGGGCCTCGCCCCACTCCGTCATCGTGACTTCGCACTCTATTTCACCGGCCTGACGGTCTCTCAGTGCGGCAGCTGGATGGAGCAAACGCTCACGACATGGCTGTTGTACGAGATCACCGGATCGCCGGTGCTTCTCGGCATCGGTGGCGCGATGCGCGCGATCCCGACCTTCGCGTTCGGGCTGCTCGCGGGGGCGATCGCGGACCGCGTCGATCGTCGCCGACTCCTGCTCTTCACCCAGGCCGGATCGGCCCTGACCTCGCTCGGGCTCGGCCTCGTGGTCGCGACGGGACAGGTCGAGGTGTGGCACATCTACCTGGCGAGCGTGATCAACGGGACGCTGCAGACGTTCGATGCTCCAGCGCGACGCGCGATGTACACGACGATGGTCCCGAGATCCCAGATGCAGAACGCGATCACCCTGAACGCCGCGGTGTTCCGCATCGCGCGGCTCATCGGCCCGAGCCTGGCCGGGATCCTCATCGCGGCGACCGGCCCGGCGCTCCCCTACTTCATCAACGCCGTCAGCTTCCT
>Ga0070680_100003011_pt1 | contig 12504 bp, 11 predicted proteins | sample KBSC73BmetaG_FD_64672 | JGI IMG/M metagenome (GOLD analysis project Ga0070680, IMG submission 64672) | Corn rhizosphere microbial communities from Kellogg Biological Station, Michigan, USA - KBS C7-3B metaG | ecosystem: Host-associated > Plants > Roots > Rhizosphere | place: USA: Michigan...
AGGGCTTCGACCTCGAGATTCCGCGTCGCGCGATCACGGTGGTCACCGGACCATCCGGCTCCGGCAAGTCGTCGCTCGCCTTCGACACGATCTACGCCGAGGGACAGCGCCGGTACGTCGAATCGCTGTCGGCCTACGCCCGGCAATTCCTCGAGCGCATGGAAAAGCCGGACGTCGACGCCATCGAGGGGCTGTCGCCAGCCGTCGCGATCGAGCAGAAGAATCCCACGAAGACGTCGCGGTCGACAGTCGGCACGGCCACCGAGATCTACGACTATCTGCGGCTGCTCTGGGCGCGCGTCGGCCGCACCTTCTGCCCACTCTGCGGCCGCGAGATGCGCCCCGATACCGTGCAGTCGGTCACGGACACGCTCATGGCGCTGCCGGCCGGGACGCGCTTTCACGTCACCTTTCCGCTCGCGCTGTCGCCCGAAGTCACGCACGAAGTCGCGGTCGAGAACCTGCGCGCCCAGGGCTTTCTCCGCCTCGCCGTGGACGGCACGGTCAAGCATCTCGACGATCTGCTCACCGAAGCAATCGACGTCACCTTCGCCAGACAGCTGCTCGTCGTTGTCGACCGGCTCGCGGTGGACGAGGGCGCGCGCGGCCGCTTGCCGGAAGCGATCGGCACGGCGTTCCGCGAAGGCGATGGCGACTGCGTCATCCTGTTCACGGAGCCGGTACGAACGGCGCTCACGCCGACGCCGTCGGCGCTGCTCCGATTCACGGAACGCTACGAGTGCGCGAACGACGGCACGCGCGCGCCGGCGCCGACGCCGCAGCTGTTTTCGTTCAACAGCCCGCGCGGCGCCTGTCCGCGCTGCAACGGCTTCGGCGCCACGCTGGAGTATGACGAAACGCTCATCGTGCCCTACCCCACGCGCAGCCTGCGCGACGGCGCGATCGATCCGTGGACCAAGCCCCGCTACGAGAACAAGCGCCGCGCCCTCGCCGAATTCGCCAAACGCGAAGGCATCTCGATGGACACGCCGTGGGAGAAGCTCTCCGCCGCGGCGCGCCACAAGCTGCTCCACGCCAAGGCGCGGGGCTACAAGGGCATCTTTCCGTTCCTCGTCGATCTCGAGGCGAAGAAGTACAAGCAGTACATCCGTGTGTTTCTGCGGCAGTATCAAACGGCGCAGGAGTGCCCGGACTGCCACGGCACCAAGCTGCAGCCGGAAGCGCTGCAGGTCCGCGTCGCCGGTCGCACGATCGCCGAGATCTGCGAGCTGCCGGTCGATCGCTTACATGAGTGGCTCGAAACCCTCGAGCTCAGCGACTTCGAGCGCCAGATCGCCGCGCACATTCTCAAGGAAGCGCGCGATCGCATCCAGTTCCTCTGCGACGTCGGCCTGAATTATCTCACGATGCAACGCGCCACGCGCACGCTCTCCGGCGGCGAGGCGCAGCGCATTGGCCTGGCCAACTCGCTCGGCTCGCAGCTCGTCGACACCCTGTACGTGCTCGACGAGCCGTCGATCGGCCTGCATTCGCGCGACATGGACCGGCTGCTCTCCTTGCTCGCACGCTTGCGCGACGCCGGCAACACCGTGCTCGTCGTCGAGCACGACCCGGAAGCCATTCGCGCCGCCGATTACATGGTGGAGCTCGGGCCGGCGAGCGGCGAAAAGGGCGGTCAGCTCGTATTCAGCGGACCCATCTCGCGCGTGGCGGAAAGTCCGCTCACCGGCGCCTATCTCACCGGCGCACGCGAGATTCCAGTGCCTGCCGCGCGCCGTCGTCTCGGTCCGCGCTGGATCACCCTCACTGGCGCGCGCGAGCATAATCTGAACGGCGTCGACATCAGAATTCCTCTCGCCGCGGTGACTGCCGTCACCGGCGTCTCGGGCTCCGGCAAGAGCACGCTGGTGCACGACGTCCTGCTGCGCGCCCTCGAGACGCGGCTGCACGGCGAGCACGGCGCCAAGCAGCATCTTGGCGAACGCGTGGGATCGTACGACACGCTCACCGGCGCCGAAGCGATCGACGATGTCGTCGGCATCGACCAGAGTCCGATCGGCAAGTCGCCGCGCTCGAATCCAGTCACGTACGTGAAGGCGTTTGACGAGATCCGGCGCATCTTCGCCGACGCGCCGCTCTCGCGCGAACGTCGGTACACCGCCGGCACGTTCAGCTTCAACGTCGCCGGCGGACGATGCGAAACGTGCGAGGGCGCCGGCTATCTCGAGGTCGAGATGGTGTTCATGGCCGACGTGTTCGTGCCGTGCGACGATTGCGGCGGTCGCCGGTTCAAGCCCGCCGTGCTCGACGTGCGCGTGAACGGCCGCAACATCTACGAGGTGCTCGAGCTCACGGTCGACGAGGCGATCCGCTTCTTTCCGCGCGAGGAAAAGCTCGGTCAGGCACTTTGGCAGCTCCAGCAGGTCGGACTCGGCTACCTGCGACTCGGACAGCCGGCGACCACGCTGTCCGGCGGCGAGGCGCAGCGACTGAAGATCGCCCGCGAGCTGGCGCTCACCAATAAGAAAACTGGAAAGAAGCTGTACGTGATGGACGAACCGACGACGGGCCTGCATCTGGACGACATTCGCAAGCTCGCACAGGTGTTCGACCGCCTCGTCGACGCCGGCCATACGCTCGTCTTGATCGAGCACAATCTCGATGTGATCAAGGTGGCCGACTGGGTGATCGATCTCGGACCGGAAGCCGGCGACCGCGGGGGCGAGATCGTGGCCACGGGCCGCCCGGAAGACGTGGCGCGCGTCGACGGCTCGCACACCGGCCGCTGGCTGCGCACCGTCCTGCCCGGTTTCGCCGAGTACGATTCGCGCGTCGGCGCGACATCGAGACGGCCGCGCGCGCGAGTGCCGCAGGCGGTCTAAGTCTCTGAGCGAGTTGGGCTTGAACGCGGTTCGGCTCCGGTTGACTTCGACGACCTGCTCGCTACTTTTCCGTGTCTGATCCCCGATAGCTCAGTTGGTAGAGCGCTCGACTGTTAATCGAGTGGTCGTAGGTTCGAGTCCTACTCGGGGAGCTCCGCCGACGTCGACAACAACTCGGGCCCGCTCTGGCGGGCCCGAGTTGTTTTGGGGAGGTGACGTTGCTCGACGACGGCGCATCAGCGCTGGGTCTGTCTCGTACCTCGACCTTCGCGCGCTGGCATGGTCGGTGCCCTTTTAGCAGGTACTCATCATCGCCTCTCACCCGCATCGCCGATGGATATGATGTCACTCAAACGATCTTCCTCGCTGCTCGTGCTGCTGGTGGGGACGGCTGCGCTTGCCGCGTGTAGCGCCAATCCCGATATGAAGGCCGCGCTGCCGCGCTCATCCGCCTCGACGGACACCGCGACCGGCGAAGTTGCCAAGACCAGCCGGACCGATCCGGCGACCGAAACCGCCGCTGCGGCAAAGTGGGCGGGGCCGCACGCGCCGATTCCCGCTGCCGACACCGCGCATCCGCACCTCGACAGCGATCGCAACTCACACGACAACACGTCGTACGCGTCGGCGATCCGCGCCGGTGCGCGCGCGCTGCCCAAGTGGCCCGCGCCGCCCAGCCTGCTGGCCGGCTCGTTGCTGCCGGCGCATCGCATCGTCGCGTTTTATGGGAATCCTCATTCCAAGAAGATGGGCGTGCTCGGCGAATACCCCGAGCAGCAGATGCTCGGCATGCTCGACAAGACGGTCGCCGAGTGGCGCAAGGCGGATCCCGCCACGCCGGTGATCCCGGCGATTCACCTCGTGACGGTCGTGGCGCAGGGCGATCCCGGCGCGGATGGCGGTTGGCGCCGCCGCGAGAACTCGCAGACGATCGAACAGGCGTATAATTGGGCGAAGAGCCGCGACGGGTTGCTCTTCCTCGACATCCAGGCGGGACACAGCACGCTCCAGCAGGAGCTGCCGCTGCTGCTCAAGTATCTGCAGCGTCCCGATGTGCACCTCGGCATCGACCCCGAGTTCTACATGCACTACAAGCGCGAAGGCGTGCGCCCGAGCGCCAAGGTCGGTCAGATGATGGCGAGCGACGTCAACTACTGCATCCAGACGCTCGACAAGCTGGTGCAGGAGTATCACCTGCCGCCGAAGATTCTCGTCGTCCACCGCTTCCGCGCCGACATGGTGCCCGACGCGGAGGACATCCGTCCGACGCCGCGCGTCCAGGTCGTGATGGACATGGACGGCTGGGGTCAGCCGTGGCTCAAGTTCGATTCGTATCGCGACTACATCGTGGCGCATCCGGTCGAGTTCACCGGATTCAAGCTCTTCTTCCACAACGACACCCGAAAGGGCGACGCGCTGCTCACGCCGGACGAGGTGCTGCGGTTGTTGCCGAAGCCGCTGTACATTCAGTACCAGTAAGAGAGGAGAGCGGAGAGAGGAGAGGGGAGACGTCATCGCTCCTCTCGTCTCGTCTCGTCGTTCCTCCCCTCTCCCCTCTCCCTTCTCCCCTCTCCCGATTGGCCTCACCCTCCAAGCGCACCACGAGCCGGTCCGCCCCACTCGTCGGCGTGATCATGGGCAGCAGCTCCGATCGCAAGTATCTGGAGCCGGGCATCGCGCTCCTCTCCGAGCTCAGCGTGCCGCATGAGGCGCGCATCGTCTCGGCGCACCGCACACCGGACTGGATGTTCGAGTACGCATCCACCGCGGAAGCACGCGGCCTCGAGGTGATCATCGCGGCGGCCGGCGGCGCGGCCCACCTTCCCGGGATGGTCGCCGCCAAGACGATCCTGCCGGTGCTCGGCGTTCCGATTCCAGCCACGATGCTCAACGGCGTCGACTCGCTGTTGTCCATCGTGCAGATGCCCAAAGGCATTCCCGTGGGAACGCTGGCGATCGGTGAGCCTGGTGCGGTGAACGCCGCGCTCCTCGCCGCCGCGATCGTCTCCACCAATCGGCCGGAGCTGCGGGAGCGACTTCGCGCTTGGCGTCAGAAGCGCACCGACGACGTGATGTCGCACACGCAGCTCGAACACTGAGCATGAGCATCATCGCGCCCGGCGCGACGATCGGGATTCTCGGCGGCGGCCAGCTCGGGCGCATGACGGCCATGGCCGCGCGGACGCTCGGCTATCGCGTGCATGTGCTCGACCCGGATGGCGCCTGCGCGGCGAGTCCGGTTGCCGATCGCGTGATCGCCGCCCGGTTCGACGACGCCGATGCCGCCGCCGAGCTCTCGCGACACTGCGACGTCGTCACGCTCGAGATCGAGCAGATTGGCGGTGAAGCCCTCGAGGCGGCCCGCACCCGCGCGCCCGTGCGCCCGTCCCCAGAGCTGCTGCATGTCGTGCGCGACCGCTCGCGCCAGAAGGCGTGGTTGTCGAACGGCGGCTTTCCCATCGGCGACTACCACGACGTGCGCACCGGCGACGAGCTGGCGCGCGCGCACGCCAAATTCGGTGCGCTGTTCGTGAAAGCCTGTCACGGCGGCTACGACGGCCGCAGTCAGGTGAGAGTGGCGTCTGCGTCCGCGATCGAATCCGCCTGGCAGTCGCTCGGCGGCCGCGCCTCGGTCGCCGAACGCGCCCTCGAGCTCGAGAGCGAGCTGTCGGTTCTCGTCGCCCGCCGGCCGAGTGGCGAGGTGCGCGTGTATCCGCCGGCGCTGAATCATCACGACAACCAGGTGCTGTCGTGGTCCGTGCTGCCGGCGCCGCTGCCGGCCGAGGTCGCGCGCGCCGCCGAATCGATCGCGCGCGGCATCGCCGACGCGTTTCAGCTCGAAGGGATTCTTGCCGTCGAGATGTTCCTGCTGCGCGACGGCACGCTGCTCGTGAACGAGCTGGCGCCGCGGCCGCACAATTCCTTTCACGAGACTGAAGTGGCCTGTTCCACCAGCCAATTCGAGCAGCTCGTGCGCGCGGTGTGCGATCTGCCGCTCGGTGAAACTCGAGCGTTACGTCCGGGGGCGATCCTCAATCTATTTGGTGACCTGTGGCTCGACGGTCGCACACCGCCGTTCGAGGCGGCGCTCGCCGAGCCTGGAGTTCGCCTTCATCTCTACGGAAAGCGCGGTGCCCGCGCCGGCCGAAAAATGGGCCATCTCTCGGCAACCGGCGACACGGCAGCTGAAGCGCTGGATCGGCTTCGACGCGCCGGCGCAGCCGTCGGCATCACGCTCTCCCGGGATCTCTCCTCTGCTCCGAGGCACTGACATGACGTTGCAGCGCACTCTCGCCCTCCTGGCCGCGGCAACCTTCGCGGCCTGCTCGCATCCCGTCGCGCAGCCCGCGCGCGCTCCGGCGCCGGTAGTCGTGCCGGCCCCGCCGCCGCCGGCGCCCGTCCCCTTCACGACTGCATCCGCCGTCGTCCACGACCTCGCCAGCCGGCAGGTTGGCACGATCAATTTCACGGATACGCATTCGGGACTGCTCATCTCGGGCGACGTGTCGTCGATGGGCCTGGGTGTTCACGGCATTCACCTGCACGCGGTCGGACGGTGCGAGCCGCCGTTCGCGACCGCGGGCGGGCATTTCAATCCGACCGACCGCGCGCACGGTTTCAAGAATGCTCATGGCGCCCACCTCGGTGATCTCCCGAACATCTACACGCCGCCGGCCGCGCATCTCCGGTTCGAGTATCTCGTTCCGGGGCTCGCGCTCGAAGGGCCGCACGGCCTCCTCGACGCCGACGGCGCCTCGATCGTCATTCACGCCGAAGGCGACGACTACATGACCGATCCGGCGGGCAACTCCGGCGGCCGAATCGCCTGCGGCGTCATCGTCGCACGATAGCCGGTGCGCATCGCGGACTTCGCGCTCGAGCGGTACTTCGCCCGGTGGGAGTTCGCGGTGCGTCACGTGCTCGGCGCGTCGGACGTCGAGCCGTTCTCGCTCGCCGAGGTGCTCGCGCTGGCGGATGACGACAGCCGCCGTCGCTGGGACTCGCTGAGCCTCGGCTACACCGAAACAGCCGGCCTGCCAGCCCTTCGCGCCGAGATCGCATCGCTCCACGAGCCGCTCGGCGCCGACGACGTGCTCACATTCGCGGGCGCGGAGGAAGGCGTGTTCGTCGCGATGCACGCCCTGCTCGAGGCGGGCGACCACGCCGTCGTCGTCTGGCCCGCGTATCAATCGCTGTTCGAGATCGCGCGATCGATCGGCGCGTCGATCACGTTCGTGCCGCTCGATCCGCGCGACTGGTCGCTCGACGTCGACGCGGTCGCCGCTGCCATGCGGCCGAACACGCGTGTCGTCGTCGTGAATTTCCCGCACAGCCCGACCGGTGCGCAGCTCCCGGCCGATCGCTTTGCGCGGCTGATCGCGATCGCCGAGTTGCACGGCGTCCATTTGTTCTCCGACGAGGTGTACCGCCTTCTCGAACAGGACCGGCGGCCGCTGCCCACGGCTGCCGCGACGTCGCCTCGCGGCGTCAGTCTTGGCGTGATGTCGAAGGCGTTCGGCATGCCCGGGGCGCGCATCGGCTGGATCGCGACGCCGGATCCGTTGCTGCGAGCTCGTCTCGCCAAGGTGCGCGATTACACGACGATCTGCAGCAGCGCGCCGAGCGAGATCCTCGCGCTGATCGGGTTGCGCGCCCGCTCGCGCATCATCGACCGCGCGCACGAGATCATGTCGGCGAACCTGCGGGTGCTCGACGATTTCTTCGCCGCCGATGATCGGTTCACGTGGGTCCGGCCGCGCGCCGGCAGCGTCGGCTTCCCCGAATTTCTTGCCGGCGACATCGATCGGTTCGCCGCCGATCTGGTGGAGCGCGCCGGCGTGCTGGTGCTGCCCGGCTCCCAATTCGGATATGCTGGAAATCACTTTCGGCTTGGTTTCGGGCGGCGGAACATGCCCGCGGCGCTCGAGCGCATGCGAGAGTTCGCGGCGAGCTGGACTTCGTAGTCCGGCCGCGCTCGCGGCACCGGCCTTGCGCCGGTAAGCGGCGATGCCAGACGTGAACTCGGTAGCAGATTCCGCCAGAACAGTCGATTTGAAACATGTCGCCGCCGCATTCGCCGGCGCAGCGCTGCTCGGGGCAAATCCACGCGGACGGCTTGGGTTGTTCGCGCGGCTCGCCGGCTTGGCCTTTCTCGCCGTGGCCGCAGAGCCGCTCCTCGAGCGGCGGGTAATCGGCGCCGGCGAGCGGCGGCGCAGTCTCGCGCTGCGCGAGTCCATCGAGATCGACCGGCCCGTGGCCGACGTATTCGAGTTCTTCAAGAACTTCGAGAACTTCACCCGGATCATCGGCGCGATTCACTCCATCGTCGACTACGAGAACGGCTTGTCGCACTGGGAGGCGTATACGGCGTCCGGCGAGCTGGCAGCGTGGGACGCGGTCGTGACGAAGTACGTGCCGAACAGCGTCATCGCGTGGGAGAGCGTCGCCGGAAGTCCGGTGGAGTCCACGGGGTTGATTCGATTCGCGCCCGTCTCGCCTACGCGTACGCGATTGAGCTTCGAGGTGACCTATCGAGCCGCGCCGAGCGGCCTGGGCGACGCCGTGCGCGCCCTGATCGCACCCGCACCGCTGGAGCAGCTTCGCGCGGATCTCGACCACGCGCGGTTCTACATCGAATCGCTGCCGGCCCGCGTGCCGGAGCGTCCGATCGCCTGAGTCGCGGCTCGACGCAGCACGGCTCTTGCCCGCATGCGGCAGCATTGATCGGAGGACACTCATGGACATGGCAATGGCTGGCGTGCACCACGCCACGAACGCATCGGGGGCGGAGCCGGTCAGGAACGTCGGCGACTCGGAGCGCGTGCTGTCAGTGCTCTCGGGCGGCGCGCTCGCGCTGTACGGCCTGCAGCGGCGGGATTTGCGCGGCCTGGCGCTGGCCGGACTGGGAGCGGCGCTCGTGCGACGCGGCACAACGGGGCACTGCGACGTCTACGGTGCGCTCGGCGTGAGCACCGCCGACGATCTCACGAGCAAGGCGGCGACGGTTGATGCGCGGCGCGCGATCAAGATCGAGCGCAGCATCACCATCGACATGCCGTGCGAGGCGCTGTACGCGATCTGGCGCGACCTCGAGCATCTGCCGGAATACGTCGGCCACATCGAGTCCGTGCACCGACTGGGCGGCGGACGCACGCACTGGGTCGCTCGCCTGCCTGGCGACACGCGTGTCGAGTGGGATTCAGAGATCGTCAACGAGATTCCGGGAGAGTTGATCGCCTGGAAGACGGTCGGCGATCCCGACATCGCGCACGCCGGATCGGTGCACTTCACCGACGCGCCGGGCGGCGCCGTCATGCGCGTCGTCGTCGACTACGAGCCGCCTGGTGGCCGACTCGGCATGCTCGTCGGCGCGTTCACGCGCCTGTTCGGCAAGGCGCCGGACGCCGTGATCGAGGACGAGCTCCAGCGCTTCAAGACGCGAGTCGAGGCCGGCGACGCCGCAGCGCACCGACTCACGCCGTAGCGTCGGCGTCCTTGCGATCGGTGCTCCGGCGGCCGCGCGTGCGGCGGTCGCCGATCGACTTGACGGCCGCCGGCGTCCGCTCGCCGGTATTGATTTCGAAAAGTCTGAACGGCGGCCGGTCCGGATAGTTCGTCTTGAGTACCGTGTGGGCGACGTTGAACACGGGAATTCCCGTCTGCGTCTTGCCTTCCGGCGCGCCCTTGTGCGCGTGGCCGTGGAAGACGACCGTCACTTCGAACCGCGTCAGCGGGTACTCGAGACGGCTCGATCCGAGAAATGGAAAGATCTCGGGCGATTCCCCTTCGACCGTCTCGCGGATCGGCGCGTAGTGCATCAGCACGACGCGATGCTCCGACGTCAGCTTCGCCAGCGCCGCCTCGAGCTTCAGCGATTCCTGCACGGCTTCGTTCACGAAGTCCTTGATGATCTGCTCGCCCCATGGGCCGAGCGCGCCGCGTCCAAAGCCACCGCAGAACCCGCGCACGCCGGCGAATCCCACGCCGCGGTACTCCCACGTGTCTCCGTCCAGCATGTGCACGCCGACGTCCGTGAGAATCTGTGAAATCTGCTGCTCCTGGCCGCCCTCGAAGTCGTGGTTGCCCAGCACGCACACCACCGGGATCTTCACCGACGCGAGATCCTTCGCGAGAATGCGCGCTTCTTCCGCGGTGCCGTAGTCCGTCAGGTCGCCGCCGAGCACGAAGACGTCCGCATTCTCGGCGATCTGGCTGAAGAGCGGCTGCATGCTTCCCTGTGAGCTCTTCGAGTAGTGGATGTCGCTCAGGGCGGCGAGGCGGACGACGTCGTCGTTCATGGGCATGGGCACGGACTTCCCGCTCCTTCGTTCTGGACGGCCGCCACTACCGACAGATTCGGGCCACGGCGCCGCGGCGGACGCGTCCTAGCCCTGGACTTGCACTTGTCGGGCCCAACGAATCAGCCGCGACGACCCATGGCGTACCAATCGACCTTCGACGATCCGGGGCGGGACACGAACGCATTCTACCGCCGCACGCTGCACGTCCTGAGCGACGCGCGCGTGCCCTTTCTCGTTGGCGGATCGCACGCGCTGCTCAACTACACGGGCATCGTTCGCGAGACCAAGGATTTCGATCTGTTCGTGCGCAAGGCGGAGCTGTCCGACGCGCTGGAGGCCCTGCGCGATGCCGGCTATCACACGGAGACCACGTTCCCGCACTGGCTTGCCAAGGCGCGAGAAGGGACCGACGTGGTCGATCTCGTGTTCAGCTCCGGCAACGGCGTGTGCGCAGTGGATGACGCTTGGTTCGAGTTCGCGCTCGAAGCGGACGTCCTCGGCATGCCGGTCAAGATCGCGCCAGTGGAGGAGCTGCTCTGGCAGAAATCGTTCGTCATGGAACGCGAGCGATACGACGGCGCCGACGTCGCCCACATCCTGCGGGCCTGCGCCGAGACGCTCGACTGGGATCGGCTCGTGCGGCGCTTCGATCCGCACTGGCAGCTGCTGCTCTCGTATCTCGTGCTGTTCGCGTTCATCTACCCGGCCGAGCGGCACCGCATTCCGGCCCGCGTGATGAGCGATCTCACGACGCGCCTGCAGCAGGAGCTCAACAGCCCGCCGAGCGCGGATCGCGTGTGCCGCGGCACGCTGACCTCACGCGCCCAGTACCTGCTCGACATCGGCCGCTACGGCTACGAGGATGCCCGTCTGCAGCCGCGCGGCACCATGAGTCCGGAGGACGCCGTCTACTGGACGTGGGCGATCGAGCATGTGCATTGAAGGAGAGAGGAGAGGGGAGAGGGGAGAGGGGAGAGGAACTACCGAGTGGTCGGACGTGAGAAACGAGATGCCAGATGGCGACGTGAGCCATCTGGCATCTGACTTCTGACTTCTGAAACCCTGGCAGTTCCCTCCCCTCTCCCCTCTCCCCTCTACCCTCTGCTCTATCAGCTGGCCGCCTGCTCGGGCACTCCGCCGAATCGGCGCTCGCGCAGCTCGAACTCGCCGAGCGCGCCGAGAAACTGCTCGGCGGTGAATTCCGGCCACATGCACGGAGTGAAATAAAACTCCGCATATGCTGATTCCCATAAGAGGAAATCGCTCAGCCGCTGCTCGCCGCCCGTGCGGACCAGCAGGTCGAGATCGGCAATCGGGAACGGATCGTGGTTCACCTGGGCGAGCAGGCGGCCGAACTGTTCACGCGTGAGCGTCTCGCCGCCCGCCGCCGACGCGGCCTGGAGGATCGACTCGCGCGCCGAGTAGTCGATCGCGACACGCAGATGCAGGTTGCGGCCGTGGGCCGTCATCGCCTCCGCTTCCTGAATCGTCGACAGGAGCGACGACGGGAGCCGGTCGCGCCGGCCGACGATCGTCAGCCGCACGCCGTTGTCGACGCAGCGCTTCGATTCGCCGAGCAGGGACCGGCGGAACAGCCGCATCAGCGCGCCGACTTCCGGTGTCGGCCGGCTCCAGTTGTCCGCCGAAAACGCGTACAGCGTCAGCGTGCCGACTCCCGCGCGCGTGGCCGCCTCGACGATCTTGCGTGCCGTTCGCACGCCGGCACGATGGCCCGCCGTTCGCGGCAATCCGCGCGAGGCTGCCCATCGGCCGTTGCCATCCATGATTATCCCGACGTGCATGCCGCGGTACGCCGACGGGACAACGGTGGTTCGCTTCATGTGAGAGAGACGAGTGAGGGAACGCCGCGTTAACGCTCGCGCGTCGCCCGGATGAGCGCTTCCATGTGGTCGAGATACCGCTCGAGCGCCCGGCGGCCTGAAGGAGTGATCGTGTATTCGGTCCTGGGAACCCGGCCCTCGAACGACTTCGTGCACGAGATGTACTTCGCCTCTTCGAGCTTGCGCGCGTGCACGCTCAGATTGCCGTCCGTCGTCCGCATCAGCTTTTTCAGATCGTTGAAGCTGAGCGACTCGTTGACCGCGAGCGCGCTGAGGATCCCGAGGCGCAGGCGCTCGTGAATGAGCCGATCGAGCGCCAACGGCCCGTCCGCCAGGTCCGGCGCGTTGCCGGGCACCGTGCGGAGCGGTGCCGTCTCGTGCTTTGCCACCGCCTCGGCCGCACGCCGACGTTGAGCTTTAGCCACCGTGCCTCCAGGCGATCCAGAATCCGAATACCACGTGCAGGCCGCCGAAACCGGTGATGAGGAGTGCCGTGGACCACGACGCGGGCACGAGAAA
>Ga0070680_100003017_pt1 | contig 12492 bp, 7 predicted proteins | sample KBSC73BmetaG_FD_64672 | JGI IMG/M metagenome (GOLD analysis project Ga0070680, IMG submission 64672) | Corn rhizosphere microbial communities from Kellogg Biological Station, Michigan, USA - KBS C7-3B metaG | ecosystem: Host-associated > Plants > Roots > Rhizosphere | place: USA: Michigan...
CGACAAGATGTCGAAGGACGAAGAGGGCCGGAAGAAGATCAATCAGTGGTCGCGCTACGCCACCGTGGCGCTCGCCGCGGTGCAGGCGTGGGGCTTCGCGATCTTCGCCGAGTCGCTGCCGAACGCCGTCGCGAATCCTGGTTTCGGCTTCCGTCTCGAGATGGCGTTCTTCCTGACGACGGGTGCGATCTTCGTGATGTGGCTGGGCGAGCAGATCACCGAGCGCGGCATCGGCAACGGCGCCAGCTTGATGATCTTCTTCTCGATCGTCGAACGAATCTGGCCGGGCATCTTCCAGTCGTTCTCGTTCGTCAGCACGGGCGCCGTCGGCGCGTTCTCGATTCTCGTCCTCATCATCATGATGGTGGCGATCGTCGCCGGTGTCGTCGCGGTGACGATGGCTGCGCGCCGAGTGCTCATCCAGATCCCGCAGCGGACGATGGCGCGGGGCCGGATGCGTGAGGCGAGTCGGAGCTTCATTCCGCTGCGCATCAACTCGTCGGGCGTCATGCCGATCGTGTTTGCGCAGTCGGTGATCGTGGTGCCGGGCGCCGTCGCGCAGTTCATGGGCAATCAGCGCATGCGCGATTTCGCGGACATGCTCGCTCCGGGCACGACGATGTACTACATCCTGATGGCGATCCTGATCCTGTTCTTCACGTACTTCTACACGTCGATCATCTTCAACCCGATCGATCTGGCGGAGAACCTCAAGAAGCAGGGTGGGTTCATTCCGGGCGTGAAGCCCGGCGCGAGGACGGCGGAGTACATCGACGACGTGGTGTCGAAGATCACGCTGCCGGGTTCGATCTTCCTCACCATCATGGCGCTCTTGCCGATCTGGATCGCGAAGGCGATCAACGTACCGTTCAACTTCGGCGGCACGTCGCTGCTGATCGTGGTCGGTGTGGCGCTCGATACGATCCAACAGATGAACCAGCACCTGCTGCTCCGGAAGTACGACGGCTTCATGAAGAAGGGCCGGGTACGTTTCCGTGGGCGCCAGGGAGCGCCGGGCGGGTTCTGATTTCGCACCGGCTCTACGAATGAAGACGGAGGCCCGGTGATAATCACCGGGCCTCTCTGTCGTTTAGCACGATGAGCAAAGACTGTTTTTCACCGCAGAGGACGCAGAGACGCAAAGGTAGAACTGCTCTGCAGGTCAGCGAAGGCCGTTGACCATCCGCTTGATGCCATCCCTGAGATGCGGGATGTTGAAGTTGATCAACAAACCAAGTCGGCGGTTCGCGAGGCGGAGGTAGGACAGCAACTGAGCCTCGTGCACTGGCAGTAGCTTGGCCACCGATTTGGCTTCAATCACGATCTCGTTTTCCACGAGCAAATCAATCCGGTAGCCCGCGTCTAGGCGAAAGCCCTTGTAGATGATCGGGACGGCAACTTGGGTCTCGACCTGAATGCCGCGCATTCGAAGCTCATGAGCGAGGCAGAGCTCATAAGCGCTTTCAAGCAGTCCGGGCCCGAGCGCCGAATGGACCTGCATCGCCCCGTCGACGACAGCGCCACTGCAGATATTGAGATCGTGCGTATTCACGGTCTCCTCTGCGTCTCCGCGCCTCTGCGGTGAGAAGGTGCTGCTGTGGTTGCAGTTGCTGTTGCAGTTGCCATTACCTTCCATCGCCGAAGATCTCACCTTTCCGCCCGTTCCCCCGTACCATTCGAACGCCATGATCATCGTTCTCTTCGGTAAGCCCGGCGCCGGAAAGGGCACACAGGCTCCGCTCCTCGCGAAGGAACTCGACGTCCCCACGCTCGCCACTGGCGACGTGCTGCGCGCCGCGCTGCGGGCGGGCACGAAGCTCGGACTCGAGGCGAAATCGTACATGGACCGCGGCGACCTGGTCCCTGACTCCGTCATCCTCGGCATCGTGGCCGAGGAGCTCGGGCAGCCACAGTATGCGAAGGGCGTGATCCTCGACGGCGTGGTCCGGACCGTGCCGCAGGCGGAGGGCCTCGATCGGATGCTCAAGTCGATGGGGCGCAAGCTCGACGCGGTGCTCGCGTTCGACATCGACAACGAGGAGATCGTGCGTCGGCTCGAGGGACGCACCGTCTGCGAGAGGTGCCAGACGCCCTACACCGGGCGTGCGGTGGGCAGCGTCTGCGAGAAGTGCGGAGGCGCGTTGATGCGCCGCAAGGACGATGATCCCGAGGCGGTGCGGACACGCTTGCGGGTCTACGAGGAGCAGACGGCGCCCGTCATGGACTGGTATCAGCGTGCGGGAGCGAAGATCGCCGTCGTGGATGCCGTCGGCGCGGTCGACGACATCACGCGTCGCGCACTCGAAGCGCTTCGCGCCTGAGGATGCACGCGACGCAGACGAAGCAGAGGAGCGAGGGCACGTGATTCAGCTCAAATCGGCCCGTGAGATCGATCTCATGGCCCAGGGAGGCAAAATACTAGGTGCGACGGTCGAGCATCTGCGCGCCGCGGTTCGGCCCGGGATCTCCACCGGCGAGCTCGACGAAGTCGCCGAGGCATTCATCCGCAGCCACGATGGCGCGGTGCCGGCATTCAAGGGGCTCTACGGATTTCCGGGGAGCATTTGCGCATCCGTGAATTCAGAGATCGTGCACGGCATTCCGTCGAAGAAGCGCGTGCTCAAAGAGGGCGACATTATCTCGCTCGACGTAGGCGTCGGGTACAAGGGGTATTTCACCGACAGCGCGACGACGGTCCCGGTGGGTGAGATCGGCGCAGATGCGCAGCGGCTGCTCGACGTCACTCAGGAGTCGCTCGAGGCGGGGATCGCCGCCGCGACACTCGGGAACCACATCGGCGACATCGGTGCCGCCGTGCAGGCTGTGGTCGAGCGCGCGGGCTTCAGCGTCGTGCGCGACCTCGTCGGCCATGGGATTGGCGTGGAGTTTCACGAGGAGCCTCAGGTGCCGAACTACGGCAAGCCAAAGCGTCGCGAGAAGCTGGTCGTGGGGCTGACTGTGGCGATCGAGCCAATGGTGAACATCGGTGGTCCGGCGACGCGCACGCTGGCGGATCGCTGGACGATCGTGACGCTCGACGGCTCATTGTCCGCGCACTTCGAGCACACGGTGGCCATCACCGAGAGCGGGCCGCGCGTCCTCACCAGACCCTAGACGCCGGCTCTCGCCGCGAGGCGCTGGACCAACCGCGGCCCGAGGACGCCAGTCGAACGGCAAACGAAGTAGTGAAGCGGTCGCGTCTGCTTTACGCTCACTTGCCGATCGTCCGTGATCGCGCCTTGCGCTGGCGTCCAACGCTCGGCGTCTGACGTCGCCGGGTCAGCGTCTGGCTCTTCTGTCGCGTAGGTCCAGAGGCTAACCTATCAGCCGCCTTACCGCGTGCTCCGTCCGCCCATGCTGGCCGGAGCGCGCTGCTGCTTCTCCCACCTGTTCCGGAGGTTCTGGATGACGACGCGGGTATTCCGCTCGTGGCGTTCTGCCGTTGTGCCGCTGTTGTTCGCGGCCGCGCTACCTGCGATGGCCGGCGCGCAGGCCCACATCACCACGCCCAAGGAATTTTTCGGGCACAACATCGGCGACGACTACTTCCTGCCCAACTACGACCAGTTCATGTCGTACTGGCACAAGATCGACGGCGAATCCGATCGCATGCAGGTGGTGGAGATCGGCAAGACGTCGGAAGGCCGGCCGCAGCTCGCCGCGATCATCACGGATCCCTCCAACTTCAAGAATCTCGCGCGCTACAAGGAGATCTCGATGCGCCTCGCCAAGGGCGAGGGGCTGACGGACGACCAGGCGCATGCGCTCGCGAAGGAAGGCAAGGCGGTCGTGTGGTTCGACGGCGGCCTGCACGCGACCGAAGTCCTGGGCGCGAATCAGCTCATCGAGACCACCTACCAGCTCATCTCTCGCAACGACGAGGAGACGAAGCGCATCCTGAAGGATGACATCATCCTCGCGGTGCATGCGAATCCCGACGGCATGCAGCTCGTCGCGAACTGGTACATGAAGGACAAGGACACGCTGCAGCGCAGCATGAACATCCCGGTCCTCTACAACAAGTACGCGGGCCATGATGACAACCGCGACTCGTTCATGTCGAACCTGAACGAAACGAAGAACATCAACCACTTCATGTTCTGGGAGTGGCATCCCATCATCATGTACAACCATCACCAGACCGGCCCCGCCGGCTCGGTGATCTTCACGCCGCCGTTCCGCGACCCGTTCAACTACAACTTCGATCCCATGATCGTGATGGGACTCGACATGGTCGGCGCAGCGATGCACCAGCGGTTCCTCGAGGAGGGCAAGCCGGGCTTCACCATGCGCTCCGGCTCGAGCTACTCGACGTGGTGGAACGGCGGCCTGCGCACGATCGGCTACTTCCAGGGCATCATCGGCATTCTGACGGAGGCGATCGGCAACCCGACCCCGGAGCGCATCCCGTTCATTCCCGAGATGCAGCTTCCGCACGGCGACCTGCCCGCGCCGGTGACGCCTGGCGTGTGGCACTTCCGGCAGTCGATCGACTACTCGGTCACGGCGAACTATTCCATCTTCGATCTCGCGTCGCGGTATCGCGAGACGATGCTCTATGACAAATATCTGATGGCGAAGCACGCCATTCAGAAGGGCAACGAGGATAGTTGGACGATCAGCGGCACGCGCATCGCGGCCGCGGAAGCCGCGCTCAACGGTGGCGCGACGCAGGCTGGCGCGCCGGCGGCTGGCCGCGGCGGCCGGGGCGGCCGTGGTGGTGGCGCGGCACCGGGCGCGGCTGGGGCCGCGGCGGCGGCGCAGGGCAACGCAGCGGCGCCGTTCGGCCGCGGCAACGCGAACGTCGAAGCGCAGATGCACGCGTACAACGACGTGCTGCACGCAAAGGACAAGCGCGATCCGCGGGGCTACATCATCCCGAGCGACCAGCCCGACTTCCTCACGGCGATCAAGTTCGTGAACGCGTTGCGGAACGTCGGCGTGTACGTCGATCAGGCGACACAGCCGTTCACCGTCGCGGGCAAGCAGTATCCCGCCAACTCCTTCGTCATCAAGCTGAACCAGGCCGCGCGCGCGCAGGTGCTGGACATGATGGAGCCGCAGGATCACCCGAACGACTTCGCGTATCCAGGCGGGCCCCCGAAGCGCCCGTACGACAACGCGGGCTGGACGCTCGCATACGACATGGGTGTGAAGTTCGATCGCATCCTCGACGGCTTCGACGTCCCGAACACGAAGCAGATTCGCGGACACGATCTCGCGGCGCCGACGGCCGGCACGATCGCGAATGCGCAGGGTGCGGCTGGCTTCCTGATGTCGCACGACATCAACGACGCGGTGACGGTCATCAATCGCGTCCAGAAGGCGGGTGGCGACGTGTACTGGGTGAAGTCACCCCTGCAGGCGAACGGCAAGACCTATCCGGCCGGCACGTACTTCATCCCCGCCGCGAGCCTCGCCGTGCTCCAGAAGTCGGCGGCGGATCTGGGCGTCAGCTTCACGGGCACGACCTCGCGCCCCGGCGACGCGGAGAAGGTCGCACCGAAGCGCATCGCGCTGTACGACCAGTACGGTGGCTCGATGCCCTCCGGCTGGACGCGTTATGAGTTCGAGAAATTCGAGATTCCATATACGATCGTCTATCCGAAGGATCTCGACGCCGGCAACCTCAAGAGCAAGTTCGACGTCCTCGTCCTGCCCTCGGGCGCGCAGATCCGCGGCGCGGGCGGCGCGGCCTTCGGTGGACGCGGCGGCGGCCGCGGCGGCAATACCGCGAACATCCCGGCCGAGTACGAGAAGATGGTCGGGCAGATGACGCCGGAGACGACGCTGCCGCAGCTCAAGCAGTTCCTGAACGACGGCGGCACCATCATCACCGTCGGGAGCGCAACGTCCCTCGGCTACGCGCTCGACTTGCCAATCGAGAATCATCTCGTCGTGCGGAGCCCGGGCGAGCCGGACCGTCCGCTCGCGGGCGAGCAGTACTACGTGCCGGGATCGATCCTCCGCGTCGCGGTGGACAGCACCGATCCGGTGGCGGCGGGCATGCCGGGCAAGCTCGACGTGTTCTTCGACAACAGCCCGGTGTTCCGTCTCAAGCCGGATGCGGCGCTCAAGGGGACGAAGGCGGTGGCGTGGTTCGATAGCGCGACGCCGCTGCGCAGCGGTTGGGCGTGGGGGCAGAACTATCTCGAGGGCGGCGCCGCCGTCGTCGAGGCGAACTACGGCAAGGGCAAGGTCTATCTCTTCGGACCCGAGATCACCTTCCGCGGCCAGCCGCACGGCACGTTCAAGTTCCTGTTCAACGGGATCTATGCGCCGACGAGCACGACGCCGAACATCGTGCCGTAAGAACTATCTGATGTGAGTAGTAAGAAACGCCCGCGCTGATCGCGCGGGCGTCTTTCTTTCATGATTCGTCATCTTTAGGGAGCGCAGCGACCGAAGGATCTACCCTCGCGGCGTCGTGATCACATTGACCACCGGGAACAGCGATGACACCGGATCCACCGAGCGTCTTTAGGCCGCGGATTGCACGGAGAACTGCACGGAATGATGCGGAGGTCAGCGCGACCGCGAGGTGAGCTCGCATCCCGAGCAGAGTGAATGGTCGTTGAAAAAGAGCCGCTCGGGATGCGAAGTTGTGCATCCTGAGCGGCCCTTGTTCAAGATCACTTGTCACTCTCAACGGCAAACGCCGGATCCGTGTCCTTCAGTGCTCTTCGGTGCCTTTCGGCGGTCAATCCGTTGAAGCTCTTCAACACGGAGTGATACTCACGTGCACGCCACCGTCAACGCACATTAGATGCTTCGCTGCGCTCAGGATGACAACCTGCGCTCAGGATGACATCTGCACGCTCGTGATCACGCGCTGAACCATCGCGCTGATGGGTGCCGCCTGCGCGTCCGTCAGCTTCCCGCTCTGCACGTCGGCCGCCAGCTCGTTGAGGAACGCGCCGAGCATGTTGACCGCCGACGGGGTGGTGGCCTTGGGGTCAGTGAGTTGCTTGCTCGCGTTCTGGAGCTTTGCCTCGAGCGAGTTCACCTGGCCGCCGTTCAGCGGACCGGTCGAACCCCCGAGGTTGTCGACCATCGCGATGATGTCGTCGAGGGTCTGGACGGGCGTCTTCACCAGCACCGTCGCGGTCGCGCTCGACGTCGCGAGGCCGTCACTCACCGTCACGGTCACGGTGAAGGAACCGGCCGTCGCGTACGCGTGCGACAGCGTGAAGCTCTTGCCGGCGAGCGTCAGGGCAGTTGTCGCGCTGCCGTCGCCGTAGTTGACGGTTGCAGTCCACGTGTCCGCGCCCGGATCGGTGAAGCTGCCAGACGCGGTGTACTTCTCGCCCGGCAGCAGCGTCGCTCCGTTGAACGTCGCGATCGTCGGAGCGACGTTGAGCGCCGTCACGTTGACGTGCGCCGTGGTGGACGCGCCCTTGTCGTCGGACACGACGAGTGCCACGTCATACGTGCCGTCGTTCGAGAACGTGTAGGACGCGGTCTGGCCGATGCCGATCGTCTGTCCGTTCACGCTCCACTGATAGCTCAACACGTCGCCGGCATTCGGGTCCGTGGAGGTGGATGCGCTGAATGTGACCGACTGGCCCTCGTTCGTCTGCCAGCCGCTCGCGCTGATGCTGCTCGTGATCCGAGCCGTCGGAGCGCAGTTGCGCGACTCGATCACACACTGGATCGGTTCAGGCAGCGCGTTGAGGAAGTCGTACCCGGTCGACTTCTGGATCTTGTCGATCGTGGTCGTGTAGCGATCCCACGTGCCGGTGCCGCTCGCGTCGTTGGGGAAGTTGGCCGCGATCACCTGCACCTGCGACGGATCGGTGATCTGACTCTCGCTGCGGCCATCCGGCACCACGATCGCGATCTTCCAGATCGAATCCGGAACTGCGATGTGGCCGGTGCCGGCCATGAAGCCGAAGCCGTCGACGCCCGCGCCGCCGCGATTCTTCGTGAAGATGCCGCCGGAAACGATGTAGATCTCCACCGTGCCGACGGCGAGATCGCGGAGGTGATTCTCGAGATCGCCCCACGCGCCGCCGTTCAACGCCTGATTCTGCGGCAGCATGTTGGACAGATAGAACGTCGGCGCATTGTCACCGTCGGCATCGGTCCAGTCGGCGGACGGCGACATGTGGCCGCGCGACCACGTTCCACCATTGATCCAGTCGCTCGTGTTGTACGCCGGCAGTCCCAGCTTCGCGACCTCCGGATCGGCGGTGAAGCAGTTGCAGCGCGCCGAATTGCCCTTGTGCGACGCATCGAGATTCCAGCTCACCCAGTTCGGATCGCCGTGGCTCGCATTGTAGGAGAGCGTGTACTGGCGCCGCGCGATGATGATGTCGTCATTCGGATCGGCGTCGCGGGGCGTGCCGAGCTCGGTGTTGTGGCCGACGCGAACGCTCGCGTCGCCGATCGGCGCGACATACGTCGTGATCGTCGTCGACGCGTTGGTGGCAGCTTCGTTCTTGTCCGTCGCGGTGATCGACGCGGTGCCCACGGCCTTGGCGGTGATCACGCCCGTCGTCGCGTCGACCGATACGATCGAGGCGTCGGACGTGGACCACGTGACGTCGGAGTTGCCGACCGGATTGCCCTTGCTGTCGACGCCGCCGTTGTTGAGGAACATCTGCGTCTGGAATCCCACCGGCAGGCCCGGAAGCCTCGGCTGCACGCTGATCGTGCCGCCCGGTGCCGGAGGTGTCGCCGCATTGCACGCGCCAAAGGTCGCGGTGGCGGGGCCGAACCAGACACCGTTCTGCGCGCGCTGAACGGAGAAGCCGACCGGTGGCGCGGTCGACTCGTCGGCACCGATCGCGACGGACGTGAGGCCTGCCGCCGGGCCGTTCGTCGCCGTGAACGTTCCTTCGTAGGAGCTGAACTCGACCACCTTGCCCATGTTGTCGACGAGCGCCCAGCCGTCGGGAGATCCGTTCTGGATGCCGTTGACCGGATAGTTGATCACGACGACGCCCTTGGTGCTGCAGGTCGCGGGGATGGTGCCGGTGAGGGGCGTCGTGTTGTACGTCACGCCGCCGTTGCCGTCGTAGAGCACGAGGCTCCATCCGTCGATGGACGCGTTCGCCGGCCCCTGGATCTCGATGGCCTCGCCCGCATCCGTACCGGCATTGTCATAGTGGATCTCTGATACGAACACAGTGCCGGGCGTGATCGTGCCGCCCGAGACCGTCAGGCTCGTCGTGGACGACGCATTTCCTTCGGCGGTGACGACCGTGACGCCGATCGTCGTCGTACCAGCCGAGATCGCATGTGCGACGCCGGTTGACGGATCGATAGTCGCCACGGCGGTGTTCGTGCTGGACCACGTCGCCGACGTGATCGCGACGTTCTCGGTGCCCTTCGTCGCGGCGGCGGTGAAGTTCACCGTTGCGCCGACCGAAGCGCTCGAGTTGGCTGGCGAGATGGAGACGGCGAGCACATCGACGGGCGGTAGGCCCGTCGACTGCGTGTTTCGCGGATTCGGCGCACCGCTCGCGAAGTCCAAGGCGTTGTCATTCGTGTCCTGCTGGCCGCCGTTCTTGCGGAGAGCCGCGGTCGTGTTGCTGAGCGTCGGTGCCGCCGCGGTGCCCTCGAAGCAGTTCGCGCCGCTCGTGCCCGTGCCGAAGCCGACGTAGTCGATCACGCTCGACGGCATCGTCGGACAGCCGCTGCCGGTCAACGCCGTCGCGTTGCTGACGAGGGCCACTTTGCCCGCGGACGCGCTCATGGGGATGCTGCCGGTCGCGTCGGGCGTCGGAAGCGGGGCCGCCGCGGTGTTCGCGCCGACGGCTTCCTGAATCAGATAATAGTTGCCCGGTCCGATCTTGCCGACGAGCGGCGTGACCTGCCAGCTCGTTCCGCCGGCGCTCGCGTACTGCACGGACGCGCCGCTGAGGTCGACGCTGTCGGCGCCGGCGTTGTAGAGCTCGATGAAGTCATTCTTGAACGGCGCCGCCGTGGCGCCGGAGCCATTGCCGCCGCCGCCGAATACCTGGCTGATGACGACCTTTGATCCGGCGATCGGAATCGTGGCAAAGTGCGGCGAGTGCGGCGCGAGCGCCTTGCGCGGGGCCGTGGCGGAATCACCGCATGAAATCACACTCGCGATCGCGGCGAGCGTGAGCGTGGTTCGGGCCAAACCATATCGCATGTAAGTCCGATCCTGAGGAGAGGGGCTGATGTCGCACGCCCGCGCGTACCGCACGACGCGGCCTGCGACGGCACGAAGCTAAGCATCGCACGCATTCGCGACAGGCGTGGAGCGGCATTTTTCGGAGTCGATACGTGGCAAGCGTTTGCGTGACGATCGAAGGCCTCACCGCGCGGCGGTCACCGCACGCTGGTGTGCCGCCGCATCGATCCGCCGCGGCAGTGTCGCGGGGGCGCCTCGGTTTTTTCACATACGGAAAAATCAGTTGACAGGCGGCATCGGCGGTCGTATCCTACTGGAAAGACAGTAGACACCGACCCGCGACCATGACTGACATCTACTTTCCGCCGCGCGAGCTCGCCGTCATGAGCGTCCTGTGGCGACTCGGATCCGCCAGTGTTTCCGACGTCCGAGACGCGCTCGAGGAAGACCTCGCGTACACGTCCGTGCTCTCGGCGCTGCAGACGCTCGAAGAGAAGGGCTACGTCCGGCACGAGGCGGAAGGCCGCGCCTATCGCTACTTCCCGACCGTCGAGGCGGAGCGGGCCGGGGGCAGCGCGCTCGCGCGCATTCGCGACGCGATCTTCCACGGGTCGGCGGAGCGCATGTTCGCACAAATGGTGTCCGACAAGAAGCTGGGGCGAAAAGAGCTCGAGCAGATGCGGCAGCTCCTGGCCGAGCGATTGGGAGAGAAGAAATGATCGCGCTTCTGGTGTATGGCGTCGTCGTGGGCCTTCTCGTGGTTGCCGCGGCGCGGGCTGGCGAATCTCTCGCGAGGAATGCCGGGCGCTCCGTGCGCTGGATCTGGTTCGGCGGGATGCTCGCGACGCTCGGTCTCTCGTTCGTGGCCGCGAATCGTGCCACGGAGGCGAGCACGCGGTTGCCGAGTGAGCTGTTCGCGAAGATCGACGTCGCCTCCGCGCCGACGGTACTCGCGCGCGCTTCGATGATCGACCGAGTCGTCGCGGCCGCGCACGACGCGCAGCGTCCGCTCAACGGCGCGCTTGCATGGGTGACGAGTCGGGCACAGCACATCGTCCCCCCGAACGCCATCGACGTCGCCATGATCGCATGGGCGCTACTCGGCGCGGCGCTCATGATCGTGTTCCTCGGCGTGCAGGGTCGCATGCGCCGCGCGCGGGTGGCCTGGCCGCTAACGGAGATCGCGGGTGCGCGCGTGCGTCTGTCGCCGGCGGTGGGGCCGCTCGTTGCGGGCGTGGTTCGCCCGGAGATCGTCGTGCCGCGGTGGATTCTCGAGCGGCGCGCGGACGAGCAGCGCATGGTGATCGCGCATGAGGCCGAGCACGTGCGTGCCCATGATCCCGCGCTGCTTGGCGTCGCGTGCATCGCGCTCGCGGTCATGCCGTGGAATCCGGCGCTCTGGTACATGTTCTCGCGGCTGCGACTGGCCGTGGAGCTCGACTGCGACGCGCGCGTGCTGCGCGCTGGATCGACGCCGAGCTCGTATGGCGCGCTGCTCATCGACGTGGCGGAGCGCGCATCCCTCATTCGTCTGAGCGCGCTCGCGCTCGCCGACGACAGCTCTCACCTTCATCAGAGAATTCTGGCCATGAAACCCGAACGGGCTCGTTTTGCGCTGGCGCGCGCCGGCGCTGCGGCGGCACTCGGATTGGTTGCGTTGCTCGCGGCGTGTGCGGCGGAGATGCCGACCGCGTCGGACATTCAGCAGATGGATGCCTCGACGGCGGCGGTGAGCGCGAAGAAGCTCGCGATCACGACGAAGGCCGACACGACGATCGAGTACATCGTCGACGGCAAGCCGATGAGGGCAGACGAGGCTCGCGCGATCTCGCCCGCGGACATCGATCGCGTCGAGATCAGCAAGTCGGCGATCAGCGGTCACGGCACGGTGCTGATGTGGACGAAGAAGCCTACTGGCGCCGGGGATATCGTGGAACCTGCGGAGCGGCGCGTCGCGCTGAGGCTCGATGGAAAGGCCGGAGCGGACACCGTGCTCGTGAAGACGCCAGCGACGATCTATTTGCGAAAGCAGGGCGTCATGCAGCTCGACAAGGTGCCGGTGATGTACATCGACGGCGTTCGCGTCAAGTCGACCGCGCTCGAGTCGATCGACCGTGAGAGGATCGACCGCATCGACGTGATCAAGGGCCCATCCGCGGCAAAGCTGTATGGTCCCGACGCGGCGGCGGGTGCGATCATCATCCACACCAAGGCGGGCGGCGGCAAACCGTAGTCTCGCTCGTTCCCGCGCCTGACGCGGAAACCGCCGAACACACCGAAGGCACCGCGGAACCACCGGACTTCTTTAGCGACGGATTACGCGGAAGGCGCGGATTGACGCGAACAACCGCAAACGTCGTTGAGTAACTTTGAATGAACAACCGCTT
>Ga0070680_100003019_pt1 | contig 12489 bp, 10 predicted proteins | sample KBSC73BmetaG_FD_64672 | JGI IMG/M metagenome (GOLD analysis project Ga0070680, IMG submission 64672) | Corn rhizosphere microbial communities from Kellogg Biological Station, Michigan, USA - KBS C7-3B metaG | ecosystem: Host-associated > Plants > Roots > Rhizosphere | place: USA: Michigan...
CCTGCCCCACTTCGCGAGCGGTGAGTTCACCCGCTCGCTCGATGCCGTCGCCCAGCGGCTCGGCGTCAACATCGCCCATGCCACGCCATCGGGCCGAGACCGCGTTTTGATTCGCGGCCTCGAGCAGTTGGGATGGCATCACGGTCTGCTGCCACGGGACGTGCGGGGCTGCACGCAGGACGATTCTTGCGGCTATTGCGGTTTTGGCTGTCGGCGCGGCGCCAAGCAATCGACGCTCATCACGTACTTGCAGGATGCCGCCGCGCGGGGTGCGCGCATTGTGGTTCAGAGCGACGTGCGCACCGTGCTGCTGGAGCATGGCCGCGCGATCGGGGTGGTCGCGCGTGTCGGAACACATGTCCTGACGGTCCGCGCTCGCGCCGTCGTTGTGGCGGCTGGGTCGATCCATTCGCCGGCGCTGTTGCTCCGGACGGGGCTCACACTGCCGGCATTAGGCCACCACCTGGCGCTGCATCCGGCGACGGCGGTACTGGCCGATATGAATGAAGAGGTGCGTCCCTGGACGGGCACGGTTCAGGCGCACTATTCCGATCAATTCGCCAACCTGAGCGATGGCTACGGCTTCAAACTCGAGACTGCGCCGATCCATCCGTCGCTTCAAGCGTTAGCCGCGCCATGGGAGTCCGCTGCACAGCACCACGCCCGCATGGCGCAGCTCCCGCGCACCGCGCTGGTGGGGATTCTGTTGCGCGATCGCTTTGGCGGCCGAGTCAGCGTGGATCGCGACGGCAATCCAATCGTCGATTACCGTCTGTCACACTATGACGCGCGGCATCTGCGACGGGGCATCGCTGCGGCCGCGGAGCTGTTGGAAGCCGCCGGGGCGCAACAGATTTGGGTCCCGCTCGCGCGCTTCATCAGTTACCGCCCGGCGGAGGGTGGCAGCACGACGCGCGCACGTGACGAGTGGCTCGCCCGCGTGGATGCGGCGGGCTGGGGCCCAAACCAGCTGCTCCTCGTCACATTCCACCAGATGGCGTCCTGCCGCATGGGCGCCAGCGCTCGCACCTCGGTGGTCGATGCCGAAAACCGGGTGTGGGGTATACGAAACCTGTATGTTGCGGACGCGAGCACCTTCCCGAGCGCGTCCGGAGTGAATCCCATGCTCACCGTGATGGCTATCGCGCACCGCGCCGCTGGTATCATTGCAGACGGCTGACGGCAACTGACCAGGAGTTTCGATGGTTGCTTTGTTCTTGCTTGTTCTCCAGCAATCGGTGGCCGACTCATCGCCATTCCGCGCGCTGGCGCTGCCGGCTCCGACGCCGACTCGGAGCGCCAATGGGGCGCCGGGGCCGCGCTATTGGCAGCAACGGGCCGATTACACGTTGCAGGCAACGCTGGACACCGGATCGAACGTGCTGCGGGGACGGGGTCGCATCTACTACGTCAATCGCTCCCCGGAAACACTGTCGTACGCGTGGGTGCAGCTCGATCAAAACCTGTTTGCACCAGGCTCGGTTTCGACGGTGCTCAATCAGCCGCCGCTCAAGTTCGCGGGCGGCGTGGTGTTCGACTTCAGCGGCAAAGGCTTCGTGGGCGGAATCACGATCGATCGCTTTGCGGTCGGGACGCAGCAGCTCAAAACGAAGGTGTTCGGCACGATGATGCGCGTCGAGCTGCCGCGCCCGCTGGGGCCTGATCTCAGTGTCACCTTCGACATCGCCTGGCACTTCCCCGTCCCGCCGTACGGCGCCGGCCGCATGGGTCGTGTCGGCTCCCGCTTCTACGAGCTCGGCCAATGGTATCCGCGCATGGCCGTCTACGACGACGCGCACGGCTGGAACACCCTGCCCTACCTCGGCGCGGGCGAGTTCTACCTCGAGTTTGGCGATTTCGATGTCAGCCTGACGGTGCCGGCGGGATTTCAAGTCGCCGCGACCGGCATGTTGGCCAATCCGACGGTCGTCAGGACGGCGCAGGAGCGTGCTCGCCTGGCGAAGGCGTTTGAGACGCCCGGCCAGACGGTCCCGATCATCACGCGACAGGAGGCGGTCGCAAACGCCACGAAGAAAGTGGCGGGCACCCGCACCTGGCGATTCACCGCGAGCGGCGCGCGCGATTTTGCATGGGCTGCCGGTCCCGACCTCCGGTGGGACGCGAGCACCTGGAGTGGCATCCTGGTGCAAACGTTTTACCACGCGAGCGCGACGCCATGGGAAGAAGCCAACAACATGGTGCGGTTTGCGTTGCGGCATTTCTCGAGCGCGCTCGGGCAGTACCCCTGGCCGCAAGTCAGCGCGGTCGAAGGGCTGATCGAGGGGATGGAGTATCCGATGGTCATCTACTGCCCCTCGCTGCAAAAACGCGAAGATCAGTACTGGGTACTGATGCACGAGCTCGGGCACCAGTGGTTCCCGATGCAGGTCGGCTCTGATGAGCGGCGCTATCCCTGGATGGACGAAGGATTCAACACGTTCGCCGACTACGACGCGGCGGAGGCATTCTTCAAAGGCACGCCCTACGCCGACACGGTGCGGCGAGAGCTACTCAGCGCGTACACCACCACCGCGCTCGCCGGCTCCGAACAGCCGATGATCACGAAGCCCGACGAAGTACGCGAGCTCTACTGGACGGCGTATCAGAAGCCGGCCCTGATGCTCACCATCCTGCGCGAGTCGGTACTTGGACGCGATGAATTCGATCGGGCGTTCCGCGAGTACACACGGATCTGGAAGGGAAAACATCCGCAACCCGCCGATTTCTTCCGGACCATGGCCAATCAGACCGGGCGCGATCTGGATTGGTTCTGGCGCGGCTGGATCTACACGACGGCGCGACTCGATCAGGCCGTGGATGACGTCCGACGTCAGGGGGATAGCACCTTCATCACGCTGTCGAACCGGGGTCAGATGGTGCTCCCCGTGCAAATCGAGCTGCGCTATGGGGACGGAACCACCGAACGCCGTGACCTGCCGGTCGAGATGTGGCATCTCGGCAGCAAGTTCACCTACCGGATGGCGGGATCCAAGCAGGTTGTGGGAGTCGTCATAGATCCCCGACGCGTTTATCCCGACGTCGCGCGCGACAATAACAGCTGGGGGAAGTAGCGATCAGCCGTCAGCCGTCAGCCGTCAGCCGTCAGCCGTCAGCCGTCAGCCATCAGCCATCAGCCATCAGCCATCAGCCATCAGCCGTCAGCCATCAGCCATCAGCCATCAGCCGTCAGCAGACTGCTGACGGCAGACGGCTGATAGCCTCTAATGAATTCCACCGCTGCCGAACTGTTTCACCAGATCCGCGAGGACGGCCTTCGCGTCACCGAACAGCATCCACGTGTTGTCGAGCGTGTAGAGCTCATTGTCGATGCCGGCAAAGCCCGGGTTTTTGCTGCGCTTCACCGCTAACACCGTCTTGGCCTTGTCGGCGTCGATGATCGGCATGCCGTAGATCGGCGTGCCCTTGTTGTAGCGTGCGGCGGGATTTACGACGTCGTTGGCGCCAAGGACCAGGGCGACGTCGGTCTGCGGCATCTCGGGATTGATCTCGTCCATCTCGACCAGCGCCGAGTACGGAATGTTGGCTTCGGCGAGGAGCACGTTCATGTGGCCGGGCATGCGGCCGGCCACGGGATGGATCGCGAACTTCACGATCACGCCGCGCTTGGTGAGTGCGTCGAACAGCTCCCGCACTTTGTGCTGCGCCTGGGCGACGGCCATGCCGTAGCCGGGAATGATGACGACCGTGCGCGCCTGGTCGAGCAGCTGTGACGCGCCCTCGACCGTCTCCTGCTTCCACGCTTTCTGCTCGCCGCTCGCGAGCGCCGGCTGCGCCTTCCCGAACGCGCCAAACAACACGTTGGTAAACGAGCGGTTCATCGCGCGGCACATGATGATCGACAGGATCAGGCCGCTCGAGCCGTCGAGCGCGCCCGCGGTCACGAGCAACTTGCTGTCCAGCACGAAGCCCATCGCGACGGCGGCCAGCCCCGCGTAGGCGTTGAGAATCGAGATCACCGTCGGCATATCGGCGCCGCCGATCGGGATGATCAGCAGGACGCCAAAGATCACCGCGAGCACGGCGATCGCGATGAACGCCTGCGGGGCCCACGGCGCGGTCGGATTCAGCACGATCAGCACCCCGAGCGCGATGGCGATGACGAGTACCCCGATGTTCACGAAGTTTTGGCCGGGATAGGTCACGGGACGCTGCGGGATCCAGCGCACCTCTTGCAGTTTGCCCGCCGCCATGAGACTGCCGGTGAAGGTCAGGAATCCGAGAATCACCTCGATGAACAGCGCGCTGAGACGGAACGGGGTCAGGTGCGGGCCACCCGCCTCACCGGTCCACAGAAAAAACTCCGCCGTACCGACAAGGCCGGCAGCCAGGCCACCGAACGCATGCGAGAGCGCCGTCCGCTGTGGTACGGCGGTGAGTGGCACACGCGAAAGCGGCACCCCGACCACAAACCCGAGGATGATCGCCGCGACGATCCAGCCGTGATGGATGATCTCGGGCTGCAACCACGTCGTCACGACGGCGACGGTCATTCCCGTCACGCCGGCGACGACGCCGCGCCGCGCGGTCTTGGGATCGTTCATCCAGTATAGCGCGAAGATGAACAGCGACGTCGCGAGAACGGCCGCCAGCTCGCCGATGAGATGCATTACTGCTTCTTGAACATCTTGAGCATGCGGTCCGTGATCATGAACCCGCTGACGATGTTGGTCATCGAAGCGAACAGCGCGACCGCGCCCAGGATGCGGATGGTGAGCGGGTGGTCGGCGCCGGTTACCACGATCGACCCGACCACGGCGATCGCCGAAATGGCGTTGGTGAGCGACATCAACGGCGTGTAGAGCAGCCGCGAGACCCGACGGATCACGCCGAGTCCGATGAACGTGGCCAGCACGAACACGAACAGCATCGACCCGAAGTCGGTCATGATCTGCGCACCTCGCCCGCATGAGTGACGCACGTCTCGCGGATGATTTGATCCTCAAAATCGAGACGTAGCTTCCCGTCCTGCACGATGTGTCCGAGAAACGCCGAGAGATTCTTTGCGTACATCTGACTGGCGTGGAGCGGCACGGTGCTCGGCAGGTTGAGGGGCCCGAGGATCGCGACGCCGTTCTGCACGATTTCCGTGCCGGGCTGCGTGAGCTCGCAGTTCCCGCCCGTTTCGGCGGCGAGATCCACGATCACGGACCCGGGCTTCATGCCCTGCACCGCCGCGGCGGTAATGAGCGTCGGGGCTTTTTTGCCGGGGATCGCGGCGGTCGAGATCACGATGTCCGCGTCTTTTACCGCCGTCGCCAGAAAGGCGAGCTCCCTCCGATGCGTCTCTTCCGACAGCTCTTTGGCGTAGCCTCCCGCCGTCTCGGCGTGCTCCTCGATGGCCATTTCGAGGAACGTGGCGCCGAGGCTCTGGACCTGTTCCTTGACCGCGGGACGCACATCGAACGCGGACACGATCGCGCCTAACCGTCGCGCCGTGGCAATCGCCTGCAGACCCGCCACGCCTGCGCCGAGTATCAGCACGCGCGCGGCGGAAAGTGTCCCCGCCGCGGTCACGAGCATCGGCAACACACGGCCCGTGGTGGAGGCCGCGATCAACACCGCCTTGTAACCCGCGACGGTGGCTTGCGACGACAGCACATCCATCGGCTGCGCCCGCGTAATGCGCGGGAGCAGCACGAGCGTGAACGCGGTCAGTTTACGCTGCGCCAGCTGTCGCACGAGCTCCGAGATCGGTTGGAAGAAGGCGACGAGCACCCGTCCTTCAGGGATTAGGGCGAGGGATTGGGGATTGGGAGGTTGTACCTGGAGGATGATGTCAGACTGCTGGAGTACCGAGTCCCTCGTCCCCAACCCTACACCCGCCTTTTCATACGCCTCGTCGGGGAAATAGGCGGCGGTCCCGGCTCCCCGCTCGACGGCGATCTCAAATCCGCCCTTGATCAGACGTCCCGCGACGTCGGGCGTAAGAGCAACGCGCCGCTCATTCGCGGCCGTTTCCTTCGGTACTCCGATGCGCATGCGGTCTATGATCCGCGAGGAAGTCTGGGGGGGGCGTCGCGCTGCTGCGCGAGCATCCGTTCGGCGAAATCCACACGCTCCGCCAGGTCGTTGAACTGCTGGCGCAGCGCGTCGCATTGCTCTTCCATCTCATTGATCCGTTGCTCGGCGCGACCGGGCAGCTCCCGACTCGACCACGGTGTCTCCTCGACGCCCCAGTTTCGCACCGGGAGTTCGTTGGAATCGCGAAACTCCCCCGCGAGGAGCAACACCAGATCGTAGAACCACCACACCCCGAGGCCGCCGAGCGTACAGAGCATCGCGATCGCCGTCTTTGGCTTGTCGACGTAGAACCGATGCAGGCCCACGAAGCCGCCCACCGTGCACAGAGCCAGCGCAACACCACGCGAGCGCTTGGATACCTGTGGCTCGGGAGCCGAGCCGGGGGAGGGTCGGGAAACGTCGTCGTCGTCGTGGTAGGCATCGGGCAGCGTCATGCCCGATACTACCGACCACCTTCGGGAGCGGCAAGCAAGTGACGCAACGCAGGCTCCAACGTCTCGTAGCGGAATCGGAAGCCCGACTCCAACAAGCGGGCCGGCAGGACCCGCTGCCCGCTTTGCAACATGGCCGCGCCGTCCGTGCCGAACGCCATGCGGAGCGCGAACGCCGGCACCGTGACGACCGCTGGACGCCCCAACACCTTTCCGAGAGTCTTGGCGAAATCCCGGCTGGTTACCGGTGCGGGCGCGGTGATGTTCACCGGCCCAGCGAGACTCGGCGTCGCGAGGACGTGCAGGATCGCATTGACGGCGTCATCCAGGGAGATCCAGCTCAGGTATTGATTGCCGCTGCCCACCGGGCCGCCCAGCCCCAGGCGGAACGCGGGAAGCATTTTTGCGAGCGCGCCCGTTTTTGGCGCCAGCACGACACCAAAGCGGAGGTTGTGGACGCGGATGCCCGCGTTGGCGGCCGGCGCTGTGGCGGCCTCCCAGTCGCGCGCCACCTGCGCCAGGAAATCGTCGCCCGCGCTGCTCCCTTCGCGCATTTCCTCCTCGCCCCGATCACCGTAAAAGCCGATGGCCGATGCAGCGAGCAGGACGGAAGGTGGTCTGGTGAGGCTGGCGAGCGTCTCGCTCAACAACCGCGTGCCCTGCACCCGGCTATCCCGGATGCGCTGCTTCTTGGCAGGCGTCCATCGTCCGAACACATTTTCGCCGGCGAGGTGCACGACGACATCGGCGCCCGTCGCGTCCAGCGCGCAGCGGTCGATCTTCCCCGCATCAGGATCCCACGAGAGCGCGCGTTCTCCCGCCGGCACCCGACGCCGGACCAGTGGCACGACCTCGTGTCCCTCCCCCACCAGCCGCGGCACGAGCGCCGAGCCGATCAGGCCCGTCGAGCCGCTCACGACGATTATCATTCGGGAAGAATCGCTTCAGCCTCGATTTCAACCAGCATGGATGGATCGACCAGCGCCGACACCGCCACCAGCGTCGCGGCGGGCCGAATGTCGCCGAAGACTTCGCCATGCGCCCGCCCCACCGCCTCCCAATGCGCGATGTCGGTGACGTACATCCGCGTCCGAACCACATCGGCAAAACGGGCGCCCGCCTGCTCCAGCGCCCGTCCAATGTTCCGCAAGGCTTGTACCGCCTGCGCGTAGGGGTCGCCTTTTCCGACGATCTTGCCGGCAGCATCGGTCGCCGTCGTGCCCGCTACGTGGACGACCCGACCCACGCGGACGGCCCGCGAGTAGCCCACCACGGGTTCCCACGGGGCGCCGCTCGAGATGTTTTGGCGGCTCATCTCCCTTCGCCGGGGACGATGGGCGGCGGAGCCGCATTCCAGGTCACGTGCGACGGCGTGCCGGTCGATTTGGCCTCAGCAATGCGCTCATCCGTCGCCCGGACAATCTCCTCGACGGCGCGGGGCGGATTCAGGAAGGTCACGCCTCCGATGCTGGGGGCCGAGACGCGGCCGTCAGTGGTCCGAAGATTCGCGAGGCCTTCCCGCAGCTTCTCCAGCACGATCCGGGCGGAGGCAGCACTGGTTTCGGGCAGCAGGGCGATGAACTCGTCGCGCCCCAGGCGGGCGACGACATCGGTCGCCCGCAGGGCGCCTCGAAGCACAACGGCTGCCGAACGCACCAGCTCGTCTCCCACCCGCGACCCGAGGTCCACCACAGCCACACTGAACGGGTGCTGATACCGCCGCGCCCGCTCGATCTCGGCCCCAGCCGCTTCGTGGAAGGCACGAGCATTGCGCACGCCCGTGAGGTCGTCGATCCGGGCCAGGCGCCGCTCCCGGGCCAGGGAGCGACGGAGCGCCAGGATCGTCCAGGTGAGTCCCGCGATGGCCAGCAGGGCGAGGATGATGATGGGTGCGCAGTTTGTCAGCATTAGTCCCGAAAACCTACCAACGAGTACCAGTTACGATAGGCCCTACCGTGAGGCCCGCCGACAGTGCAATCTCCGAGTTCAACATCAGAAGGAAAGCGCCATGAGCGAGAAACAGAAGTTCCAGGACGCGTGGGACCGCGAGGCCGCGACCACGCTCAAGGTGTTGAAGGCGTATCCCGAGGACAAGACGGATCTGAAGCCCCACCCGATCAGCCGTAGCGCCAAGGATCTCGCGTGGGCCTTTGTGTTCGACGGTGTAGCCGGGTCTCAGGCCGTTCAAGGCGAAATGAAGTATCCCGCGCCTGGCATGCCGGAAAAGCCTTCGTCGTGGAAAGGCATGATCACCGAGGTGGAGAAGGCGCTGAAGGTTATGAGCGACAAGGTCCGGAAGGTGGACGACGCCCAGCTGAACACGACCGTGAAGTTCACGACCGGCCCCAAGCAGACGACCGATTTGCGCCGCATGGATGTGCTCTGGTACCTCTTGAACGACACGATCCACCACCGCGGTCAGTTCACGATCTACCTGCGGATGGCGGGAGGGAAAGTGCCATCCATCTATGGTCCTTCAGCCGACGAGAAGTGGAGCTGAGCGGGTTTAAGCGCAAAAAACGGATAGATCGCGGCGGCACCGGTCACTATGATGAACGTGTGACCAGTGCCGCTGTTGTTTCCGACCTGCCTGTGGTGGACACCGAGGAACGCTGGCGCGCCGTGCTGGCGCGTGATCGCCGCTACGACGGAACGTTCGTGTACGCGGTCCGGTCAACGCGCATCTACTGCCGTCCGTCGTGCGCCAGCCGCCGCCCGCGCCGCACGCAGGTGACCTTCTATGCGATTCCGGAGATCGCGGAACGGGCCGGGTACCGCGCCTGCCGGCGCTGTCATCCCGCCAGCGCGAACGGCACGGATCCCGCCGTGGCGCTCGTGCGTCAAGCGTGTCGGGCGCTCGACTCCGGTCGGAAGCCAACCGTGCCCGCACCACGTCTCACGCGCGCGTTCAAGCGCGTCCTGGGCATCACGCCCAAGGAATACGTCGCCGCCCGCCGGATGGCGCGGTTCAAGGATGAATTGAAACGGAGGAAACACGTGAGTCCCGCACTGTATGAAGCCGGCTACGGTTCGTCGAGCCGGGTGTACGAGCGAGCGCACGAGCAGCTGGGCATGACTCCAGCCAAGTATGCACGCGGGGGCGCGGGCATCGGGATCGCGTACGTCACCGTGCCGACCTCATTGGGACGCCTGCTCGTCGCAGCGAGTGACCGCGGCGTCTGTCGGGTCGCGCTTGGCGACGACGCTGCCGCGCTCGAGACCGACCTGCTGCAAGAGTTTCCGGCAGCGCGCGTTGTGCCGGACAAGAGCGGTAAGCTCCACGGCTGGGTCAGCTCGATCCTCGCCTACCTCGACGGTCGCGAGCCCCATCTCGATCTCCCGCTCGACATTCGGGCGACCGCATTTCAGCGCAGCGTGTGGCAGGAGCTCCAGCGCATCCCGTTCGGAAAGACGCGGTCGTATGCCGAGGTCGCGCAGCGCATCGGGCGGCCGACCGCGACGCGAGCGGTGGCGAGGGCGTGCGCGACGAACCCGGTCGCGCTCGTCATCCCATGCCATCGCGTCGTCAGAGGGGACGGCGAGCTCGGTGGCTACCGCTGGGGAGTGGAAAGGAAACAGGCGCTTCTGGAGAGGGAAGGAGACGCCTAGGTCTCCTTTCCCCCCAACGCTTCGTACACGCGACCCCGGTCGTACTGCGATCCGATCGTCTGCGCATCGTCGCGAATCGCCGCCTTGATCGCATCGTCAAGTTTCACCTTCCGAATCACGGTGATCAGCAGCTCGGACAGCTCGTGGTCGGACGAAATCCCCTTCGCTGACTCGAGCACCGCGAGCACCACGGACCGCGGCACGTCGCCGCGCTCGATGACGCTCGTCAGCGTGCGCGCGTGCTCGTAGTCGGAAGTGAGCGTGTTCGCGGCGGCGAAGAACGCGACCCGAAGCGAGTCGTTGAGCACGTAAGCGCCACCGATCTTGATCAAGAGCTCCGCGAGCTCGAAATCAGAGTTGATCGCTTTGGCCGATCCCAGCACATCCGCAATCATGGCAGTACTCATCCCCTGACGGCTGACGACCGCGTCGAGCACGCGGCGGTGCTCGTAGTCGGACGACAATGAGTTCGCTGCCTTGAAGTACGCCGGCCGGACGACGTCGTCGATCTTCCGCGCCTGATTCAGCTCGATCAACAGCTCGGCCAGCTCGTAATCGGAGTTGATGTCGGCCGCCGCATCCAGCATCGCCGACTGCATCGCAGGCGTGAGCCCGGGCCGCGCAAGCGCTGCCGTCAGGACGCGATGGCGCTCGTAATCCGAGCTGATGGATTTCGACGCGGTGACGAATCCCGCCTGCATCCCGTCCGTGAGCGGCTGTGTTTTTGAGATCGCAATCAGCAGCTCAGCCAGCTCGTAATCACTGCTGATGGTCTGCCCGGCGAGCGTGACCAGCCGCTCATAGCCTGCGGCGTCGAGCTTGCCGCTCTCGACGGCGGCCTGGTAATAGATGCGCCGCGTGTAATCACCGGAGAGCTCGCCAAATTCGTCGATCAGTCCCTGGATCCCGCGCGTATCGAGGATCCAGCGGGCACGCGCTTCGGCCTCGAACCCGGTCCGCCGCAACAGGAACGTGATCGTCTCGGCGAGCCAGGCCTTGGCTTCAGCATCGAACGGGCGCACATCGCCATCGACCTTGTAGATCCGCTCATTGGGCCGGACCGTGAGCCGGCGGTCGTGGGCACCGTAGTCGACCTCGATCACCACCTGACCGTCCGACGGGACCGACGCAATGTCGGTGTAGTCCTTGGTGAACTTGAACTTTCCTGTGGCGGCGAGGCGAACCGTGCATTCGCCGACCGTCGTGACGATGGTGACATCGTCGTTGTTCTGGTGCGTGCTCGACCCGGAGCGGCGGTGGTCCGCGCTCTCTGCGCACCCCCGCAGCGTATCGAGCAATACGCGCGAGACGCGCCGTGGTGCTGCTGCCGGGCGTGCGGCACGCCGCACCACCACTCGGGGCGCGGGGAGGGACGGGAGTGTGTCGATCTTGACCGTGGCCGGCTCTGCGACGCGCGGCGCAATCGCTGCCAGCGGCACGACGACGGCGATGGCGGCGAGCCAGGCGGGGAGCGCCACACGAGGTGAGAGGGTGTCGCGACGCCGCCTGGTGTCGAGCACGTCGATCAATCGCGTCGCCAGTTGCGCGGGCCTGGCCATGGCCACGCTTGCAAGAGCGGTCGCGCGGGCCGCGCGCAAAGTGCGCGCGATTTCGAGCAGATGGGTCGCATACGCTGAGGGCGTCGCGCCGGCGCGCAGTACCTGATCATCGCAGGCACGCTCGCGCTCCTCGCGGAGCCGCGTCGCGGCGAGCCAGACGAGCGGATGGAACCAATACAGCGCGCAGGCCACATGCGCGACCAACTGAACCAGGAAGTCGTGACGCTTGACGTGCGCCAGCTCGTGCAAGAGGACGTCGCGGCGTCTCTCGCGCGACCACGCCCCGGCGTCCGCCGGCAAGAGAATCGCGGGCCGCCGAATTCCCCAGGTCATCGGCATCGCAGGTCCCGTCGCCTGCAGCAATCGAACGGTGCGGCCTCCGAGGCCCAGCTCGCGTGACACATCGGCCGTCAGTCGCAGCCAGCTCTCATCCAGCAGCGGCACGGTGAGTCGGTCGAGCCACCAGATGCGCGCCAGGCCCACTACCAGGAGAATCAGGACGGCCGCGACGCCGCTCAACCAAATCGCAACGACCCACGCCGTCCAATCGGTCGTGATGGTGAAGCGCACCGCCCCCGGTGCCGAGGCCGGGACCGGCTGCGGTGTGACGCGCGTGATTGCGGGGGAGGAAGCCGGTTCGAGCGTCGGCGCTGGCTGCGACGGAGCCGGCTCAGCGACGGTCTGCGTCGGAACCTCGTGCAAGTCGAACGCGATCGGCGCGTCGACTCGATGCCAGCCCCCCAGTCGCCAGTTCGGCAGCACGGCGGACGCGATCGGCAGGGCCAGCACGCCCCCGCAGGCCAATGCCCACACCAGATGTCGCAACGCCGCGCCGGAGCGGCGGAGCA
>Ga0070680_100003021_pt1 | contig 12488 bp, 9 predicted proteins | sample KBSC73BmetaG_FD_64672 | JGI IMG/M metagenome (GOLD analysis project Ga0070680, IMG submission 64672) | Corn rhizosphere microbial communities from Kellogg Biological Station, Michigan, USA - KBS C7-3B metaG | ecosystem: Host-associated > Plants > Roots > Rhizosphere | place: USA: Michigan...
GAAACATTGGAGAAGGTGCGGCCGGCGCTCTTCTCCGCCTGGCACGAGCAACGGAGCTCCGACGCGGTGATTGCCGCGGCGCGCACCGTCGTGCGCGAGCTCACCGGAGGCATCGAGCCCCTCATCGCGACGGACGAACGCATTCTTCGCGCAACGTCGCACATCCGCAGCCATCTCGACGCCGATCTCACGCTGGAGGACGTCGCCGGCATCGCGTATCTCTCGCCCAGCCGCTTTCGCCACCTCTTCGTATCGGAAACTGGGATGGCCCTCCGCCCATACATTCTCTGGCGTCGCTTTCTGCGCGTGTGGGAGTTGCTGGCGGGCGGCACGTCGCTCTCGGCTGCGGCGCACGCGGCGGGATTCGCGGACGCGGCGCATCTGACGCGGACCTCACGACGCATGTTCGGCTTTCCGCCGTCGGCGTTGCAGTTCGGCGGGCCGCTGCGGCGGCAGGGAGCGAGCGCTGGACCACCATCAGGCGCGCCGCCGGCGAGCCGCGACGCGCGCGACGCGGGCGCCCACGCGCGGACGAAAGGTTAGCCTCTACGTTCAACGCGGCGACCCCTGCGTTCAAGATCGCGGAGTGAGCGGAGAATAACCTTGGGCCACGTCACACGACGTGGCCCTTCGTCATTTCAATTCTCTCATACCCGAGATCCACATGCGCACCACATCGCTGTTCGGCCGCGAACGTTCCGTCCCCTCCCGTCGCGGCGCCACCGTCGCCGTTCTCGCCGGTGTGCTGCTCACCGGCTGCATGATGTTCGCAAAGCCGCCGCGGGATCTCGACTACGCCCGCACGCGCACCAGCGCTGCCGGTCTCTATCGCGCGACGATCCGCCCGCAGGGCGATTCCATTCCGACCGGAAAGCTCCATCGCTGGACACTGCACCTCGAGACCGCGTCGGGCGCGCCGATCGACAGCGCGACGATTTCGGTCGATGGCGGAATGCCTCAGCACGGACACGGTTTGCCGACCAAGCCGCAGGTCACGCGCGAGCTGGGGCAGGGCGACCACCTCGTCGAAGGAATGAAGTTCAACATGGGCGGATGGTGGGTCGTGAAGTTCCGCGTCAGTGCGACGCCCGGGCAGGACTCGATCGTGTTCAACCTCAAGCTCTGATCGCGCGACCAGGCGTCCACGCAGCTCACTCACAGTCACGCCCGAGACCTGCCCATGTTCCGCGCTTCGTCTCTCTCAGCACTCATTGCGCGCATACGTTCCAACGCCGGCTTTGGCATTGCGGTGTGCGCTCTCGTCAGCATACTGGCTCTCACAGTCGTCTCGGCCGTCTCGGCGCGGAACCCGCGCTGGACGCCGGACCAGCGCGCGACACTTCGGTCGCTCTCGCTCGCGAGTCTGGAGCCGCTCGCCCCTGATCGCTCCAACCGCTACGGCGACGACGCGCGCGCCGCCGTGCTCGGACGGGAGCTCTTCTTCGATACGCGCCTGAGCGGCAATGGCGCGGTCTCGTGCGCGACGTGCCATCAACCCGCGCGGGATTTCCAGGACGCTAACGCACTGGCGAAGGGCGTCGGAACGACGGCGCGACGCACGATGCCGATCGCAGCGACGGCGCACGGCCCGTGGATGTTCTGGGACGGACGCAGCGACAGTCAGTGGTCCCAGGCGCTCGGTCCGCTCGAGAGCCCAGCGGAACACGGAGGAACGCGGACGCAGTACGCGCACGTCATCGCTGAACATTATCGCGACGCCTACGAAGCGGTGTTCGGTCCGCTGCCCAGTCTCGACGGCCTCCCGCGAAACGCCGGGCCCGTTGCGGATAGCGTGTGGCGTGATGCGTGGACGCGCATCGCCCCGGCACGTCGCCAGGACATCAGCCGCGTCTACGCGAATATCGGGAAGGCCGTCGCCGCCTATGAGCGACGGATCGAGTACGCCTCTTCACGCTTCGATCGGTATGTGGACGCGGAGCTCGCGGGCCGAGCGCACTCCGCCGCCGACAGCTTGTCGCCGGACGAAGAGGCAGGTCTGCGAATCTTCATCGGCAAAGGGAGCTGCACGAATTGTCACAACGGAGCGCTCCTCACCGATCAGCATTTTCATAACACCGGTGTTCCGGCGTCGCGGCTCGTTGCGTCAGTCGATAGTGGACGCGCGGTAGGGGCGCATCAGGCCATCGTGGGAGAGTTCAGTTGCGCGAGCAAGTACAGCGACGCGAACGCAGACGACTGCGACGAGTTGCGCTTCGCCGTGACGGACGGAGAGGCACTGGTGCGGGCGTACAAGACGCCGTCGCTGCGCAGCGTCGCGAACCGCGCGCCATATATGCACGCTGGGCAGTTCGCAACGCTCGAGGAGGTAGTCGCGCACTACAGTTCCGCACCTCGCGCGCCGTTCGGTCACAGTGAGCTCGAGCCGCTTCGTCTGTCGCCGGCCGAACAGCGCCAACTCGTGGCGTTTTTGCGAACGCTGAACAGCGCGATCGCCGCGCCGCCAGGCTGGCTCGAGCCACCAATCGCTCGGCCGTGAGCGTCGCTCGGCGGCAATGTCAGCCCCTTTGTTCAACAACGCAGCCGTTCAGTTCAAGAGCGTCTCGCCGGTAGACCGTATCGTGCGCGCAATGAACGACGCCAGACAACAACTATCGCTCGGAGATTTCCATGCCGTTCGCAATGCGTCATCGTGACGACCCGATGCCCGATCTCGTCGTCCCCGCTGCACTGGAAGTGCACGAGGTCTGGGACGCCGACTTCATGGCGCGACTTCAGGGTCGTGCGTTCGAAACGATCGAGGAGCGATTCACCGACGGACATCGCGCGTACGTCGCGTGGTGGAACGAGCAGCCGGCGGCCTGGGGTTGGGTGGCGACGCGCGCCGCGACGATCGGCGAGATGGGGGCGACCTTCTCGCTTCCGCCGGGCGACCGATACCTCTGGAACTTCGTGACGATTTCCGCGTTCCGCGGACGAGGCATCTACCCGCGCCTGCTGCAGGCGATCGTGCACGCCGAAGCGCCAACCACCGAACGTTTCTGGATCGCGTACGCGCCGGAGAATCGGGCGTCGGGTTCAGGCATCGCGAAGGCGGGGTTCGCCGTCCAGGCAGAGATGTCGTTCGACCGAAACGGCCAGCCTGCGTTGCGACCGATAAGAAAGGACCACGTCACCGCTGTCGCACGCGTGCTCGGCATCCGCGAGACGAGCGAATCGCTCGCGCCGTGCTGGCGCTGTGTGCGCGCGGGGCGGGGCGCGATGGCGTGCGCAGACGGCCGGTGCCACTGCGACTACCAGGAGCCCAGGAGCGGCTGCGCCGCCTGACGAGCAGGTCCAGCACGTTGACGTAACCGTAGCACCCAAACGCGCAGCCCTCTGCGCATTCAAAGATCTCAAACCAGGAGTCGACAATGAACCGCATCACGCTGGTCACGATGGCCGCTGCCGTGGCCGCAACATCTTCTTTCACCGCGATGGCTCAGACAACAACGGGTGCGTCGAGTGCCGAGCAGACGCTTGTGCCCGACCGCATCACCAGTGGCGGGTACGGGGCACCAGTTCAACGGTGGTCGTCGATCACCAGCAGCAGCGTTCTCTTCACGGGGCTCGAAGGCGGCTGGATCGTGAATCACCGGTTCGTGCTCGGGGCGGCCGGGTACGGTCTTGCGACGCAGAACATCCGCAATTCCGGTGCAATGCTGCGCGATTCAAAAGGTCGGGCGCCGGTCGTCGAAATGGGGTATGGCGGCGTGACGTTCGGATATGTCGCGCAACCGATGCGGGTCGTGCATCTGACCGCTCAAGCGCTCATCGGAGGTGGCGGGCTGACCTACGACGTACAGGACATCGCCGGCGTTCGGCCAGAGGATGCGCCAGCGGATGGCTTCTTCGTCGTTGAGCCTTCCGTGCAGGGCGAGCTGAACGTCAGCCATGTCTTTCGCATTGGTCTCGGCGCCGGCTATCGCTTCATCTCCGGAGCGTCACTCGATGGACTCCGCGATCGGGATCTTCGAGGAGCGTCTGCATCGCTGACGCTCAAGCTGGGTCGTTTCTGAGGCGACGCTGAGCGACGCGATCGGGGTGACTGACGAGTGGGCCCGCCAGGACGCATCCTGGCGGGCGTTCTCATGCCTTCGCCTCGATACTTCAGCGAAATCGAATAGCGGTCACCCCGCTGACCGAATCTATCGCCACCCCAGCGCGGGCGCGACGTGCGTCAGGATTGATTCAAGCACGTGCGCATTGTATTCGACGCCGAGCGTGTTGGGCACCGTCAGAAGGAGCGTGTCAGCCTCCGCGATGGCCTCGTCTCTTTTGAGTTCTTCAATCAGCACCTCTGGCTCGGCGGCATACGACCGGCCGAACACGGCGCGCATGTTATCGATCACGCCGATCTGATCGCCGCTCTCATCGCGGCCGAAGTAGGCGCGGTCGCGATCGTTCATCAATGCGAAGATGGATCGCGACACGGAGACGCGCGGCTCGCGTGCATGCCCGGCCGCACTCCAGGCCTGCCGGAACGCGCGGATCTGGCGCGCCTGCTGGACGTGAAAGGGCTCGCCCGACTCGTCTGCCTTCAGGGTGGAGCTTTGCAGGTTCATCCCGTGTTCCGCCGCCCAAATAGCGGTGGCGTTTGACGCCGAACCCCACCAGATGCGATCGCGCAATCCGGGCGAATGCGGCTCGAGCCGCAGCAGTCCCGGCGGGTTGGGGAACATCGGCCTCGGATTGGGCCGAGCAAATCCTTCGCCCTTCAGCAGCGTGAGAAACACCTCGGCGTGGCGACGGCCGAGATCCGCGTCCGTCCCGCCTGCTGGCGGCTCGTAGCCGAAGTGACGCCAACCTTCGAGCACCTGTTCCGGCGAGCCGCGGCTGATCCCGAGCTGAAGCCGGCCGTTGGTGATCAAGTCTGCCGCGCCTGCGTTCTCGACCATGTAGAACGGATTCTCGTACCGCATGTCGATGACGCCCGTTCCGATCTCGATGCGCTTCGTTCTGGCGCCGATGGCCGCGAGCAGCGGGAAGGGAGATGCGAGCTGCTGGGCAAAGTGATGCACGCGAAAGTATGCGCCATCCGCGCCGAGGTCCTCTGCCGCGACAGCCAGCTCGATCGACTGCTGTAGAACGTCGCGAGCGGACCGGGCGGCCGAGTGGCGCGACGCGTTCCAGTGACCAAAGGAGAGGAAGCCGATCTTCTTCATGAAGCGAAGGTTGTCAGTGTCGACGAAGTGTACTGGAGTCGACAAGCCGGTCGCGGAGGACGCGCACCGTCGAAGCGCCGTACGCATTCATGTGCAGGCGGGCGCGACGATGAGAAGTCTCTTATACGCGTCGGAGCGCTCGTCGACGGCCCGGCACGGTCGAACGGTGGTGATCCGGGACGGTTCGGCTGACTCGCTCGATGCGCGTTGCTGCAAGCAGATTCGATCCTCACCGCGTGCACACCGAGGTTCAGCGGGAGTTGTGTCGTGCGCTGCTCGGGTGGAAGTCTGTCTTGACAGGAAAGGGGTCAGTTCGCTTAATTAGTTGACAGATAAACTAATTACTGGACAAGTTATTCCGGCGTCTGGTTCGTCGTTCTCCCCCGTTTTCCCACCGTCGTTTTGGAGATCATCCATGTCATTCGTTTCCAAGGTCTTACCGTTCGCGGTCGCGGCCGCTGCGTTACTCGCCGCGTGCTCTGACGACTCGTCTGCGACCCAAGCGATCTCGGCGCCTGCGTCTCCCTTGGCGAGCAAGGGCGGCACCGGCGGCGGAGGTGGCGGCGGCGGCGGAGGTGGAGGCGGAGGCAGCACGCAACTCGTGGTCACGACGTTGCCGACCGTCGATGCAACGGGAACGTGGATCGGCACGACGGACGGACCGGACGTCGTTCACACGTACACCTTCACCCTGACGCAAACGAGTGCGGGAATCGTGAGCGGCGCGGCGTCGATGACGACGCCGTTCCAGACTGCAGCATGGCTGGTCGCGGGCACCGTGAACGGCGACACGCTGATGCTGTACGAGGGCCCGGGTACGGTCTGCAGCACGTGCCAGCTCAGCCTGTTCTTCCGCGGGATCATTGCTTCCGGCGGCTCGCAACTCTCCGGCGGCTTCGTCTCCGGCGGTTCGCCGATCACGTTGTTGAAGCAGTAATCGGGCGCGAACGTCCGACGCGGCCGTCGCACGGGTAGGACGGCGGCCGCGTCGTCGTGTGTGGCTCGGTCGACGGCGTGGCGCCGGCGTCTTGCGCGTCGTGCCGCACGGCGTGAGATGAGGTGAACAGGTGGCTGCGGGGAGGGATTCAACGGAGTGTTGACAACATACCTACCGGTCGGTATGATCGCGCATGTCCGAATCCCAGACAGCGCGCGCACAGGCCACGCGCAGCAAGCTCCTCGGCGCCACGTTCACCGAGATCTATCAGCGCGGCTACCATGCAGCGAGCCTGAATGACATCGCCGCCGCGGCCGGCATCACCAAAGGCGCGCTCTTCCACCATTTCGACGGCAAGCAGGCGCTCGGATACGCCGTGGTGGACGAAGTGCTCGCGCCCGTCCTCGACGAGCGGTGGCTCGCGCCGCTCGCGAGTACCGACGACCCAATCACGACGCTGCAGGATGCCTTCCGCCGCCACATCCGCGATGACATCGCGAGCGGCAACCTGGCCTACGGCTGTCCGATGAACAACCTGGCGCAGGAGATGGCCCCTCACGACAAGGGCTTCCGCGTCCGGATGGACGCGCTGTACGCCGACTGGAGGCGAGCGATCGCGAGTGCGCTCACGCGCGGGCAGCGCGCCGGGCGGGTGCGCGCCGACGTCGACGTACGCGCCGCGGCGACCTTGGTCGTCGCTGGCCAGATCGGGATCTGGGCCACGGGGAAGCACACGCAAGACGCGAAGCTCATGACCGGTGCAGGCGAAGCGCTGTGCGTTGCCCTGGAAACGCTGCGCGCCGGCCGCCGCCCTTCGACGCGCCGCGCAACGCGGAGCCGCCGCGGCGCCGGCAAATCATAGATCACTCGAGCCGCAGGATACCTGAATGAAGACTCTCTACGACCCGGCCGTCGCCGGCGAAGTGCGGCAGCGTCTCGGGCGGCTGCGTGCGTACAGCGCGCCGCAGTGGGGCAAGATGAACGTCGCACAGGCGCTCGCACACTGCGCACTGGCGATGGAGAACGCGCTCGGCGACACGGTGCTGCCGCGTCACCCGCTGGGCCGGGTGATCGGCGGTTGGGCCAAGCGACGGCTCATCGTGAAAGGCAAGCCGATCGCGCGCAGCGCGCCAACGCATCCGAGCGTGCTCGTCGAGGACGAGCGGAACTTCGGGGTTGAACGCAATCGCCTCGAGCAGGCCATCGATCGCTTCACGTCAGGGCCGGCTGCCTGCACGCGACATCCCCATTTCTTTTTCGGCGCGATGACGCCGGATGAATGGGCGACGTTCATGTACGTCCATCTCGACCATCATCTCAGGCAGTTCAACGTCTGAGCGCGCGCGGCGCTGCATCGCTCGCGTGCCGGCAGAATCAAGGTCGGTCTGACCCCTTGTGCTTCTACAAGTCGAAGTGCATACTGCACAGACCTGTAGAAGCCCGAGAGGAAGCACATGAACGGCGCCCGCCTCGCGTGTTGACCGACATTCGCTATCGCCTGCGCGCGTTGCTCTCACGCGCCTCCGTCGAGCGAGAGCTCGACGCGGAGCTCCGCTTCCACATCGAGCACGAGGCGGAGAAGTACGAGCGACAGGGCATGTCGCATGACGCGGCGCTGCGCCGCGCACGCGTCGAGTTCGGCGGCGTGGAGCAGACGAAGGAGGCGAGCCGTGACCTGCGTGGCATCGGTCGGCTCGAGTCCGTCGTGCGCGATGTGCGCTACGCGATTCGCTCGCTTCGAAGCCGCCCGGCCTTCGCGCTGACGGTCGTTGCGACGCTCGCACTCGGTATCGGCGCGAACACGGCGATCTTCACACTCGTCGACGCGCTGATACTCCGCCCGCTGCCTGTGCCGCACGCCGAGCAGCTGGTGATCGTCGGCGATCCCGCGGCGGTGAATTCGGGATGGAACGGTTCGCCGGTCACCGACTACGTTTCGCTCCCGCTCTATCAGGACGTGCGCGCGCGCAACACGGTGTTCACCGACATGTATGCGAACGGGCAGTCCGGCGATCTGGAGGTGAAGATCGGCGCGGGCGCCGGGGCAAGCACCGAGGAGCCACACGCGCGATTCGTCACGGGCAACTTCTTTTCCGTGCTCGGTGTGCCGGCATACACCGGCCGCACCTTCACGGCGGCGGAAGACCAGACGCCGGGAGAAGATCCCGTCGCGGTTCTCACATATGATTACTGGCAACGCCGGTTCTCGGGGTCACGCACGGCGATCGGCAGCGTCATCCGCGTGAACGACGTGGCAGTGACGATCGTCGGCGTCACCCCGCCGGGCTTCGACGGCGACATCGTCGGCGAACCCGTCGACTTCTGGTTGCCGATGATGATGGAAGCCGCGATCAGGCCGCGGATGAATTTGCTGAACGACCGCGCATGGTCATGGCTCGTGATGATGGGTCGTCTCAAGCCGGGAGTTCCGATCGAGCGAGCGCGGCAAGAGATCAGCGCGATCGAGGCGAACGCGATTCGCGACCATCTCACGGGCCGCTTGCTCTCGCAGTTCGAGGATGATCTCAGGCAGACCGCGATTCACGTCGTGCCCGGTGCGCGAGGATTCTCCGAACGGCGCGCCGAGTATGGAAGCGCGCTCCGGCTGTTGATGGCGGCGGTCGGCCTGGTCATTCTCGTGGTCTGTGCGAACGTGTCGAGTCTGATGCTCGCGCGCACCGTGGCACGCGGTCGCGAGATGACCGTCCGCATGACGCTCGGCGCCGGCCGCGGACGTCTGATTCAGCAAATGCTCGTCGAAGGCATGCTACTCGCGATCGCGTCGAGCGTGCTGGGGCTGTTCGCGGCGACCTGGGGAACGCGTTTGTTACTCGCGACGGTGAACGCGTCGAGCTCGATCGCCATCGACACGACGCCCGACGCTCGCGTGCTGGCGTTCACGGCCGCGCTGACACTGCTGTGCGTGCTACTCTTCGGCTTGCTGCCTGCCTTCCGCGCAACGCACGTCGACCTCGCGACGGCCTTGCGCGCCCAAGGACGCAACTTGACGGGCGCGTCGAGACTGGGCGGCATCGGGCGGATACCGTTTGGCCGAGCGCTCGTCGTGGCACAGATCGCATTGTCCATGCTCTTGCTGATCGCCGGTGGTCTACTCGTGCGCAGCATGCAGCAACTCCTGCAGAGCGATCTCGGAGTGGATCGTGATCACGTCGTGGCTGTTCGCGTGCGGACGACGCGCTCCCAGTACGTGGGAGCGCGACTGACGCAGTTGCGCCGCGACCTTGCGAACCGTGTCGCTCAGATCCCGGGCGTGGACGTGGCCGCATTCGCCGACCACGGATTGTTCAGTGGCGGATCGTCCAGCGGTCACGTCGACGTGTCGAACTTCGTCCCTCGGGCCGATTCGGAGCGCCAGGTCGCGATCGACCGGGTCGGTCCCAATTTTTTCCGCGCGATCGGCGCGCGGTTGATTCGCGGCCGTGACATCGAGCCGCGCGATCTCGAGACGATGCCGCCGGCCACGGTGATCAACGAGACGATGGCGACCCGCTATTTCGGTGTTCGCCAGCCGCTCGGCAGTATTGTGACTCTCGACAGTGTTCAGTACACGATCGTCGGCGTCGTGCGCGATTTCCAAAGCAGCGATGTCCGCCTCGAGCCGACCCGGCAGATGTACATCCCGTTCCGGGATCCGAACACTGGCAACGCAGGGCAGGCGAAGCTCTTCGTGCATGTTCGCGGGAATCCGTCGAGCTTCGTCGAGCCAATTCGTCACGCCATCGAAGACGTCGACGTTGCGCTGCCGGTCGCTGTCGATCCGGTGAACGACCTCATACGCGGCACCGTGTCGCAGGACCTGCTCCTGGTCCAGGTGACGATGTGTTTCTGCATCGTCACGTTGGTGCTCGCGGCACTCGGCCTCTACGGCGTGACCGCGTATTCGATCAGTCGGCGCACCAGCGAGTTCGGGTTGCGCGCGGCGCTCGGCGCGGAGCCCGCTGTCGTGACGAGAATGGTGCTCGGCGAGGCCGTGCGCGTCGCGATTGTGGGAATCCTGATTGGAGTGCCCGCGGGGCTCGCGGCGACGCGGCTGATTCGGGCACAGCTCTTCGGCGTCGGGACGATTGACCTGCCGTCGCTCACCGTGGCGATCGCCGTGCTCGTCGCGACGGCTGTCGCGGCCAGCTATTTGCCCGCGAGACGCGCGGCGAGGGTCGGGCCTCTGGAGGCGCTCCGGTCCGAGTAGCGCATCCAGAGGGGGAGCGCGCCGCTTCGTTGGCCCATCTCCGCGAGCGCTCGAGTGCTGTCCGCCTCACTCCGCGCGCAGGGCACGCGCTGGATCGATCGCCGTCGCGCGCACCGTTGGCGCGACGCACGCAATCGTCGCCACGACGAGCAGCAACGCGGCCCCGCCGGCAAACGCGGCGGCGTCGAAGCGCGATACGCCGTACAGCACACTCTGGACGAGCCGCGTCGCAGCGAGCGCTCCCACCAGACCCACGACGATGCCAGCCGCTGCCAGTCGAAGACCGTCACCGACGACCAATCGCGCGATCGACGACCGCGTTGCGCCGAGCGCCATGCGGACGCCAATTTCGCGCGTTCGCTGGCCGACGCTGTACGAGATCACGCCGAACAGGCCGATCGCGGCTAGAAGCACGCCCAGGGCGGCGAATGCCGCGAGTACGCGCATCGTGAAGCGCGGCTCAGCCAGCGATGCGTCGATCTGTTCGCGGACATCGAGCACCGCCGGCCGAGGGCCTCCATGCTGCACACTGGCCGCGACCTGCGCGAGACGGAGGCCCGCATCTTCGACGTGAGCGCGTACGAGAATGCTGATACTCCTGCCCATCGGGTCGAGCGCTCCGACCGCTGCTGTATCCGTCAGCGTCAGAGGGTGGTACAGGGCGTTGCCCGAAGAGCGCTGTATGAGATTCGTCATGACGTCCGGCACGACGCCGACGATGGTCTGCCAGGGCTCATCCGGGCTTGGCGCCGCGGCCTTCCCAGGCACGACCACGTTGGAGGCCCAGGTACGTGCACGGGCATTCCGGATTCGCAGACCGATCGCGCTGCGTCCGGGCGCGAGCTGATTCGCGAGCGAGCGGCTCACCAGCACCTCGTTGCGCGCGAATGAGCCATCGTCGAAGGTGTGGCCCGCGGACAGCGGCATATGCATCGCCGCGAAGTATTCCGGCGGAACGGTGTAGATCTCCGTGCCGTCGGTTCCATCACGCGGATCGCGCGGATGATCGGGCGTCTCCCACACCGCGAGCTGCGCGCGTACCGAGCTCCCCGGCACCTGATTGGCGATGACAGCGCTTTCGACTCCGGGAAGTCGCGCGAATCGTTGGCGTAGCTCGACGGCCAAGGCGATTCGATCGGGCGCCCGGATGCCCTCCGGCACGTGTACTGTGACTCCGTAGAGGCCGCGTGTATCGAAACCAACCTCGGTATGCTCCAGCGCGAAGAGCGTATGCACGAGGAGCAGCGCGCCGACCAGCAACGTCGCCGACACGCCGACCTCGGCGACGACGAGCATCGAGCGCAGGCGCCGCGCGCTATACGCCGTGCTTGCCGCGCCGATCCGCAGATCGACGGCGAGATCGCGATGGGCGCTGCGTACCGCCGCGACCAGGCCGACCACCAGACCGCAACCGATGGCTAGCACGGCGGCGATGGCGACCATCCCACTGGAGGGAGAGACGTAGGTGAGTGCGTTGAAGTCGCGATCATTCGGACGCAGTGCCACCAACGTGTGCAGCCCGAGCCAGCCGATGATCGCGGCGAATGCTCCGCCGACCAGCGCGAGCAGCACGCTCTCGGTCGCAAGCTGACGAACGAGGCGCGAGCGGGCCGCGCCGATTGCGTGACGCACGGCGATCTCGCGCTGGCGCGCCGCCCCGCGCGCGAGCAACAGATGTGCGACGTTCGTGCACGCGACGAGCAGGAGGAGAGCCACCGCGCCCGTGAGCATCGTCAAGGGCTGACGAATGGCGAGCCAATCCTGCGGTCGCGTGAGCGTCAGCGGCATTGGCCACGGGCCGGGTCGTACGTCGGGCAGGTTTGCATTCTTCATAATCGCGCTCAGCTCGTCCGTCGCGGCCGCTCTCGTCACGCCCGGCTTGAGACGAACGAGGATCGATCCGCTCGCTGGCTCCGTGGCGCCGACGAGTTGAATGAGATCGGCACGTTGAGCGCGAAAGCTTGGAATGACGAGCGAGGCCGGCGTGATGCCGACGACCGTCCAGTCTTCGCCATGGAGCTTCATCGCCCGCCCGATGACGTCGGGCGAGGCGCCGAACGCGCTACGCCACAACTGTTCCGTGAGGAACATCAAATGTGCATTGGGCGTCACCTCGTCCGTTGTCGGCACGCGTCCCCGTAAGAGATGTGCGTCGGCGAAGGCGACGAATCCAGGCTCCGCA
>Ga0070680_100003024_pt1 | contig 12482 bp, 7 predicted proteins | sample KBSC73BmetaG_FD_64672 | JGI IMG/M metagenome (GOLD analysis project Ga0070680, IMG submission 64672) | Corn rhizosphere microbial communities from Kellogg Biological Station, Michigan, USA - KBS C7-3B metaG | ecosystem: Host-associated > Plants > Roots > Rhizosphere | place: USA: Michigan...
ACGGTGGAACGGTGGAACGGTGGAACGGTGGAACGGTGGAACGGTGGAACGGTGGAACGGTGGAACGGTGGAACGGTGGAACGGTGGAACGGTGGAACGGTGGAGCGGCTGAACGATTGAGCAGGCGAGCGAGGCTGACTCACGGGAGGACGGATGCGGGCTTGTCGATTCGTCGTAGCCTTGTCCGCTGTGTTGGTCGCGAGCGGTACGCTGCATGCGCAGACCATTACTGGCTCTGTCGTTCTTCCGGACAGCGTAACGCCCGCTGCTGGCGTGATCGTCGTCGCTCGCAACGCGCGGGATTCGGTTGCGGCGCGTGGCCTCACTGGAAGTACCGGGCATTTCACGTTGCACCTGCCGGCGAATGGTCGATATGCGCTGAGCGTTCTGCGCATCGGCTATCGCCCCACCATCGGCCCCACCGTCGACGTCGTCGGTCTGACAACGGCACAGCGCATCGTGCTCGTTGCCACGCCGGTCACGCTCGCCACCGTGTCCGTGCGTGAATCGGAAACCTGCCGCGTGAACGCCGACACCGGCCTGGCCGTCGCACGATTGTGGCAGGAAGCGCGCAAGGCGATGCTCAGTGCGGAGCTCGGCACCGACGACGCGCCGCTCGACGCGGAATGGATCGAATACGACAGGCAACTCGATTCGATTGGGCGTCTGGTGCGGCATCAAACCGTGCGCAGCGCGCGCCATCCGACGACGCACGCCTTTCGGAGCCTTCCGGCCGCGGAGCTCGACACCGGTGGCTACGTCGTGGAAGCGCAGGGCGGTGCACGCTTCTTCGCGCCGGACGTCGAAGCGCTGCTCTCCGACCAGTTCGTGCGCGATCACTGCTTTCGTCTGGCTGCGCCGCCCGCGGCACAGCCGAACCTGATCGGCATCGCTTTCCAGCCGACGCGCGACCGCCGCGAGCGGCGCGATATCCGCGGTACGCTCTGGCTGGATCGCACGTCGGCCGAGCTGCGATCATTGGAGTTTGCATATACGGGATTGTCGGAGATCGCCGAGTCGGTGGGTGCAGGCGGACGCGTGGAGTTCCTCAGGCTGCACGACGGGAACTGGCTCGTCAGCCGCTGGAGCGTGCGGATGCCGCAGCTCCAGACGGTGGGATCGCTCGGCGGCGGGCCGGTGCGCGTCGTCGCGACGCGAAGCGGCATGGTCGTGCGCGGCGTGCAGGTCACGGGTGGCGAGGTACTGCACGTTCTGCGCGGCGACTCCACGGTGTACCGCGCCACGGGTGCAAGTGTCGACGCACAATTCCGCTCGAGCGACGGCACGCCGTCGGTCGCCGGCACATCGATGCGGCTCGACGGCACCGATTACCGCGCGAGCGCAGACTCGATGGGCCGCATCGCGCTGTCGCCGGTGCTCGATGGCGCTTATCACGCACGCTTTGCCACGCCGCTGATGGATTCGCTGTCGATTCCCCCGGTCGAGGGCGACATCGAAGCGCGCGCCGGCGTTCACGTCGACACGATCGTCATGCCGAGCGTGAGCGAGTTGTTGACGCATCTCTGTCCGCGCGATTCGCTGCTTCATGGAGAAGGAATGCTGCGTGGCACGCTCCGCGACGAGTACGCGCGTACGGTCGCGCAGGCGGGAGTCACGGTGACGTGGCAGGGCGGTGCTGCATTTGTCGACATGCCGGACGGCAACCACCTGAGTTGGACCGAGCGCACCGTCGGTACCCTCACCACCCCGACGGGCACCTGGCGCGTGTGCGGCGTGCCATCGGCGACGCCCCTCGTGATACGCGCGATCACCGATTCCGGAACGGCCACTCGGACCGTACGCCTCGAGGATCCGGGCGCGATCGCGTCGGTGCCGCTCGTGCTCGCGCGAACGAGGATCGGCGAACGCGGCGCGGTTGGGACCACCGACGCCGCACTTGCGCCAGCCGCGTTGCTCGAGATCGTCGTCACGGCGGCGAACGGCGCGCCGCTGCCGGATGCCCGCGTCGAGATCGTGCCGCGTTCCGGCCCGTCACGGATCGTCGTCACCGGAGCGAGCGGCCATGCGCTCGTTCCGGATCTAGAGCCGGGTATCGTCTCCGTGCGTGCACGGCGCATCGGGTTCAAGCCGGGACAGCTCGCCGTCACAGTTGGCGCCGGGCGCAACACCGCACCGATCGTCATGAGCGACGCGTCGGTGCCGGTGCTCGAGACCGTGCGCGTCGTCGCCGGAAAGCGCACGCTCGATCGCTGGTCCGCCTTCGAGACGCGGCGCCTGAATCACACGGCGACGGCGTCGATCACTCAGGCCGATATCGAGAAGCGCGGGCCGGTCGACACCTGGCAGATGCTGACCGGCGTCGCGAGCGTGACGGTCACCGACCGCGACTCGATGGTGGTCGCGACTTCCGCCCGCTCGATGGTCACCAGCATGACGAACCAGCCGTGCTACCTGATCGTGATGGTCGACGGCACGATCATGAACCACGACCCGCAGCATCTCGCGTTCGACCTGCGGCAGCTGCCGCCGCCGGGCGAGATCCACGGCATCGAGATCTTTGCCGGTCCCGGCGCGATTCCGCTCGAGTACGCCGGTGAAGGCGGCGGGAAGTGGTGCGGCATGATCGCGATCTGGACGCGCTGATCACTGCTTGTAGATCGTCCCGTCCTTCATCACGAGCTGTACCTGCCGAATGGCCGAGATGTCGGCGGTCGGATCCCCCTTCACGGCGATCAAGTCTGCCAGAAAACCATCCTTCACCTGCCCGAGGCGGTCGCCCATTCGCAGCAGCCTGGCGTCGATGGACGTCGCCGAACGGAGCGCCGACGCGGGAGTCATGCCGTACTGCACCATCATCTCGATCTCGCGCGCGTTGTCCCCATGCGTGAACACGCCGACGTCACTGCCGCTGCAGATCGTCACGCCGGCATCGAGCGCCGCCTTGAAGCTCTTCTTCTTGGCCACGATGGACGGCGGATCGGGATCGACGCCCTTCTTCCAGCCGCCGTACTGCTGGATTGCGTCGCCGGCGGCCAGCGTGGGAATGAGACAGATGCCGCGGTCCGCCATCATCTTGAACACTTCCGGCGTGCCATTGTCGCCATGCTCGATGCTTGCGACGCCGGCGAGAATCGCCCGGCGCATGCCTTCGGGGGTGGCCGAGTGCACCGTGACGGGACGGCCGGAGCTGTTGGCGATTTCGACGGCTTCCTTGAGCTCGTCCAGCGTGAACGTCGGCTCCGCCTCGCCGTTCGGACCCCAGCGGTAGTCGGCGTAGATCTTCACCCAATCCGCGCCGTGCTTGATCTGATCGCGCACGACCTGCGCGACTTCCTCCAGCCCGCTCGCCTCCTGGCCACCCTGCGGAATGTCGTTCACGTATTCGGCCGCGAAGCCGCGCGGGCCGTAGCTGCCTGTGGCGACGATCGCTCGCGTCGATACGAACATGCGGGGTCCGGGAATGATTCCCTGGTTCACCGCTTCCTTGAGTCCCACGTCGGCGTAGCCGGCGCCCTCGGTGCCGAGATCGCGCACGGTCGTGAAGCCGGCCATCAATGTTGCCCTCAGGTGATTCACGGCGCGCGCCGTACGCAGCGCCAACGACTCGTGCAGCACCTGGTCGTTCCACGACGTTTCGTTGTACGGGTGCAGCAGCATGTGCGAGTGCGCCTCGATCAGACCCGGCATGAGCGTCGTGCCCGGGAGATCGATCGTCGTCGCGCCGGCCGGCACACTGATCTGGCTTCGCGGCCCCGCGGCCACGATGCGATTACCGGTGACGAGCACCGCCCATCCGGCGTGCGGCGCGTCCGCAACGCCGTCCCACACGCGGTCCGGAACGAGCAGCTCGGTGGTCGCCGGTCCGGCATTTCGCCGTCCGCGACCCTGCGCGGTCGCTATGGAAGGCATGGATGCGCCGGCCGCGGCGAGAACCAGCATGAGAGAACTCGTACGCATGTCACGCTCGTGGTGAATGATGGAAAGGTGAAGCTCATCGATCCTGGGCGCGTTCGACGGGCAGTCCCGCCGCCGCCCACGCGTCGAACCCGCCGCGCACGTTGGCGACGTTGGTGAATCCCTTGCGCGCGAGCAGGCTCGCCGCAATCGCCGAGCGCGTACCACCCTGACAGTGCACGGCGATCGGCGCATCTTTCGGCAGTGCCGACGCCAGCGTGTCGAGCTCACCGAGAAACAGTCGTTCGGCCCCAGGAATGTGTCCGGCGTCCCACTCGGCAGCGCCGCGCACGTCGATGATGCGTCGCTCCGTTGCGCCGGAAATGTCGGCGATGCTCACCTGCGGGATTTGCGCGAGAGCTTTGCCGGCCTCGCGCCACGCGTCGCGAACCGACCCGTCGCACCAGCCGGCAACCTCGTCGTGCCCGATCAGCGACAGCAGGCGGCGCGCGGTGTGCGCCTGCTCGGCCGTGTCGGCGAGCAACACAATCGGACGATCGTACGGCAGCAGCGACCCGGCCCAGGTGCTGAAGGAGGTGCCGAGCGGAATGTTCAACGAGCCGGCAATGTGCTCGCGGGCGAAGGCTGCCGTCGGCCGAACGTCGACGACTGAATCCCCTTCGTGCAGTGCGTCGTGAACGTCGTCCATCCCGAGTTGCGGCCAGTAGTCGTCCGACACCGGCAGGGGACCATCGCGGTTGATCGTTTTCATGAGCGCGAAATACGCCGGCGGCTCAGGCTGATGCGTCAGCACGTCGTGAACGAAACGCTCTTCGTCGTGTTCGCGGAGCGCCCAGTTGGTGAGCCGTTCGTAGCCGAGCGTCGTCGACGGCATCGAGCCGAGCGACTTGCCGCATGCGGAGCCTGCGCCGTGGCCGGGCCAGAGCTGCAGATAATCCGGCAAGGCGGCCATACGCTGCAATGAGTGAAACAGCGTGCGGGCCAATCGGTCCATCGAACCGCGCACGTTCGCGGAGCGCTCGAGCAAATCGGGCCGTCCCACGTCACCCGCGAAGATGAAATCGCCCGAGAACATCCCGACGGGGTGTGCGCTGAGCGTGCGGTCGGTCACGAGAATGGCGATGTGCTCCGGCGTGTGCCCTGGCGTGTGCAGCACTCGCAGGAGGATCCGGCCAACCTCGATCTCGTCGCCATCGTGGACGAGCCGCGCGTTGTCAGCCGCGGTCACGCGGTACGCCCACTCGCCCTCGGCTTCGCCCGAGAGCAGCAGCGTGGCGCCCGTCTCGCGCGCCAGCTCGCGCGCGCCCGAGACGAAGTCGGCGTGGATGTGCGACTCGGCCACGAACACGATGCGCAGTCGGTGCTTCGCCGCCGCGGCGACGTACGCTTGCACGTCGCGGTTCGGGTCGACTACAAGAGCGAGCCCGCTCGCCTGACAGCCGAGCAGGTAGCTGGTTTGCGCGAGAGCGTCGTCGTGAAAGCGTTGCAGCAGCATCGGTGCGGCGAAGTGGGTGGGATGGAACTGCCAAATCTATGGAATGAGCCGCCGAGCGCGACTGGCGAGGCATGACGTCCCGGTGTGCGGCCGGCAGCGGTGCCGCCGTCCGGCGCGTATCTTTGGACGTCCTCTCCCTCCTCTCCCTCAGGTGATTCGGTCATGAGAGTTCGTCGCTCGATCATGCTCCGCCTGTCCCCGCTGCTCGTCGCCACGCCGCTCGCGGCGCAGGCGCCCAAGAAGGTGCTAACGCAAGCGGATTGGGACATCTGGAAGTCGATCAACGCTCCGGAATTGTCGGCCGACGGCAAATGGGCCGTCTACACGATCATGCCACAGGTCGGCGACGGCGAGCTGGTGATTCGCTCGACCTCGAGCCCCACGGAATTCCGCGTGCCGCGGGGATACATCTCCCGGCCGAACAACGTGCCGGGAGGCCTGCGGCCTCGTGGCGGCGCGGCCCAGGGCAATGCCTTTGCCTCGCCGGCCACGATCACCGCGGACAGCCGCTTCGTGATCGTCACTACGCAGCAGCCGGAATCCGTGGTCGTGCACGCTCCGCGCGGGCGTGCCGGAGCGAGCGCGGCACATTCATCGGTGGCGATCGTCAGTCTGCCGGACGGCAAGGTGACGACACTGGAAGGAGCGCGTTCGTTCCGCGTCGCCAAGGACAACGGGACGTGGCTGGCCTACGTGCCGGCGCCCGATTCGGCGGCCGGCGACTCCGCGGCACGGGGCGGCAGCGCGGCCAATGGATCGCGCGGCGGTCGCGCAGGGCGCGGTGCCGGCACTGGCGCCACCCGCCGGCGCTACGGCTCGGCGCTCGTGTTGCGCAATCTGGCCACCGGCGCCGAGCAGCGGCTGGCCGACGTGCTCACCTACGCGTTCGATGACAGCGGCAAGGTGCTCGCGTACACGGTCGTGTCGCACGATTCCACGAAGGACGGCGCATACGTTCGGACGCTCGCCACCGGTGCGACGAGCACCTTGCTGAGCGGCCACGGCGATTACAACGATTTGACGATCGATCGGAGCGGCACCGCGGTGGCGTTCCTCGCCGATCGCGACGAGTTCGGCGGCCGGACGCCGCGGTACACGTTGTACGAGGCGTCGCTCAAGGGAGGAGCCGCGCAGCCGGTCGTTGCGCCCGCGGCGCTCCCGCCCGACATGCACATCGCCGACAACGCAGCCGTGAGCTTCACGCGGAACGGCAATGCGATCCTGTTCAACGTCGCGCCACCGGTCATCGACTCGGTGCCGGCTGATTCGCTGGTTGGGAAAGCGGTATTCGATCTCTGGAATTACAAGGATCCAACGCTCCAGCCGGCGCAGAAGCTCACGGCGTCGCGCGATCGGGACAAGTCGTATCAGGCCGTGTATTTCCCGGCGACGCATCGGTTCGTACAGCTGGCCAACGACTCGATGCCGACGGTCACGGTGTCGGAAGACGGCCGGATCGCGCTCGCCGACTCGCGCGTGCACTACGAGATCGAAGCGATGTGGAGCGATCCGGGCACGGACGTCTACGTAATCGACGACGCCACCGGCGCCCGCAAGCTGATTCGCGCCAGGATCAGCGGCCAGGCGCAGTTGTCGCCGGACGGGAAGTACGTCGCGTTCTTCGATCACGCGCACTGGTACGCGTACAACATTGCGACCGGCACGACGGCCGACGTCAGCGGTCCGGCGCAGGGCGTCGATTTCTACAATGAGACGACCGACACGCCATCGATTCCCGACGCGTGGGGACTCGCCGGCTGGACGAAGGGCGACAAGTCGATGCTGGTCTACGACCAGTACGATGTGTGGGAGCTTGACCCGACCGGCGCCAAGGCGCCGGTGAACGTCACCGACTCGTACGGGCGGCGCAACGATCTCCAGCTCCGGCTGGCGGAAGGTGGCGGCCGCGGAGGCCGGGGGGGCCGCGGCGCACGCGGCGCCGATGACGACGATCGCGGCGTGATCGATCCGGCGGATCCGCTGCTGCTGCACGCGACGAATCTCGAGACGATGGCCAGCGGCTTCTATCAGGACCGGCTCGGGACGACGCGCGCACCGGAGAAGCTCGTGATGGACGACGTCGCATACAGCACGCCGATCAAGGCGGCGCACGCCGATGAGTATTTGCTCACGAAGAGCACCTTCCAGATGTTCCCGGATCTCTGGGTCGGGCCGTCGGTCACGAAGGTAACGCGCATCTCCGACGCCAACCCGCAGCAGAAGGACTACAACTGGGGCACGGTGGAGATGGTGCACTGGACGAGCGAGGACGGCATTCCGCTCAAGGGCATGCTGTTCAAGCCCGAGAACTTCGATCCGCACAAGAAGTACCCGATGATCACGTACTTCTACGAGAAACTCTCGAACACGTTCAACAACTACGTTCCGCCCAACGGGCGCAACGTGATCAACTACACGCACTACGTGTCCAACGGCTATCTCGTCTTCGTGCCGGACATCGTGTACGAAACGGGCTACCCCGGCCCCAGCTCGGTCAAGTCCGTGATTCCGGGCGTCGAGATGCTCCTCGCCCGCGGCTACGTCGATCCCAAGGGACTCGGCATTCAAGGCCAGTCATGGGGCGGCTACCAGACGGCGTACATCATTACGCAATCGCATCTGTTCAGCGCCGCGATGGCCGGCGCGCCGGTGGCGAACATGACGAGCGCGTACGGCGGCATTCGCTGGGGCTCGGGGCTGGCGCGCGCGTTCCAGTACGAGGTCGGTCAGAGCCGGATCGGCAAGTCGCTCATCGACGCGCCGCAGCTCTACATCGAGAACTCGCCGCTCTTCTGGCTCGACCGCGTCACGACGCCGCTCTTCATCATGAGCGACGACATGGACGACGCCGTGCCGTACTACCAGGGCATCGAGCTGTTCGTCGGCATGCGCCGGCTGGGCAAGGAGGTGTACATGATCAGCTACAACAACGACGTGCACAATCCGGCGAGCCGCGCCAACCAGAAGGACATCGCCATGCGCATGCAGCAGTTCTTCGACAACAAGTTGAAGGGCGCGCCCGCGCCTGACTGGATGGTGCACGGCATTCCGTACGTCGCGAAGGGACGGGATCAACTGGCAACGCCGGCCGTGCAAGCGGGGGGCATCAGACCCTAGACGCTAGAGACTAGGGACTGGTGGGGTGCTGGCTGCTAGTTGCTAGCCGCCACCAGCTCGCTTTCAGAAGCTCGTACCACCTAGCCGCTAGCACCCAGCACCCCGCTAGCACCTAGCACCTAGCACCCAGCCACTAGAAAAAATGACCGACGAAATCGACTACAAGCTCATCGGCGACGATCTGCAGGCGGTCATCATCACGCTCGACCCAGGCGAGATGGTGATCGCCGAGGCGGGCGCGATGATGTACATGCAGGACGGCATCGTGCTCAACACCACGCTCGACCCGAACGCCACGGGCGGCGGCGTGATGAACAAACTCTTCCAGGGTGCCAAGCGCGCGCTCTCGGGTGACACGTTCTTCGTGACGACGTTCGCCAACGCGGCGCACGTGCGGCAGGATGTGGCGTTCTCGTCGCACGTGCCGGGCAAGATCCGGCCGGTCGAGCTGCGCGACTGGAACGGCGTGATCGTCGCCCAGAAGGACGCCTTTCTCTGCGCGGCACGCGGCGTGAATGTCACGATCGCGTTCACTCGCCGTATCGGGGCCGGCTTCTTCGGCGGCGAAGGCTTCATTCTCCAGCGCATCGAAGGCGACGGACAGGCCTTCCTGCACGCGTCGGGCGCGCTGCACGAAATTCATCTCGCGCCCGGCGAGACGCTGCGCGTCGACACGGGCTGTCTCGTCGCGATGGACGAGCAGGTCGATTACGACATTCAGATGGTGCCAGGCATCAAGACGGCGCTGTTCGGCGGCGAAGGCTTGTTCTTTGCCGCGCTGCGCGGGCCGGGGCGCGTGCTGTTGCAGACGCTTCCGTTCTCCCGGCTCGCCGACCGCATCCTCGCTGCCGCACCGCGCGCAACCCGACGCCAGGACAACGTTGGCGCTGGCATCGTCGGCGGCGTGATCGGCTCGATCCTCGACGGGCGCTGAGGTGGCAACGCCCGAGTCGCCATCGAACACCCAAACGGCGAGCGCGCGCGTGGTCGATGATCCGATCGCGCGTTTTCGCCTGCTGCTCGATCAGGCGAAAGCCGTCCCGCGCGACCGGCTGCCCGAGCCCACGGCTTTCGCCCTCGGTACCGTCGACAGCCAGGGCCGGCCGAGCGTTCGAATCGTACTGCTCAAGGCGGTGGACGAACGCGGGTTCGTTTTCTACACCAACTTCGAGAGCCGCAAGGGGCGCGAGCTGCTCGCCCATCCCCACGCGGCGATGTGCTTTCACTGGCAGCCGCTCGAACTTCAAGTCCGCGTCGAAGGCAGCGCCGAGCGGGTGAGCGACGCCGAGGCCGATGCGTACTTTGCCTCGCGCGCCCGCGGCAGTCAGCTCGGCGCGTGGGCGTCGCGCCAGAGCGAGACCATGCAATCGCCGGGCGATCTGGAGGCGCGCGTCGCCGACGTGGAAGCGCGCTACGCCGGACAACCGGTGCCGCGGCCGCCGCACTGGTCGGGCTTCCGCGTCGTGCCGCGGCGCATCGAGTTCTGGAGAAACATGCCGAGCCGCCTTCACGTGCGGGAGCGGTACACTCGCGCGGGCGACGGCTGGTCCGTCGAGCGGCTGTTTCCGTGAGCACGTTTCCCCCCGTTCCGAATTAGGTTCACGGCATGGGTACACGCATCGCCGAGAGCGCGCCGGCGGATCCGGGCACGACCTGGTCGGTCGACTCGGCCCGCACGCTGTACAACGTCGAGGGGTGGGGCGCCGGCTTCTTCGACATCAACGATCGCGGCCACGTCATCGTGCGGCCGGACCGCGGCCGGCCGGAGCGCGTCGTCGACCTGTACGAGATCACGAATGATCTCGAGGAGCAGGGTATCGCGCTGCCGGTGCTGCTTCGTTTTTCCGACATTCTGCGCTCGCGCATCGAGTCGCTGACCACGCAGTTCGAGCAGGCGCGCGAGGAGTTCGGCTACACCGGCGGCTACACGACCGTCTACCCGATCAAGGTCAACCAGCAGCGCCACGTCGTCGAAGAGATCGTCGAATTCGGCAACGCGCACCGTGTCGGCCTCGAGTGCGGGAGCAAACCGGAGCTCCAGGCCATCCTCGGCCTCGCGGAGAACACCGACCACCTGATCATCTGCAACGGCTACAAGGACGAGGAGTTCATGCGCCTCGCTCTGATGGGCCAGAAGCTCGGCCATCAGGTGTTCATCGTCATCGAGCAGCTGAGCGAGATCGACGTCCTGCTGCAGGTGGCGGACGAGATGGGCGTCACGCCGATGGCCGGCGTGCGCATCAAGCTCGCGTCGCGCGGCTTTGGCCGGTGGAAGGAGAGCGGCGGCGAGAAGTCGAAGTTTGGGTTGAACGCCGCGCAGCTCGTCCAGGCGATCGACAAGCTGCGCGCGGCCGGGCGCCTCGACATCGTGAAGCTGATCCATTTTCACCTCGGCTCCCAGATCACCGACATCCGCTTCATCAAGCTCGGGCTGCAGGAGCTCACGCGCTTCTACGTCGAGCTGCGCGCCGCCGGTCTCGACATCACGCACGTCGATGTCGGCGGCGGCCTGGGCGTCGACTACGACGGCACCAACTCCACGTCGGACGCGAGCGTCAACTATTCGCTCCAGGAATACGCGAACGACGTCGTGTACACGCTGGCCGAAGCCTGTCGCGAGCACGAGATCCCGATGCCGCACATCATCAGCGAATCGGGCCGCGCGCTCACCGCGCACCACGCGCTGCTGCTGATCAAGGTGATCGATGTCGAGTCGCAGGGCGATCGGCCCGTGCCCGAGCTGACGGACGACGATCATCAATTGTTGCACGAGATGCTCGCCGACTATCGCGACGCGTCCCGCAAGAACGTGACGAAGCGCCGTGTGCGCGAGATCTTCCACGATCTCACGTTCGACAAGGAGCGCGCGCAGGAACTGTTCAACAGCGGCGTGTTCTCACTCCGGGAGCGAGCGCTGGCCGAACAGATCTACTTCGCGACGGTCAACGTGCTGGCCCGGTTCGTCGAGCGCAGTCGCGACGATTTCGAGGACATCGCGGGCGATCTCGACGCGACGCTGGTCGACCGGTACTTCTGCAATTTCTCATTGTTCCAGTCGTTGCCGGACAGCTGGGCGATCGACCAGCTCTTTCCGATCATGCCGATCCATCGCCTCGACGAGGAGCCGCTGCGCCGCGGAACGATCCAGGACGTGACCTGCGACTCCGATGGCAAGATCGATCGGTTCGTCGGCGACAAGGCCGGCGAGCCGAGCTTGGAGCTCCACGAGTTCCACGACGGCGAGCCCTACATGCTCGGCGTGTTTCTCACCGGCGCGTACCAGGAGATCCTCGGCGACCTGCACAACCTGTTCGGCGACACCAACGCCGTGCATATCCGGCTCGGCCCGAACGGCGGGTACGAGGTGACGGATCTCGTGCACGGCGACACGGTGACCGAGGTGCTGAACTACGTGCAGTTCCGCGCGTCAGATCTCCTTCAGACCTTCCGCCGCAAGGTGGCGAGCGCCAAGCACATCAGCCGTCAGGAGGCGAACACGTTCATCGCCGATTACGTCGCCGGGCTGGAAGGCTACACGTATCTCGAGGGCGAAGCCGCGCAGTAGTCGAATAGTCTGCTCGCCGAATGCGAACGCCCCAGCCGCGTTGAACTCTCGTGGCGCGAGAGCCTGTGGCGCCGCTCAGGCCCCGACAGGTTGGAACACGGATGACACGGAAGGGACGGCTTGAACGGACCAACAGCCAAATGCTTTTGGGGTGCGGCGCGACGGACTCGGTGCGCGTGGGCCAAATCCGCGCCTCGTCGCCGTTCTGGCTTCCGTCCTCGTCCGCGTCCCCCAATTCAGTCCAACCGTATTCGGCGCATGAACGCTGAAGGAAGATGCGCCCCAGCGTTCATGCGTTCCTGCGTTCCTGCGTTCCTGCGTTCCTGCGTTCCTGCGTTCCTGCGCTCAGACTCCTGAACGGTGGATCGACGCGTGGACGCGATTGAAGTTCGCGGGGACCACGATGTCGATCGTCTCACCCTTGTCGAG
>Ga0070680_100003025_pt1 | contig 12479 bp, 7 predicted proteins | sample KBSC73BmetaG_FD_64672 | JGI IMG/M metagenome (GOLD analysis project Ga0070680, IMG submission 64672) | Corn rhizosphere microbial communities from Kellogg Biological Station, Michigan, USA - KBS C7-3B metaG | ecosystem: Host-associated > Plants > Roots > Rhizosphere | place: USA: Michigan...
GGCGCGGCGACCAGCTCGCCTGGCTTGGACCTCGATTGTCCGCCCGAGCTGTCCGGCCTTCGGGTCCTTGTCGTCGACGACGAGGCCGATTCCCGCGACTTGATCCGAGCCGTCCTCGAGAGCTGTAGCGCCAACGTGACCACCGCGACGAACGCCGCCGACGCCTTGCGACTTTTCCAGGCGGATGCGCCCGACCTGCTGCTGTCCGACATCGGCATGCAGGGAAACGACGGGTACTGGCTGATCCGACAAGTCCGACAGCTGGCAGAGGATCGCGGTGGCCGCACGCCGGCCGTGGCGATCACGGCCTACGCGTCGACGAAGGACCGGACACGAGCCCTGCTGGAGGGATTCACCAACCACGTCAGCAAGCCGACCGAGCCTCAAGAGCTGCTGGCCGTCGTCGCGGCAAGCGTTGGTCGAATATCGCAGCAGAAGGGACCCAAGGCGTGACGGCGACCAGACGGCCCCGGAGGAATTACTTGGCCGCGGTCATGTTCGCCGAGCTGTAGTCGATGCTTCCGCTTCCGCCCCCTGCTTCTGTCAGAAGCCGGGCCGAGGCCATCTTCCCGAGTGGCATGCCGAGGCTGGCCCACTCTTTGAAGTGCTCGGTCAGCGATATGTGGCCACATTGCCGGGCCGTCTGCCGAACGCTGAAGTACTGCTGGAAGGTCGTCGTGCCGTGAATGGAGGGCTGGTTGTTTTGCTGGTGTTGGTAGACCTTGTACGTCGCACCATCCACGGTGAAGCTTCCCTTCATCGTGCCGCCGCCCGTCGGGGGACCCGAACCGAACCAGTCGTCGACGATATAAAACTCGATGAGCGGGTTATTCGACCATCCATAGATTCCTATGTAGGACCACCCGCCGCCGCTTCCCGTCTTCGTGTAAGCGTAGTCTGCTGAAACCGTCCCGTACTGGTCGTAGGTTTGCGTCTCGTTCCATTGGAAGCCGCAGCCGGCCAGGAAGTCGCCCGAGTTGTTCCAGGTCGCCTTGTACGCGCAGCCGGTGCCGTAGGTGGTGATGCAGCCACCACCTCCACTGGACCAGATCGAATAGGAGAAGCCGCTGCCCACGTTGCCCGTGGAATTCGACGAGCAGTGCTGCGTGCCGCCGCTCAAGGGGCTGGCCGTGCACGAGACGGTCGTCGTTCCGCCGGTGCCCCCCGGCGTGGGACTGCCACCCGTGCCGGTCGTCCCCCCGCTGCTCACGCCGCCCCCACCCGGCACAACGCCGCCGCTCCCGCGAATCCCGCCGCTGGCGGTCCTGCCCCCGCTACCGAGCATTCCGCCACTGCCGAGGGTGCCGCCGCTGCCCTGTACGCCGCCGGTGCCGAGCGTGCCGCCCGTGCCGAGCCGGCCACCGGTGCCCAGCGTCCCACCGCTACCGAGCATTCCGCCGGTGCCGAGCGTGCCGCCCGTGCCGACCACGCCGCCGGTACTGGGCCTCCCGCCGGTGCCGAGCGTACCGCCGGTGCCGAGCATGCCGCCCGTGCCGAGCGTACCGCCGCTGCTGGCGACCATGCCGCCAGTGGCGAGGATGCCGCCCGTGCCCAAGCTTCCGCCCGTGCCGTGGAGACCACCGGTGCCGGGCTTGCCGCCAGAGGAGCTGGTCCCACCAGCAGAGTCGCCACTTTCGTTCTCGTCGACGCCGGCTGGAGAAACGCAGCCGGCGGCCAGCAGGAGCGCGACCGCGGGGACGAACAGGGAATTGCGAAACCATGCGCAGCAGACAACGTGCGACGATCTCATGAGGGCTCCTACGAACAAGAGGTGGGGGACCCCGCCAGCACCCAGATTCCGCCCCTGCCGCACTGCCGACAGGCCGGTCGCCTCGAAAAACGAGCGACCTGTCGATTCAAAGTCGTCCGAACAAATTGTGTAACACAATACCCGGATTTCCAAGGCGAACAAGAGACATTTTCAGGCGGCCTGAGAGAGAGCCGCGCGGATAAGGCTGTTGTCGCGCTACGGCAGGTGCGCCGCCTTGTATTCCCAGGCGCCGCCGCTGCAGTAGGGACAGCTCGCGCCGACCAGCAGCCCCTTTCCGGTCGCCGACTGGTCGCCCTTCAGCCACCAGTTCAGCCAGGCGAGGTTGATCTTCGTGAAGTCCCCGCCGTGGGCCTGCGACAGATCGCCGCCATGCCCCAGATCCTTGCTGAACCACAGCACCGGCACGTTCAGCGCGCTGATGGCGGCGTAGCCTTCGCTCCCGCCGTCGTAAGCGATGTCGTTCGGGCCCCCCTCCACGAAGAGCACCGGCGTGTGAACCAGGTCGTAGTAGTCCTGGGTGGCGCCCGCCATGCCGCTGCTATTCAGCCCCCAGGCGGTGATGCGCGGGTCGAGCACCAGCGCCTGCGACATCAATCCGCCGCACGAAAATCCGTTGCCCGACACCTTGGTGGTGTCCAGGCTCTGATAGTAGGCGCTGCACGGCTTGCCGTTCTCGGCGATGGCCCAGTCGATGTACGCGATCAGGGGCGCGGCCATCGCCTGTAACATCGATCGGTCCTGCGTCCGGTTGCCCGAGCCGTTCGGCGTTCCGTCGGCGATCACGAAGTACCCGTACGACGCGATCTCCGCCATCGCCGTGGCGTTCGAGAGGCCGTTCTTGGAGCATCCCCCCTCTCCCCAGACGAAGATCGGGTACTTCTCCGTGCCACCGAGGTCGGTGGGGCGGAAGATCGTCCCCTCGCTGATCCCGGCGCCCGCGTTCGTCTCGACGGTCACCTTGTGGGGGCCGGTGCCCGTCGCGTTGGTGCCAGCCGGTTTGGAGGCCGTGCAGGTCCCTGTCGGCACCGTGCCGCCGGCACCTCCCGTCCCCGCTCCGGCGCCCCCGCCGGATCCTCCGGCGGCCCCGGTGCCGGACCGCCCGCCGGCGTCAGTACCGCCGCGTCCTCCGGCCGACCGGCCTCCCGTGTCGCTGGTGCCTGCCGCGCCGCCTGTCCCCCGGCCAGCGGCACCGCCCGTGGCGTTCGCTCCGCCGGAGCCGATGACGCCTCCGCTGCTGGAGCCGCCGGAGCCCGTAGCGCCGCCAGAGCCCCCGACGGTGCCCCCCGAGCCGGGTGGGGGGGCGTTGCCCCCGGAGGCGCTGCTGCCTCCCGTCCCGCCCGGCGCGACGCCGCCCGTGCCAGCCCCGCTATTGCCCCCGCTGCCCCTGGCGTCACTGCCCGACGAACCGCACGCGCCGACGCCTAGCGCCACGATTCCGGCCACGAAGATAGCATTCGACCACGGCTGCTTGATCATCTGGACATGCTCCCGCCTGCGGACCGCTGGGGTCAGTTGCCGCGGCAGTGATTCAGGCAGCTTGAAATGGTCCAAGAAAGAACGGTGCCGTTGGCGACCCCGCCCTTGTATCCGGGCGGCGTGTCAAAAGGCCGCGCGGCCTTCACGCCGCCAGCGCCACCACCTCGGTCAGCTTCGCACGCGCAATGTTCAGGCGGTCGCGCTTCTCGGCCTCGTCGAAGGCGTAGCTGAGGCGCATGTCGGGTGACAGCTTCCAGCGGCTGTTCTTGCCCTGCACCAGGCGCATAACGCGTGTAGGATCCAGCGGCGAGTCGGGGCCCAGCGACAGCACCAGGCGGGCCGGGCCCAGCTCGTAGCCGAGCGCCCCGATGGCCCGCACCAGCAGCTTCTGGCCCATCACCTCGCCCAGCAGGCGCCCCTCGTCGGGCAGCGGGCCGTAGCGGTCCTCGAGTTCGATCAGCGTGGCGCGGATGTCGTCGTCGCTGTCGGCGCGCGCCAGGCGCCGGTAGAAGTCCAGGCGCTGGCCGGCGTCGGGGACGTAGTCGTCGGGCAGGAAGGCCGGCACGTCGACGGCGATCTCGGGGTCGCGCTCGTGGCGGATGGGCTCGCCCTTCAGCTCGGCCACCGCCTCTTCCAGGATGCGCGCGTAGGTCTCGAACCCGACGGCGGCCACGGCGCCCGACTGCTTGTCGCCCAGCAGCTCACCCGCCCCGCGGATCTCCAGATCGTGGGTCGCCACCTGGAAGCCCGCACCCAGCTCGGTGAACCGCTGCAGCACGGTCAGCCGCTGCTTCGCCTCGGCGGTGATCTTCTGCTCGCTGGGCACCACCAGGTAGCAGAAGGCGCGCTCGCGCGAGCGCCCGATACGGCCGCGCATCTGATAAAGCTGCGCCAGCCCGAAGCGATCGGCGTGGTTCACGATCATCGTGTTGGCGCGCGGGATGTCCAGGCCCGACTCGATGATGGTGGTCGAGCACAGGATGTCGAGGCGCGCGTCGACGAAGTCGACCATCACCTTCTCCAGCTCGCCTTCGCCCATGCGCCCGTGCGCCATCGCCAGCCGGGTGCCGGGCGGCGACAGGTCGCGCACCTTCCCCATCCACTCGGCCAGATCCTCGATGCGGTTGTGCACGAAGAAGATCTGGCCCCCGCGCGCCAGCTCCTTCGCGATGGCCTCGCGCAGCAGCTCGGGGTCCCACTGGCAGACGAACGTCCGGATGGCCAGGCGGTCCGCCGGCGGCGTGGCGATGATGGAGATCTCGCGCAGGCCGCCGATCGCCATCTGCAGCGTGCGCGGGATCGGCGTGGCGGTCAGGGTCAGCACGTCGACCTGCGTGCGCAGCTCTTTCAGGCGCTCCTTGTGCGCGACGCCGAAGCGCTGCTCCTCGTCGATGACGACCAGGCCCAGGTCCTTGAAACGGACATCGCGCGACAGCACGCGGTGGGTGCCGACGATCAGATCGACCTTGCCCGCCGCCAGCTCGGCGATCGTCTTCTGCTGCTCGGCCTTGGCCCGGAAGCGCGACAGCGCCGCCAGCCGCACCGGCAGCCCCTCGTACCGCTCCGAGAACGTCACGAAGTGCTGCTCGGCCAGCACGGTCGTCGGCGCCAGCACGGCCACCTGCTTGCCGCCCAGCACGGCCAGCAGCGCCGCCCGCAGCGCCACCTCGGTCTTGCCGTAGCCGACGTCGCCGCACACCAGCCGATCCATGGGCCGGCCCGCCTGCATGTCGTCCAGCACCGCGTCGATCGCCTTCGCCTGGTCGGGCGTCTCCTCGAACGGGAACGTCTCTTCCAGCTCGCGGAAGACGGCGTCGGGGGCAGGAAAAGCGTGCCCCGACAGGGCCGCCCGCTGCGCGTACAGCTGCAACAGCTCCTCGGCGATCTTGCGCGCCTCGGCGGACACGCGCCGGCGCTTCTCGGCCCAGGTCTTCCCGCCCAGCTTGTCCAGGCGGACCGTCTCGCCCTCCAGGGCGCCGTACCGGTGCAGCAGGCCGATCCGGTACACCGGCACGTAGACCAGCCCGCCGTCGTACTCCAGGTGCAGGAAGTCCTGCGTGACGCCACGGACCTGCAGCTTCTTCAGGCCCCGGTAGCGGCCCACGCCGTGGTCGTCGTGAACGACGGCGTCGCCCTCGGCGATCTCGCCCAGGTCGCCCAGCGCGGGCGTCTTGATGGTGCGGGCCTCGCGCGCCTGGTGCTTGCCGAAGATCTCGTCCTCGGCGATCAGCACCAGCCGGTCGGCGGGCAGGCGGAAGCCGTGCGACAGCGCGCCCACCATCACGAACAGCGATGGTTCGGGCGGCTCCGGGCTGGGCGTCACGGCCAAGGAATCGCCAAAGAACTCGGCAAAGAACTCGGGTAGGTCGGCGGCGGGCTGCTTGGACGGCCGCGGCGAAAGGCCCCACGACGCCAGCAGCGCCGTCAGCCGATCCGCGTGCGTGCGGTTCGAGGCCACCAGGCCCACGCGCGCGCCGTCCTTCATCCAGCGCGTGATGCGTTCCCGCAGGGGGCGCCCCAGATCCGGCTCCTCGCCGTCGTGACCGCTGCGGGCCTGCTGCAGCTCGGCGCGCAGGGTGGCGTTGGACTCGGCCAGCAGCCGCAGGCGCGGCGGGCCGCCGTCGGACGCGGGCCGCTCGACCTCCACGCTCCGCAGCTCGACGCGCGGGCGGTCGGCGATGATCGCGTGCGCCTCGTCCTCGGACAGGACGAAGTCGGTGGGCTCCAGGGCCAGGCGGTGCTCGGCGTGGCGGGCCGCCGCCGACTCGCGCAGCTTGCTGACCATGCGCCGCGCCTGGTCCAGCACCGCCTCGGGATCCTCGACCACGAACAGCGCGTCCGGCGGCAAGTAGGCGGTCAGCGGCTCCATGGCCCGGTGGAAGATGGGCGCCAGCGACTCCATGCCGAAGAACGACTCGCCCGTCTCGATCTGCTCCAGCAGCAGCCGCGTCTTCGATGACGGTAGCGCCGCGTGATCCACCGCCTCCAGCAGGCGGCGCCGCGGCTCCGCCCCCTCCGTCGGCACGGTCTCGCGCACCGGGTGGATGTGGACGGCATCGATCCCGCGCAGCGTCCGCTGCGACGCCGGGTCGAACAGCCGGATGGACTCGACCTCGTCGCCGAACAGCTCCAGGCGCACCGGGTAGTGATAGATGGGCGGGAACAGGTCGATGACGGCGCCGCGCACGGCGAACGTCCCGGCGTCCTCGACGATCGCTGACCGGCCGTAGCCCGCCGCCAGCAACGTCTGCACGGTGGCGTCGCGGTTGATGGTGGAACCTGACTTCACGATGCTGCAGCGGGCGTCGAAGGCGGCGCGCGGGAACACCCGGCGCGTCAGCGCGGCGATCGACGTGACCATCACCATGGGCGCGGGCCCGTGCGACAGCCGGAACAGCGCCGCCATGCGCGCCAGCAGGCTGCGCCGGTCCGGCTGGACCTCGGCGTAGGGCGAGGCGTCCGGCGCGGGCAGGTGCAGCACCGCCGGCGCCACCAGGGGGTCTTCCGTCGCCGCCGGCGGGGGAAGGAAGAACCGCAGATCACCGACGCGCGCCTCGGACAGCTCGTCGTCGGCGACCAGGTAGATCACCGTGGGCCGGCGGGCGTGGCTCACCTCACCGGCACGCGCCAGGCGGGCGGCCAGCGCCGGCCCCAGCGCGCCCAGCGCTCCGTAGACCTCGACCAGCGGCGCCACGGCGCCGGCGCCGCCCAGGCGCTCCGCGATCAGCTCCAGCGCCTGCGCGATGGGCGTGGCGACGGGGCGCGAACGGTTCTCGGGGTCCAACAGGTCACTCACGAGCGTCACTCACGAACGTTAATCACGAAATTGAAGCCTCGCGGTATTTACCGCAAACTCGACGCGATGGCGCCGACGCTGCTCGGGATCGTCGTCGCCCTGGCGATGGGCCACGCGTGGTCGGGCCCCGTGCTGCCCGTCCCCAGCATCGAGCTGCTGGTCACGCGCGCGGTGAACGACGACGCGGCCGCGCTTTCGGCGGCGCGCGGCTTCAAGACGGGCCGGCCGCTGATCGTGCGGGTGCTGGATCGCCCCCACATGCGCGCCGAGCGCGACGCGGCCCTGCGCGCGGTGCGTTCGCCGGGGGCGGCGGACGCCGAGGCGCGCCTGCTGGCGGCGCTGGGCGTGGGCCCAAAACCTTCCACTCAGGGGGCAACTGGCCCGGACGTCACCGGCTTCTACGACCCGGCCACGAAACGCATCTACGTGGGCAACTGGGTCTCCTTCGCCGAGGGGCGGGCAGCGCGGCTGAAGGACGTCGCCGAGGCGATGCTGGATCGGCGCTTTCCGGTCGTCGAACGCAACCGCCGGGGGCGCGAGCCGGCGCGTGACGCGGACGCCGATGGGGACGCGCTGTGGGCGCGCATGGCGCTGCTGGAGGGGGACGCCGCGGTCCAGACCATGGAGCGGCTGTCGCCCGACGGCGCGCTGCCCCCGACGCCCGCGCTGACCGACGAGCTGGAGGACGTTCGCCGGACGATTGCCGCCGAGGATCGGGTCAGTCCGCCGCTGGCGCTGGCCCGCCGGCTGTTCGTCGCGCTGGACGGCACCTCGTTCGTCGCGGGCGTGCGGGCGCGAGCCCCCTGGTCGGCGGTGAACCAGCTATGGGAACGCCTGCCCGCCTCGTCGGAGCAGATCCTTCATCCCGAGAAGTACCAGCGCCGCGAAGCCCCCGACGACGTGGCCGCGCGGCTGCCCAAGCGCCCCGCCACGGCCGATGAGATCGTGTACAGCGATACGCTGGGCGAGCTGGGCGCGCGGGTCTTCCTGCAGCGCGCCGCTGGCGACTACAAGGCGGAGCGGGCGGCGTCCGGCTGGGGCGGAGATCGCGCGCGCCTGCAGCGCGCGCCGGGGACGGCCCCGGACGACGTCGCTTCCGAATACGTCGTCTGGGTCACCACCTGGGACGAGATCTCGGACGCGCAGGACTTCGTCGAGCAGGCGACGGCCGCCCTGGGCGCCCTGGCCGGCGCGCCCCTGGTCGACGCGACCCCACGCCGGCGCGGCCGGCCCGCGCCACGAGACACCGCCCGCTGGCGAGCGACCGACGCCAGGGGCCGCGTCTTCGCCCTCGACTGGCAAGGCCGCGCCGTCACGTTGTTGCTGGCCGGCCCCTCATCCGCCGAATCGACCCTGACGCCTCTCACGACGGCCGCTGCCCGCCGCGGCCGCCGGTGAGCGGTCCCCTTCCGTTGCGTCCCTACGGCGCGTCCAGGCAATCGCCCACGCGCTTCAGCGTCGCCAGCGTGGCCACCTCTTCTTCCAGCAGCGGGACGCGAAACAGCGTCGTTCCGGGCGAGGCGGCGCGCAACCGCTCGATCTCCCGGTCCTCGCTGTCGCACAGCTGCTGCGCCTCGAGGGCGGTGCGGGCCAGCGGCGCCGCCACGCGCTCGATGTCGCCGTCGGACAGCGCGCGCAGCTCGGCGCGCGCGCGCAGGTGGGTCGCAAGCTCGTCGACGTCGCTCAGTCCCGGGCGTCCGTGCACGCGGTTGACGATGAACGCGGCCAGCCGGATGCCCGACGCGCGCAGGCGCTGCTCGAAGTACAGGGCCTCGTCGACCGCGGGCGTCTCGGGCGCCAGCACCAGCAGGAAGGCCACGTCGGACCGCCGCAGCCGCTCGCTCACGCTCTCCGCCCGCTCCAGAAAACCGCCCAGCACCGTCTGAAAGTCAGTAAGAAAAGCGGCGATGTCCTCCAGGAACTGGCTGCCCACGAACTTGGCCAGGCGCTTCAGCACCAGCGCGCTGCCCGAGCGCAGGCGGCGCAGCGAGAACCGGCTGCCCTGATCCTGGCTGGACCCCGCGAACCACTGGATGGCCGGGCTGGAGATGGCCTCGGCCAGGCGGCGCGGGGCCTCCAGAAAATCCAGCGCGTTGGCGGTGGGCGGCGTGTCGAGCACCACCAGCTCGAACTGGTTCCTGCGGACGATGTCGTAAAGCGCCAGCGTGGCGGCGTACTCCTGCGAGCCGGTCAGCGTGGTGGTGATCTGCCGATAAATGGGGTTCTCGAAGATGCGGCGGCGCATCGCCGGATCCGCCACCTGCTCTTGCACCAGCGCCGAGAACGCGCGCGCCGTGTCCAGCCGTGCCACGTGCAGCATCCCCGGCGCGACGCCCAGCGCCGCCGCCACGGTGTCGGGCACGGCAGCGGGCTCCGCCGTCAGGGCCACCCCCAGCGCATCGGCCAGGCGCGGCGCGGGATCGATCGTCGTCACCAGCGTCTTCTTGCCGAGGCGCGCCGCCCGCGCCGCCACCGCGGCCGCGCTGGTCGTCTTGCCCACGCCGCCGGGGCCCACGCACACGACGATCTTCCTTCCGGCCAGGAAGTCGCTCACGTCGCGCTCACCCGATCTTCACCAGCAGGACCGTGATGTTGTCCGGACCGCCCGCGTCGTTCGCGGCGTCGACCAGCAAGTGGCAACCCACCTCGAGATCCGTCACCGGGTGCAAGATCTCCGCGATGACGTCGTCTTTGACCGAACCCCATAGGCCGTCCGAACACAGCAGGAATAGATCCTCTTTCTGAAAACGCCCGACATAAAGCGCGGGATCGACGTCGGGCTTGCTGCCCAGCGCCTTGGTCACCACGTTTCGATGCGAAAAGGCCGCGATCTCGGCCTCCCCCATGTCGGGGCGGGCCGCCAGCATCTCGGCCAGGATCGAGTGATCCGTCGTCAGCCGCTTCAGCTTGCTCTCGCGCAGGCGGTAGGCGCGGGCGTCGCCGGCATGCGCGATCGAGACCTGGTGATCGCCCACCGCCAGCGCCACCGCCGTGCAGGCCATCTTGTTGCGCGCGCGCTCGGCGTCGGCCGCCTCGCGGATCTTCCTGTTCGCTACCTTCATGCCCACGGTCAGCAGGTTGGCGCCCAGCGAGCGATCGCGATCGACGGGAAAGGGCCAATCCTGGCGGGGGTCGCTGTGAAAGCTCGTGAAGAACGCGGAGATCTCGTCGACGGCCAGCTGGCTGGCGATCTCGCCGGCGTTGTGGCCGCCCATCCCGTCGGCGACGATGAACAGACGATCCGCCACCGATACGCCGAACGCGTCCTCGTTCTGCGGCCGCGTCCGCCCGGTGTGGGACAGGCCGAAGGCGGTCAGCGGCGGCGGGGGATTGGTCAGCTGGGGCGCCGGCATGCCGTCAAGCCTTGGCCACGGCCTGGCGCCAGCGCTCCAGCTGGCTGGCCCGCGACGGCACGTCCAGCGCCGGGTTGAAGATGCCCATCCGCGTGGTGGTGCTGGTGGCGCTGTCGACCTGCAGGCCCACGCCGCGCGCCGCCAGCTTCGCCGCGCCCAGCGCCGTCGCCTCGATCATGTCGGGCCGGAACAGCGTCACCCCCAGGAAGTCCGCCTGCAGCTGCATCAGCAGATCGTTCGCCGCCGCCCCCCCGTCGACCCGAAGCTGGGTCATCGATCGGCCCGCGTCGCTTTGCATGGCCGTCGCCAGGTCGACGTTCTGCAGCGCGATCGCCTCCAGCGCCGCCCGGCACAGGTGCGCCTTCGTCGTGCCCCGCGTGATGCCGCTGATGATGCCGCGGGCTTCGGGGCGCCAGTGCGGCGCGCCCAGTCCCACCAGCGCGGGGACGATCGTGACGCCGCCCGTGTCGGGTACCGACCGCGCCAGCTCCTCGCTCTCCGCGGCGGAGCGGATGATGCCCAGGCCGTCGCGCAGCCACTGGATCAGCGCGCCCGCGATGAAGGCGCTGCCCTCCAGCGCGAAGGTCGTCTTGCCGTCGATGCGCCAGGCCACCGTGCCCAGCAGGCCGTTGCGCGAGCGCAGCGGCGTCTCGCCGACGTTCATCAGCAGGAAGGACCCGGTGCCGAACGTGCACTTGGCGTCCCCGGCGTCCAGACAGCTTTGCCCGTACAGCGCCGCCTGCTGGTCGCCCGCCACGCCGGCGATGGGGATGCCGTCGGGCAGCCCCGGCACGTCGGCCGTCACCGCCAGGACCTCGGCCGAGCCGCGCACCTCGGGCAAGATCGCGGTGGGGACGTCCATCAGCGCGCACAGCTCGTCGGTGAAGCGCCCCGCCTCCAGATCGAACAGCAGCGTGCGGGACGCGTTCGACGCGTCGGTCACGTGGGCCTTGCCGCCCGACAGGCGCCAGATCAGGAAGCTGTCGACGGTGCCGAAGGCGATCTCGCCGCGGTCGGCGCGCGCGCGCAGGCCCGGCGTCGCTTCCAGCATGAAGCGCAGCTTGGTGCCCGAGAAGTAGGGGTCCAGGACCAGCCCGGTGCGCTCGCGGATGCGCGGCTCCAGCCCCGCCTCTTTCATGGCGTCGCACACGGGCGCCGTGCGGCGATCCTGCCAGACGATGGCGTTGCCGATCGTCTTGCCGGTGGCGCGTTCCCACAGCAGCGTCGTCTCGCGCTGGTTGGTGATGCCGATGGCCGCAATCGCCCCGGGCGGCACGCCGGCCTGGCGCAGCGCCGCCGCCAGCGCCGCGGTCACCGAGCCCCAGATGGCGGCGGGGTCGTGTTCGACCTCGCCGGGCCGCGGGTAGATCTGAGGGATTTCGCCGTAACCGCGGCCGAGAACGTTCAGCGAACGGTCCAGGACCAGCACGGTGGTGCCCGTCGTGCCTTGATCGATCGCCAGCAGGTAGTCGCCGCGAGCCGCCATCGCCGCATCTTACCAGCGGGCATGGGTGGCGAAAAAGCGGCTGATGCCGTCGATCAGCAGCTGCTTGTCCAGATCGACGCCCACCAGGTGATACGAGTTCTCGAGCCACAGCCGCTCGACGATCTCGGCGCCCAGGCGCTGCGCCAGCTCCTCGGAGTCGGCCAGGGGGACGGTGTGGTCGTGGCGTCCGTGCGCCACGAACGTCGGCGCGGTCACCTGCGCCAGGTCGACCCGCGCCGCCGCCATCAGCTGCAGCAGGCTTTGCAGCGAGCGCAGCGGCATGGCGGGTGTGCCCAGGATCTTTCCCCGCAGCTCGGGGTGGGCCACATCCGACCCCAGCGACTTCGGGATGGCGCGCAGCCGCCCCCGCCGCCAGCGGGGCGGGATCAGGCCCAGCAGGCGGATGCCGCCCACCTGGGCGCGTCGCAGGCGGAGGGGCGCCGACAGCACCGCCAGCGCGGCCACCCGTTCGGGGGCGGCCTTCGCCAGCTGCAGCGCCAGCAGTCCCCCCATCGAGAACCCCACGATGGCGATGCGGCCCGGCACGCGGGCCGCCAGCTCGTCGAAGGCCGCCTGCGCCGCCGCCAGCCAGTCCGT
>Ga0070680_100003027_pt1 | contig 12476 bp, 8 predicted proteins | sample KBSC73BmetaG_FD_64672 | JGI IMG/M metagenome (GOLD analysis project Ga0070680, IMG submission 64672) | Corn rhizosphere microbial communities from Kellogg Biological Station, Michigan, USA - KBS C7-3B metaG | ecosystem: Host-associated > Plants > Roots > Rhizosphere | place: USA: Michigan...
CGAATAAAGCGCGTCGGTCATTTCACGCAGGGTGCCGGACAGATGCCCGATCTCGTCGCGGCGGTTGGTGAAATCCGGAATCTCGACGCGCGAGCGGATGCGGTGGCGCACGCGTTCGGCGCCCTCGGCCAGCCGCTTCACTGGCCCGGCGATGGTGCCGGCGAGCAGGCTCGAGAGCACCACCATGACGCCGAGCAGAATCAGGAACAGCTTGACGATCTGCAGCCGCTCCGATTCGACGGCCTGGTTGATGTCGCCGCCCTGCGTTGAAAGCAGCAGCGCGCCGCGCACCGCGCGGAAGCGTTGCACCGGCACCGCGACCGAAACGATCACCTCGCCGCGATCGGTGACGCGCACCATGTAAGCGCTTTTCGCGCCGCTCAGCGCTTGCGCCACCTCGGGATAATCCTTGCCGGCGTCGGGACCCAATTCGCGATACCGCGGAAGGTCGCCGCGGCCGAGCCAGAACCGGAAGGCGTTCCAGGCCCGCTGAAACAAGTTCGGCTTGCTTTGGTTGGGCGGCGGCAGATCGAGACGCAGCACCTCTCCGGGAATGTAGAGGTTGCGGCTGTCGAGGATCAGATAGCCGTTGCGGTCGTAGATGCGCGCGCGCGTCTTGGTCGGCGAGATCAGCCGGCGCAGCACCGGCGCGACGCGCTCCGGATTGATCGAGAATTCGAGATCGGCCATCCCTTCGTCGCCGTAGTTCTCGCCGGGCTGCAGCTCCAGCAACTTGTCGGGGTCGATGTAGGTGCCGTAGCTGTCGGCGGTGGCGGACGCCGCGATCGCGCCGGCGATGATCTCGCCTTGCACGACAAGGCTCTCGACCCGCGCGTCGATCAGGCCGGCACGGAACTGCGACAGATAAAGGATGCCGACCACGAGAGCGAGCAGGCCGGCGACGTTGAGGAAAACGATGCGGCGCGTCAGGCTCGAGAAGCTCTGGCTGATGAAGAACTGCCAGATGCGCTGGGCCATCCCGCGCAGACCGCCGTTGCGATAGACGCCGAAAAGGCGTCGCGGCAGGCTGGTGAAGCGGTTGGCGCGCGGCGACGCCGCCGGTTCATCGAGACGGGGCGTCTCGGCGGATTGCTGCGATGTTTCGGTGGTTCGGTCGAGCAATGGGGTCGCTGCCGTCTATTGTTTGCCCCTCGCGTGCCCCCTTCATGAACACCGTCGAGGTCACGGCCGGCACTCTAGCACAGCGCGGCGGCGACCGCCTCGGTCATAGTTCCTTGAAACGGTAACCGACCCCGTAAAGCGTCTCGATCATGTCGAAATCGTCATCGACGGATTTGAACTTCTTGCGCAGGCGCTTGATGTGGCTGTCGATGGTGCGGTCGTCGACATAGACCTGATCGTCGTAGGCGGCGTCCATCAGGGCGTTGCGGCTTTTGACCACCCCGGACCGGGCGGCGAGCGCCTGCAGGATCAGGAATTCGGTGACGGTGAGCGTGACCGGCTCGCCCTTCCAGGTGCAGGTGTGGCGCTCCGGGTCCATGCGAAGCTGTCCGCGCTCGAGCGCCTTGACGTCGGGCTCCTTCGGCGTGGTCCCGTCCTTCGGGATGGCGCGGCGCAGCACCGATTTGACCCGCTCGACCAGAAGCCGCTGCGAGAACGGTTTGCGGATGAAATCGTCGGCGCCCATCTTGAGGCCGAACAGCTCGTCGATCTCTTCGTCCTTGGAGGTGAGGAAGATCACCGGCGTATCGGTTTTCTGCCGCAGCCGCCGAAGCAACTCCATGCCGTCCATCCGCGGCATCTTGATATCGAGGATGGCGAGGTCGGGCGGTGAGGTCTTAAACCCCTCCAGCGCCGAGACGCCATCGGTGTAGGTCATGATCCTGTAGCCCTCGGCTTCCAGCGCGATGGACACCGAGGTCAGAATGTTGCGGTCGTCGTCGACGAGAGCGATGGTCGGCATGAGCCTCTGTTCCCCGTGGACGGTTCAATCCCGCCGACTTTGAAGCCCGGAAAGCTGGGCCGAAATGTGACAAGCCTTCGACAAATGCGTGATTCGTCAATCCTTTGGCCATATTAGTCGGCCTGGACCGCAGGTCCCACGCATGCACGAACGCCTTGCGGAGGACGCCGATCCGCGTTGGAGTGGGCGCCACCGTCCGGATGCATATATGACGCCCACAGCCGATTTCGATCCCAAGGCCACAACCAAAAAATTGATCCGCGAGGCCCGCTCGGGGGCACTGGCGACGGTGATGGCGGGATCGGGCGATCCGTATTGCTCGCTGGTCAGCGTCGCGACCGCGGTCGATGGGTCGCCGCTGTTGCTGATTTCGCAACTCGCGATCCACACCCGCAACATCGCCGCCGACGCGCGCGTCTCGCTGATGCTGGACGAGCGCAAGGAGGGCGATCCGCTGCAGGGCGTGCGCGCGATGCTCATGGGCCAAGCCGTGCGCACCGACAGCGCCGATGCCCGCCGGCGCTATCTCCTGCAACAGCCGGAAGCGGAGATGTTCGCCGGCTTCAGCGATTTCGCTTTCTACGAAATCAGGCTCAAGGGCGCGCATCTCGTCGCGGGCTTCGGCCGCATTGTCGATCTCGCGCCCGCCGATCTGTTGACCGATCTGAGGGGTGCGGACGCGCTGGTGGCCGCCGAGCCGGAGGCGGTCGCGCATATGAACGCCGATCACGCCGAGACGCTGCGGCTCTATGCGACCAAGCTGCTCGGCGCGCCGGATGGGGAATGGCGTTGCGTCGGCTGCGACCCGGAAGGGCTCGACCTGCAATGGCGGCGCACCGGCTTGCGGCTGCCGTTTCCGCAACGTGTGACCACACCGGGCGCACTGCGGGCGGTGCTGAAGCAGATGGCGGAGCAAGCGCGGGGCGCATAGGGCCTCACAAGCGGCGACTCAAGGTTCGCGCGCCGCTGCCCACGGCTAGACGTGGCGGCGTTCGCTCGGCAGACTTCGCGGGCGCTGAACTGTCTTGGTGAAACATTCCGACGGAAGGTGCCGACAACGATCCAGCTCGATGTCCTGCTCCATTCTTTGCGCGATTCTCGGTGCGATCCTTGATTCTATTCTTGGCTCAATCGTTCGACTGAATCCTCGGCGACAAATTTTGGGAGGTCATGATGCGTCGATTGCTCATGGGCATGCTGCTCGCGTTTGCGGCGACACCGGCTCTTGCTCAAGCCAACAAAGAACCGATCAACTTGCGCGATATGGGCTCGTTCCATATCGGCGGTCGGGTCATCGAAATCACCGGCCGGCCGATCAAGGAGGTGGTGTTCACGCCCGGCGGCGTGCCGGCCAAGGTCGATCCCAACGGCAAGTATCAAGTCGAGCAGATGTATGTGCAGTACTTTCTGCCGCAGAACCGCAAAGGCAAGCTGCCCATCTTGCTCTGGCATGGCGGCGGACTGACCGGCGTCACCTACGAAACAAAACCGGACGGCGGCGACGGCTGGATGCATTACTTCATCCGCCACGGCTGGGACACCTATGTTTCCGACGCGATGGAGCGCGGCCGCTCCGGCTGGAGCAGCACGTTCAAGGGCGATGCGATGGAATTGCCGTTCGGCGATCCGTGGGAGCGTTTCCGGATCGGTCCCGCAGGCTCCTGGAACGACGACCCGGCCAAGCGCACGACCTATCCCGGCACCCAATTTCCCATCGACGCTTATCCGCAGTTCATGAAGCAGGGTGTGCCACGATGGGTCACCACCGATAACGAGATCGTCAAGGCGTACATCGAGTTGGTCGATAAGGTTTGCCCGTGCGTCGTGCTGGTCCACAGCCAGGCCGGCACATTTGGCTATCAGGCGCTCGAGGCGCGGCCGGACAAGATCAAGGCGCTGGTCGCGGTCGAGCCGACGCTGGGCGGCAACAAGGGCAAGATCGCTTCGGTCAAGGGCACGCCGATTCTTGTCGTCATCGGCGACAACGCCAAGGATCATCCGCGCTGGAAGAACATCCGCAACAACAGCGTGACGTATGCGGAGGCGTTTCGGGCGGCGGGCGGCAGTCTCGATCTGGTCGATCTGCCCGACGCCGGCATCAAGGGCAATTCGCACATGATGATGATGGACAAGAACAGCGACCAGATCGCCGGGCTTATTCAGGACTGGTTGGTCAAGAAGGGTTTCAGCGACTGAAGCCGGGCAAGAACGGCGGCAGGAACGGGTGAAGGAACGGACGAGGGCCCGGTTCGCCGGGTTCTCGCATGTTCTGGCGTCGCGAGTGGAGGTTGTGGCGGAACGCGCTCTTGCTGCGCCGCAACGAAAGGTTCGAACGTATAAAATCGCACCTCTCGATGGGTCTAATGGCGCGATAATCCGCTGCTGACGCGGCGCCGATTGATCCAGCACGGATTGGCCTTGGCAGACGGCACGATCCTGACTAAAAGTCGCGGCTTATCGGGTTGATGGCGTCCAAAGGCCGCCGTGAACGGCCGGTAAGGGACAATCTGGCGCGGATCGCGGCCGGATGCGTGAGGAGGAATTCCAGTGAAAGAGATCGGTCTGCGCAACGCCGCCTTCGGCGCTGATAAATTCGGCTTGAAAGATCTGGCCGAGATTCGCTGGAATTTGACCGATGCTCCGCTGTACGAATACGCGATCCGCAACGGCGAAGCCGCGATCGTCGCAGGCGGCGCGCTCTGCGCCGAAACCGGCCATCACACCGGCCGCTCGCCGAAGGACAAGCACACCGTTGTCGATGCGCTGACCGAGAACACGGTCTGGTGGGACGGCAACCGCAAACAGAGCAAAGAGCACTTCGAGAATCTGTACCAGGACTTCCTGGCGCATGCGAAGGGCAAGTCGCTGTTCGCGCAGGACCTTTATGGCGGCGCCGACCCGAAGTACCGGATCAAGGTGCGGGTCTTCACCGAACTCGCCTGGCACTCGCTGTTCATCCGCACGCTGCTCATTCGTCCGCAGGTCGCGGAGCTGGCGAGCTTCGCGCCGGAGCTGACCATTATCGACATGCCGTCGTTCCGCCCTGACGCCAAGCGCCACGGCGGCCGCGAGGGCTCGGACACGATGGTTGCCATCGACTTCACCCGCAAGATCGTGCTGATCGCGGGCTCGTCCTACGCCGGCGAGATGAAGAAGGCGGTGTTCACCACGCTTAATTTCTATCTGCCGGCCCAGGGCGTGATGCCGATGCACTGCTCGGCCAACGTCGGCAACGGCGGCGATTCCGCGTTGTTCTTCGGCCTGTCCGGCACGGGCAAGACGACGCTGTCCGCCGATCCCCACCGCACCCTGATCGGCGATGACGAAACCGGCTGGTCGCCGAACGGCATCTTCAACTTCGAAGGCGGCTGCTACGCCAAGACCATCAAGCTGTCGGCCGAAGCCGAGCCGCAAATCTGGGACGCCACCAACCGCTTCGGCGCCGTGCTGGAAAACGTGGCCTTCGATCCGCTGACCCGCGTTCCGGATTACGACGACGCCTCCAAGACCGAGAACACGCGTTCGGCCTATCCGCTGGAGTCGATCCCGAATGCCTCGCGCACCGGAATGGCCGGTCATCCGAAGAACATCATCTTCCTGACGGCGGATGCCTTCGGCGTGATGCCGCCGATCGCCAAGCTGACGCCCGCGCAGGCGATGTATCACTTCCTCTCGGGCTACACCGCCAAGGTGGCGGGCACCGAGAAGGGCCTGGTCGGCGTGCAGCCGGAATTCTCGACCTGCTTCGGCGCGCCGTTCCTGCCGCGCCCGCCGGCGGAATACGGCCGCCTGCTGCGCGACTACATCGCCAAGCACAACGTGGATTGCTGGCTGGTCAATTCCGGTTGGACCGGCGGCATCTATGGTGTCGGCAGCCGCATGCCGATCAAGGTGACGCGCGCGCTGGTGACCGGTGCGCTCGACGGCTCGCTGAAGGGCGTCGAGTATCACACCGATCCGTACTTTGGCTTTGCCGTGCCGACCGCTGTACCGGGCATCGAAACCAATCTTCTCTTCCCGGAGCGGACCTGGGCCGACAAGAAGGCGTTCGACGAAACCGCGCGCAAGCTCGTCGGCATGTTCCAGCAGAACTTCACGAAGTACGAGAAGACCGTGGACGCCGAGGTTCGCGCCGCTGCGCCGGAAGTCCGTCTCGCCGCCGAGTGAGTTTGATCGATCCAAGCGGCCCGCGAGCGGAGTTTCGCTTGCGGGCCGTTTTTCTTTATGCGGATGCGTGTCGATCGAACGCAAGCGGCGGCGCCGCCCGGGCGGTGACGCGGCCGCTGCAACACCGATTCGTTGTTCGAGGCGCTGAGAGGTTTTTTGCGCCGGCAGGCCGCGCTACGGATTGCCGGGCGGAGGATTCGCCGCGGGCTTCGGCGCGGTGTGGGGAATCGCCGGCGGCTGCTCCGAGAACTCGGCGGCGATCATCTCCAGATTGACGACGCGATTGCGCACCGCGCGCCAATATCCCATCCGCGCCGCCGGCAACGCGGCGTCGCCGTATAGATCGTTGACGTCCTTGCGGAAGCGGCCCGCGTAACGCTCACCCAACGTGCTGCGAAGATAGGTTTCCGAACGTTGCGCCCATTCGTCGGCGGATCGGGTCGGCAAATCGCGTTGCGCATCCTTGATCTGGCCGAGCAGCGTGCGCCCCTCCAGGATGAATGTCTCAAGCTGCTCGCGGGTCTGGTTGCGATCCGCCTGCAGCCGCTCCAGTTGCACGCTGTTGTAGTATTTGGAAAAGACCGTGGCGCCGATGGCCAGCGCGCCGATGACCAAGGCGGTCATGGCCAGTCGCCACTTCGCGGTCGATCGCCGGACCGGCAACAGCGCGATGACCATGGCGATCAGGCCATTGATGACCACAAGCGCAGGCGTGACAAAGGCAAAATAGTCTCGCCACATTCCGCAAAATTCCACCGCATGGGTCGATGAAGCTTTCACGGTAGCATCGCCGGTGCCTGCGGCTCAATGCGGCATCGGTGCGCCATCCTACGGAAAATGCACATGACAAGAAAAAGGGGCGGCCGCAGCCGCCCCTTTGATCGAGATGCCTCAAAATTCATCCGCCGGATTGCGCGGTGTCGCGATTCAGCCGGTTGAAGGTCGCCTTTTGTTCGTCGTTCAGCGACGCGTAGAAGTCATCGAGCGCGGGGCGGACGGCATTGGCGGCCGCGACCATGGCCTCCAACCGCTTTTGCATCAGCTCCAGGCGACCGACCGGCGTCTGGGCCACCGTGTTCGGGCATGCGTTCTGCAGATCGTCGACCGCTTTCTGCATGGCTTGATCGAGCCGATCCAATGCGGCGTATTGCTGGTCGTTCGGCTGAACCGCCTGCTCGATCTGCTCCGTTGCGAGTCCCGAAAGACCTGCCTTGCCGCCACCGCAGGCGGCGTTCGATGAGTCCGTGTCGCTTTCGGGTTTTGCGGCGGTCCGCTGCGGCGGCGCGAGTTTCGGGCCGATGGCGTTGAAGCGCGCCTTCTGTTCGTCGTTCAACGACTCATAGAAGGCGGCGAGGGGCGGCTGCACGATCTTGATCGTGTCGAGGGTCGCCTGCAGCCGCATGGTCATCGCTTGCAGGCGGCCCGGCGGCGTCAGCGGCACGTCTTTCGGGCAGGCCTCCTTGAATTGCGCGGCGCCTTCGCTCGATGCTTTTTTCAGGGCGGCGAGCAATTCCTTTTGCGAATCGGTGGGCTCCACGGCTTGCGCGATCTGTTCGAACGGCCACGCGGTGACTCCCTTGGCCTGATCGGCACAGAATTGACGCGCCGATGCACCCAGCTGGCCCGGTGGGACGGCAGCAGCGCGCGATGCCGCCGATCGGGATGGAGCGCGGGTGCGGCTGCCGGTTGCGACCGGCACATCCAGATACGGTCCGTCGTAGGCGGTGTCGGAATAGGGCGCGCCGTCCGGGAAGAAGATGCCGTCGAAGAAATCGTCGTAGGCATAGGCCCAATAGGCGGGCTCATAGGCGTCGGGCCAGAACGTGTAATAGAACACGTCGTTGTAGGCGTAGGGCCAATACACCGGGCCGTACCACGGCACATGGCGTGCGCGATGACCGAGCCGCCACGCCGCATGCGCGCCCATCCGCCATTCCGCGCGGCGTTCGCCGCGCCGCTGAAAGCGGTCGCCGCGGTTGCCGTCATGGGTGCGGAACGCCGATGCAAAGCGTCCCTGCGCGGCCTGCTGCCGGGTCACTTGCCGCGCCCGCGGCGTGCGCAGGTGCTGCCCCGCCTGACGAGTCTGGAGCCGCTGCTGTCGGTCGGCCCGTTGGAGCTGGCGAAGCTCCTGCCGTTGTCCGCGGTTCAACCGGCCGTGCTGCGCCTGTTGTCGCAACGCTTGCAGGCGTTGCGGATTGGCTGGAGTCGCCTGACCCGCGGTCTGCTGGCCGTTGCGGTGCAACTGGCGCAGTTCGCGGCGCTCCGTGCGATTGAGCTTGCCGCGCTTCGACTGCAGCGCCTGCAGCCGCTGTTGCTGAGCGGCGGACGGCTGCTGTCCCGCCGTGCGATTCTGCGGTGTCCGATTCTGCGGCGTCACACCCCGCCTTGCATTCTGGCGGTTGTGTTGCACGCGCTGGCGTTGTTCCAAACGCGGATTCGATCGCGCCGTGGGCGCAACGCGCGGTGCGACGTTGCGCCGGGGTGCGGCGATATGCGGCGACGAACGCATCGCGGGCCGCTGCATGACGCGCGGCGCAGAGACATGCGGGCGCGCTGCGGGCCGTGCCATGTGCGGGCGCGCCATTTGGGGACGGGCCATCTGGGGCCGTGCCATTTGCGGCCGGGCCATTTGCGGTCTTGGGGCTGCGGGCCGTGCGACCGCGTGAGGGGCAGGCCGCGCCGCGGCTGCGGGGCGCCGTTGGCCTTGCGCGGCGGCTTCGTTGGCGGGCGCCGCGATCATCGAGAGGCACGCGACAGCGGCAGTCAAACCCAGAACCCAACGAACCATCGTTTTCAACTCCATGCCGCGCGAGCGGAATACCACCGCGGACGGAACTCGACACGGTGGATTTGGTTCCGTCCGCCGTCTATCGTTGCGGAACTGTAACGTCTCCCATGCGGCCGCGATCATGATGTCGTTCTCCGATAACGCGCCGCAGCACGCGGGTTGATCCATGCAAATTCTTGTTGTCGGAGCCGGTGTGGTCGGCCTCGCCGTTGCACGCGCCGCCGCGCTGGCCGGTCATGATGTGATCGTGGCCGAAGCCACGAATGGGATCGGCAACGGCGTGTCCTCGCGCAACAGCGAGGTGATCCACGGCGGCATGTATTATCCGACCGGATCGCTGCGCGCCCATCATTGTCCGCGCGGGCGGCGCATGATGGTCGCGTTCTGCGCCTCGCATGGTGTGCCGCACCGGATTTGCGGCAAGCTGATCGTGGCCACCGAGGACGCCGAGGTGGCGAAGATGGAGGCGATCCTCAAGCAGGGTCAGGCCAACGGCGTCGAAGGGTTCACCATGATCGACGGCGCCGTCGCCCGCGCGATGGAGCCGTCGTTGACCTGCGTTGCGGCGTTGCATTCACCGGTGACCGGCATCGTCGACAGCCATGCCTTCATGCGCGCGCTGCAAGGCGATCTCGAGGATCGCGGCGGCGCCATCGCGTTCGGCACCAAGGTCGAGCGTCTCGTTCACACCCAGGCCGGCTGGCTGGTGCGGTTTTCGGGCAACGAGAGCGGCGAGCTTGCGGTCGATGCCGTGGTGAATTCGGCCGGGCTTGGCGCGCAGGCGCTGGCCCGCAACACCGAAGACTATCCGCAGGAGCGGGTGCCGCGGCAGGTGCTCGCGCGCGGAAATTATTTCAGCTACGCGGGCCGCCCGGTGTTCTCCCGCCTGATCTATCCGGCGCCGCGCATCGACGGTGGGCTTGGCACCCATGTGACGCTCGATCTGGCCGGACGCATGCGGTTTGGGCCGGACGTCGAGTGGATCGACGAAGAAAATTACGAGGTCAACGCATCGCGCGGTGCATCGTTTTACGCCAGCATCCGCCGCTATTGGCCGGCGTTGCCGGACCATTCGCTGCAGCCGGACTACGCCGGCATCCGCCCCAAGTTGACGGGCCCCGGCGAGCCCGCGGCCGACTTCATGATGGAAGGCCCGGCGCAACATGGGCAGCCGGGCCTGGTGCATTTATTTGGAATTGAATCGCCGGGACTTACGTCGTCGCTGTCATTGGCCGACGCGGTGATGACTCATCTCGCGGCCTGACGATGCTCTCTTTTCGAGAGGGCTTTGTCGTTCGACGCATCCTTGTGCGCGACGGCCACCACCGCTTGCGACGGCGGCGCGGGGCGGACCTTGGTTTCGGTCAGCTTGCGTGCCCATTCGCTCGAAGACGGGTTGATCGCGGTGAACTGGGCCGCGCTGCCGCTTTTGCCACGGAACGACACGTATCCACTCTCGGTCGCCACGACATCGCCCGGCCGCAGCGTCGGGTCGCTCGCGGTGTCGAGATGGGCGAGGCCCAAACTGTCCTTGCCGTTGCAGGTGCAGCCGTCGACCAGCTTTTCGCGGTAGGCGAAGGCATTGTCGAGATCGGCGTAGCGCGTGCCGTTGGCGGAAACCGCGGAATCGATCTTGCCCCCGGAGAACAGCATCGTCTTGCTGGCCGGGCAGAACGACTGGCACAGCTCGGCGGCCGAGGTGCCGGCGTGGCGCTGCAGCGGGAAATAGCGGCCGTCGCAGGTTCGCACGCAATAAACCGTGCCATGTCCAAAGCCGGCCGCCGATTGCGGCTGGGCCGAGGGGGGCGGCGCGGAGGGATCGGCATAGGCGCTGGTCTGCCGGCTTTGCCCGAGGAACGAGCCGAACAGCGCCTCGAATAGGTTTTGTGCGGCAGCGGGTTGCGCCGAAGTCAGCGTAACGCCCAGCACCACGGCCAAGGCGGCGGCGCGGCCGATTGCGTTGCTGAAAATCGGACGTTTCACACGGCCTCCCCGCCGGGCTCATGAGCCGGCTTCGGACATTCAACGCCGTATGGCCTGAATTGGTTGCACCGCCCGCCGCCGAGGGTCGGCGGGTTCGTCCTTCGATGGTCAATGGACCGTCATTCGGCGTGCGAAAAGGGGGCCGGTCAGGTCAGGAACAGCCACCCGCAGACGAAGAAAACCGGCAGCAGGATCGCGATCGACCAGAGCATGTAGCCGAAGAACGAGGGCATCCTCACGCCCATCTGCCGCGCGATGGCGTAAACCATGAAGTTTGGCGCATTGCCGATGTAGGTGTTGGCGCCCATGAACACCGCGCCGGTGGAGATCGCGGCAAGCGTGGTCGCCATCGTCGTCATCAGCGTATGCGGATCGCCGCCCGCAAGCTCGAAGAAGACGAGATACGTCGGCGCGTTGTCGAGGAACGACGACAGCCCGCCCGTCAGCCAGAAATAGGCAAGGTTGTTCGGTGCGCCGCCGGGGCCGCTCACCAGCGCCAGCACCGGGGCGAACACGCCGTTGGCGCCCGCATGGAGCATGGCGATCACCGGCACCAGACAGGTGAAGATGCAGGCGAACAGGATGGCGACCTCGCGGATCGGTCCCCAGGCGAACTCATTCCCGGCGCGGCATTGCGGTTTGGTCAACGTCAGCGATGCGATGACGACCAGAATGAACAACAGATCGCGCACGATATTCTGAAGCTCAAGCTTGATTCCGAGCACGTCGAAGGCGATGCCCGGCTTCCACCACGCGCTCATCAGAATGGCCGCGACGACGATGCCGATCAGCGCGAAGTTCACACACCCGTGCAGCTTGAGCGGCGATTCCGGCGTGGGGTCGAGCGGATGGGCCAACCGCTTCTCGCGATGGTGCAGAATCCAGTCGATGGCGATGAAGACGACGAGCAGGATCGCGGCGACGAACAGCGTCTCTCTGAACAGATGGGTTACGGGCCAGAAAAAATCGACGCCGCGCAGGAAGCCGACGAACAGCGGCGGGTCGCCCAGCGGCGTCAACGTGCCGCCGACGTTCGACACCAGGAAGATAAAGAAGATGACCGTGTGCACGCGGTAGACGCGATCATCGTTGGCCCGGATCAGCGGCCGGATCAGGATCATCGACGCGCCGGTGGTGCCGACGAGGCTTGCGAGGACTGTTCCGCAGATCAGCAGCGCCGCATTGGCCGCCGGTGTCCCGCGCAGGTTGCCCTCCAGATAGATGCCGCCGGCTGCGACAAACAGCGCCAGCAGCAACAGGATGAAGGGGACGTAATCGAGCAGCAGCACATGGAGCAGCGCCGCGGTCGCGGTCGCCGGCGTTTCGACGACGTAGAGCGGCACGACAACGCAGGCGGACCAGAATATTGCGAACTTGCCGACGTGGTGCTCCCACAGGTGGGGAAACAGCAGCGGCCCGGTTGCAATCGACAGCAGGATGCCGACAAACGGCAGCGCCCAAAGCACGGAGAGGTTCTCGCCGTGCAGGCTTTCCGCCGCGTGGGCGGGGCTCGTGAGGATCAGGGTCACGCCGATTGCGACCGCCGCCGCAACGCCCATCGGGCTCCCGTTCTTTCGGCGCATCTCCCGCTCCCGGATTTCCAGCGGCAAGCTT
>Ga0070680_100003028_pt1 | contig 12471 bp, 6 predicted proteins | sample KBSC73BmetaG_FD_64672 | JGI IMG/M metagenome (GOLD analysis project Ga0070680, IMG submission 64672) | Corn rhizosphere microbial communities from Kellogg Biological Station, Michigan, USA - KBS C7-3B metaG | ecosystem: Host-associated > Plants > Roots > Rhizosphere | place: USA: Michigan...
GTTGTCGACGCCCGCCGCGTGCGCGCGAATCAGGTTGCGCACTTTGGGCGGCAGCTCGCCGTAGCGATTCTCGGCCGCTCCCTCCGCCATCGGCGCTATCAGCGGACGCACCATCTGCGGGTGTCCGCCGAGCGATGTCAGTCCAAGAGCAGCGGTGATCTGCCGAATCGCAAAATATGCGAGGAGAATTCGCGACGTAGTGGCCCCGCTCAATCCTGCCACGACTGCTCTCGCTCGTTCCTTCAGTCCGGCGTGCTCGAGCAGTCCGATCACGGGCAGAACCAGCCAGATGATGGCGACGTAGCGACTGGTGATGAAGGCTTTACCAAATGCAGCGACGACAGCGAGCGGTCCCAGTCCCGACGCGATTCCAGTGGCGAGTCCCGCGACGGTGACGACGAGCAACGGGTTCACCCGGAGGACGAACCCGATGACCACTATTACTACGCCGATCAGTGTGAGCAGTTAGGGTACTCCGCCCATTGCGGCTATCCGCCGTGGAGTCGGCGGGGACTCGAGCAGCACCCGCGCGCGCGCGAGGGCGTCATCGAGGTTCGCGCAGACATTCTCCTGTCCGATCTCCTCGAGAATGGCGGAGCCGGTCAACGCGACGAGCGGCTGCATATGAAGATCGGAGAGAAGAACGCCCGTGCCCGCCTTCCGACTTCGGTGCACTACGTCCCTCAACGCGTGCATCCCGGTCGAATCGAGCAGCAGCACATCTCGCATCCTTATGATCAGAACCTTGGGCTTTCCCCCGATCGCCGCGATGGTATCCCTGAACGTCTCGGCGGCCCCGAAGAAGAAAGCGCCATTGATCTCGTAGACCTCGACCCCGGCCGGAATGTCTCTCAGGCGCATCCCATTCTCGTCAGACTCATAGCGATCCACGCCCTCGTCGTCGAACTCCTGCTTCAGCGCTCGGACATTGGTGACTTCGGCCATTCGCTTCATGAAGAGGAATGCCGCAAGTACCATCCCAACGCTGATCGCCACTGTCAGATCGATGAAGACCGTCAGCAGAAATGTCGTCAGGAGAACGGCGACGTCGCCCTTCGGGGACCTGAGCTCCGCCAGAAACGTTCGCCATTCGCACATGTGGTAGCTCACCACGACCAGGATCGCGGCAAGCGTCGCCATCGGTATGAGGCCCGCCCATCTGCCGGCGAAGACGGTGATGATGAGCAGGGTGAGCGAATGAATGATCCCCGCCACGGGCGTCCGCCCGCCATTCTTCACGTTTGTCGCCGTGCGGGCGATCGCGCCGGTGGCTGGTATGCCGCCGAACAACGGCGACACCATGTTGGCGACGCCCTGCGCGATGAGCTCCATGTTGGAGCGGTGGCGTCCCCCAATCATTCCGTCCGAGACAACGGCCGATAACAGCGATTCGATGGCCGCGAGCACCGCGATCGTGAATGCCGGGCCCACGAGTGCCGTGATCTGCAGGAAAGACAGATGGGGAATCTGCGGGTGTGGAACCGACGCGCTGATTCCCCCAAACCGGGAGCCGATCGTTTCGACCGGGAGATTCAAAATCTTTACCAGCAGCGTCGTGACTATCAGCGCGATGAAGGGCCCCGGAATGCGCCGATTGACCCGGGGCCAGAGGACAATGATCGCAAGCGCGAGCACCGCCACCGCCAATGCTTCGGGGGTAAAACCCGTCGCGTTTCTCGCGTACGCATTGATCTTACCGATGAAATCGGCCGGAACTCCACCCATACGGAGTCCGAAGAAATCCTTTATCTCGCCGGAGAATATTATGAGTGCTATCCCACTGGTGAACCCAGTGATCACCGGGTGCGGGATGAACTTGATCATCGTCCCGAGCTTGGCGATTCCCATCACCACGAGGATCACGCCGGCCATGAGCGTCGCTACAGTCAGACCGTCGATTCCGTACTTCTGGACGATGCCGTAGACAATGACGACGAACGCGCCGGTCGGCCCCCCGATCTGGACCCGTGAGCCCCCGAGAAGACTTATGAGGAATCCGGCGACGATTGCCGTCCAGAGCCCGCGATCCGGGGTCACACCGCTCGCAATCGCAAACGCTATGGCGAGAGGAAGCGCGACGACTCCCACGATCAATCCCGCGACAAGATCGCCGAGGAATTTCTCGCGGTTGTAATCCTTGAGAGCCGTTACGATTTTCGGGATGAGCACGCTGAAGAAGATAGCTTTTCAACGCGCGCGACGAGCGGGCGCTTCGGCCCCGGTCAGGCTATCTGCCGAGCCAGTAGTTTACCTTGACCTGGAATACGTTCGTTGGCCGGTCGCGGAAGATCTCCGTCCGCTCCCTGGAAAAATCGAAATCTCCGTTCGTGTCGCTTCCTGTGCGATTCTGCGTCCAGACGAAGAAGACGGTCGAGCCCGGGCGGTATTCCCAACGCACCACGGCATTCCCGATCAGCGAGCGGAATGTGAAGTCGGGATCACCGAACGTGAATGGCTGCGCTGGACCGGCGTTGTCGGGATCGACGGTGTACGTCGCTCCACTCGTCGCGGTGGCGGGCGTGCGGGTGATCGTCCCGATATCCTGCCCATAGACGAGCTTGCGCGCGGTCCGCGGCGCCGCGAACTCGCGGAACGATGAATACGCTCCGCTCGCGAAGAATGGCTGCGCGAAAAGCTGCAGCGTCAGATTCGGCGTGAACGTCCAGTTCACCCGCGTGTCGAGCGACAGCGTCTTCGACTTGAGGAATGCGAAGACGTAACGGTTTCCGTAGAAGGCGGTCGCGGTCGGATCGTTCACTGCCTCGACGTATTGCGCCGCATCCTCGTCCGCAACGAAGCTCGGCGTCAGACTGATGAACACGTTCGTCGCCGGCTTGAGCGCCACGCCCGGCTGCAGTATGAACGTGTGCGTGTCGGAGTCGATTCCCTTCGCCAACTGGACGCTGAAATCGAAGACTGCTCGCTGCCGGGCGTCGGTGGAGATCTCGAGCTCTCCGAAATTGTAGCCCGTCCTCTTCACGACCGGACCGCCACGCGTGAGACGATCATCCAGTATTGTGGGACGATGAATGACGAAGCTGCGCAGATTCCAGTAGTTCAGGAACTGCGCGCCGGCGTAGATCTGCTGCTGCAGATCGGTCTTGTCGCCGTCATAGTTGAACTGCTGTTGTCCGCCGCCCAGGATCACCGCGTTCCGATACCACCTGCCAGGCGTGTTCCACTGCCGGCCGGCGTTGGCATTCATCCACTTGTAGTCGGCGCGATCCAGGAACGACAGATCGTTCGTCTCGAAGCCTGGACTCCTCCAGTTTTGCGCCGTTTCCCAGAACCAGTTGCCCGTGTTCTTCGCGACGCGCGTGTAGAAGCCGTAGCCCCTCAGCGCCGTCGCATTCGGGTCGTACTTCACATCGAAAAGCCCGTCGGTCGTGACACTGCGGTCCGGGCGCTGGAAGTAGTGCGCGCTGGAGCGGGTGGTGAGATCTATCGCCGATGTCGTTCCGCCAACGTCTGAAAAGAGGGTCGATCCAATCCACGAATAGGTTCGCTGGTGCCAGAAGTAGTTGAAGTCGAGTCCTCCCACCTCCGCGTTGCGACGGAGCCTGTCGGCGATCACCGTGTCGTTCAATTGGCGAAGCGTCGAGGTGAACGCGCCACCGATGGTGGTGTTGCCCTGATTTAAATCCTTCTTCACCCGTCCGACGAAGTAATTCGTGAGCGGCTCGACCTCCTGGCGCTGCTCGGCGGCATTGAGCGCCGGGAGATATTCCGCCGTCTCTCGGTTCGTCAGCGCGTCGAGAAGACCCACTGTGTAGCCGCCACTCGTCCGGCCCGTGATCTTTGCGGCGCCGAGTATCGTCGTATTGTCAGGGGTGTTCGCGAAGGCAGCGATGCCGTTCACGTATGGATTCAGCTGCGGCGGACGCCCGATGCGCCGCGAGTAGAACATGTCCAGGCTCGACGTGTTGCTGCAGAAGTTGCAGCTGAAGTTTCCGAAATCGAACGCGCTGTTCCCCGCGACGAAGAACGGACGCTTCTCCTGGTAGTAGGTCTCGTACGCCGACAGGTTGATGGTGGCCGGATCTACCTCCACCTGGCCAAAATCCGGATTCACGGTCGCATCGAGCGCGAGGCTCGAGGTCAGCAGGTATTTCACGTCTGCGCCGGCGCTCACTCGCCCATAGCTGCTGCTGTGATACGGATCGCCTGGCTGGGCGAACTTGTACTGCTCGCGCGATTCCACATACGGCAGAATCTCGAGTTGGCGCGGCTGGGGCTCGATGCGGAGTCCGTGCAGCGATCCGAAATATGTCGCTCCGCCCGCTTCGCCCTTTCGCCTGAACGACCACATGTCCTGCTCGTTGAGTCGATCGGTGTATCGCCAGATCTGCATGCCCCACGTCTGCACGCTGTCGCGTCCGAAGCGAAGCTGTGAGTACGGAATGCGAATCTCGGCCGTCCACCCGGCGGAATCCACGTGCGACGCAGCTTGCCAGACCGGATCCCACGACGGATCGCCGTTGAACTGATCGCCGCGAACGCCGGCCGGGTTTATCTCGAACCAGGCCTGATCGATGTGATTGTGGTAGGGGTCGAGTATGACGATCAGCTTGTCGGTCGTGAGCGAGTTGAACGAGCCATTGTTCCCATTCGCGTCCAGCAGCTGGTCTCTTCTCGCGAGCGGGGCGCGGATCCCGCGTGCACCCAGCGAGTCGTACATCCGCGCGCCGATGTAGATGGCGCGGGCATCGTACAGAACTCTGACCTCCGTGCCCTGGGTCGGCGAGACGCCTTCGTTGGGCTGCTGCTGGTGGAAATCCCTGATCGGAGTGGCGCTGGACCAGGCTGCTTCATCGAGCTTCCCATCGATCGTGATGGTGCCGACGGCCTGAGCCGCCGAAGCGTTGGGCAGCGATACGGTCGCGACGGGCGTGGTCTGAGCTCGAGCCGGCGCGACACCACCGACGACAAAGCCAATGACAACAGCTATGTACTTTCTAAGGGGCAAGACTTTTTCTCTCTGGGGTTCAGTGAGTGGGGTACTTACACGTACGCTCAGCGTAGAAAACGGGTTTCAGCGTTTATCCCCCGACTGCAAAAAGCCCGTTCGTGGCATCTATCCTGATCGTCCCGAATCGTGCGAGGTCACTCCCCAATATTCCATCGCAATGAATGATGCCGGAGGACGCCGGGTTGTAGACGATCAAGTCCCTCAACAATAATGATTTGCCGCCGATGCCGAGGCGCAGCGCGGAGACCGCCTGTGCAGACTGCCCCCCGTTTCTCGCGATCCCATAGGGACGCGCGTTGGAGCTGACGGCTGTCACTCCCGCCTTTTTTACAGCCGAGCCGTTCAGGAAGCTGACCTGCGCTCCGGTGTCGATAGTGAAATGCAACGTGGACCCTTGTTTGGTGGTCACTTCAACCAGCGGCCTTCCGACCCATGTGAGGTTTTGCGAGGATGTGCCCCGAATGCCGAGATCGAGTGGTCGCTTGATCGTGAGGAAGCCGTCTCCATAGTTCATCGACAGATCGAACTGGCGGATGGTGTCCCACCCGATTATTCCGTCGACACGCAGCCCGTTCCACGGCACTCCTTCAGCGGTCGCCCGCACTTTCATCAGCTGAGCGTCTATCACGATCGCCGGAGTATTGGTCAGCACGATCCCGCCGATTTCCAGGCGCCTCAAAACGGCGGGCTTCGCGGGAGCCACTCCCGCAAACGTCGCGATCGTGAACGTGTCATCCGTGAGCGTTGAGATTCCCGTGGCTCTGGCAACGTCAGAGCTGAGTACCGTGATGGTCGATCCGGTGTCGAGCCAGAAGTGATATTCTTTGCCGTTTACCCGGACGAGGACGGTCGGCGTGCTCACAGGAGTCATCTCGAGCGGCAGCTCGACCTGTTCGTCGGGGAACGTCGTCACCTGCGAGTCGAGACCCACGAACGCCTCGCCCCATCGCTCCATGCCGACAATGTTCTGCCGAGTTGCGGCACCCATCTGCGTGTTGCCGCCCAGATCCCGCAGCTCCGACCATTTGTGCTCGTACATCAACGTGGCAGCCAGCATGATCTGAGAGGCCGCTGCCACGCTCATGTCGTCGGTTTGCCAGGCCATTCCATCGAACGCTCTCTTGGCTCCTTCGCGATCACCCGCGGCGAGAAGTGCGATGGCGTCGACGAACCGTATCTCCGGCCCGGTCGTAGCAGCGTCACGTGACGCGGCGAGGTTGAAATCGGCGACCGCGGCCCAGTATTCATCCGAAGTGATTTTTGATGAAGACGATTCTCGAACGAATCGCGGGGCAGGAAACAGGCTGGCGGTTTCGTCGACGTAAGGACCACTCGTTCTGCGCGCCGGCGTTACGACCAGCCGATCACTCTGAAATTCACTGAGGACGCTGGCCGTCTCCATACAACCTGTGAGGAGTAGCGCCAGCGTTGCAAACGCACAGACGTGAGCCGGACCATGATACGATCGAGCCGAGCCTGAGCCGATCCCATCCATCGCGTGAAGCACAACGACCTCCCGCCAAAGCCACCTTCGCCTGCATTAGGCTTTGATGATCGAAAGGCCAAAAAGGTTGTATCCCCCGTTTGCGAGTTGCCAATTCTCGGCGAAAGGCGCATGGTTGCATCATTAGATGTCGCGACATCTCAGACCCTGCCACGCCCAGCCAAACCCATTGCCGACCCCTGAGCTAATCGCTCCCCCCCAGCCATCGACGCCCGCCGCGTCGGGGGCGTCGGGCAAACGCGCGCCAGAACTTCCACCCGATTTGCTGAAGGAAGCATCTCGACGGCTCGCGATCATGTCTCTTCTTGCGGCTGCGCTCTGGATTTTGGCCACGGTGCTGGGGCACCTGGCTCTGCACACCATCGCACCAGATGCGAATTGGCTGCGAATTGACTTCGGCGACATCGTCGCGGGCGTGAGCGCAGTCGCGTCCCTCGGACTCTTCTTCTACGCGCGTCGAAGCACAAGGGATCCCCGGTTCATTCTCGATCTGGGACTGGTCTATCTGGTCTTCACCGCGCTGGCGTTGGGCCTGACGCTTCACCCAAGTGTCATACACGATGACGTGTCCGTCATTCCGATGATCAGTTGGGTCGGCGTAGCCGTGATCATGTTTGCGGCGATCGTCCCCAGCACTCCGAAAAAGACAACCACTGCGGGTATTATCGCCGCTTCGATGAATCCGCTCAGCATGTTGATCGCCGGACGGTCATGGACGAGCGCGTTGGCAATGCACTACCCCGACTACCTCCTCGTCGGCGTCGCGGTGGTGATCTCGCACGTCGTTACGCGTCTCGGACACCAGGTCAGCAAGGCACGCGCGCTCGGCAGTTATCACCTCGGCGAGCTGCTCGGGAGTGGTGGAATGGGGCAGGTGTACAGAGCCACGCACCGGATGCTCGCGAGACCGGCGGCGATCAAGTTGATCCGACCCGAGATGCTGGGAGGGGCGGATCCAGACACCGCACAGACTGCCGTTGCCCGTTTCCGTCGCGAGGCCGAAGCCGCCGCGAACCTCCGCTCACCACACACGGTGGAGATCTACGATTTCGGAGTCACCGACGACGAAACGATCTACATCGTGATGGAGCTTCTGGATGGACTCGATCTCGAGTCCCTCGTCCGCGAGCAGGGTACGCTTCCGGCGAACCGCGTGATTCACGTTCTCCGGCAGGTTTGCGACTCACTCGGTGAAGCCCATACCTACGGCCTCGTTCACCGCGACATCAAGCCGGCGAACATCCATTTGGGACGCGTTGGTTTGCGCCACGACTTCGTCAAGGTTCTCGACTTCGGCCTTGTAAAGGCGGTTGCGGACGCCACTCCCGACGAGACTCTGCTCACCGTGCCGGGACAGATGGCGCTCGGTACCCCTGCCTACATGTCGCCGGAGATGGCCCTCGGCGAAAAGGTCGATGGACGCGCGGATATCTATGCGCTCGGATGCGTCGCGTATTTCCTGCTCACCGGATATCTCGTGTTCGACGCGGATAAGACTTTTCAGATGATTGCCAAGCATCTTCAGGCCACGCCGATTCCGCCATCGAAGAGAGCTCTCCATGTGCCCGCGCCGCTGGAGAGGCTTATTCTCTCGTGCCTCGCAAAGGATCCCAACGACAGGCCCCAGAGTGCGGGCGAGCTGGCTCGCTCACTCGCATTGATCGATCTGGATCCGTGGAGCGAAGAGCAGGCAACCGAGTGGTGGAAGACAAATCGCCCAGCGTGACCGGACGAGCTCTACATCCGAAACAGATACCCGTACTTCACGAAGAAGTAGTCCGAGGTCCGTTTGAGTGGCTGCCAGTTGAAGCGCTGGTCCGGATCCGGAAGTCCATCGGCCGCGCTGCCATAGCCGAAGAACAGCACGGTTCCCGGATTCGGGCGATAGGAGAAGAGATAGTCGCCATGAAGTGAGCGATTGCGCGTAGCGGTCGCGAGCTGGCCATCGATCAGCAGCGGATAAAAGGTTCGCGACTCGTCTCGAAGATCGTCCGTTTGACTCAGATCGTATTCCCCGACCAGTCGCATGAAGATCGCCCGTGTGAGCTGGTATTCGAGCTTCACGCGCGGGATGAAATTACGTCCGACGAGACTGTGATCTGTTCGACGCCAGTAGTCCTGATACTGGAAATCACCATCAATGCGGGTGCGATCATTGGGTCTCACGCTCAGCGACAGCACGACGAGATCGATGTTCGCCTGGGCCCATTCGAAGAAATTCTCGTCCTGGCCTCCGACATAAAGCAGATTCGCGCTGAACTTCGACCACTGTGGCGTCGTCAGCGTCGCCACGTAGTCGTGATTCGTGATGCGCGGACGGCCGACGAACGGGAGCGTGTCCCCGGCCGGTGAGAGTATCTGGTAGTTCGAGTAGAGCCCGCGGTCGAAGCCGAACGTCTCCCAGTAGACCCCAAGCCCAACGTTCCAGCCGCCACGAAGTCCGGCGTTGCCGCTCAGATGGAATTTCTTGTCCTGCGCATCACCGCTGCGAAAGAAGTGCGAGTACTGCCACGTGTCATCCAGAACGACGTCACCCGTAAGCGTCTCGATCTTCGATCCACGCTCGCCAAACCAGGTCCCTCTATGATCCACCGCCGCGTGTACTATCCCGGGGCGCGATATGAATCCACTGGACGCCCGGAAATTCTCGCTGATGCCGGTCATCACGTATCGAAGCCCGAAGCGTTTTCCATTGCGCGCGAAAATCCCTTCCCACAACGGCGCGTTACGCGTCAGGCCATTTGTCTTGTCAAAGCTCCCCGCCGCCTGGAAGGATCCGCTATACACCTGCCCGAACACGATCCGTCCGTCGACATCGGCGACACGATTGTAATCGCTTCCGACGATGCGATCCGTATAAGCCATCCCGATTCGGGATTGATCGCCGATGTCGCGCTGCGCCCGCAGAATGTTGTACAACGCGCGATCGTGTCCCGTGCTGGAGAGACCTGGATCGTCAGTCGCTGAAAGCGCCGCGATGCTGGTGCCGGCAACCTTGCCCGTGACCTTGACCGCTGCATCCGGTTTGGTGATGCGACGCGTATATATCAGGTTGTGTGGCGTGCTGAACTGGTCGAGCCCTTCGAGAAAGAACGGGCGCTTCTCAGGAAAAAAGAGCGCTTGACGCGGATCTATAACGAATTGACCAGCATCCGATTCCACCTCGGCGAAATCGGGGCGAATGGTCCCGTTGAGCGTGAGGTTGTTGGTGATCCCCCACCGCACGTTGCCGCCGAGCTGCGGGCGCGCCTTGTCGTAACCCCAGCCATCAGGTTGCGGCGCGCCGTTCATCTTCAGCGTCAGGACTGGATTGAGATCGAGAACGAGTCCTCGCTCGAATCCGGAGAGTCCGTCGAGAGTACCGGCCTGCCCGAGGAAGGATGCGTTCGATCGCTTCGCGGGAGCCCAGGAATCCTCGAAGCCGGAATGCTGCACCTGACGCACGATGTTGAAGTCCCAGCTCTGCGGATCGTTCGGCTGGAACTTCAGACTCTTGAATGGAATCATCAATTCCACTTCGTAGCCGTAGTCGGTGAGTCGCCCCTTTGACGTGAAGACAAAATCCTGACTGAGATCGGGCGCGACTCTTCCGGCGAGCGTGGGGGTCCACGCGCCCGTCAAACTCTGTCCCTGTTCGGCGATCGTGCCATCCATCTGGACGCCGAACGGATTCACGGCAAAGACATAGGCCTGCCGCTGATCGTGGAACGTGCCGATCATGATCTGCACGTTGTCGTCGGCGGAGATCTTGTCGCGGTCGGCCTGCGTCGCGTGCACGGCTCCGTGCCGTTCGAATGCGCGAATTCCCACGTATAGCGCGGTCGGCGAGTACCACACCAGCACCTGCGTGGAATCGGCGGCTGGAATTCCATCCTGAGGCGAGAACTGTGAAAAGCCGGTGAGCAGCGCCGCCTGCTGCCAGACGGGCTCGAGCAGCGCGCCGTCGATGGAAGCGTCAGCAGCAACACGCGGGATCGTGACGTGCAGCTGATTCTCGCGCCCGATGTACGTGATCGCGGAGGGCGGAGCGACGAGAAGCGCTATGAGAGCGAGATGTGATAGCATGCCCGACAACTGTTCGGCGTCAACCAGCGTAGTGACCTGCCGCACAATGTACGGGCGTCGGTGATAAGGGCTAGACTTTTTTCTTCCGGCACCTACACAATGCGGGGTTCCATCGATGTAGTTTCCTGCTCGTGACCAGAATCCTTGCGATTTCCGGCAGCCTGCGCGCGCGCTCGACTAACACCACCATCCTCCTCGCGGCCGCGCGACTCGCGCCTGCAAACGTTCAAATTGATCTCTACGCAGAACTTGGAAGCCTGCCACTCTTCAATCCCGACCTCGATGGCAAGGAGCCGGAAGCGGTCCGCAACTTTCAGGCGGCCCTGGCTGCCGCCGACGGAATCCTTATCTGCAGCCCCGAGTACGCACACGGCGTATCCGGCGCCATGAAAAATGCGCTGGACTGGCTGGTGAGCGACGTCAACCTGGTCGGAAAGTCGGTGGCACTGATCAACGCCTCACCGCGCGCTACCTACGCGCAGGACGCGTTGCTCGAGACACTGCGTACAATGTCGTGGAACGTTGTCGTAGATGCCTCTCGCACGGTTCCAGTGCCGCGACCCGGACTCAGCGTCGATGAGATTCTTGGCGACGAGATCCTTCGCGTCGAGCTCGATCGCGCAATCAGGGAGTTCGTGAAAGCCATTTCGCAAGCGAAGCGTATTCCACAATAGCCATGGGCGCGGCACAGGGATGTGAGGGTTGTGCCGTCGGGCATTCGACGGTATTTCTGTCCAACACCCGCCCCCCGAGTGATCAATGCGCCCGTCCCGCTTTGATTTTCTTTTCCGGATCGCTCTCCTCGCATTTGCTTTTTCCTCTGCAGATGCGCAACAGCCGGCTCCAGCGGATACCTCGTCGCCACAACTACGCCTCCGCGTCTTTCTCGACTGCAACTTCTGCGATTTCGATTTCATGCGAACCGAGATCGGTTTCATCGACTACGTTCGCGACAGGCAGGACGCGCAAGTTCACATTCTCGTGACCAATCAATCCACCGGCGGTGGTGGGACAGAGTTCACTCTCCATTTCATCGGGCAGCAGCAGCTGGCGAATCTCTCCGACACCCTTAAGTACGTGTCGCCGACGAACGCGAGTCCGGATGATCTGCGACACGGCTTGGCGCGATTGGTTCGCCTCGGACTGGTGCGATACTACGCCCATCTCGGACAGGCGGGCCCTTTCGACGTCACTTATACGGCGCCGACTGGTGTTGACAAGGGCGCGAAGGCAGCGACGAAGGATCGCTGGAATCTCTGGGTTTACAGAATTTCGGCCAATGGTTACGGCAGCGGCGAGAAGTCGGACAACTTCGTCTCGCTCAACGGCTCCCTCAGTGCCACTCGCACCACCGAGATGTGGAAGGCGGTCGTCGGAGCAAATGCGAACTATGGCCAGAGCCGCTTCATCCTGTCCGACGGAAGCAAATTCAACAGCTACTCACACAGTTACGGCTTCAACGATCTCATCGTGAAGAGTCTTGGCCCCCACTGGTCAGCCGGACAGCGCGCCTCGTGGACGTCGTCCACGTTCCTCAATCAGAGTCACTCGATCCGTTTCGCACCGGCAATCGAATACAACATCTTCCCATACTCGCAGTCGACCCGCCGCCAGCTGACGCTGCAGTATTCGGCAGGCATCAACCACTTCAGGTATCAGGACACCACCATCTTCGACAAGCTGAGCGAGGTACGCGTCGATCAGACACTCACCGCATCCATTGACCTGAAACAACCATGGGGATCCGTTAGCAGCTCGCTGGAGGGCGCGGCGTACATCAACGATTTCAGCAAGAGGCACCTCATCTTCTTCAACAGCCTGGATCTGCACCTCTTCAAGGGTTTCTCGTTCTTTTCGTTCGGACAGCTCTCGCTGCTGCGCGACCAACTCTACCTCCCACGCGGCGACCTCAGCGATCAGGAACGATTGCTCC
>Ga0070680_100003039_pt1 | contig 12456 bp, 10 predicted proteins | sample KBSC73BmetaG_FD_64672 | JGI IMG/M metagenome (GOLD analysis project Ga0070680, IMG submission 64672) | Corn rhizosphere microbial communities from Kellogg Biological Station, Michigan, USA - KBS C7-3B metaG | ecosystem: Host-associated > Plants > Roots > Rhizosphere | place: USA: Michigan...
CGGCTCGCCACGCGCCCCGACCGCGCCCGCTCGCGGCGCTCGCCGCATCCGGGCGCGAGCGTTACCTTCTCCGCCGATGATCCGCACAGTTGTCTTCGGGATCGCGCTCGTCGCGCTCGTCGCGCCGGCCTCCGGGGCGGCGCAGGTCTTCGGCGGCCATGTCGTCGACTACGGCACGCACCGTCCGTCCGGAAATCTTCTCGTCGAAGCGCTGCGGAAAACCTCTGTCGTCGCCTCCGCCCGAACGGACAGCGCGGGAATCTTCTACCTGCAGGTGCCGGCCGCGGGCGTGTACCGGCTCCGCATCGGAGGCAGCACCGATGCCCCGTTCTTCACGGATACCATGCGCGTCGCGAGTGATGGTTTCGTGCAGGGCGAATATCGAATGGATTCGACTGCGACGCGGGTGTACTACCCATTCGAAATCGCGAAGCAGGCCGCACCGAGCCCCGAGTTCCACGCGCCAAGATATCCGGCCGAACTGCGAGATGAACACATCGAAGGCGAGGTGCTCGCACGATTCATCGTCGATACGGCCGCGCGCGCGGTCGACAGCACATTTTCGGTTATGCGCGCAACGAATCCGGGGTTCATCGAGGTCGTACACGAAACCGTTCGAGAGGGCGTGTTCCTTCCGGCAGAGCTGCCGAATGGACGCAAAGTCCGGCAGTACCAGTTCATGCCATTTCAATTCGTCATCAATCCGTAGCCACGTTCCCTCTCGTCAGCACCCGCGACCGCAAGCTATAATTCGACTGATTGGCCCCAATGCGCCCGCCCACGCCCGGCGCTCGGGACTCCCGTCTCCCTCTCCCTCTCTCCTCTCTCGTCCGGAGCCTCACATCATGCATACTCGCCTCCTGCTCGGAGTTGCGACTGCACTGCTCTCCACCGGACCGCTCGTGGCGCAGCAGCCCGGCGGCCGCGGCGGCCGCGGTGGTCGCGGCGGCGCGCCTGACTCCACCCCCAACGCTGCCGCAGTGCGTGGCCGCGGCTCGAACGCCGCCACGGAAGGCGTGCCCGCCGTCGACAAGGTCACGACGACCCAGCACACCGCCAACATCGGCGGCAAGCAGTTCGCCTACACCGCGCGCGCCGGCACCATGGCGCTGCACGACGCCGAAGGCAAGCCGCGCGCGTCGATCTTCTACATCTCTTATACGCGCGACGGCGAGAACAAGGCGACGCGCCCGGTCACGTTCTTCTTCAACGGCGGCCCGGGTTCGGCGTCGCTCTGGCTGCACATGGGCATCATGAGCCCCAAGCGCGCCGAGATGGGTCCGAACGGTACGCAGCCGTCGCCGCCGTATCATCTGATCGACAATTCCGATTCGCCGCTCGACGTCACCGACCTCGTCGAGATCGATGCGCCGATGACCGGCTACTCGCGCAACGCCGACGGCGTCAATCCGTCCACGCTCACCGGCGCGCGCAACGATATCACGGCGTTCGCCGAATTCATTCGCGACTACCTGGACATGTATGACCGCTGGGCGTCGCCCAAGTATCTGTTCGGCGAGAGCTACGGCACGTTCCGCTCGGCTGGCCTGGCGAGCTATCTCCAGGACAACGAAGGCATCGAGCTGAATGGCATCATGCTGCTCGGCACGGTGCTCGACATGCAGTACCTCACGCAGCAGAACTCGAATGACATCGGCTGGGCGACGTTCCTGCCGACGTACACCGCGACGGCGTGGTATCACAAGAAGCTGCCGCCCAACCTGCAGAGCGAGCCGCTGGCTAAAGTGGTGCAGCAGGCTCGCGATTACGCGTTTGGCGAGTACCTCACGTCGCTGACCGCCGGCAACTCGCTCACGCCGGCGCAGAAGGACGCCGAAGCGCAGAAGGTCGCCAACTTCACCGGCGTGTCGAAGCAGTACGCGCTCAACGCCAATCTGCGCATCGAGGCCGGCGCGTACCGCACCGAGCTGCTGCGCGATCGGCGCGAGACCGTCGGGCGCTACGACAGCCGCATGATCGGCTTGAATGGCGACGCGAACGCCACCCGCGAAGACTACGATCCGTCCGACGTGGCGCCGAGCGGCGCGTTCATGTCGATGTTCATGCAGTACCTGCACAACGATCTGAATTACACGAACGACCTGCAGTACTACATGGGCGGACACACCGGCCGCTGGGACTACACCGGCACCGCGTCGGGATTCGGCGGCGGTTTTCCGGACGAGATTCAGTCGCTGCGTGAAGCCATGGCCAAGAATCCGACGCTCAAGGTGCTCGTCGGCGCCGGCTACTACGACATGGCGACGCCGTTCGCCAACGCGGAGCTCGACTTCACGCACCTCGGCTTCGATCAGACCTACAAGGATCGCGTGAAGTTCGACTACTACGAGTCCGGCCACATGGCGTACCTGAATCAGGCCTCGTCGAAGCAGCTCAAGCAGAACATCGCCAACTTCATCGAGTCGACGGAGCACAACGTCAGCGTCACGCCGTAATGCGCAAACGCTGATCGGTTGAACACGCGAACGGCGCGGTGAAAGCCGCGCCGTTCAGCGTTTCTCGAGCCGGGCTTCCGGACGGAGCGGCTCGAACAGCTCGACCGGGTTGCCCGACGGATCATCGGCGATGATCTGCTTGCCGCCGACGCCGGTCACCATCTCGCCGCGGAAGCGAACGCCGGCGGCGCGCAGCTTCTCGATCCTGGCGGCGAGATCGTTCACCTCGACGGCGAAGCGATTCCACCCGCCCGGCTGCTGCACGGTGCCGTCGCTCATCGCCTGCCCGCCGCCGGCCGAGGGATTGGGCGCACTGAGGACGAGCCGCAGCTCGCCGCGCGACAACATCGCGAACGGCGGCGCCGGGTGCATCTCGAGTCGGAAGCCGAGGTGCGTCACGTAGAAGTCGATCGCGGCATCGACATCACGGACGATGTAGCGGACCTGGACACTTGGCATGCTCCAACCTTGTTCACTCTGGTGGGCTGGCGCAACTCGCGGGACGCGTCAGCCGAGCTTCGTGAGAACGAACGCGCACAGGAAGCCGGCCACCGTCACCAGCCTGATGATGCTGAGGCCTTCCTCGCATGCCTCGGGCATCATCGTGTCGGCGAGCATCGCGAGAATTCCGCCGGCAGCCAGCCAAGCCCCGGAACCCCGCCGCCAACCACCCGGGCATCGGTCGCGATCAGTACGCGCGGGCCTCGGTGGTCAACGACGCGCCCCTCACGGCGTGGCGCCAGACTTCGGTTGCGAGATCACGAACTTGAAGCCGTCGGGATCCTGAACTCTGATCATCCGCACACCCCACGGCATGTCCGTGGGCTCCGCGGCGAGCATTCCACCACGCTGCTTGATCTGTGCGGCGATCGCATCAATGTCGCTCGATGTGGTGATCTGCAGGGAGAAGCCTTCGCCCTTCGCACGATCCCAACCCTTTGCCCCGTCGTCCTGATTGAGCAGGATGCGGACGTCGCCGGCCCGTAGCGACACGCCGGCCAACCTGCCGTTTCGCTCGTGTCGTCGATCGATCGTGAAACCGACGACGCCGGTGTACCATGCCAGGCTGCGGTCGAGATCCTTGACGGTGAGCGAAGCGCCGAGGCTCTGCGCCTGAAGTGGTGTCGGGTCCGCCGTACGCGGCGGGCTGAATTCGGGAGTGCCAGGAGTCATGAGCCGAATCTACCCCGTTTCGCGCCTCTCAGAAGACAACGCGTGCTCGGCCGCCTGCCAAACCGCATCGCCCGCGCGCTCACCACACCGATTTCGGAGGACCGATGACCGCCGTCGCCAATCCCCAGACCGCACTCAACACGGAGCTGCTCGAGCGCTGTGCCGAGCGCGCGCCGCGCTACGATCGCGAGAATACCTTCTTCACCGAGGATTTCCAGGAGCTTCGCGAGGCGGGTTATCTGCAATTGCCGTTGCCACAGGAGTTCGGCGGAGCTGGCGCGACGCTGGCCGAGGTGATGCGCGAGCAACGCAAGCTCGCGTATTACGCCGCACCGACCGCGCTCGGCATCAACATGCACCTGTACTGGGTGGGCGTGGCCGCCGATCTCTGGCGCAGCGGCGACCGCTCCATGGAGTGGCTGCTCGAGGAAGCGTCACGCGGCCACGTCTTCGCGGCCGGCCATGCCGAATCGGGCAATGACATTCCCGTGCTGCTGTCGACGACCCGCGCGGAACGTGTCGACGGCGGCTATCGGTTCACCGGCCACAAGTCCTTCGGCAGCCTCAGTCCGGTGTGGACGTATCTCGGTTTTCACGGAATGGACATGAGCAATCCCAAAGCGCCGAAAATCGTCCACGCGTTCATGCCGCGCGCCACGGAGGGATACGTAGTGAAGGACACGTGGGACACGATGGGCATGCGCGCAACCCGCAGCGAAGACACGATCCTCGACGGCGCGTTCGTCCCCGACAAGTACGTCGTTCGGGTGATTCCGCCCGGCGCCGCGGGCATGGATCATTTCGTCGGCGCCGTGTTCGCGTGGGCGCTGCTCGGCTTCGGCAACATCTACTATGGTATGGCGCGGCGCGCGCTCGATCTCACCGTCGAGGGCGTGAAGAAGAAGAAGGCGATCGCCGTCACGCGCACCATGGCCTATCACCCCGAAGTGCAGCACCGCATCGCCGAGATGGGCATCGCGATCGAAACCATCGAGCCGCTGCTCGAGCGCATTGCGGTCGACTGGTCGACGGGCGTGAATCACGGCGCGATGTGGCCGGCCAAGATCTTCACCGCCAAGTATCACGCGGTCGAAACGTCGTGGCGCATCATCGACACGGCGCTCGAGCTGGCGGGCGGCTTCGGCATCTTCCGCCGGTCTGGTCTCGAGCGCCTGTTCCGCGACGCGCGACTGGGCCGCATCCACCCGGCGAACTCGATGCTCACGCACGAAATCGTCGGCAAGAGCTGGCTCGGCATCAGCCCCGACGAACAGCCGCGCTGGGGCTGAGCGTCGACTCGCTCTACGCGAACATCGCCGGACTGACCTCGAGCGCGACCAGGGAAATGCGATCGATCGGCAGTCCGGCGCGCCGCGCGTGTTCGCGCACGGATTCCTCGTCCGGCGCGTCGTACTCGCAGTAGATCTTGCCTTCGGCATCGGACACGTAGCTCTTGATCCACACGATGCCGGGCATCTCGGCGATCACGGCGTTCGATCGTACACCGGCGGCGTGCAATTCGTCCGCCGTCAGCTTGCCGACGGTTCGTTCGATGATGTAGCGGGGCATTGGTCAATGGTTGGGTGAAGGGTTCGCGGTCGCGGCGTCGCTTGCCGCTGTGATCCTGGCAATACGCTCGAGCAGTCGCTCTTCGCCCGCGCGATCGCCGATCTCGCGCCGCAGCGCGAGCGCCTTGTCGTAGCACTGGTGCGCGTCGTGAAGCAGGCCGAGTGCGACGTACGTATCGCCCAGCGCCGCCTGGGCGTTGGCCGCGTACGTCGATTGTCCGCTGCTCGCCGTGACGCGACACGCCTCCTCGAGCGCGGTCCGCGCTTCTTCATGCCGCTGCAACTTTGCCAGCGTGGCGCCCAGGCTCGCGAGAAGCAGCCCGGCGGACGCATCGTCGTCCGACTCTCGCGCCAGTTGGAGCGCCGCCTCGTACTGCGCGAGCGCGGCGTCGAACGCGCCGCTTTCCCAGTGCATGATGCCGAGCGTGTTGCGAAGCGCGATCTCGCGACTCCGATCGCCGGCGCGCATGGCGAGCGAGAGCGCCTCGTCGTACGCCGCGATCGCCGACGACACGGGCCCGAGTCGCCGCCGGGCTCGCGCGGCACCTTCCAACGCGCCGAGCTCGCCGCCGCTGTCGCGTTCCTGCTGGTACAACACACGCGCGCGCTCCCACGCTTCGTGCGCCGCCGAAAAGCTGCCGACGTGCTCGTGAGCCGTCGCCACGCCGCTCCACATGGCCGCTTCCGTCGCGTGATCCTCGAGTTGCGCAAAGAGGTCCGCGGCTTCGCGCAGGTTGGGCAGCGACTCGGCATGTTGGCCCAGACCGAGCTGCACGTCGCCGAGGATGCGCAGCGACTGCGCGAGACCGACGGCGTGTCGCGATCGCCGGCTCAATTCCACGGCCCGCCGATAGTGTCGCAGCGAGTCGTCGATGCGGCCGTCCTGCAGCAGCATGTGCGCGATCGCCGTGAGGTGGAACGACGACTGCACCGGCAGCCGGTGCTTCTCCGCGTCCGCCGCGGCGTGCTCGAGATAGCGGAGCGCCTGTTCCGTTTCGCCGAGATCGCGAAGCGTACCGGCGAGATTCTGTAACGCGTACGAGCGCTTGATCGGATCGTTCGCCAGCACCGGCCGCTGCAGGGCGTCCTCGAGCACGCGGAGTGCCTCGTCGTGCCGGCCGAGGCTCCGGAGAATGATGCCGAGGTTGGCCAGATCACCGGCCTCGCCGAGCTCGTTGCCCCGCATGCGATCGATGGCGAGCGCGCCCTGCACGGCCTCCAGCGCTTCGGCCGAGCGCCCCTCATGCCAGCGCAACAATCCGAGGCTGCGCAACGCGTTGCGCTCGCCAGTTTCGTCGCCACGCTCTCGGCTGATGCGCAGCGCGGTGCCGAGCGCACGGCCGGCGGCATCGAATCGGCGCAGGAGGGTGTACACGTCGCCCTGCCGCAGGTACGCCTCCGCGAGCTTTGCCGACGTGGGCTCCGGCGCCAGCAGTGCGATCAATTCCTCGATCAGGCGCAGCTGCCGCGCGCGCAAGCCGAGCGTTTCGCACAGCCGTTCCTGTCGCAGCAGCACGTCGACGAGCAGATCGCGTCGTTCAGCATTCTCTGAAAGGTGCGATAGCCACTCCTGCAGGCGATCGACGATGCTCGACGCATCGGCGAACTGGCCGAGCTCCGTCGCGCGATCTGCGGCGGCAATGCCGTAGCGGATCGCGGTACGCCAGTCGCCGGCGCGGCTGAAGTGGTGCGCCAGTTGGTCGAGATGCTCGGCGAGCCGCCCGTCATGCGTCGTTTCGATGGCGCGACCCGCGGCGGCGTGCAGGGCGCGCCGCTGGTGCTCGAGCAGCGTGTCGTACGCCACTTCCTGCGTCAGCACATGCCGAAAGCGGTACGCCTGCTCCGGCACGACGCTGGTCTGGAGTACCAGCCCGGATTCCTTGAGGCGTTCGAGCGCGTGTGCGACGTCGGCGCCGGGGTCGGCCATTCGATCGATGAGTCCGCGCGAAAAGTCGCGGCCGAGCACCGCGGCGACGCGCAACACGTCGCGCACGCGCGGCTCGAGTCGATCGATGCGCGACCGGATCACCGCCTGCACCGTGTCCGGCAAGTGCACGGCGGCGAGCGGATCGCCGGCCGGGCCGGCGTGCGGTGCGTCACCGGCCGCCTGCTCGCGCAGGGCGTAGCACATCTCCTCGAGAAAGAACGGATTGCCACCCGAACGATCGTGCAGCTGATCGACGAGCGGCGCCGTGATGTGGTCTGCGCCGAGCACCGCGCCGACGATCTCCGATGTGGCGGCGCGCGTGATCGGTCCGAGGTGCAGCAGCGTCTGCTGCTCGGCGCTGTCCCACCGTGCACCGTCCTCCGGTCGCGACGTGACGACGACGAACAGCGGATAGGCCGGCGCGAGGTGGGTGAGCTGCCGCAGCAGCTCGCGCGACGCCTCGTCCGCCCAGTGCCAGTCCTCGAGCGCGAGCATCGACGGCGTGCGCGTCGCGTGCATGGTGAACATTGCCGTGAGCGCGTCGATCAACCCGGCCTGGAAGTGTTCACCCTGAAGATGTCGCGGCACCGGGTGCGCCGCACTCGGAATGGCGAGCAGCGAGAGGTAGAGCGGCAGGAAGTCGGACAGCGAGCGATCCACGTCGAGAATGCGCGCGACGATCTCGTCGTGCCGCTCGCGAAGATCCTCGCGCGCACCCAGGCCAAGTGCGGCGCGGAGCGCCTGAATGAACGGCAGGTACGGCGTGCTCCTGGCAAACGCGTCGCAGCGCCCGAGCACGACCGACGCGCCCGTATCGCGTGCATCGCGGCGCAGCTCGAACAGCAGGCGGCTCTTGCCCGTGCCGGCCTCGCCGATGATCGCCAGCACGCGGCCCGCACCAGCCATGGCTGTGGCGAGCTGCTCTCGCCCGAGCGCCAGCTCCCGTCCACGCCCGGCATATGGCGTCAACTCGCGGCGTGATTCAAAAATGCTCATGTCGAGCGCGCCGTCGCCGACGAGCCGGAGCGGCAATACGGGCGCCGCTCCCTCAGCCAGCACCAGCGGCGGCCCGTCGCCCGGCTGCACGAGGAAGGCGCCGAGTCGCTCACACTCCGGTGCGAGCAGGATTGCGTCCACCGGCGCGTGCTCCGCCAGTCCGCGCGATCCGGCGGCGGCCGCACCGGAGATGCGGAATCGCTGATCTCCCGAGCGGAGCCGCTGCGCGACGACGAGTCCCGTGTCCACGCCCGAGCGCAGGTGGACGGCGGCGCCCGCGGGCGCCGCGTACGTCGCGTGGAGCTCGCGTGCCAGCGCATGGAACGTGAGCGTGGCGCGCGCGGCGCGCAGCAGGTCGTCCTCGTGCGTCACGGGGACGCCGAACACCATCGTCACCCGGTCGGCGCTGAACTGATTGACGATGCCGCCGAAACGCGACGCCGTCTCCACGGCGGCATCGCGCAGGGCGCGCTCGAGCCGCACGAGTACCTCCGGCACGAGGTGCTCGACGAGCTCGCCGTACTCGTGAATGATCGTCGTGACGACCGTGACCTGACGGCGCTCGCCTGACCGGGTGAGCGGCGTGTCGGCCAGCGCGTGCGGCGTGGTGGGCTCGGGGCGCATCGCGCCGGTCGCTGGCAGCGAGCGCACCAGTGCCTCGATCCGTTCGATGTCGCGCAGCAGCTCGTGCGCGCTCGCGTGCCTGCCGCTCGGCTCCCTGGACAGCAAGCGAGCAATCATCGACTCGAGCTCGGGCGGTGCATCCGCCCGCGTGGAGCGCAGGCGCGCCGGCTCGGCGTGCAGAATGGCTTGCATGAGCGATTGCTCATTCGTGCCGTCGAATGGCCGCGTACCGGTGAGCATCTCGAACAGGACAATGCCGAGCGACCAGAGATCGCTGCGCTGATCCAGCGGCTCGCCCGCGGCCTGCTCGGGGCTCATGTACGCCGCGGTGCCGATACGGCCGCCGGTGAGCGTCTGCGCCGCGTCGGAGAGTTTCGCGATGCCGAAGTCGAGCACCTTCACCACGCCGTCGGCCGTGAGCACCACGTTCGCCGGCTTGATGTCCCGGTGCACGATGCCGCGCTCGTGCGCCCGCGACAATCCGCGTGTCACGTCGCGCGCGATGCGGAGCGCCAGGTCGAGCGGCAGCGGTCCGCGCTCGATCATCGCGTCCAGCGGCTCACCGTCGTAGTACGCCATGACGATGTAGAGCTGCCCATCGTCCGTTTCGCCGACCTCGTGAATCGTGCAGATGTTCGGATGATCGAGCGCGGCGGTGGCGCGCGCCTCGACCATGAATCGGTGTTTGGCCGTTTCGTCCGCCAGGAGGTGCGGCGACAGGAACTTGAGCGCCACCTCCCGCCCGAGCCGCATGTCGCACGCACGGTAGACGACACCCATGCCGCCGCGGCCGACGGTCTCGAGGATGGTATAGCGATCGAGGGAGGGCGGCGCCGCGAGCGGCGGGCGCGCGCGAACATGGCGCAGCGGCGTGATGAGCGAAGTCGAAAGATCGTCGAGCAGGCCGGAGCGCTCGTGCGCCGCGACGAGCTGTTCCACCTCGTGCCGGAGCGCGGGATCGGGGCACGCGCTCACGAGCCACGCGGCGCGATCTGCGGGGGAACGGGCGAGCGCGTCGAGCAGCAGCGTCTGCGCGCGCTCCCATCGCGCCGCCGCATTGGGTGCGGTGGGCGATGACGGGGTTGGTGTCAGCCGCGCGCCCGCGTCCTCGTGCGATATCGGTCCGCTCGTCATTCCGCCAGCTCGCGATTGAGCCACGCGCGCGCCGCCACCCAGTCGCGTTTGACCGTCGCCGGTGAGAGCGACAGTGCGTCGGCGGTCTCCTCGACGCTCAGACCGCCGAAGAACCGACATTCGATGACGCTGCTCTGCCGTGGATTCAGCGCCTCGAGCCGTCGCAGTGCGTCATCGAGCGCATGCAATTCGTCGGCGCGCGCCTCGAGCTCGGAGAACACGACGGCGCCGCCGGAGGAGATGGCCGAATCGAGCGTGACGACCGCCTCGCCGCCGCCGCGCTTGAGCGTGCGGCGACGAATGGCGTGGTCGACGAGCACGCGCCGCATCATCCGCACAGCCATGGCGACGACGTGCTGCTGATCGCGCCAGGTGATGCGATCGACGCCGATCAGGCGGAGAAAGGCCTCGTTCACGAGGGCCGCCGATTCGAGTGTGTGTCCGCCGCGCTCGCGCGCGAGGCGATGACGCGCGATCAGGCGCAACTGCTCGTAGAGCAGCGAGACTATTTCGCCGATGGCCTCCGAGTCGCCGGCGTTGGCGGCGGCGAGCAGAGCGGAGACGTCCGAGGACTGCTGCACGGGGACACGCTCGATGGATGCGTTCGGGAACGCGTCGGGAACTTGAGGGGGTGATCCATAGCATGGCGCGCAAACGATGCGCGCGCCATGCCCGGGGCGGAGGTCAAAACGCGTACCGCAGGCCGACTGGAAACGTCCAGGTGAGAATGCCGCCGCTCAACCAGTTCGTTCCCGCGGTGAGCTCCAAAGGCGAACGGCGCCGAGTTGGAGAAGGATCGTGGAGTGCCAGCCAGCTACTGTCGTCGCGGGTGGGGCGGCAAGCAGGCCGAAATGAGGCCGCGACAAACTCCGGAAAATGTCGGGCCCAGTCTCGATTCCGAGTGGAAGCCCTGTGGGCGAGATGCCGCTGGCGAGATCGATGCGAACCTGCCAATTCCGATCCCGGCCGAAAGCCCCGTTCGCGAGAGGTAGTGCGCAGGCTGATCGGGCGCGACTGCCCCACTGCATCCCCGGTCGAGGTTCAGAACGGCACCAACTCGGTCTCACAGGGACAACTTCGGCTCCGATCATCTCTGTCACAACTCACCGCTCTGGCCAGTGCGAGGCGCCTTGCATAACGTCAATTGACGCCCCTCAGGAGAGTCCGATGCGCCGCACCTCGATCGTCGTTCCGGCGATGCTCGGCGTCGCCGCCTTGCTCACCGTCGCTGCCGCCCGGCCGAGCCACGCGCCACCATACACCGACCGCGAGTACCTGCTGCCCCACCTCAACCCACCGGCGTTCTCGCACGATCCCGCCGTCGCGCGCGATGGGCGCGTCTATTTCACCGACCAGCAGAGTGCGTACATCGGCCGGCTCGATCCGGAGACGGGCAAGGTCGAGGAGTTCGCCACGCCGACGCCGAAGTCCGGCCCGCACGGCATCATCATCGCGCCCGACGGCATGGTCTGGTTCACCGAGAACGGCGCCGGCCGCATCGGCAAGCTCGATCCGACGACGGGCCACATTACAGAATTCGAAACACCGGGCGCGCGCGATCCGCACACGCCGCTCTGGGTCGACGGCAAGCTCTGGTTCACCGCCCAGCGCGCCGACAAGTACGGCGTGCTCGATCCCGCCACCGGGAAAGTCACGGTGTGGAGCGTGCCCACGCCGCGTGCGCTGCCATATGGCATCCAGCGCCATCCGGACGGCACGCTGTGGATCGCGCTGTTTGGCACGAACAAGCTCGGACATCTCGACCCGCGCACGGGCGCACTCACCGAGATCACGCTCCCCGACTCCGGCGCGCGCCCGCGGCGCCTGTCGATCACGCGCGACGGCCGCATCTGGTACACGGACTACGCGCGCGGCTACCTCGGCGTGTACGACCCGCGCACGAAAACGGCAAAGGAATTCAAGACGCCAGGCGATCGTTCCGCTCCGTACGGCATCGGTATCGCGCCGGACGGCGCCGTCTGGTTTGCCGAGGTGCGGCAAGGGGACATCGTGCGGTTCGATCCGCGAACGGAGAAAATGGACGCGATCGTCCACATCCCGACCGCGGGCTCCGTGGTTCGCAACGTCAGCGTCGATTCCGCGCGGTCGCGGCTGTGGATTGCCGAAAGCGGCGTCAGCCGGCTGGGCCGAATCGATTTGAAGTAGTGCTCGTGGCGCGAGTGGCGCTCTCGCGCCACTCGCGCACGACTTCTAGCTTCAAGGGTATCCCGCCTCCGGAGTGGTACATGGCCGCGCTGATTGTGCTCGCGATCGTCGCCCTGTTCGTCGTCTTCGTCGCCACGAGCTCGTTCAAGATCGTCGGTCAGGCCGAGGTGCTCGTGGTCGAACGGCTCGGCCGGTTCAACCGCGTCGCGCGCTCGGGTTTCAACGTGCTCATTCCGTTCGTCGAGCGCGCCAAGGGGATCGACGTCCGTTATCTGATCACCGACGTCACCGGTCAGAAGCGGATCAGCGCCGGATCCACCACTCGCATCGATCTGCGCGAGCAGGTGCTCAACTTCCCGAGCCAGCCGGTGATCACCAAGGACAACGTCACGATCGACATCGACGCCGTCCT